>Ga0335074_10000161_pt1 | contig 108278 bp, 84 predicted proteins | sample Lox_Sample_23_FD_206715 | JGI IMG/M metagenome (GOLD analysis project Ga0335074, IMG submission 206715) | Soil microbial communities from Loxahatchee National Wildlife Refuge, Florida, United States - Lox_Sample_2.3 | ecosystem: Environmental > Terrestrial > Soil > Wetlands | place: USA... | reverse complement strand
CGGGGAAGCCGTGACTGCCGGGGAGGCCTGAACCGGCGCCGGCGGTTCAGGCGCGGGGGTCAGGATAGGTTTTGCGGCCTGGGCGGTGCAGCAGGCAGCCGCCCCGAACATCGCCAACAACATCGCTATCAACCTGGGTGAGAAATGTCTTAACTTATCTGCCATGATTGGGTTTGATGCCCTCACTGGAATCCTCTCCTGTCACTCTGCATGCACAATAATGGCCAAAACCATTTGAAAGACTGGTTGGGACGATTTGGGAGTTCGGTTTTCGATCGAATTGCCATTCAATCGCCGGTTCCTGCGGGTCAAAGCTGTTCCCGCTGCCTCGAGTGGCCGGTGGAGTCCTTATTATCGCCTCTCCGGCGATACCCGAATGTGGGAAAATCTTTGCCACTCTTGTGCAAGAAGATTCTCATTCTGAGATGCCGAAGAGTGCAGTAGGCTAGGGAGCACGAGAGATTTGGCTGAGTTTCGGAAACGGAAACCGAATTGCTCATTGAATCTCTAAGAGGATTCTCGGTTCATGATGGTTACTCAGCCGGTCACCCACCCTGCGGCTCCCCCCGGCCAAGAAACAGCGGTGGCTTCATCGCAGTCTGCCTGGCAGCTTCCTGTCCTCATTTTGGTGGCGCTCATCGTTGCCATCTATTGGGGAGTCGGGATCAAGCTCGTTCAGGACTGGTACGCCAATCCCGATTTCTCGCATGGCTTTCTGGTCCCGCCGTTTGCTGCGTACCTGATCTGGACGAAGCGCGATGCGCTGCGCAGAACTCCGATACATCAGAGCTGGGGTGGTGTGTGGCTAGTTGTGGCAGCCATCTTCATGCTCTTTCTTGGCGTTTACGGAGCGGAGCTGTTTCTCTCGCGGATATCGTTTGTGATGCTCCTGGCCGGCCTTATCTGGACGATGGCGGGACGGCCGTTCCTTCGTGAGCTGCGGTTCCCCCTGCTGGTGCTTCTGCTGGCGATTCCATTCCCGCAGGTCGTCTATAACCAGATCACATTTCCGCTGCAGATTTTCGCCTCGAAGCTGGCCAGCGCGGCGCTCCCGGTATTTGGGGTACCGGTGATGCGCGACGGCAATATCATCCAGCTTCCGTCCATGCAACTGGAGGTGGCGGAGGCGTGCAGCGGGATACGGTCTTTGATGAGCCTGTTCACTGCAGCCATATTTTATGGATACTTCCTGGAACCGAAGGTAAGCAAGCGAGTCATTCTGGCCATTGCAGCGCTACCCATCGCCGTGCTCGCGAACGGCGTGCGCATCCTGGGAACCGGACTGGCGGTTCAATACTGGGACCCACAGAAGGCGCTGGGGTTCTTTCATGAGTTTTCGGGCTGGCTGATCTTTGTGTTCTCACTGATCTGCCTGTACCTCCTTCACGTGGCGATGAACCTGATGTCGCGCCTCCGCCGGAGGCACGCATGAGATCGACACGTTTTTGGATCGTGGTCGCTCTTCTGGTCGGGTGTCTGACGACACTGAAGCTTCGCGGCGACGTCGATCGCGTACCGCCGAGCACGCCTCTCCAGTTTCTGCCCGAGACATTGGATTCGCGTGTCGCACAGGATATTCCTCTGGATAAGGAGACTCTCGAAGTGCTCGGCGATGGACACTTCCTGAATCGCATCTATACCAACGACGGAGGTCCCGGCCAGGCGCCATTGGTGCCGGTTTCACTGTTCATCGCGTACTTCCCAACTCAGCGTACCGGCCAGTCAATTCATTCGCCCCAGAACTGTCTTCCCGGAGCAGGATGGGCGTTTCTCTCTTCGCGTGTTATCAATTTGCCGACGGCCAGTCGCAAGCCCTATCCCGTCGGCGAGTATTTGATCGGCAACGCCGGTGAGAAGCAGGTGGTGCTCTACTGGTACCTTGCCCACGGGCGAAGCGTCGCCAACGACTATCTGGCCAAGGGCTACATGATGCTGGATGCGCTTCGCTGGAACCGGACCGACGGCGCGCTGATTCGCATCGTGACTCCGGTCACTCCGATGGAGACCCAGGCCGATGCACAGAAGCGCGCCATCCAGTTTGCCAACCAGTTGACGCCCATGCTTCCGCGCTTCATTCCAAACTAGGTGCGATGCGATGGCTCAACTCGGCTGCGGTGGAAGGCGGGTCCTTCGGGCTCCGCGAAGCTCTGTCGGTTTGTTGTTTGTTCAACCTTAACTGTTCATGATTCGTTTGGCGTTTGACGAAGCCGCGCTCTCGGGCTTCTGGAAGGAAGTGGCATGACGATGTCGCACTCTCAAAAGATGGGCCGGATTTCGGCTGTGGCTTGCCTTACCGTACTTGCTCTGCTGGCGCAGGGATGCACGCGCAATCCCAATGTGCGCAAGGTGAAATATCTGAACAGCGGAAAGGCCTATGCAGCCAAGGGCAAGGAGAAGGAAGCCATCATCCAGTTCTCCAACGCGATCAAGATCGATCCGCGGTATGCCGATGCGCATTTTGAGCTGGCGCAGGCCTACCTGAAGACGGGCTCGGCGATGGGGGCGTACACAGAACTGCGCCGCACGGTCGAGCTCGATCCAAAGAATGTGCAAGCGCGACTCGATCTCGGCCAGATGCTGCTGGCGGGGCACGCCTATGAGAAGAGCCTGGAGCAGGCCAACGCGATTCTTGCCATCGACCCGAAGAATGCAGATGCATGGGGGCTCAAGTCCGGCATTGCGATGGCAAACCACGATCGCGCCGAGGCGCTGAAGGACGTTCAGCAGGCGCTGCAATATGACCCGAACCGCGCCAACTTCCACGCGCAACTGGGCCTCATTCAAGGTTCGGATCCCGCGACCCAGAAGGACGCGGAGGCGCAGGTTGAAGAGGCTGTGAAGCTCGATCCGAAGAATGCGCCTGCCCGCCTGCTGCTGGCCGGCATGCTGCAGCACAAGGGGGATATGGCCGGAGCGATCGCGCAGGCGCAGGCCGCCACGCAAGCCGATCCCAAGAACGTCCGTGCCTGGATAGCGCTGGCCTCTCTTTACTACCAGAGCGGTAACAAGCAGCAGGCCGAGTCCACCCTGATGCAGGCAACCGACGTGCTCCATGACTCGCCGGAAGGCGCCAGCCTGCTCAGCACGTACTACCGGCAGACGGGGCAGATGAACCGCGCGGCGCCGGTTTACGCAGACCTCGTCAACAAGTACCCGAAGAGCGTTCCGATGAAGCTTGCCTACGCTGAGCTCCTCACTGATGAGGGCGACTACGCCAAGGCTCAGGGAGTTGTGGATCAGCTGAACAAGACGAATTCGGAGGACCCGCAGGTACAGGCGCTCACCGGCATGATGTTGTTACATGCCGGAAAGGTCAATGACGCGCTCACCGTGCTTCAGAAGGGTGCAAAGAACTACCCGGATAACCTGGCATTGAAGTTCTGGCTTGGCGAGGCGGACAAAGCCAAGGGCGATATTCCCGGCGCCGAACAGAACTTCCGCGCTGTCACGCAGGCCAATCCGGGCAATCTGCTTGCGCAGAGGGAACTGGCCGGCATCGCCGCGTCGAACAAAGACAATCCGCTTCTGGAACAGATCGCCTCGACTCTGATCACGAAATTTCCGAACCTGGCCGACGGCTATCTGTGGCGCGCTGTCGCTGAGGTCAATCAAAACCAGCCGGGGCAGGCGGAGGCCGATCTCCAGACGGCGCTTCAGAAGAACCCCAAGGACTCGGCCGCGCTCGTGGCGCTGGGCGAGATGCGATTCCAGCAGAAGAAGTATCCGGAAGGCGCCGATCTCCTGCAGCGGGCGCTTGACGCCGATCCCAACCAGGTTCCTGCTTTACACGCACTCGTCGCTTACGATCTGTTTCAACTGCATCAGCCCGACAAAGCCCTCGCACTGGTTCAGCAGGACATCGCGAAGTCGCCCAACAACAGCGCGTTGTACCAGCAGCTTTCGGGGCTCCAGTTAGTGATGAAAGATTTCAACGGGGCGCTGAACTCGGCGCAAAAAGCGATGCAGCTGAACCCGAACGACGGCGACGCTGTGATCGTCTACACGCGCGCTGAAACGGCGGCGGGCAACGCCGGCGCGGCGATCTCGAAGTGGAAGACGTGGGCAGCCGCACATCCGAACGAAGCAGGCCCGGATGTCATTCTGGGCACGCTCGAAGAAGCACAGGGAAACCAAAACGCAGCGATGGACTATTACAAGAAGGCGCTGGTCATTCAGCCGGACCAGGCGGTCGCCCAGAACAACCTTGCGTTCCTCATGCTGGACAGCGGACAGGATGTGGATACGGCGCTTTCACTGGCGGAGTCCGCACGGCGTGCCATGCCGAACTCTCCGAACACAGCCGACACGCTGGCATGGGCTTACTACTATAAGGGGATCTACGGGTCAGCGCGCGATCTTCTTGAGAACGCCGAGAAGACGGACCCCAACGATGTATCGATCGAGTATCACCTCGGCATGGTCTACAGCAAGATGGGGAAGAAGGCAGATGCAATCGCTCACTTGAAGAAGGCTGTCACCCTGGGACCCCAGACGCAGTCGGGGAAGGACGCGAGCAAGGCGCTCACATCGCTCGGCTAGACACGCTGTAAGGATGCAACGTTGAAGAGGCGGCAGATTCCATCTGCCGCCTCTTACTTGCCGCACGTTCGGTCTTGGGTGCAGAGCTCGTCTAGGCCCGTTGCAGGGTCGGATTGCTTTCATCGGCCAGGCCAGTGACCGGGAGCCAGGCACGTTGTTCGGAGAGCCAAACAAAAAGCTTGGGAGTCCCGAAGGACTCCCACTCGAGTGAAGCAGCGTGTTGTCAGGCGGAGAGGCGAGTACGGAAACGGCGCCGCGCGACTGCCGCGGCACCCAACAGGCCCGTTCCCAGTAGAGCGAGGCTGCTTGGCTCAGGAGTCGGGGTCGTCGTTCCTATACCGGAGAAACTCCCGGTCACCTGCCCTATATCGTTGATCGTGAAATTAAATGTACCGGGTGTCTCGTCGTAGCCGGTGAGAAAGAAGTTGCCGGTTCCTTCAATAACGACGTCCGTATTGGGGCCAACCGGCTGGTAGAACCAATACTCCGAAGTGAGTTCGAATGAGGTTGTGATGCTGCCCTCAGTCAGAGTAAAGATTGGAAGAGGATTGGTGGTCGGGGTGTTGGTGGTATATGGGCCACCGGTTGGGCTCTCGGTCCCGAGGGTGATGGACCCTACCCCAGCGAGCAGAAAGCAGCCGGGATTGGCGCCGCAGTTCAAAGATGCCCCTGTAAGGCTCGAGAAATCACCGCTTGGCGCATACCAAGTGTATAGATTCGAGGACGACGGGGCCGGGAAAGTGACCGTAGCATCAGTGCTCCCCGACGGAGGTGTGAACGTAACGGGTCCGGAAATGTTCTCCGTTCCCACAATCTGACTAGCGCGAGCTGATGTTGCTGAAGCCGCGAATGCAGCCCCAAGGGCAACGGCCATTAAAGCCTTTTTCATAGTCCTCCTAACTCCGCCTCCAGCGAAGTGCCTGATATGCTGCGACCATGAGCTGCAAACCCTCCCCAGGATTTACAGTGGACCAGTCGGAATCAGTGCCCGGTGGACCCCAAAACGTCTGCAATGCTCAACCATCTTTGAGCACACGTCGCGCCGAAACGTTGTTCTGGAAATTCAAGTACATGAGTCACCTTTCTTTGGTGACTATGCAGACAATTGCGGGTTACCTGGCTAAAGATTTTCCAACAGTCATCCGCGATCTCCGAGGGTAGTCCCGTGGAGATTGGGCCGCGCGAAACGAAAAGAGGAAGCCCATAGCGGGCTTCCTCTTTTGGCTGGAGTTAGGTGTGAAGCGTTTGGAGAGTGTTACCGGCCCAGGAAGCGACGACGCGCGATACCTGCAGCGCCGAGCAGTCCTGTGCCGAGAAGCGCGAGGCTGCTGGGTTCCGGTGCTGGCGACTCCTCGACGCTGTCTTGGAAATTGCTGAAGCCATTGTCGGTGACGTCTTTAGAGATATAGATCGTGCTAAGTGGGCCGAACGTGGACGAATACTCGATCACATTTGGAGTGGTGTTGTCCAGATTCACGATAAACGGGTCGCACGGTCCCGCAGAGGGATCGCTGCCGCACACGTCTTCATTGATCGACGGAGCTGACGACCCTCCCGCAATTGGGAAAAAGCTGTCGACTCCAATAATGTCGTCGGACGTGCTCTGAACCTCGTAGATCAGTTCAATATCAGTCGCGCTGGCCGGCACCTCGAACCCTAACGTTGTCGTACCCCCGACAGTTCCAGTCGGCGGCGTCTCCAACCCTACATCTTGACCTGAAGGAAGGGTATTCACTGCAATAATGGTGAAGGTCAGATCGCCCAACGTGCAACTCATGTTAGCGACTACAGCCTGGGTTGAGCACGTGCTAGCCATGCTAGGCATCGATATGCCCAACAATGCCAGCGCCGGCAAAATCAAAAGTGAGATCTTCTTCATATTCCTCCTAACTCCGCCCTCCAGCGAAGCTCCAAAAGCAAACCACCGAATTGAGCCAGAAAGCCCCCGAATTGCGAGTATGACTCACCCGCCACCCGCAACCTGTCTCTGCGCTCTGCAATAAGATAAGCATTCAGCGTGCCGAAAAGTGCCTTCGTGAAATCAATAACTTATCTTGTGGATAGGGAACAGATGTGCAATCTATTGCACATCTCTGGACCACAATTTTCTTTGTCGCTAGGCGATTGAACTGTAAGGGTTTATTTCAATGAATCCGGTCAGATGGGCTCAGGAAGATCGCATCAGGATTGGCATCCGCCAAGGCTTCCTTCTCAGTCAGCTCCATGCAGTACTGCAGCTGCAGGCGCTGCACCTTTTCGGCCAGAGCCAGCACCATGAACAAGTTGAGGGAGACGCACTCGCGAGTGGCCATCTCCTCAATACGATCGCGCAGCGAAGAAGGCAGATGCAGGATTACGTCCTGAAGTCTCTGATCGCTATGCGCCATCGCTCGCTCCCTGCGGATCTGCTCACGCAGAATCCAGTATCGGAGGGTGGCGGGGCGAGTCCAATGGCACGATTGTGGTAAGAATCGGCCCTCGCCGGCGGGCAACCTAGCGACCCATCCAGCCGCCGTCGACGGTGAGAACTGTGCCGGTGACGTAGTCGCTGGCCCTCGACGACAGAAAGAGCGCCGCGCCGGCAAGATCTTCCGGCTGGCCCCAGCGGGCAGCAGGAATTCGCTCCAGAATCTGACGGTTGCGCGTGGGGTCCGCCTGTAACGCTTCGGTATTGGTTGTAGTGAAGTATCCGGGTGCGATTGCATTCACCTGAATGTCGTGGGGCGCCCATTCGTTCGCCAGCGCCTTGGTAAGCTGCGCGACGCCGCCTTTCGATGCGGCATAAGCCGGGACCCGAATGCCGCCCTGGAAGCTGAGCAGCGAGGCGATGTTGATGATCTTTCCCGGAGCCTTGCGAGCCAGCAGGTCGCGTCCCACGAGTTGCGACAGCTGAAAGACGCTGGTGAGGTTCACCTGCAGAACACGCTGCCAGTCTTCGAGCTTGAACTCCTCGGCAGCGTCGCGGTGGATGGTGCCGGCGTTGTTGATGAGGATGTCGACGCGTCCGAAGCGCTGTTTGACCTCGTCGAAGAGCTTTGCGGCTCCGGTGGTGTCACCGAGATCGGCCTGGAACGCTGCGGCGGACGAACCGATGGCCGCGGCAGTGTCGGTCGCGGGACGGCGGTTGCCGTGCACGGCGACCTGAGCACCGGCCTCGGCCAATGCAGTGGCGATGGCGGCGCCGAGGCCGCTGGCGGCGCCTGTCACCAGGGCAACGCGTCCGTCGAGACGAAAGAGATCAAGGATGGAAGTCGGCATCAGCTCTCCTGGTGTGTTTTCAGCGAGGACGTGCAGAGATCAGATTAAAGGCATTGGGCCGCTTAAGGCATTTTGTCCGCAGATCGAGGGCTGCGGATGGCAAGGAACGCTCAGGACTTTCGCTTGCGGCTTTGTGGGGCGGGTTCGGCGGCGGCTGCGCCACGCGCGGGGCCGGTGGATTCGCGGACGATGAGCTCTGGATGCACGTGCAGCTTTTCCGGCTGCCGCTCGTGCGCCATCTTCTTCAGCAGCGTGGTCGCGGCGAGCTCGCCCATTGCCTGCAAGGGTTGGCGCACGGTGGTGAGGCTCGGGACGTGATAGCCAGCGAACTGGATGTCGTCGAAGCCGACGACGGAGACATCTGCGGGGACGCGCAGGCCGCCGTCATGGAGGGCGCGTATGCAACCGATGGCGGAGATGTCGTTGAAGCAGACGACGGCGGTGAAGTCGCGGCGGCGCATGAGCAGCTGTTGCGTGGTGGGATAGCCGAGCTCGGGCGACTGCATGTCCTTGTCGAGATGGATGGTCAGGTCGGGCGAGACGCGAATGCCGAGCGTGCGCGCGACGCGCAGCGTGGCCTGCCAGCGCGCGTTGGAGTCGGAGCTGAAGTCCTGTCCGCGCATGAAGGCGATCTTGCGATGACCGAGGCGGAAGAGATGGCCGAGCGCAAGTTCCGCTGCGCGGGTCGAGTCGAGGACGATGTTGGTGACGCCGGGCAGGGGAGCATGGGAGGCGATGGCGACGGTCGGCGCCTGCGGAGTCTCGTTGAGGTGGGTGTCGATTGCGAGGATGCCTTCGACGCCGCGGGAGTGCAGCAGGCGCGGGTATTCGGCGATGAGGTCGGCGCGATGGCGATGGTGCGCGGTGAAGAAGAAGTAGCCTTCGCGCATGAGCACGTCGGCGGCGCCGGCGAGCACTTGGGCGTGGTAGCCCTCGCCGAGGACGGGAAGCAGGATGCCGACGGTGCAGGTGTTGGTGCCGCGGAGCGAGCGGGCGATGAGGTTGGGACGATAGCCAAACTTCCGGGCAGCGGCCTTGACGCGCTCGCGCGTGACTTCAGGGATGGAGCGATTCGGCGCGTTGTTGAGGACGAACGAGACAGTTGCCGGCGAGAGATCGAGATACTCGGCGAGCATTTTGAGCGAGACGCGCGTGCCGGGAGGAGGAGCAGATTTTGCTTTGGGCATGCTTGCGGGTTGACGACCCCCCTCCCCCCTGTTTTTGTGCAAAGTCTTCAGCGAAGAGACTTTAGCTTTGGACTTCCGGTGGTGCTTAAGGTTGGAAGCCCGGCGAAGCCGGGCCTTGTCTCTGACTTTTAATTGTAAATGTCGCGTCAAGGGGTGTGGCGCGTGGCGGGGCTTATTGCCAGCCGCCGCCGAGGGCGGAGTAGAGCTGGGCGAGGGAGTCGGCTTCGTTCTGCTGCGCGGTGATGAGGTTGAGCTGGGCGTTGAAGAGGTTGGTGTCGGTGGTGAGGACTTCGAGGTAGCTGGTGGCGCCGCCCCTGTAGCGGATGCGCGCGAGGCGGGTGGCGTCCTGCGCGGCGGCGACGAGTTTCTGCTGGGCCTCCCGCGTTTGACGAGTCTTCTGCGCTGCGATGAGCGCATTGGAGACGTCGCGGAAGGCGCCGAGGATGGTCTTCTGATAGTTGAGGACCATCTCCTGTTTCTGGGCTTCGGAGAGCTGGAGCTGGCCGCGGAGTTTGCCGCCTTCGAAGAGCGGCTGGGTGATGGTTCCGGTGCCGATGACGGCGCTGAAGAGGTTGGCAAAGTTTTCGCCGCCGGCTCCGGCTTCGCCGGTGAGAGAGAGATTGGGGAAGAATTGCGCGCGGGCGACGCCGACGTTGGCGTTGGCGGCTTTGAGCTGGGCTTCAGCTTGCTCGATGTCCGGGCGGCGTTCGAGAAGCTGCGAGGGCACGCCGGTGGGGAGATCGGTTGGAGGAGGCGCGAGCGCGGTCGGGTCGGTGTGGGCGACGGCGCCGGGTGTCTGGCCGAGGAGCAGGCGAAGATTGTTTTCCGTCTGCTGGATCTGTTGCTGGAGGATGGGGATCTCGGCGGTGGCGGTGTAGAGAAGCTGCTCGGCCTGGCGAACGTCAGAGAGTGGAGCGGCACCGCCGGTTTCAAGCTTCTGTGTGAGGTCGAGGGAATTTTGGCGGGCTTTGACGGCGTCCTGCGCGACGGCGAGCTGGGCATCGAGCGCGCGAAGCTGGAAGTAGGTGGTGGCGACCTGCTGGACGAGGGTCACGCGGACGGCGCGTTGCGCCCACTGCTGGGCGAGAAGCTGATCGCGCTGGGCTTCGGTTTGCTTGCGATAGAGGCCCCAGAAGTCGGGCGTCCAGGAGCCGGAGAGGCCGAAATCGACGGGCGGGGTGGTCACAAAGGAAGACGGAAGGTTGGTGCCGCTGCCCGCGAGCGAGGCGCTGAGCTGCGGGAACTGCTGCGCGCGCGTGATGCGGACCTGCGCCTGCTGCTCGAGGATGTGCTGTGCGGCAATGCGGAGGTCGAGGTTGTCGGCGAGCGCGGTGGTGATGAGCTGCTGGAGCTCAGGCTCGTGAAAGATGGCGGACCATTTCTGATCGCCGATGGAGGACGCGGGGTCGGAGGCGACCGAGGTATTGTCGGGGCCGCGGAACGCGGGTGGAGCGGGAACTTGCGGGCGCGTGTATTTGGGGCCGACGTTGCAGCCGGTGAGCGCGAAGGCGAGTGCGGCGATGAAGAGCGTCGAGATCGTGATTGAAAAGGGTTGAGCGGTATCGACGGGACGAGCGATGCCGGGGTTCTTCGACTTCGCGTTACGGTGAAGCCGTGACGCTTCGCTCAGAATGACGGCATTTCCTGGTTCGCTCAGAGTGACAGTGTTTCTTGTCTCGCGCAAAATGACGGCGCTTTTGGTGTGCGTGAAAGACATTACGCGGCACCTCCGTCGTCGTTGTTTGGGGCTGGTTCGAGGTGGTCGTACGGCCCGTGGTGTTGCGCGGCGATGCGGCCGACTTCGCGCGGGTCGAGGTCGTGCTTGGAGTCCATGGTGGTGCCTTTGCCGCCGCGACGGAAGCGGTGCGAGACGTACTCGACGACCGAGAAGCTGACGGGGATGAGGAGGATTCCGAAGAAGGTGGCGAGCACCATGCCGCCGATGACGACAGTGCCGAGGATCTGGCGGGAGACGCCGCCGGAGCCGGAGGCGATCCACAGCGGGATGCAACCGAAGATGAAGGCGAAGGCCGTCATGACGATGGGACGGAAGCGGAGGCGAGCGGCCCCGAGCGCGGCGTCGGAAATGGATTTGCCCAGCTTGTAGTTGCTGACGGCGAACTCGACGATGAGAATGGCGTTCTTCGCGGAGAGGCCGATGAGCATGATGAGGCCGATGGTGGCGAAGATGTCATTTTCAAGCGAACGCATGGCGATGGCGAGGTACGCGCCGAGGATGGCGACAGGCGTGGAGAGCAGAACGCTGAAGGGAAGTGACCAGCTCTCATAGAGCGCGGCGAGAATGAGGAAGGTGACGAGGATGGAAAGGCCGAAGACGACCCAGGTGGGGACGCCCTGCTCGGCGGCCTGTTCCTGGTAGCTCATGCCGGAGTAGTCGAAGCCCATGCCGGCGGGCTCGGTTTGCTTGAAGACCTCTTCGAGCGCGTGGCGGACCTGACCGGACGAGTAGCCGGGAGTGCCGGTGATGTTGAGCTGCGCGGCGGGATATTCGTTGTAGCGGAGGATGAACTCGGGGCCGGTGATCTGCTTGACGTGAACGAGCGAGGCGAGCGGCACCTGGCTACCATTGCTGGAGCGCACATAGAACTGATTGATGTTGTTGATGTCGGTGCGGGAGGTGCCCTCGGCTTCGACGTAGGTCTGCCACTGGCGGCCGAAGCGGTTGAAGTAGTTGACGAGATAGCCGCCCATGAAGGTCTGCATGGTGGTGTAGATGTTGTCGAGCGGGACCTGCTGCTCGAGGGCCTTTTCGCGGTCGACGTCGGCGTAGAGCTGCGGGACGGCGGGGAGGTAAGAGGGAATGGCGGCGGCGATCTCTTTGCGTTTGGAGATGGCGCCGAGATAGGCGTAGAGGTTTTTGGTGAGGAAGGCCGGGTCGTCGTTGCCGGAGCGGTCTTCAAGCACCATGGTGACGCCGCCGGAGGTTCCGATGCCGGGAATGGCGGGCGGCGGGAAGCTGAAGGCTAGACCGTCAGAGACGCCCATGAGCTTGTGCTGCACGCTCTGCTGAATGGCGGCGAGCTGCTGATCGTGGGACTTGCGCTGATCCCAGGGCTTGAGCGTGATGAAGAAGAAGGCCGTGTTGGTTTGCTGGGTGAGCGTGAGGAGCGAGAAGCCGTTGACGGCGACAACGCCCTGAATGCCAGGAGTCTTCAGCAACGCATCGGTGATCTTCTGGCCCGCGACGTCGGTGCGCTGCAGGCTGGAGGCGTCGGGCAGTTGCAGAGCGGCGTACATGTAGCCCTGGTCTTCCTGCGGAAGGAAGCCGGTGGGGAGTTTCGAGCCCATGAAGACGTCAAGCAGCGCGATAACCGCGAGACCAATCATGGCGAGCGCGGATTTGTGAATGAGGACCGAAGAGGTGTGGACGTAGCTGTCGGTGGTGCGATTGAAGAACCTGTTGAACCAGTCGAAGAAGCGCTTGAGCGGGCCGCGTTTGCGGTTGGGGTCGCGCGGCTTGAGCAGAAGCGCAGCAAGCGCGGGCGAGAGGGTGAGGGCGTTGAACGCGGAGATGAGAACCGAGATCGCTATGGTGATGGCGAACTGCTGGTAGAGGCGGCCGGTGATTCCGGGGATGGCGGCGGTGGGGATGAAGACCGCGGCGAGGATGATGGCGACGGCGACGACGGGGCCGCCGACCTGCTTCATGGCGGTGATGGTGGCGTCGCGCGGCGAGAGGCCGGTGTCCATGAGGTGCTCGACGGCTTCGACGACAATGATGGCGTCGTCGACGACGAGGCCGATGGCGAGCACGAGGCCGAAGAGCGAGAGCGTGTTGATGGTGAAGCCGAGCGCGGGAAAGATGATGAAGGTGCCGATGAGCGAGACAGGCACGGCCATCAGGGGAATGAGCGTGGCGCGCCAGCCCTGCAGAAAGATGTAGACGACGAAGATGACGAGAGCGAGCGCGATGAAGAGCGTGACGACGATCTCGTGAATGCCCGCGGTGACGGCCTTGGTGGTGTCAAGCGGGATGTTGTAAGCCATGCCGGCAGGGAAGTCTTTGGCGAGCTCGTCCATGCGCTTGCGCACGGCCTGGGCGGTCTCGACGGCGTTGGAGCCGGGGAGCTGGTAGACGGCCATGACGCCGGAAGGATTGCCGTTGTAGCGCGCAGTGAGGTTGTAAACCTGCGTGCCGAGCTCGATGCGCGCGACATCGCGGAGATGGAGGACGGAGCCGTCGGGGTTGGCGCGCAGGATGATGTCGCCGAACTGCTCGGGCGTAACGAGGCGGCCCTGGGTGCGGACGGTGTAGGTGAACTGCTGACCGGCGGGCACGGGCTGGCCGCCGATCTGGCCGGCGGGGTAGACATTGTTCTGCGTCTGGACGGCGTTGATGACATCGGTGGCGGTGACGCCGAGCTGGGCCATCTTGTCCGGTTCGACCCAGATACGGATGGCGTATTGGCCACCGAAGATCTGCACGCGGCTGACGCCTTTGACGCGCGTGATCGCATCCTGCAGGTTGATGATGGCGTAGTTGGTCAGGAACTGCGCGTCGTATTTGCCGTTGGGCGAGTTGAGACTGATGAAGAGCAGCGGCGAGTGCAGGGACTTGAGCACGGTGACGCCGGCGGTGTTGACGATGGGCGGAAGCTGCGACTGCGTCTGGGAGACGCGGAGCTGGGAGAGGACCTGATCGGTGTCGGGGTTGGTCTTGACGTCGAAGTCGACGTAGAGGGTGGCCTGCCCGTTGTTGGCGCTGATGGATTGCATGTAGAGCATGTTGTCGACGCCGTTCATCTGCTCTTCGAGCGGCGTGGCGACGGACTGCTCCAGTGTTTTGGCATCGGCACCGGGGTAGGTGGCTTGGACCTGGATTTCGGGCGGAACGATGTCGGGATACTGCGCGATGGAAAGGCTCAGCATCGAGACGATGCCGATGATCACGGTGAGGATGGCGATGACGATGGCGACGATAGGCCGCCGGATGAAGAAGTTCGACATCGGCTACCTCCCGGCCGCGCTGGAAGCGGCGCCTGCCTGAGGCGCCGGTGCGGGTTGCGGGGTGACGGTCATGCCTTCTTTGAGTTTTTGCAGATTGCTGACGATGACGCGCGAGCCGGGAGTAAGGCCGGAGGTGATGACCCAGTCCTGACCGTACTGCGGGCCGAGCGTCACGTTGACGACGTGGACTTTATCGTTGGCGCCGACGATGTAGACCTGCTCGATGCCCTGAAGCTCCATGACGGCGGACTGCGGGACGACGAGTGCGTTGTGGAGAACCTCGGTCTGGGCTTTGACACGGCCGAACTGGCCGGGACGGAGGATGTTGCCGGGGTTGGGGAACGATGCGGCGATGCGGATGGCGCCGGTCTGCTGATTCATCTGGCGATCGACGAAGATGATGTGTCCGGTGTGCGGGAAGACAGAGCCATTGGCGAGCGTGAGAGTGAGCGGAAGTTTCGAAGATGCACTGAGGAGATCGCCGTTGGCCTGGTTGGCGCGCTTGATGAGCGAAAGATATTCGGAGTCGGAGATGGAGAAGTAGACCTTGATGGGGTCGAGCTGCGAGACGGAGGTGAGCACGGATTGCGGGCCGACGAGATTGCCGACCTGCACGGTAGCCTGGCCGGCGACTCCAGTGATGAGCGAGCGAACCTGGGTGAAGCCGAGGTTGAGCTTTGCGGTGTCGACGGCGGCTTGTGCAGCCGCGACGGAAGCTTGCGCAGCCGCCACGGAGGCCTGTCCCTGCGCGGCCTGCTGCTTTTCGGTGTCGAGCTGGCTTTGCGCGATGGCGTGTTCGGCGGCGAGCGGCGTGTCGCGCTTGACGTTGATCTCGTAGAGCTGAAGCTGGGCCTGCGCCTGGCCGACGGCGCCCTTGGCCTGTCCGAGCTGACCTTCCGCCTGCTCCAGCGCAGCCTGGAAGGGACGCGGATCGATCTGGAAGAGCACCTGGCCCTTCTGGACGACGGAGCCTTCGCGATAGAGCTGCTTGATGAGGTATCCGGAGACCTGCGGCTGGATGTTGGCGTTGACGAAGCCGTCCAGCGTGCCGACCCATTCGTTGGCGATGGGAACGTCGGTCTGCTCGGCGGTGACGTACTGCACGGGCAGAGACATCATGCCGGCGCCGGCGGGGGGCTGCGCGTGCTGGCTGCAGCCTTGAAAGAGAGCGGCCGAGAGTGCGACGGATGCGAGAGAAAGACAGGTGCGGGATCGACGGGCGAAGTTCCACCCGTCCGGTCGAGTACGGCTCATCCAGACCTCACTCTGGGCACGCTTGTGGCGTGACGAAGATTCAACGGTTATAGATTCTGCGAGGCGGTAGCGGATGCAAAAGATTTCACGCATCGCACGCCAGGTCCGGTACAGAGAACAGAGTAATCGATTCACTAGATCGAGTTAACCAATATAGATGCGGCGAGGGCGGTGACGAGAGCGAGCGGCATGACGATAAGGCCGGCCTTGAGGAAGTCGAGCGCGGTGACGTTGATGCCTTCGCGGCGCAGGGCGAGCAGCCAGAGGATGGTCGCCAAAGAGCCGGTGACGGAGAGATTGGGGCCGAGATCGATGGCGATGAGGATGACGTCTTTGAGCAGGCCTTGCGTGTGGGAGATGGCGAGGGTGTTGGCGGCGATGAGGCCGAGCGGGAGGTTGTTGATGATGTTGTTGGCGACGGCGACGGTGAAGCCGACGATCATTGCGGCAATGGGTGCGGCGAGATGCTGCGCGGCGAGGAGAGCATGTTGTGTGAAGGCGAGCGCGCCGATGCTCTGGACGGCTTCGACGAGGATGAAGAGCGCGGCGACGAGAGCGAGGGTGCTGAAGCTGATATGACGGAGGAGTGGGACAGGGCTGGATCGGGTGAAGACCAGCGTGATGGCACAGATGACGATGGCGGCGATGAATGTGGGAAGGCCGAGGTTTTTGTCGAGCGCGGAGGCGATGAGGAGGACGATGACGACCAGCGCGAGGCCAGCGAGAGCGAGTTTGCCGCTGAGTGTGAGCGTGGCGTGACCGTCGTTGCCGGGCTGGAGGGTGCAAGAGAGTTCGCGGCGGAAGTAGAAGCGAAGGACGATGTACGTGACGACGATGGAAGCCAGCGAGGGAAGAAGAAAGGCGATGAGCCAGCGGCCGAGCGGAGGCATGGCGTCGTGATAGACGACGAGGTTGGCAGGGTTGGAGATGGGAAGGACGAAGGACGCGGCGTTGGCGATCATGGCGCAGGCGAAGATGTAGGGCAGCGGATTAATGCGTGCGCGGCGGACGGAGGCGAGGACGGCGGGCGTAAGGACGATGGCGGTGGCGTCGTTGGAGAGGCAGATGGTGACGGCAATTCCGGAGAGATAGAGCAGAGCGAAGAGGCGGGCGCCGGAGCAGCGCGCGTGAGTGACGGCGACTGAGGCGATCCAGTCGAAGACGCCGTTTTCGCGGGCGAGCTCGGAGAGGAGCATCATGCCGGCGAGGAAGAGATAGACGTCGGTGCCTTTGGCGATGGCTCGGCCGGCGACGGAGAGCGGGATGAGACGGGAGAAGACGAGAAGCAGCGCGCCGGATCCGACCCAATAGACCTCCGGGATGTTGCGGGGACGAAGGAGCATCAGCAGGATGCTGAGCGCGACGATAACGATCAGCAGGGTGTGCGCGGCGAGCGGCGGCATCCGTGCGGCTTTCCTCCAGTGAGAAACGTATCAGAGGTATAGATGCAGGGGTCGTGCAGCCGCTCGGGCGCCATAAAGATTTCGTGAACGCAGAGGGCTTCTTTGCCAGATGGGTTCGAAGAACCGCACAATGGATGCAAATTCTCGTTGCTTCCGATGAAGGGGGAGACGATGGCGAAGGTTGTGGACGAGGGCGCGGAGAAGACTCCTGGCGTCGACGGTCAGGAGAAAGAGACGCGGGTCAGCCGGCGGTCATTTCTGACGGGGCTGGGCGCGGCGAGTGTGGCGGCGACGGCGCAACCGCTGATTGCCGCGGTCGCGGAGCAGCCCAAGCAGGAAGGCGCTGAAGTTGCGGCGGAGCCGGGGACGGTTCCGCTGGTGCTGCGCGTGAATGGCGTCGAGCGCAGGCTGCGGGTTGAGCCGAGAGTGGCGCTGCTGGATTGCCTGCGCGAGAACCTTGATCTTCCGGGAACCAAGAAGGGATGCGACCACGGGCAGTGCGGCGCGTGCACGGTGCATGTGAACGGGCGGCGCGTGTTGAGCTGCATGAGCTTTGCAGTGATGCATGCGAACGACGAGATTACGACGATCGAGGGACTGGGATCACCAGAGAAGATGCATGCGATGCAGACGTCGTTTGTGGAGAACGATGCATATCAGTGCGGGTATTGCACGAGCGGACAGATTATGTCGGCGGTGGCGTTGCTGAAGGAGCCGTGCGGGCCGACGGATGACGATGTGCGCAACGGCATGTATGGGAATATCTGCCGGTGCGGGGCGTATCCGAATATTGTGGCGGCCGTGCAGGCAGTGCGGCGGTTGAGCTGAGGCTTCGTGGGAGGCAGGCGTGGAACAGTTTGGATTTGTAAGTGCGAAGAGCGATGCGCAGGCGATGCAGGCCGCGGCGGCGAGTGCGACGGCGCAGATGGGTCCGACGGTGCGGTATGTGGCGGGCGGAACGAACCTCGTCGACCTGATGAAGCTGGATGTGGAGCGGCCGAAGCAGGTGGTGGACATTAATGCGCTGGAGATGAGTCGCGTTGAGCCGCTGAGCGGCGGCGGGTTGAGGATTGGGGCGCTGGCACGGAACAGCGATGTGGCAAACGACACGACGGTGAAGCGGGATTATGCGGTGCTGAGCGAGGCGATTCTGTCGGGTGCGTCGCCGCAGATTCGGAATATGGCGTCGACTGCGGGGAATCTGCTGCAGCGGACGCGGTGTCCGTACTTTCGCGACCTTGCGCACAAGTGCAACAAGCGCGAGCCGGGAAGCGGATGCGATGCGATGGATGGGCATAATCGGATGCTGGCGATTTTGGGGACGAGCGAGCATTGCATTGCGACGAATCCTTCGGACCAGAATGTGGCGCTGATGGCGCTCGATGCGACGGTGCATGTTCGCGGGGCCGGCTCCGGACGGGGGGGCGAGCGGAGCGTGCCAATCGCCGAGTTCTATAAGTTGCCGGGAGCGACGCCCAATATTGAGACGGTGCTGGAGCCGGGCGATCTGATTACGAGTGTGACGCTGCCGGCGCCGGTGGCTGGGACGAAGTCGACGTATCTGAAGCTGCGGGACCGCGCGGCGTATGAGTTTGCGCTGGCTTCCGCGGCTGTGGTGATGGGCGTGAGCGGCGGGAAGGTGACGCATGTGCGCGTGGCGCTGGGCGGTGTGGGGACGATTCCGTGGAGGGCGCGTGAGGCGGAAGCGGTGCTGATGGGTAAGGCGGCGACGCGCGAGAACTTTGTGCGCGCGGCAGAGGCGGCGCTGAAGGATGCGAAGCCGCGGTCGGAAAACGGATTCAAGGTGGAGCTGGCAAAGCGGTGCATCGTGCATGCACTGACGACGATGAGCGCGTAGGGATTGAGACGGATCGCGAAGGAGAATGGCGATGCAGGAGAACGGCGCGAAGCAGACTGAGGCGAGGACAGAGTTTTCCCCTGTGATTGGAGCGGCGCTGCCGCGCGTGGATGGGCCGGTGAAGACGACAGGACGCGCAAGGTATGCGGCGGACTACAGCTTCCCCGGACTGGTGCACGCGGTACCGGTTTGCGCGACGATTGCGCGCGGAACGATTCGCACGATGGATACGAGTGCGGCGGAGAAGATGCCGGGCGTTGTTGCTGTGCTGCATCACGGCAACATCGGGCCGCTGTTCCATACGGTGCCGGGATCGCACGCGGGGCTGAATGAAGAGCGTCAGCCATTTGAGGATCAGGAGATTTATTACTGGGGACAGTATGTGGCGCTGGCGGTGGCGAAGACGCTCGAACAGGCGCAGGCCGCGGCCGCTGCGGTGCGCGTAATGTATGACGCTGAAGCGCCGGATGTGTCGCCGGTGCTGGATGACAAAGATGTGAAGACGATGACAACGAGCAAGCGCGGCGATGTGGGAGGGGGATTCAGTGGCGCCGCGGTGAAGCTGGATGAGACGTATGGGACGCCGGTGGAGACGCATAATCCGATGGAGATGCATGCGACGACGGCAGTTTGGGACGGTCAGCGGTTCACGCTGTATGAGTCGACGCAAGGGGTGGTGAGTCACTGGAACACGATGGCGCAGGTGCTGGGTGTGCCGAAGGAAAACGTGCGCGTGGTGTCGCGGTTTATCGGGTCGGGGTTTGGAGGGAAGCTGGATCCGTGGCCGCATTCGGCGATGGCGGCAGCGGCGGCGCGCAAGCTGAACAGGCCGGTGAAGCTGATGGTGACACGGCAGATGATGTTCTGGGATGTGGGACACAGGCCGCGGACACAGCAGCAGATGCGACTGGGAGCGACGCCGGATGGGAAGCTGGTTTCGCTGGAGCAGCACTACAGAAACCCAACGTCGTTTGTGGGGAACTATCACGAGAACTGCGGCGAGGCGACACCGTTTCTTTACAGCACGCCGAATCTCGAGGTGACGTCGGCGCTGGTGAAGCGGAATATTGGAACGCCGTGCCCGATGCGCGGGCCGGGCGCGGTGCCGGGGTTGTTTGCGCTGGAGAGCGCGATGGATGAACTGGCGATCCAGCTGAAGATGGACCCGGTGGAGCTTCGGCTGAAGAATGACACGTTGATTGACGAGAGCAACGGGAGGCCGTTTTCATCGCGGCATCTGAAGGAGTGTTTGCAGGTGGGCGCGGAGCGGTTCGGTTGGTCGAAGCGTACGCCGGAGGTCGGGTCGATGCGAAGTGGCGACACGGTGCTGGGGTGGGGTGTGGCCGCGGCGTCGTGGGGAGCGTGGCGCGGAGGATGCCAGGCGACGGTAACGTTGAAAGATGACGGCACGGCGCGAGTGAGCTGCGCGGCGCAGGATCCAGGAATGGGGACCTATACGATCTTTGCGCAGATTGTGAGCGACAAGACGGGACTGCCTATCGCCAAGATTGAAGTGCTGCTGGGCGATTCGGATTTCGTTCCGGGAGCGACGTCCGGCGGGTCGACGCTGACGGCGACGGTGATGCCGGCTATTGCAGACGCGGCGAACGGAGCGGTGCGGCAGGTGTTGGCGCTGGCTGCGTCCCGGGTGAAGGCGTTTGAAGGCAAGAAGCCCGATGAGTTGATGATGAACGGCGGCAAGGTGCATTTGAAGGCGAGTCCGGGGTTGAATCCGGTGCCGTTGGAGGAGGTGCTGCGCGCCGCGAAGGTGAGCTATGCGAGCGCGGATGGGCGCTCGGGCGGCCTGGGGTCGGACACGAAGGCGAGAGACTATTCGACGCACTCGTTTGGCGTGCAGTTTGTGGAGGTGGGATGGCAGCCGAGCATCGCGCGGCTGCGCGTGAACCGTGTGGTGACGGTGATGGATGCGGGACGGATCATCAATCTGAAGACGGGCACAAACCAGATACAGGGCGCAGTGGTGATGGGTATCGGCATGGCGCTGCTGGAGCAGACAATTTACGATCCGCGCAACGGGCATCCGATCAACGACAACTTTGCGGACTACCTGGTGGCGACGAACGCGGACGTGCCGGCTATCGATGTGCACTTCCTCGGGATTCCAGACCCGATGATGGGCGAGTACGGAGCGCGAGGGATCGGCGAGATTGGGTTGGCGGGTGTGGCGCCGGCGATTACCGCGGCGGTGTATCACGCGACGGGTGTCAGGGTGCGTGAGTTGCCGGTGAAGATTGAAGATTTGCTGCGGTCGACGGTGGTGTAGTTGCAGCCTGGTCAGAACGTGTGCGTCGCGTTAGGTTGCAGCGTGATGCGCAGATCGTGATGGCCGGGCCGCGCGAGTGTGACGCTCGATGATTCGGTGTCGATGCCGAGAAGATTTTTAGGGTCCCCGTCGAGCGTGGTGATGAGACGGGCGGTGCCGCGGACGCGACCGATCAGCTTGCTGTTGATGCGGAGCTGGGCGGAGTTGTTGGTGTAGCGGAGCTCTGCGACTGAACTGGGGCTGAGCGGAAGGCGGAAGACCGCGTTGGTTGCGGCGGCACAGGTGGGGCGGATGTTCCAGTGGAGCTGGTCTATTTCCTTGCGGACGCCGGCGAGGCGCCAGGTGTAGTCGAAGAGTACGAGCGCGCAGGGGGAGTAGCGGTCGGAGCCGGATTGCGTGAAGCCGCCGGTGAGCGGGTCGAGCTGCTGCCGGAAGGATGGATCGCGCAGGATGGCATCGCTCCACTGCTGCATCATGTGCGTGAACTCGGCGGAGCGATGGTAGTGGTCGAACCAGCGGCCGGCGCGGAGTGCGGTGAGGGCTTGCGATGGACCTCCCCAGGAGTTGCGTGGAATGGGACGGACGAAGAGCGGGTCGTTGAGCGCGACGGATGGCAGAGGGTAGGCGGGCCAGAAGGCTTGCGGGTTATGGAGCTGTCGCGACCAGAGTGTGTCGAAGAGTTTTTGATCGACGACGTGCTCGCCGCAGATGCGCGTGAGGATGCAGCAGTTAATCTTGACGAAATGGTTCTGCGCGTCGAGGTCGTAGAAGGCAGCGTCTTCTGGGACGTAGAGCCTGGCGAGGATGAGTTTGCGAAGAGTGTCTGCGTGTTCGAGCCAGTTGTCGGCGTCGGAGTTTTTGCCGAGAGCGCGAGCCATGGCTGCGAGGGCGATGCGTGCGCCGTAGACGGTGGCGGAGAGATCGGGGCAGAGGCGTGGGAGGGATGGAACGGGAGCGCACTTGCGCGCGTCTTTGTCAGGGCACTGGCGCGGCATGCCAGCCCAGCGCGGGCTATTGTCCATGCCGGTGTCGTAGGTGCAGAAGCCTTCGATGAGGCCGGTCGAGCGCGTGTTGCGATAGCGCATGAGCCACGCGTCCCAGCGCGAGCAGGCGTTGTAGGCGGTGGCGAGGAACTCGGAGTCGCCGGTGATGCTCGCGAGCTCCCATGCGGTGGCGGCGATGGGGACGACCATCTGGATCTGGCCGAAGCCGGCTTCGGAGCGCTTGTTGTCGGCGGGGAGTTGGCCGTCCTCGTGCTGCAGCGCGAAGAAGGTCATGTGCGTGTTGCGCGCGACGTCGGGGCGGAAGGATGAATAGACAAGCGATTCGTGCGGGCCGCACTCCTGCCAGATGCCGGCGTATTCTGCCCCTTCGATGAGAACGGGCTTCGGGAAGCGCGGAAGGATTTGCACGTTCGCGGCGAGGACTTCAAGAGCGTGATCGTACGCGTGCTGCCATGTCGCGTTTGAGGTTGTAAAGGACGGTGCGGAGCTCGATGTTGCGGCGGACTGTGCGAGGAGGGCGAGCGGACGCGTCGCGGGCGCGAGCGCGGAGAGAGCGGCGGACTTCAGGAGTTCGCGGCGTTGCATACGGGCGTGGGTGCGGGAGTGGCGGATGCGGATTCGGCGGAATGGAGAAGCGTGGCGGCCCAGGTGGAGACAGCGGCGGCGAAGGCGTCGGGGATGGCTGTGGACGCGCCTTCGAGCGCGGCGACTTGCACGGCGAGGTTCCCGATGGTGGAGCTTTCAGGTGCGCCGCGACGAACGGGAAGGCCGGTGCGCTCGGCAGTGAGGCGGCAGAGAAGATCGTTGCGGCAGCCGCCACCGACGACGACGATTTCTGTGGGCTCGAGGCCGGTGTGACGGCGGAGCTCTTCGAGCGTGAGGGCGTAGGCGGCGGCGAGCGAGCGAAAGATGAGCGAGGCCATGCGCGCTGCGCCGGCGGGCGATTCGTCGAGTGGTGATTGACCGTGTGCACGAAGATGAGCGTTGATGCGCGCGGGCATGTTGCCGACAAGGCCGAGCTGTTCGTCGGCGACATCGAGCAGAGCGGCGGGGGCAGGTTCGAGCGAGGCGAGGCGAACGAGTTCTTCGACGGTGAAGGAGGTGCCCGCCGCGTCCCATGTATCTATGCACTGTTTAAGAAGCCACATGCCGTTGACGGCTTTGTGGAAGCAGATGCGGTTGCCAACGGCGCCGAGGTTGGTGAAGTCGTCGGCGAGCGCGGCGGGCGAGTTGCACGGCGAGGCGAGTAGCGCTCCGATGAGCGACCATGTGCCGGAGCTGATGTAAGCCCACTGATCTGCGTGCGTGGGGATGCCGGCGATGGCGGAGGCGGTGTCGTGGCAGGCGGGCGCGATGAGTTCGGTGTTGCGGAGCGCGGGGAGATCGGCGAGCGGGCCGCGCAGTCTGCCGAGGCGCGTGCCGGGTTGCGTGAGCGGGGCAGCGCGATGGATGTCGAGGCCGGCAGCGGCGAGGATCTCTGGGCTCCAGTCGCGGGTGCGAAGGTCGATCATGCCGGAGTGCGTGGCGTTGGTGTACTCGGCGAAGGGCGCGGCGCCGTAGCGGGTGAGCATGTACTCGGGCAGATTGAGCCAGCGCGTTCCGGGCGGGAGATTGGCGTCGTTGTCGGCGCAGAGCTGATAGAGCGTGTTGAGGCGCGCGAGCTGGACGCCGGTGATCTGTTGCAGGCGGGCGGGCGAGATTTTTGAGTGGAGCTCGTTCTGGGCGGCGATGGTGCGGGCGTCGCGGTAGCAGAAAGGAGCGGCGAGCGGTTTGTTGTCGGCGTCGAGGCGAACGTAGTCGACGGCCCAGCCATCGACCGCGATGGACCGGATGCCTTCGGGCGCGAGTTCGGCGGCGCGGCGAAGGCCTTCGTCGATGCCGGCTTCGATCGTGGCGAGGGGCCAGCGCAGGCCGTCGTCTTCGACGGGGCCGTTGGGGAAGCGATGGACGAGAGTGATCTCTGGCGTGGCCTGCTCACCGTCAGGGCGCCAGCGGAGGAGCGAGACGCGGCAGCTCTCGGCGCCGAGGTCAACAGCCACGAGAGCGCGCTTGTCGATGGGGATTTGTGGCGCTCGCGGGGCTGGAGCCGACGATGCGCTCATCGCAGATAGGCCTCCACGAGGCCGCCGTCGACGGGGATGAGGTGGCCGGTGGTGCAGCGCGCCTGCGGGCCGGCGAGGAACATGATGGCCTCGGCGCAGTCCTTGGGGTCGATGGGCTGATGCGTGAGCGTGCGCGTGGCGTAGAAGCGCGCGAGAACGTTGCGGAGATCGTCGTCGGTGCCGGACTCGTCGAAGGGAAGATTGTACTTTTTCAGCGACGCGATGACGCGATCGCGCGGGAACATTGTCGAGCCTTTGACGACGGTGGCGGGGCTGATGCCGTTGACGCGTGCCTTGGGGGCGAGGCTGACGGCGAGCTCGCGCACGAGATGGCTGAGCGCGGCCTTCGAGACGTCGTAGGCTTCGCTGCCGCGCTTGGCGACGACGGCGTTGGCGGAGCTGGTGAGGACGATGCTCGTGTCGAGGCCCTGCGCGTCGAGGATGGACTTGAACTCGTCGGCGAGAAGATAGTTGGCGGTGACGTTGACCTCGAGGGTCAGAGCCCACTGTGCGTCGGAGATGACGCCGTCCGGTGAGGATGGGAAGAGCGCCGCGGTGTTGATGAGAATGTCGATGCCGCCGTAGCGAAGCGCGGTGGCGTCGAGCGCAGCGCGGATGGCGGCGCGGTCGCGAATGTCGATGGAGGTGAAGTCGGCGGTCTCGCGGCCGAACTTCTGCTGGACTTCTTTCGCGACGGCTTCCGCGCCTTTGACGTCGCGGTCGGCGACCATGACGTGGGCGCCGCGTTCGGCGGCGAGCAGAGCGACTTCGCGTCCGATGCCGCTGCCTCCGCCGACGACGAGAGCGATCTGGCGGGAGAGCTGCTTTTCGGGTGGCTGGCGGCGGATCTTAGCTTCTTCGAGCGCCCAGTACTCGATGCGGAAAGCTTCGCTGGGCGGGAGCGCGACGTAGTTGTCGTGCACGGTGAAGTTGCTCGATGGAATACGCGCGGAGGCCTGGGGGACTTCAGTGCACGGTTTGTTGTCGCCGAGCGCGCCTGCGCCCTGCATGACGCCGATGGCGTTGGTGTAGAACTCGCCGGTGATGCGGGATTCGGCCTTGTTTTTGCCGAAGGAGAACATGCCGATACCGGGGATGAGCACGACGGTGGGACTGGCGTCGCGCTGCTTGGGCGAAGCGGGCAGGGCGTGTGCCTTGTAGTAGTCGGCGTATTCGGCGCGATAGGTTTCGAGCGCGGAGTCGATGAGCGCGGGCAGCTCGGCCGGATCGTTTGCAGGGTTCCACTTCACGAAGAGCGGACGGATCTTGGTGCGGATGAAGTGGTCCGGGCAGCTGGTGCCGAGATGCGCGAGCTGCTGGGCGGCGGCGGAGTTGACGAACTCGAGGACTTGAGGCGAGTCGGTGAAGGTGCCGATGAAGCGCTGCTGGTGCGAGACGGCACCGCGCAGGCGCGGCATGAGCTTTGCGGCGAGCTGCTTGCGATCGTCGCGAGTGGAAGATTGTGAGCCGCCGAAGCGCTTGTAGTTGGGACGTGCGGCGTGGCGCTCGATAAACTGGCCGATCTGATCGATGATGGTGATCGTGTTGACGTAGCACTGGCGCTGCGTGTCGCCCCAGGTGAAGAGGCCGTGGCCGCCGAGGATGACACCGTCGCAGCCGGGCGTTTCGCTGACGATCTGGCGCAGCATCATTCCGAGCTCGAAGCCGGGACGCTGCCAGGGAAGCCACGCGAGCTTGTGGCCGAACTCCTTGTTGAACTCTTCCATGCGCTGCTTGCCGTTGGCGGAGGCCGCGAGGGCGATGGCCCAGTCGGGATGCAGATGATCGACGTGCGGGAAGGGAAGGAAGCCGTGCAGCGGCGTGTCGATGGAGGCCGCGGTGGGATTGTTGCCGAAGGTGACGAGCGGATAGAGCTCGACCATCGCGTCTTCTTCGTCGACGCCGCGGTACTGCTTTTCGAGCGCGAGGAGCTTGTCGAGATAGAGCGTGGCGAAGCCGGAGCGCTTGATGCTGCCGAGGTCGCCGCCCGAGCCCTTGACCCAGAGCACAAGCTTCTTCTGGCCATCGACGGGATCGACGGTTTCAAGCTTGGAGCTGGTGTTGCCGCCGCCGAAGTTGGTGAGGCGGAGATCGGAACCGAGGAGGTTGGAGCGATAGCGCAGGAGCTCCGGGCCGTCGAGGGTGGCGGCGTGGGATTCATCCCATTTGTCTTCGAGGAACTTGAGCGTGGCGGGTGCAGAGGATGGCGGCATGACAGTAGCTCTCTTGGGGGAATGCCCACTTATTGTCACACAGTAAACGGCAATAGAGCAACAATTCCCTATTTGAATTTAGGCCGGCACAACGGCGCCATTATTTTCCTGTAGAGAACGGCGTGTGACCAGACGATGCGTGACGTAGTTGTACGGTGCGACGGTCTGTCCGCGAAGGAGCGCGAGTCCGAGGTTCATGAGTGCGGGACCGTAGGCGCTGGTTTCGTGCGAGACGGAACCGATGAGCGGCGAGGACCGGCGGCGCATCTCGTCGATGGCATCGTGAATGCAATCCTGGCCGACGACGGCGATGTGTCGCTCGCGCTTAAGCTCGCGCGCGGCGTCGATGGCGCCGAGCGCGCTGGAGTCGTTGGCGGCGGCGACGAGGATGTGTTTTTCGCGCGGATGGCGCTGCAGAAATTCGGAGATGACCTTGCGGCTGCGCTCGCGGATGCCGCGGCCGTCGATGCGCACAAAGGCTTCGACGGGGAGATCGGGCAGGGAAGAGCGGATGGCTTCAAACGCGCCTGAGACGCGGCTTTGAACGAGCAAGCCGGCTTCGGGGAGATCGAGGCCGATGACCCAGTCGACGGCGCTGTCCCATTCCGAGTGAGCAAACTGCGCGAGAGCTTCGCCGGCGGTCATGCCGACGCGGTAATTGTCGACGCCGAAGAAGGTGGCGTGGGGATGGGGGATGTCGATGGCGATGAGAGGAATCTTGGCTGCGGCGATGCGGTCGCCGATGATGGGCGCGACTTCGTGCTCGACCTGGAACTCGATGATGAGATCGACGCCGGCGGCGATAAAGTCTTCGGCGTTTTTGACGGCGGTGGGACCGTCGTACTTGTTATCGAGCACCATGAGATCGACACCGGAAGCAGCGGCGGCCTCGATGAGGCTGTTGGTGACCTCGACAGAGAAGGGCATGTCGGCGCTTTGTCCGGCGAAGCCGAAGCGCAGTTTTTTGGGATGCGAGATGTGCCGGTAGGTTCCGTCCTTGGCCTGGGAGATGTAGCCGCGGTGCGCGAAGGTCTTGAGCACGCGATAGACGGTGGTCTTGGAGACGCGCGTGCGCCGATGGATGGCCTCGAGCGTCATAGGCTGATTCTCGTTTTGCAGCAGCTCGAGGATGTCGAGCGCTTTGGAGAGGACGGGAATCAGGTAGAGGCGCGGACTAGATTTGGCCACGGGAGCTCCTGAGCTGTGAGTCTTTTACAGCTCGGATGATACAGTTTCGCTATTGAATCGCGAAAGTGCGCTCTTCAAAATTTTCAGGCGTAGGTGGCAGTCGACTGGCGATTGCGTTCGCCACGGGCCTTGGCCGTGCGATCAACATAGCCGCTGTCTGCGAGGGCCTGAAGGGGATCCGGAGCGAGGCCGCGGCGCTCCCGCCAGGCACGAATGGCAGGACGCACGTCAGTCCAGAATGCGGAACGGAAGCACTCCTCGGCTTCGACAAGGCGGCAGGCGTCCTGCAGTTCAGCGAGGCGATCGAAGTCGATGAGCGCGGCGCGGGCGTAGAGCTCCTGCGCGGTGACGACGCTCTGGATCATGGCTTCCATCTTGCCCTTGAGGTTGTGGCTCTGATCGATCATGAAGGCGATGGAGTCGGTCTGGGCGCCGTCGGCGAGGATCTCGGCGAAGATGCGGAAGAGCTGGTAGGGATCGATGGAGCCGAGGGTGAGATCGTCGTCGGAGTATTTGCGGTCGTTGAAGTGGAAGCCGCCGAGTTCGTTGGAGTGGAGAAGCCAGGCGACGATCTGCTCGATGTTGGTGCCCTGATAGTGATGGCCGGTGTCGACGAGGACTTTGGCTTTGGGGCCGCAATGGCGAGCGAGCAGAAGAGCCATGCCCCAGTCGGCGATGTCGGTGTGGTAGAAGGCGGGCTCGAACGGTTTGTACTCGATGAGCATGCGCTGATTGGGACCGAGCGCGGCGTGTGTGGAGGCGAGAACTTCTTCCATCCAACCGATGCGGCGGCGCATGGACTGTGTGCCGGGATAGTTGGATCCGTCGGCGATCCAGAGGGAGACGTCGCGGCTTTCGAGAGCTTTGCCGATCTCAACGGAATCGAGGATGTGTTGCAGCGCGCTGCGGCGAATTTCGGCGGAGGGATTGGCGATGGAGCCGAACTTGTGTTCCTGCGACTGAAACAGGTTGGGATTGATCGAGCCGGCGCGAACGCCGTGCTCGCGCTCGAGTGAGCGGATGACGGGAACGTCGGCGAGACCGTTGGGCATGTCCCAGAGGACGTGGAGAGCGACGGTAGGCGTGATGCCGGTGAGGCGGAAGACCTCGCCGGCGTCGGCGAACTTTTCGGCGGTCGAGGTAGCGGCACCGTCCTGAATGAATTTTCCGAAGCGGGTTCCGGTGTTGGCAAAGCCCCAGGATGGAATCTCGATGCGGAATTGATCGAGGGCTTTATCGATGCGATCGAAGCTGTGGTCCTTCATGGTGCGCCATCCCGGTTCGTCGAATGAGAAATTCAGTACCTATTGAAATTCAAAGCTTCGCCGATTTTCTGGCGATTGTCAAAGGGATTTCGTGCGTGCGGCGTTACGCGGCGTCGTGAAGCAACAGGATGTGGAGCTGGCGAGGGCCGTGCACGCCCTTGATTCGCGTCATCTCGATATCGGCTGTGGCGGAGGGGCCGGAGAAGAAGGTGAGTGGAAGCGTTGCAGCCGACGCGAGGCGAGCGAAGGCCTCAGGCACTGTAGTGACGATGTCGGCGGCGTTCAAGACGCAGATGTGGACGTCCGGGACGAGAGTTGTGGCGCGGCGGCCCTGGCCGGCTATCCCTTCGAGGATAAGCGTGCCGGTTTCGGCGATGGCGAGCGCGCAGAGGGTGACGGCGGCGTCGAAGTGATCGAGCTCGGCGGGCGACAGGTTTTCCTCGGATGCGAATTCGAATCCGTGCGGCAGGAGATGCGCAGGGAAGCCTGACGGAACGAGCACGCGATGAGCGTTGTGTTGATGGAGCGCAGTCCGCATTGCGGAAGAGAGATCGTCGGCGGTGCAGGAGGAGACGGATGCGTTGTAGTCGACGAGCCGCTCGGTAAGGAGGTCGATTGTTTCCTGATGCGAGAGTGAGGAATTCTGCTGATACGCGCGAGGGATGCGCTCCCAGCCTTCGTTGGCAGCAGTGAGATCGGTTGTGCGGTCATTTGCGGAGCGAATCGCAGCGAGGATGGCGGAGCGGGCGTCAGCGGACATTGCCAGCTCCTGACTGCTCGTTGCTGAGCGGCGCGCGGTTGCGTTGCTCCCACCACTCGCGGAAGGTTTGTTGAGGAAGCGCCCGCAGATCGCGCGACTGCGTCCATCCACCGAGCATGCCGGGGAGCCAGTGGATCCAGCGGGCGCCGGATGTATCGCGGCGGGTGAGCGGACCTTCGGCAGCGCGGGCGAGACGCTGCGCGGCGCGGAAGCGGGATTCGCTAAGGAAGATGCGGCTGGCGGATTTCATCGCAAGAGCTTCAGCACGCAGTACACCCAAGCCCTTGGTCTCCTGCTCGACGACACGGTGGCGGAGATGAATGAGAACCTCTGGGATGTTGATGCGGACGGGGCAGACCTCATAGCAGGCGCCGCAGAGCGAACTGGCGTAGGGAAGGCTGCGCGCGTGATGCATCTGCTGCAGCTGCGGTGTGAGGATGGCGCCAATGGGGCCGGCGTAAACGCTGCCGTAGGCGTGGCCGCCGGTCTCGCGATAGACGGGGCAGATGTTCTGGCAGGCGCCGCAGCGGATGCAGTTGAGCGTCTGGCGGCCTTCGCTGTCGGCGAGCACGCTGGTGCGCGCGTTGTCCATGAGGACGACGTGAAAGGTGCGTGGGCCGTCGTTTTCGTAGACGCCGGTCCATATGGAGTTGTAGGGATTCATGCGCTCGCCGGTGGCGCTGCGCGGAAGCAGTTGCAGGAAGACTTCGAGATCGCGGAAGCGCGGGATGACTTTATCGATGCCGGCGACGGTGATGAGCGTGCGCGGCAGGGTGAGGCACATGCGTCCGTTGCCTTCGCTTTCGACGATGCAGACGCCGCCGGTTTCGGCGATGAGGAAGTTGGCGCCGCTGATGGCAGTGGGGACGCGGAGGAATTTTTCGCGAAGGAAGAGGCGCGCGGCGTCGGCGAGGTCTTCCGGTGTTTCGCCGAGGTCGGGAAGGTTCATCTCGCGCTGAAAGATTTCGCGGATCTGTTGGCGGTTTTTATGCAGCGCGGGAACGACGATGTGCGAGGGCTTGTCGTGGCCGAGCTGAATGATGAGCTCGGCGAGATCGCTTTCGTAGGGGCGGATGCCGGCGGCTTCGAGCGCGCCGTTGAGACCGATCTCCTCGGTGGTCATGGATTTTATTTTGAGGATCTCGGCAGGAGTTGTGCCGTGCTCTTGCTCAACGGCGATGGCTTCCTTCGCGAGACGGACGACGATCTGGCGAGCCTCTTCCGCATTGCGCGCCCAGTGCACGATGCCGCCCGCGCGGGTGCAGTTCTGCTCGAACTGCTCGAGGTAGGCGTCAAGATGCGCCATGGTGTGCTCGCGGATGAGCTGGCCGGCGAGGCGAAGCTGCTCCCAGTCGGGCAGCTCGGCGACGACGCGGGCGCGTTTGTTCTGGATAACGGATGTGGCGTGGTGAAGGTTGTTGCGGAGCTGCGCGTCCTTGAGGAGATTGTGCGCGGCCTTTGGGAAGCTGGGAGCGGATCGAGGATCGAGAAGAGGCCCGCTCATTGTGCTGTCTCCTCATCGCCGGCGAGGATCTCGGCGAGATGCAGCGTGCGGACGGCGCAGCCGCGGCGATGCAGGCCGCCGTGGATGTGCATCAGGCAGCTGTTGTCGCAGGCGGTGACGAACTCGGCGCCGGTGGAGAGCACGGCAGTAAGTTTTTCGTCGAGCATGGCGGTGGAGACGTCGGCGTTCTTGATGGCGAAGGTGCCGCCGAAGCCGCAGCATTGTTCGAGGCCGGGGAGCGGGACGAGATCGATGTCGCTTACAGAGCGAAGCAGCGATGCAGGGCCGTCGCCGAGTTGCAGGGAACGGAGACCGTGGCAGCTGGCGTGATAGGTGACGCGATGCGGAAAGGCGGCGTTGAGGTCGGTGATGCCGAGGCGCTTGGTGAGGAGCTCGGAGAACTCGTAGACGCGAGGAAGAAGAGCGTCGACGGTGGCGGCGAGGCCGGGATGCTTGCCGGCGGCCTCGAGTTGACGAGCCATGGCGGGATAGTGCTCGCGCATGTGCGCGACGCAGCTTGAGGACGGAACGACGACGGCCTCCGAGTCGCGAAATTGTCCGACGAAGCGCGGAAGCAAGGGGAGCGCGTCGTCCCAGTAGCCGGTGTTGACGTGCATCTGGCCGCAGCAGGTCTGGCCGGCGGGGAAGTCAACGGTGTGGCCGAGGCGCTCGAGCACACGAACAACGGCCTTGCCGGTCTCGGGGAACAGCGTGTCGTTGTAGCAGGTGATGAAGAGCGAGATGCGCAGGCGGAGCTCCTTGGCCGGGAGAAATTTCAATACGGATTCTATTTCACAATGGCGTATTCAGTCCGATAGGATGATTGGGACTTTTCGCGATTCAGCTTGCGGAGCTACGGAGATATTGTGGGAGCGAACCCGTTTCTTGGACTGATTTATCACTGGATCGGCGGATTTGCTTCCGCTACTAACTTTATTCCGTTTCGGCAGATCCGGCGTTGGTCGTGGGAGGTCTACTGGATCATCCAGGGATTCGCGGCGTGGATTGTCGCGCCGATTGTGCTGGCGACGATCTTCGTTCCGCATTTGTGGCCGATTCTCGGCGAAGCCTATCGGGCACATCCTCGCGCGCTGCAGCTGGCGTTTCTGTTCGGTGTGGCATGGGGCGTCGGTGGCATCACCTTCGGGCTGGCGATCCGGTACCTGGGAATCGCGCTGGGATACGCGATCGCGTTGGGTTTGTGCGCGTTCTTCGGCACGCTGGTGCCGCCGTTTGTAAATCGCATCGGGCCGCTGCATCAGCGCGAGATCTTCGTGATGGCGCATGCGATGTCAGGCAAGGTGATTCTGCTGGGCGTCGTGATCTGCGTGATCGGCGTCGCGGTGAATGGCGCGGCCGGCTACTGGAAGGAAAAGGAACTGACGCCGGAAGAGAAGGCGGAGGCCGGCGAGCGCGACTACAACTTCGTGAAGGGAATTTCGATTGCGATCCTCGCAGGCTTCATGAGCTCGTTCTTTGCGTTCGGACTGGCGGCCGGCAAGCCGCTGGGAGATATTGCGAAGGCGAGCCTGCTCGCGGCGGGCCATCTTGATCTGTGGCAGAATTTGCCGATTCTGATCGTTGTGCTGTGGGGCGGATTCCTGACGAACTTTGTGTGGTCGGCAATTTTGATCTATCAGAACAAGTCGGTACGGCAGTTTGCGGGAGAGCCGGGGACGAATCCGATGCGCGCGACGCAAACGACAGGCGAGACGCTGATGGACTTCGATCCGAATGATCCTTCGACGTTTAACCGGTTGTCGGGCGGAGCGCTGCTGAACAACTACTTCTTTGCGGCGATGGCCGGCGTGATCTGGTACTTCCAGTTCTTCTTCTACTCGATGGGGCAGACGAAGATGGGTAAGTATGACTTTTCGTCGTGGACGCTGCATATGGCGTCGATCATTATCTTTGCGACGCTATGGGGCCTGGTGCTGCGCGAATGGCGGGGGACAAGCCGGACAACCAAACTGCTGGTCACGCTTGGGCTCGCGCTGCTGATCGGATCGACGGTTGTCGTTGGCTACGGTAACTATCTGAAAGTGCAGGAGACAGCGGCGGCGGCGATACGGCCGTGAGCAGGGATTGGCGCGCCTTTTTCGGAATGCGATATGCTGTAAGGCAGTGACGGCAATCGTCCATTTTGCGCGTCGAAAGGTACTCGATCATGTGATCGGGTTCCTGGTTTGCGCGCTGCTGGTGATCTTTGCGGTGGGCGCAAAGGTGGCCATGTATCACCCCAGCGAGCCAGGAACGCGGCCCATTGCAGCGGCCAAGGCCTGGCAGGCGAAGCAGATGCTGGCTGATACTGCGCCGGCGACGGCAGCGATTGTTCCGCAGACCGTGCTGACGCTGATCACGCTGTTGAGCCTCTGTGTGGTGGTCATGCTGCTTCCGCGCAGCGAAGAGCGACCGGGGTTTCCCATACAGATGCATGGCAACTCATCTGTTGCGGTTCGACCACCGCCAGCCTACTAGACTGCTCACGTAGGCCCTGCTGTGCCAGGAGTGCGCGGCAGGGGTCTGTGTCCAGGCCCCAATACTAAAAAGCGAGTTCAATCTGATGTGTAAGCCTCTTGTCCGTGCGACAGGGTTTTGCAAAGGCGCGCTGCCTTTGGTGTGCTGTTTTTTGTTTCTGGCCGGATGTCATGATGGGGAGCAATCGAGCAAGCAAAACGCTCCTCCGGCGGCGCCGGTTGTGGTGGTGGAGCGCGGCCAGCTTGCAAACACTCTGCAGGTAGCTGGCGAGTTCATCCCCTACCAGGAGGTTGAACTGCATGCGAAGGTTGCAGGCTATATCAAGCGGATCAATGTCGACATCGGCGATCACGTAAAGGCCGGAGAGGTATTGGCGACGCTGGACATCCCGGAGATTGAGGCGCAGGTGCAGGGGGCGAGTGCCGGAGTTCGGCAGACGCGTGAGCAGATTACACGCGCGAAGAGCGAGGTGCAGCAGGCGCAGGCAAACTACGATGCGCTGCATGCGGAATCGGACCGGCTGCAGCAGGCGGCCAAGGCCCAGCCGGGATTGATTGCTGAGCAGGAGCTGGACGATGCGAGAGCAAAGGACCAGGCGGCGGCTGCAGAGGTGGATGCGGCGAAGTCGGCGCTTTCGGCAACCCAACAGCAGCTCGGCGTCTCGCAGGCCGATCAGCAACACTATGCGTCGCTGGCGGACTACTCGCGGATTACCGCGCCGTTCACAGGTGTCGTGACGTGGCGATATGCCGACACGGGAGCGTTGATTCAGGCGGGTACATCGAACGCGGGATCGATGCCGGTAGTGAAGGTGGCGGAGATTGACGTGCTGCGCTTACGTTTGCCGGTACCGGAGGCGCTGGCGCCGTTCGTTCATGTGGGAGACACCGCGCAGATCGAGGTGCAGGCGCTGAACAAGAGTTTTTCGGGGACGGTGACGCGCGACACGGATGCGCTCGATCCTTCAACGCGCACGATGCAGGTGGAGATCGATGTGCCGAATCCGAAGGGTGAGCTGGAGCCTGGCATGTATGCGCAGGTGACGCTGGATATAAAGCGCGCCGGCAATGCGTTGGTGGTGCCGATTCAATCCGTCGATGAGAGTGGAACTCAGCCGACGGTGATGCTGGTCGATAGCTCGAACCATGTCGAGAAGCGGACGGTTCAGGTGGGGATTTCAACGGCGAACCGGACGGAGATACTCAGCGGCCTGAGCGCGGGAGATCGCATCATTGCAACCAATTTGTCTTCGTATCAGCCGGGCGAGCTGGTCCAGCCGAGGCTCGATACGATGACGAGTTTCCATGAAGCGGAGGCGCAGTAGATGTCAGGTTTTGCGCTTCGCTATCCGTTCTTCATCATCATGCTGTGCCTGGTTATCGGCGTCGTTGGGACGACGATGGTCACGCGCATGCCGGTCGATTTGTTTCCCAACATCAATATTCCGGTGGTCGTGGTCGCGACGTTCTACAACGGCATGCCGCCGGAGCAGATCGAGTCGAATATCACGGATCCGTTCGAGCGATTTTTCACGCTGGGTTCGGGAATCGACCATATCGAGTCGCGTTCGCTGACGGGCGTATCGCTGATCAAGGTGTACTTTCAGCCGGGAACGAATCCGGATTCGGCCGTGTCGACGATTTCGAATCTTGCCATGGCGCAGCTGCGACGATTGCCGCCTGGGACTCTGCCGCCAGTGGTGTTGAAGTTCGACGCTTCGTCGCTTCCTGTGTGCCTGATCACGCTGAAAGGGCAGGGACTGAACGAAACGCAGCTGCACGATATCGGCCAGTTCACGGTGCGCAACCAGATTGCGAACGTACCGGGCGCGTCCGTACCACAGCCGTTCGGCGGAAAGTACCGGCAGATTCAGGTGTACGTCGATCCGGTGAAGCTGGAGGCGCATCAGCTTAGCCCCATGGATGTCGTGCGTTCGCTGAACGCGGCCAACGCAATTCTGCCGGCAGGCGACGTCAAGATTGGGCCGAAGGACTACAACATCTACACCAATGCGCAACTGCCGACGACGGAGGAGATCGACCGGCTGCCGCTGCGTACCGTCGGGAACGGGCAGTTGCTGATCTCGGATGTCGGTTACGCGAAGGACGCGAATGCGATTCAGACCAATATCGTGCGTGTCGACGGACAGAAGTCTGTCTATTTGCCGATTTTGAAACAAGGCGGTGGCTCCAACACCATCGAGGTGGTGAATGGAATTCGCCAGGCGTTGAAGCATCTGCTGGATGTGCCGAAGACGCTGGTGACGAGAGTGGTGTTCGATCAATCCGTCTTCGTGAAGACTGCGATTCGAAATCTCGGGTCGGAGGGCGGCATCGGCCTGGTGCTGACCGCGGTCATGATTCTGATCTTCCTCGGGAACATGCGAGCAACGGTGGCGGTCATGCTGTCGATCCCGCTGTCAGCGCTCGCTGCGTTTCTCGTGATGAACATGATGGGCGAGACGATTAACTCGATGGTGCTGGGCGGATTGGCGCTGGCGTTTTCGAGGTTGATCGATAACTCGGTGGTGGTGCTGGAGAACATCTTCCGGCACCTGGAGATGGGTAAGTCGCCGGAGGAGGCAGCGGAGATCGGCGGGCGCGAGGTGGCGCTGCCGGTTCTGGCAGCGACGTTCACAACGTCGATTGTCTTCTTCCCCGTGGTGTTTCTTTACGGAGTAAGCCGGTTCCTGTTCACGGCGCTCGCTCTGTCTGTAGTGCTTTCGTTGTTCGCATCCTATTTTGTGGCGTTCACGGTGGTTCCGCTGTTCTGCGCGAAGTTCATCAAGAATGCGCATCATGAAGCGGGTCATCATAGGGGAGGCAGTTTGTTCCAGCGGTTCGTGCGCTGGTTCAACCACAGGTACGAGCGCTCGCTGATGCACTACGACCGCGCGGTGGGCAAGACCTTGCTGCGACCGGTTGCAACGACGATCGGAGTCCTCGGTATATTTCTTCTTTCACTCGGGCTCTATCCGCTGTTGGGTCTGTCGTTCTTTCCGCGAACCGATCCCGGACAATTTGTGATCAACGTCAAAGCGCCTGCCGGCACGCGCATCGAGCTGACGAACGATTACATCGCGCGAGTGGAGCAGGACATTCGTTCCGTTGTTCCGAAGAAGGACCTCGGAATGATCGTGTCGAACATCGGCATCACACCGGACTTCTCGGCTATCTATACGCCGAACTCGACGCAGAGCACGGCCTTTGTGCAGGTGTCGTTGAAGGAAGGCCATTCGAAGTCGAGCTTCGCGTACATGGACCTTGTACGCAAGAAGCTGAGAAACGATCTGCCGGAGCTTTCGACGTACTTCCAGACGGGCGGCCTGGTCGACGCGGTTGTGAATCTTGGCTTGCCGGCGCCGATCGATATTCAGGTCGGCGGCAACGATCTGAATGAGGCTTTCAACACAGCGACTGCACTGGCGAAGAAGATCCGTGCCGTGAAGGGTGTCAGCGATGTCCTGATACCTCAGGATATGGACTATCCGGGGCTGGAAGTGGATGTGAATCGCGAGATGGCCGGGCGGCTGGGGATTACATCGCAGTCGGTCATCGACAATGTGATCACGGCGCTGACCTCCAACGGCATGATTGCTCCGAGCTATTGGGTGGACCCCAAGACCGGCAACAACTATCTGTTGACGGTGCAATATCCGGAGACTGCGGTGAAGTCGATGACGGACTTTGAGCAGATTCCACTGGCCGCCAAGAACATGGACATGGGCGCGTGGAACCCGTCGCAACCGAACGGGACCGGACCGATGGTCACGAATCTCGGCGCCGTAACAACGATTAAGAAGATCGATACGCCAACAGAGGTTGACCACTATCAACTGCGCCGCGTGATCGACATCTATGTATCTCCTTCGAGTAAAGACCTGGGAGGCGTGGCGAGCCGGGTGGAACGTCTGATCAAAAACACGCACATTCCGTCGAACCTGGTGATCTCCGAGCGCGGATCGGTTGAGGGCATGCGGAAGTCGTTCATGAGCTTCGGCATTGGACTGATTCTGTCGATCATTCTGGTGTACCTGATTCTGATGGCGCAGTTTTCATCGTTCATCGATCCGCTGATCATTCTGCTGGCGATCCCTCCGGGAATTACAGGCGTGATTCTCTTCCTGCTGATGACGGGAACGACGCTGAACGTCATGTCGTTGATGGGCATCATCATGATGACGGGCATTGTGGTGTCGAACTCCATTCTGATCGTTGAGTTCACACGGGCGCTGCGCAATGAAGGCATGCCGATTCGCGAGGCGGTTGCGGTGGCGTGCCGTGTGCGTCTGCGGCCTGTGCTCATGACCTCGCTGGCAACGATCATCGGCATGGTGCCGATGGCGCTGGCGCTTGAAGCCGGAAGCGAGCAATATGCGCCGCTGGCTCGCGCAATCATCGGCGGACTTGCTGTCTCGGTGATTGTGACGGTGTTCGTGGTGCCCGCGGCATATCTGTGGGCGCATCGCAAGGAAGAGCAGCAACCGCCTGCGGATGCTCCAGTGGAGGCTGCGTGATGAAGATCCTGGTTGCAACTTTTCTTGTGGCCGCGAGTTTCGCCGCTCTCCCGGCGGGCGCGCAGACATCGACACCGGTGACGACGAACAACGGAACGCCGCCGAGTCCGCCGGCAACACCACTGCCCTCTGCGCCCACGGTGCCGCTGTCTCCGGCGGTTCCTGGAGTGACGATGCCGGGCGTGCAGACGCCGACAACGACTGCGCCTGCACCGGTGCAACAGTTGCCGCCGCAGTTGAGTACGCCGGTCGTTCCGCCGAATGCCCCTTCGCTAACGATTGGCCAGGCGGAGCAGCTGGCGCTGCAGCGCAATCCGCGCGTGAGCATCGCTCGCTTGCTGGCGCTGGCAGAAGGGCAGGTAACGCGCGAACAGCGCGCGGCGGAGCTGCCGACACTGGCGGGCGAGACGACAGCCGTCGGTGCGGACAACGGAACTCGTATCACAGCCGGCGCGCTGAACAACCCAGTCCTTTATCAGCGTGCCGCCGCGGGCGTAACGCTCAATCAACTGATCACCGATTTTGGGAGGACGCGGAATCTTGTATCGCAGGCGAGCCTCAATGCGCAGGCGGCCGCAAGCACGCTCCAGGCCACACGGGATGACATTATCTTCGCGGTGGACGAGGCGTTTTACCGTGCGTTGGGGGCTCAGGCGCTGATCCGGGTGGCAACGCAGACGGTGAACGCACGGCAGACGACGGCGAATCAGATTCAGGCTCTGGCCAATGCCAGGCTGCGTTCGACACTTGATGTCAGCTTTGCAAACGCGCAATTGGCGCAGGCACAGCTGCTGTTGCTGGATGCACGCAATCAGAGTGTGACGGCCCAGGCGGATCTGTCAGCATTGCTGGGAGACGACCGGAGCACGGTGTATCGGCTGGTTGATGAGACACCCGCGGCTCCACCGACGCCGCCGGCGGATGCTGTCCCGTTGGTGCAGCAGGCGTTCACACAGAGGCCGGACTTGAAAAGCCTTCAACAGCAGGCGGATGCGGCACACCACTTTGCGACCGCCGAGAAGGATCTCTCGTTGCCGACGATCACGGCTCTGGGTGCGGCCGGCGATGCTCCATGGAGAGCCGATCAAATCGGCAGTGGGACGTATGGAGCTGCGGGCGTCAATGTTAATATTCCGATCTTCAACGGATTTTTGTACACGGCTCGCGCGCAGGAGGCGAAGCTGCGAGCGGGCGCGGCCGATCAGCAGGTGGTGCAATTGCGCGATACCATCGCGCGTGACGTGACGACGACGGTGCTGCAGGCGCAGGACAACTTCAATCGCATCGGCGTGGCGCAGCAGCTGCTGTCACAGGCGAACTCGGCGCTTTCACTGGCGCAGACCCGGTACAACCTTGGCCTGTCCTCCATTGTGGAACTGAGCGATGCCGAGTTGCTGCAGACGCAGGCGGAGATCGAGCTGGCGAACGCGCGGTATGCGTATCAGGGATCGCTCAGCGCGATTCGTTATCAGATCGGTCAATAGGAAAAAAGAAGGGCCCCGGGCAGTGAATCCGCCGGGGCCACGAGGAGCTGTTAGAAGTTGAAATGTCCGGCGAGCTCAAACGAACGCGGCTTGTTGGACGCACTGCTGATCGTGCCGAAGGATGTGGAGCCGGCGCTCCAGGTTGCGCTCGGGCTGGAGAACAGCGTGTGGTTGATGACGTTGAACGCGTCGACCTCGATAACCAGAGCCATCTCTCGATGCAGCGGTATGCTGCGGCGGAGATTTGAGTCCAAATCCCACTGGATGGGATTGCGCAGGTCGAACGCGCCGGTGCGCGGAGCGTTGCCGATGAGGTTCAACAGCGTGACGCCAGCATTCTGATTAATGTTGACGGGCTTCTGGAAGGAATTGACATTGAAGTACTGGACCTTGCCCAGGTTCGCTGCCGTGCGGCCACCGGGTCCGCTGCCGAAGCCGCCGTTGATACGAGCCGGACCGGCGTAGGTAGTCGCGACGTCAGGCATGCACTGGCCCTGCAGCGGCGTCGTGCATCCGCTGTAGGTGATCTGCACGGGCGTGCCGGAAGCGTAGGTGTAGATGCTGCCGAATGACCACCCGCCGGCCAATGTACGCACCGCCCAATTGCTGCCGCCGATATGGCCGCGTCCAAACGGCAGGTCCCACACGCCGTAGGCATGAATGACGTTCGGCGTGGAGACTGTCGTCTCGCTGCGGTCGATGCGGTTCATATGGTACGACTGCGAATTATTGGAGACCGAGCCGGAAGGAAGATCGAAGCCGGTGCGATAGGGCCCGTCGTCGCCGACGTTGCGCGCCCATGTGTAGTTGAAGTTGAAGGTGAGACCGTGAGCCAGGCGCTGCTGCAACGTGACCTGCAGCGAGTTGTAGCTGAAGTTGCCGACGTTGCCCCAGGTGTCCGAGACGCCGGAGTATTGCGGGAAGGCGACCAGGCCTTGCCCGATCGTCGCGTTGGTGTCGCCCGCCGAAGCGGCTGCCTGGAAGAACGTCGGGATGTTGACACCCGACATGAGGCCCTGCGCCTTGGCGACATTGGCAGGCGTTGCCGGAGCGGTGAGCAAAGGAAGCTTGCCGGTAGTGTCCGTAGCGGCGCCGAGACCGACCAGGTAGATCGGATTGAGCTGATTGGACCAATAACCGCGCGCCGTGCCGGTGCCTGAGTTGGTCGAGTTGATCAGATGATGACTCTGATTGCCGACGTAGTTGATGGCCAGCGTCATGTTGTTGGTGAAAGCGCGTTCCATTCCGGCGTTGTAGAACATGAAATCCGGAGCTCGGCCTGAGAAGTATGGATCGGCGTAGGAGACCGACTGCGCCGTAACGAATTTGCCGGTGGATGGGTTTACGTAATGACCGGTGTTCAGAATCTCTGAGGCTGTGCTGGGCGCGGGTGCGCTGGGATAGACGTAGCCTTTGCCGAAGAGATCGGTGTTGGCGAGACCGACGGATTGGAAGTAGGAGCTGTTGTTCAGGTAGAACGATGGTCCCGCGGACGCGCCGGTTGTCGACTCGGCAGGTCCCGTTGCGGTGACGTTGAAGCCGAGCTGGCCGGTGCCGTTGAATGCGCCACCGCGGCCACCCACGCCGCCGCCTTGCGAGAACACGCGTCCCACGCCGACGCGCCAGACTGTCTTCGGGTCCGTCTGATACGCGAGGCCGATGCGCGGTCCCCAGTTCTCCCAATAAGTGTGAACCGGCGTGGCGCAGCCGCAGCTCACGCCTGCGCCCCCATAGCTGCCGGCAAACTGCATCGCGCCGGGCGTGCCGGTGGCAGGATTGGTGAGGTTCGGATTCATGAAGCTCCAGCGGTTCTGCACCTCGTGGTAAGGCGGCAGATAATCCCAGCGCACGCCGGCGTCGATCGTGAATTTGTTCGTGACCTTCCAGGTGTCCTCCACGTAGGGTGCGATAGGCCGATAGCGGCCGCCGACCTCGCTGACAGGCTGCAGGCCGATGGAGGGCGTGCCACCGACTGCGCCGAGCAGGAAGCTCGCGTAGGAATAGCCGGTCGCGGTCGTTGAGATTGAATTGCCGACGAACTGTGCAGTCGAATTCGCGTTATAGCCCAGCTGTAGAACGCCAGTGTATGTTGCAGGATTCGCGTTGTTGGCTTCCTGCCACTGGACGGTGATGCCGAAGGTAAGCGAATGCGCTCCTTTGACCCACTGCAGGTTGTCCACCAGCGCGTAGTTGTTCGGCGTGGTGATCTGCGTGGCGACGGAGTTGCCATTGCCCGTCCAAGTCTGGACGGCCGTACCGAATTTGGTTGTGGTGGAGAAGGAAACGCCGGGGAACTCGTCGCCGCCTTGTCCTGCCGGTAGATTGGTCACGCCAAGCTTGGCAATCGAGTAGGTCGGCGAGCCCTGTGTCCAGTCGTGGATGTTCTGGTAAAAGCGCGTGTAGCCGAACTTGAGCTGGTTCACCAGCGAGTTGCTGATCGTGTACGCGTCTTCCACGTCGAAGACCTTCGGATAGATATTGGCGAGATCGCCGCCGGTGTAGGGAAGCGGCAGAAATGGCGAGCCGACATTGTTCAGGTAGTTGACCGTGCCCATGGCGCCTACGGTCGAGATGCGGTGCTTCGGCGTCATCTGAAAATCAACACGCCAGTCGTAGAGGTGATTGTCGAAGCCACCAGGAAAACCGGCGGTGTAGTTGTTCGTCAGGCTGTTGGGGTTCGTTGGCGCAGGAATCCACTGCTCCATGGCCTTGGCGATCGGCGAGATCTCGTCGGCCGGGATGATGTTGTTGGTCAGCACGCCATTCTTCATGGCCTGGAATGGCAGCCGTGTGCAGACGCCGCCGGAGCAGGTTGTTGTGGTGGGATCGAAGATGAGCGGTGGGTTGTTGCTACCGGTCCCCGTGAGGCCGCCCGTGCCGACACCGCCGTTCAATTCCGTGAAGTCGCCGGTGAGTTCTAGCGGCGTAGGAATGGTGTAGGCTGCCGGATTGTTGAAGGTTCGGTTGTGGTAGCGGTCGTACGCGAAGAAGAAGAAGACGCGCTTGGTGCCGGGCACATGTCCGCCGATGGTGGCAGAGAGCTCGTTCTGATGGTCAACCGGCTTAGTCGCGCCTTTGTTGAACTGCCAGGCATCCAGCGCGGTGTTGCGGATGAAGTCCTGTACACTGCCGTGATACTGCAGGCCACCGGATTTCATCGTGAAATTTTCTGCGCCCGCGCCACCATACTCGGCCGGCGGCGTGCTGGTGACCACCTGCATCTGGTCGACAGCGTCGACCGTGATCGACTGCGAAACCAGGCGATTGTCCGCTTGCTGCGTGGAGGTCTCGGCCGGTAGACCGTCGAGGTAGAGCTGGCCGAGATAGTTTCCCGTGCCGCCGATTAGTGGAAGACGGGCTCCGCCTTGCGCGCCCGGAGCTAATGTGCCAAACGCGGTCGGGTCACGTTGCGCGTTATTCATGATGAGCGGAAGACCAGCGTAGGCGGCGTTCTCGATTGTCATGCCGAGAGTGGCGTTGGTGGTCTCTAACTGCGGAGGCGCCGTGCTGACCGTGACCTCGGTGCTGGCTGTGCCGATGGTGAGCGTGAGATCAAGAGGGGTCGTCGTGAGGGCGTTGACGGTAAGGTGCTCCTGCTTCACCGTGTCGAAGCCGGGTGCACTGGCTGTGACGGTGTAGGTTCCGGGCAGGATTGGCGACATGGTGTACAAGCCGGCGCCGGTGGTCTGCCGGGTCGTCACAACGCCGGTGTCGACGTTCCTGGCTTTGACCGTTGCGTTGGGGATGACGGCGCCGGTCGAATCGGTAACGGTGCCCTGGATAGCGCCTTCGCCCCCGGTCTGCGCGAGGGCAGGTTGCAGCGCGAGTCCGCAGAGCAATAACGGAGTCAGGCACAATCCCCGCAGGCCGTGCATGCGAACTGCTTTGGGGAATGGCCGAAAAGCTGACATAAAGCATATGCGTGGCATTTGGCTGGCCTCCAAAATGTCGTGGTGTTGGAACTCGAGGGAGCACTCTACGTTTCCGCAAAGATGCATGTCAATAGGAAAACTATTCCGAAATGATGGAGCGCTGGGCTTGAGTTGTCGGGTTACGACCCGGTGGCTGAGCAAGATGCGGCAGCCACCGAGCGCGCTCTCCAAATGGGAATAAATACCTCTATTGACACATACTTCTCGAGCGCAATAAAGTGCCTCAGAGCCCTCAACCGACGATTGCCTGTGCCTCGGCTGGCGTCAGAGGTGTCAGGTTCGAAGTTTCTATAGGGAGCTGTCTATGCCGCGGTACCGGTTGCGTTCTCAATCCTTCGTGTGGCTGATGGCGGCGATCGCCGCGACCTTCACCAGCGTGGCGTGCGGCCAGTCCGATGTTGCGCGGCTGCGCGCTGAGTTTGCTGCTCCGCCCGCGGACGCCAAACCGATGGTGCGATGGTGGTGGTTTGGACCGGCGGTTGTGAAACCGGAGCTGGCGCGCGAGCTGGATCAGATGCACGCAGCAGGGATCGGAGGCGTCGAGCTGGCTGCGGAGTATCCTCTGGCGCTGGATAATCCGTCGCGGGGCATTCTCAACCTGCGCTATGGCTCACCCGAGTATGTCGACATGTTGCGCTTCGCTAACCACCATGCAACCGCGCTTGGAATGCGTGTCGATCTCACGCTCGGCAGCGGGTGGCCCTATGGCGGCCCCAACATTCCGATCGATTTGGCGGCGGGAAGACTTCGCGTTGTCGCCATTCCGCTGCCATCTCCGGTGTCTGCTCTTCCCACTCTCGCGAAAGGGGACACGTTTATTGCGGCGTTCGTCGCGGATGGAACGCCGCAGCACTATGACGCTTCGACTGCGCGGCGTCTGCCGGGTGACACCATGCCAGAGAGCTTTGCGTCGGCCGGATCGAAACAGCAGGTCGAGCTCTTCTTCATCTCCAGCCACACGCGCCAGCAGGTGAAGCGCGCCGCGTACGGTGGCGAGGGATTCGTGCTGGATCACATGGCCAAGCCGGCGATCGAAACGTACCTGCGTACTCGCGGCGATGCGCTCCTCGGCGGGTTCACAGAGAAACCACCCTATTCCATCTTTTCTGACTCGCTCGAGGTGTATGGATCGGATTGGACGAAAGACCTGCCCGCCGAGTTCGCGCGCCGCCGCGGCTACGACTTGGTTCGGTATCTGCCGGAACTCGCAGAGGGCGGATCGGAGCAGGCGGACCGCGTACGGCATGATTGGGGAGAGACGCTGTCCGATCTGGTGCGCGACAATTATCTTCGGCCGATGGCGGAGTATGCGGCGTCACACTCGACGCGCTTTCGCTCGCAGACGTACGGCGCGCCCGCGGTAACGCTCGAGGACGAGCACATCCCACAATTGCCGGAAGGCGAAGGTCCGCAGTGGCATTCATTTTCTTTCGCGCGCTGGGCGAGCTCCGCGAATCATGTATACGGCAACCGGATTACATCTGCGGAAACCTTTACGTGGCTTCATTCGCCGGCCTTCCGCGCAACACCGTTGGACATGAAGGCCGAAGCCGATTGCATGTTTCTGGAGGGCGTGAATCAGATCGTCGGTCACGGATTTCCGTATTCCGCTCCGGGTGTGAAAGAGCCAGGATGGTCGCTTTACGCTGCCGCGGTACTGAACGCGCACAATCCATGGTGGCCAGTGATGCCGGACGTCATGCGCTATCTGCAGCGCGTGAGCTGGGCGCTTCGGCAGGGAGAGCCGTCGAACGATGTTGCGCTGCTTCTGCCTGAGGACGATGCGCAGGCGGACTTTCGGCTGGGCCACGTCTCTGTAACGGACGAGATGCGAATGCGCATCACGGCGCAGATCATGGGCGGTGTGCTCGACAGCGGCTACAACTTGGACTACATCGATCTTGCCGCCGTTGCGGAGCGCGGACTGCATTATCCAATTGTGGTTGTGCCGCCTACCGAGCGCATGCCGCTCAGCGGTGTTCGGGCGCTCGAGGCGTATGTTGCTGCCGGCGGCAAGCTTCTATTTCTCGGACAGACCCCAAACCGTTCCGCCGGGCTAATGGATGCAGCGGACACGCCCGCCGTGCAGCGCGGTATCGCAGAGCTGCTGCAGAAGAGCATTCATGTCGATACTCCAGATGAGCTTGCGGCCGCTTTGCCCAAGCTGCTGCGGCCGGACGTAGAGCTCGGTGATGCAGGTGGCAAGGTTGGATTCATTCACCGGCATCTGCAAGATGCGGACATCTACTTCTTTGCAAACACTACAGCCCAACCTGTTTCCTTTGCCGTGCGTGTTCGTGCCCAGCGCGCGCAATCCGAGTGGTGGGATGCAGACACGGGTGAAGCTGCGCGCGCACACCCCGGCGAGACTCTGACGCTGCCTCCTTACGGCGCCCGCCTCCTGGTTCTCCATCAGGAGACCTCACAAACGACGCCGGCGCCGATGAAATTCGTGGCTGCACAACAGCCTGCGATCGTTTTGAAGGATTGGACCGTTTCATTTCCCGGCAGCGCAGGATCGGCAGCGCAACCCACCGAACACAACGTCCAGGACACACTGTGGACCGACAACAAGTCGACCCAGTTCTACTCAGGCGAGGTCGGGTATACGACGACATTCCGGGCATCAGGCTTGAGCAAAGGAGAACACGCAGAGCTTCAATTCGCACCGTCTGATCCCATCCCGGATACACAATCGCCAAGGCGACCGGGAATGCGTGCGTGGCTCGATCCGCCAATTCGTGAAGCCGCTATCATCCTGCTGAACGGCAAGCGCGTTGGGGACCTCTGGCATCCTCCCTATTCCCTCGACCTGACGTCAGCGATTCATCCCGGCGAAAACACGTTGGAGGTGCGAGTTTTCAATACGGCGATCAACGAGCTCGCCGGCCAACCGCCGCGTGACTACACTGCCCTGAAGGCAAAGTACGGCGACCGCTTCCAGATGCAGGACATGAACAATCTGCAACCCGTGCCCTCGGGAATTCGCGGGCCGGTGGAGATCGTGTATGGAACGGAGGCTCGATGAGCAACACTGACATCGCGCGCTGCGTGATCTCGCTCAAAGTCCGCATACACTCGAAAGTGTGCACGATTCACAGCCAAACTGATTGCGGCTTGTCCGCCTGCTCAATTTCAACCCGGAGAGGTCCATGCGTCGCTATTGTCAATTGATCCGCCTTCGAGCGGAGCGCCAGCGGGAGTACATCGAGTATCACCGCGAAGTATGGCCTGCAGTGCTTGCCACGATCGAGGCATGCAACATTCGCAACTACTCGATCTTCCTGCATGACGGCCTGCTCGTTGCCTACTTCGAGTATCACGGTGCCGACTTCGACGCCGATATGCGCAAGATGGCGGCGGACTCCGAAACGCAACGCTGGTGGTCCATCATGGATCCGATGCAGCAACCTCTGCCCGAAGCTGCACCCGAAGGGAAGTGGCTCAACATTCCCGAGGTGTTTCATTTTGACGGTTCCCCGGTGACCGGAGGCAAAGCATGAGCTGGCTTAGCAGAAGAAGATTTAACGCATCCATGTTGTTCTCAGCCTCGGCTGTCGCTGCATCGCCGTTTGCTCGAGCGGAAGCTTTTCAGCAAAGCACAGGTTCGGCAACGAGCACGCTGTCAACCTCGGCGGATTTGCAGCAATGGCCGCAGGGTTACGATCCACGCGAGCTCGGAACGAACGTCGCGGAGCATTTCCTCACCTCGCCGCATTTTCATCCTGATCGGATCGTCTATCCGGAGGTGTGCGCATGGTACGGCGCTCTCGAACTCGCCCGCGCAACTTCAAATACAGGTCTGATCGCCAAACTCCAGGCTCGTTTCGATCCGCTCTTCAGCACCGAGTCCGCGCTCCTGCCTCCAGTCGGTCAGCATGTGGACTACTCCATGTTCGGGTCACTTCCATTCGAGCTCTACATCATCACAAAAGACAAACGATATCTCGATCTGGGGCTCAAGTATGCCGACGCGCAATGGGCCAAGCCGGATGCGCAGGGGCTCACGGACGAAACGCGCTTCTGGGTGGACGACATGTACATGATCACGATTCTGCAAGTCCAGGCCTTTCGCGCAACCGGAGATCCCAAGTATCTCGATCGCGCCGCCACGGAGATGGCCGTTTACCTCGATAAGCTGCAACAACCGAACGGTCTCTTCTTTCACGCGCCAGACGTGCCGTTTTTCTGGGGGCGCGGCAATGGATGGTTCGCCGCCGGAATGACTGAGCTGCTGCGCGACCTGCCGAAAGATCATCCGCGGCACGCGCGCATTGAACGCGGTTATCAGACAATGATGGCCGCGCTGCTTCGCTATCAGCCGGCGGCTGGCGCGTGGCGGCAATTGATTGACCGCGACGACGCATGGCCTGAGACCTCCGGCACTGGGATGTTTGCCTTCGCTCTGATCTCTGGTGTGCGAACGGGACGCCTGAGCACCGCCACCTATAGCTCTGCCGCGCGGCGCGCGTGGATCGCACTCGCCGGTTACGTTGACCAGAACAACAACGTAACCAGCGTCTGCGAGGGCACGAACAAGAAGGATGATCTCGAGTACTACCTGCTGCGCAAGCGTCGCACCGGGGACTTCCACGGCCAGGCACCGCTGCTCTGGACGGCGGCCGCTCTGCTGAGATCCTGATCGACGCATCGCACATCATCTTGCGGCAAGTTTTGGCTTGCGCGCTCGCACCTTTGCCGGACGAACGTGTAGCATGGGCCGAAGCACCGCATGGAGGATGGGTGGATGGGTGGAGGTCGTCTGGGCACGGTCGGCTATGGCCGGCTGATGCTGCTGGTTGCGGGATTGGGTGGGCTGCTTTACGGAATTGACGTCGGCATTATTGGCGGAGCCCTGCCGTATCTTGAGGCCACCTCCAACCTGAACCGCGGACAGATTTCGATCATCGTGGCCGCGGTACTGCTCGGCAGCATCTTCTCCACGTTGTTTGCAGGATTGTTGGCGGATTGGATGGGACGCAAGCCGCTGATGCTCATCAGCGGCATCGCGTTTTCAATCAGCGTGCCGATCATTGCGCTGTCCCACGGCTTCACTCCGTTGTTTCTGGGCCGGCTGCTGCAGGGAATGAGCGGCGGCTTTGTCGGCGTAGTGGTGCCGCTGTATCTGGCGGAGTGCCTGGCGGCGAATGTGCGCGGTAAAGGGACCGGCATCTTTCAGTGGCTGCTTACGCTGGGAATCTTTGTTGCTGCGTTGATCGGAATCTACACCAGCTACCACGTCGCCGAGATTGCGAAGATCGCCTCGCCGCAGGCGCTGTTCGCGGCGAAGGACAACGCCTGGCGAAGCATCTTCTGGATGTCGCTGCCGCCGGGCCTGCTGTTTATTGGAACGGCGTTCTTTATCTCGGAGTCGCCGCGCTGGTTGTTCAGCCGTGGACGCGTCGAGGCGGCGCGCGCCGCGCTCGAGCGCTCGCGGGAGCCGGAGCAGGCTGCCCTCGAGATGCGCGAGATGGAGGAGATTGCCGCGCGAGGCAAAGCAGGCGCTGCCGCCAAGGATTCTCTGCTGAGCCGGCGGTATGTCATTCCGTTTCTGCTCGCCTGCGTAATTCTGGCTTGCAATACGGCAACCGGCATCAACTCCATCATCGGGTACAACGTAGACATTCTGATCCAGAGCGGTCTCAGCGATGTGCTGGCGCACTGGGGATATGTCTTGTTTACCTTCATGAATTTCGTGATGACGATTGTCGGGCTTCAGCTGGTCGACAAGAAGGGGCGCAAGTTTCTGCTGACCATCGGGACCTCGGGAATCATTGTCGCGCTGGTCACCGTCGGGACCTTGTTCTCCCGGACCGAGAAGAAGCGTTACGACGCGCGTGACGCGGCCCAGGCGCTGATCGCGAACGGCGATTCGCTGAGCATAAAGTTTGATTCCGCGGAGGCCAGACAGCTTGGTGCGCCCAGCGTGAATGGGCAGCAATCGCTGGCCGTCATCTACTCCTACGGCGACTTTACGTCCAGTACCAAGCCGGCTCTGTTGGGTGATGTCGAGCCGGTGACGATCGATCGCTCCAACTCGATTCCATCAAGCAAGGTCGAAGCGTTCTTTCAGAATCCGTTCGCGAATCTTAGCGCCGCGCGAACAGCTCCGCTGAAGATCGAGCACGCCTACATTACTCCGGTTCCGAGCATCGCGAACGGCTGGGCCGTGGCGATATGCCTGTACGTATTTATCGCGTTCTTTGCGATGGGACCGGGCGTCTGCGTCTGGCTCGCTCTCAGCGAGCTGATGCCGACGCGGATCCGCTCGAATGGCATGAGCGTAGCGCTGGTGCTAAACCAGACTGTGTCGACTGCGCTCGCGGCCATTTTCCTGCCGGTTGTCGGGAAATACGGGTACTCGACGATGTTCTACTTATTTGCGGCGTTTACAGTCGTTTACTTCATCACCGCCGCCTTCTTCCTGCCGGAGACAAAGGGCAAGACACTCGAGGAGATCGAGCACTTCTTTGTGCGCGGACAGCAGAAGAGCGCCCCGGCCCTCGCCCCCTGAGCGCGATCACTCCGGAAGGTGACGCTCTAGGAAATGCTGCAGCACGACAGCATTATTGTGCCCGGAGTCCTTCGCGGCGTACAAGAGCGTCACGTTGCCATGGCGTGCACGCTCAACGATAGGCTGCCATGCTTCGGGATTTTCTTTCAGTTCCGCGAGGTAGCGCTGCTGGAATTCGTGCCATCGGTCGACATCGTGAGCGAACCATTTCCGCAGCTTGTCGCTGGGAGCGACCTCTTTCAGCCACATCTCCGCTGCCAGTGCCTCCTTCGATACACCACGCGGCCACAGCCTGTCGACCAGGATGCGAGCGCCATCGCCTCGTTGCGGAGGGTCGTAGGCTCGCTTGATTGCAATCATTGCGTCGTCTCCTCTTTGCAAGAGTTTCACTCACTGGGCGTCAGCGTCTGTTCGATGGTCTCTTCTTCCATCAGCCAGCGCCGCAGCTGGAGAATATCGTTCGCTCTTGCGATGCCAAGCGGCTTCTTGTTGTTCGTGGGCTCAACGATGATGACGTTCTCCGTATTTTTCAGCATCATCTCCCGGTGCACGCGATCCACCGGTTCCTCCGGGTATGCGATCACATAATCCCGCCTCGCCAATTCGCGCATAGTGAAGTGATGGTCTGGCGGCTCCGTTCGAAGCAAATCGTGCGGCTCAACGATGCCGATGAGACTACCGTTCGCGTCGACAACAGGAATCAGCCCAACGTCACCCGGAACGTATGTCTGCAGCACGGTGCGCAGCTCGTCGTCGGCCTTCAGAAGGTTGAACTGCTTGTGCATCACCTGGTCGATGCGTGCGCGCATCAGCACCGGCACGGAGTAATCCTGCAGGACAATCAAGCCGCGCTTTACAAGCTTCACGGTCATGATGGACTCGCGGCTGAACAGCCGGACGACGCCGTCGGAAATCATCACGCACACCGTCAGGGGAAGAATCGCATTCGGATTGTGGCTCAGCTCGAATAGAAAAACGATGCTGGTCAGCGGAGCCCGAGCGATACCGCCGAAGACCGCCGCCATCGCGGCGAGTGCGTAGAACGCAGGATCGCTTACAAGGTGCGGGGCGATGTGACGAAATCCGACAGCGAACGCCGCTCCCAGTCCGCCGCCAACCACCAGCGACGGAGCGAAAACACCGCCGGTCGTCCCTGAACCCAGCGAGATCACGAGCGCCCAGAACTTCGCGAGGGAGACACCCACCATGTTGCCCGTGCTGAGGCGATCGTTCAGCATGTCGCGAATGGTGTCGTAGCTGGTGCCGAAGACCTGTGGATAGAAGTAGCCGATCGCGCCAAGAATGAACGCGCCAATCACGGGAGACCAGATCAAGGGATTTGGGATCGGCAGCTCATCAAAGAAGTCTTCGAGCCACGAAAGGACGCGGATCATCACGATGCCCACCGCGCCCATCAAGATGCCAAGCAGCGCGAAGAGCCAAAGCTCATTCATGCCGGTCAGCCGGAAGGAAGGCGTAGGGAACAGCGGAGCCCAGCCGGCGAAGTGAATGCGCACTCCTGTTGCGACGGCAGCCGCAAGTGCAACTGGGATGAACGAGCGGGCACGCAGCTCAAACAGAAGCAGCTCGATGGCAACAAGAATTCCGGCCATCGGTGCAGTGAAGGTTGCAGCCATACCCGCCGCCGCGCCGGAAGCGAGGAGCACGCGCCTGTAGTAGGGGCTCAGCCGCATGGCCTGCCCGAAGAGTGAGCCAAGCGCTGCGCCAGTTTGAATGATTGGTCCTTCAGCGCCGAACGGGCCGCCTGTGCCGATCGCGAACGCCGTGGCCAGCGGCTTGAGAATCGCTACGCGAATTCGCATGCGGCTGTGGCCGAACAAGACTGCTTCCATCGCCTCCGGAATGCCATGGCCCTTCAGCGTCGGCTCCCAGAAATGAATCATGATGCCCACAAGGAGCCCGCCGATTGGCGGAATAAAAATGACCCACAACCCAAGATGGTTGTGTGCAGGATTGCTGTACGCGAACGAAAACCTGCCGTAGAAGAAGATATTCGTGAAGAGCTGGATGAGCTCAAGCAGACCTTGTGCAACAAGTCCAGAGACGAATCCCACAAAAAGAGAAAAGCCGCAGATCTTTATGATCTCCGGCTCCAGGGCAACCCCGAACTGTCCTTTCTTGTTCCATTGCGACTCTGGTACTGCAGCAATCTCTGGAATGGGAAACTCGGCCATGCGGTCCTCCCTGAAATGTTGAGCCTGCGCGGTTGCTCATTCGCGCTGAATGATCAACTCGACGGCTCCGGAAGCTTTTCGTGCGGAACGTCTCGTCCTTCTCCATAAACCTTCAAGGCCTGCAATATGTCCGTCTTCGTGACGACGCCTTTCACTTCGCCTTTGACCGAAACTACGAGCAATATCGATTGATGATGTTCGCTGGTCAACAGGCGGAGCGCCTCCATCACGTCGCAGTCCGGATGGATCGTACTCACGCGCTTGTCTGCGATGTCGCACACCTTCGTGCTCGCCCACTTATCCGGCGGAACGCGAGTGATAGAAACGGGGCTCACAGCGCCTATCAGACCGGTATCGTCGAAGACTGGGAAAGCTTCATGCTGCAAATGCGGCGAAAGCATGTGCAGGAACTCTTCGAGGCTGTGGTTCGCCGATGCGGAGACCAGTTGCTCCTGCATGATCTCGCTCACCGGTATGTAACGAAGCTTCCGGGCCCTGCTTGTTTCATGCAGTCTCTGGTCGCCCGAGGCAGAAGCGTCGCCGGAAACTCCGTAAGCCACGGCGGCGCCGATCAGTGCGGGAATGATGAACGCGTGGCCGCCGGTGGCTTCCGCAACGAACACCACTGCTGCCAGCGGCGTTTTATATCCGGCAGAGATAAACGACGCCATTCCAACCGCAGCGTATAGGCCCAGCGCTGGGCTGTGAACGATCGATTGCGCAAATGCGATGCCCAGCGATCCTCCCGTGAGGAACAGCGGAACGAACATTGCGCTGACGCCACCGCAAGCAAGTGTCGATATCGTTGCGCCCAGCTTCAGCCCGCTGAACACAAGAAGCTGCGAGCTGCTGTGATGGCGATGAAGAATGTCTCCAACCGCCTCGTAGTTCGGCCCAATCGGCACCAGCGATCCACCATAGATGTGCAGAAAGATGACCCCGCACAAACCCGTAAGCAGGCCACCGACCACCAGCTTCATCCAGTGAGGAATCGACCACTCGACGAAGAATGTGCGCGCGCGGCGGAACGTGACGACGAACGCCATGGCAGCCAGGCCGATGAGCAGACCCAGCAAGGCACTCCAATAAAGATCAGTGCGGCTGTATGAAGTTCCACCGATGAAATCAAACAGCGGCTTGGAGCCCAGGAATGAACCCAGCGTCACATAGGACACGACGGAAGCGATCAGTGACGGAACCAGCGCCTCGTGCGCCAGATCATCGCGGTAGGGCATCTCCAGTGCAAACACGATACCGGTCAGCGGAGCGCGGAACACCGCGGACATGCCAGCAGCGGCGCCACAGATCAGCATGATACGGCGATCACGATTGTTGAAGCGGAAGCGGCGCAGCTTCGTCCATAACCACGAACCAATCGCGGCGCCGCCGTAGATGCTCGGACCTTCCAGCGCAGCGCTGCCACCGAACCCAACCGTGGTGATGGCCGCAAGTATCTTGGCCGCAAACGGGCGAACATCAATGTCGCCTTCGTGCTCGTGATAAGAGCGGATCACCTCTTCGGTCGAATGCTCATCGGGATCCGGCGTCAGGTACTGCATGATCAATCCTGTCGCCGCGAATCCGAGCACGAGCCCGGGAATGATCGCCCAGTGATGTGTCAGGTAGTAATTGAGCACCCACGGCCACAACCGGCCGAGAAGAACTACGACAATGCCCGTGATCGCCAGCCCCGTTGTAATGCCGATCATCGGAGCCACAAAAAGCCACTTCTGGAGATCACGCGAGTACACCGCCATCAGATCTTCATGGACCAGCGGAAAATACTTGCGTAGCAGCGGATGTTGCAGCACCTTGACTCGTTTCATGAGATCGCTGAACTCAGGCCCTTCCTGCGGACGCTTTCTTCGCCGGAAAGACCGCCCCAAGATCTTCAATCTCCCGGCGATGAAGATCTGAGAGCCGCAAAAGGATGCGTTCTCCACGCGCGGTAAGTTGAACCACAACCACCCTCCGGTCCACCGAATCTCTCTTGCGTTTCACCAGTCCGCTCTGCACGGCGCGATGCACGAGCCCGACAACTGAGTGATTCTTCTCCTGCAGAAACTCCGCAAGTTCGGATACCGTCGCGCAACCCCGTCCGGTGAAACCTGCGACACCAAGCATCAGCTGATGCTGTTGAGGGGTGACTCCGCACTTCCGCGCTGCACTCTCGCTGAAGCGAAGGAACCGGCGGAGCGCATAGCGAAACTGTGCGAGCTCATGGACGGCCCTCTTATTCGCATGCGTAGCTTTCATCAGGGGTCGAGAACCCTGCATTTGTTAGCTCGCTTTCTCAATTCAACAGATCGCGCCGCGATCTATTCTCTCAACACAAATTATACATCGCGCCGCGATCCGTTACTTCTACTGCTCCGCTAGGGCAAAGATCAGATCGTGAAGATCAGATGTGGGAGTGTTGATACCGCTGGAGGACGCCATCCAAGGTCACAACGCCTTCCAGAACCCCGCGGATCGCGCGGTTCGACACAGGCAGGACGGGCCAGCGCTGAAAGTAGGAGAGTGCCATTTCGAGCGGCTGGTCCGGAAAGAGCAATGGCGTGCGATCCCGGCCCAGGCGTTCTTCGATCGGCACACTCTTGTCCAGCGCTGCGTCGGCCTCGCCCAATTCGGCAAACATCCGCGAGAACTCATCCTTGTGGAGCGAATACCATCCGTCGCTGCAGCGAACCAGAATCAACGGTGAGTTCCTGTTCTGTTGAGACAGAGCTTTCATTGCATCTGCAGAGGAATCGGTTCCTTGAATCACAGGACAATTGATCGGCTCCAGGGCATCCTCGAATCGCAACCCGCTCTCTTCGCGCTCTTCCTCCATCGACGGCAGATAGAGGCCGTCCTGATGCGTTAGCAATTCGAAGATAGGAACCGGCTGCAGGCTTCGCGCGATGAGATACGCGATCGTGTTGGCCAGAATCACTGGAAGAATAATCGAGTAATTTCCGCTGACCTCAAGCACCATGAATACCGACGTCAAAGGTACGCGCAGAAACGCAGCGAAAAGCACACCCATACCCACGAGTGCGTACGAGCCAATCGAACCGGTCAGATGAGGAAAGAAAATCTTCTCGAAGGAACCGACGGATGCGCCAAGCATCGCCCCGATGAACAGCGTGGGCGCGAACATTCCTCCCGGCGTTCCGCTGGAAAACGAAATCGTCGTCGCCAGGATCTTGAACAATGCCAGCAGCAGCAGAATCTTCAGTGCAAACTGCGCATGCATCGCCTGATCGATCGCTCCATAACCGGAGCCCATAACCTCGGGCAGACCGAAGTATCCGATGCCCCCGACCAACAGGCCTGCAATTGCTGGCTGCAGCATCTGCATCCACTGCGGCTGGCTGCGCAACCTCGGCCGCAGCCATCCTAGCAAGCGCGCGAAGAGCAGGGAAGCGAGGCCTCCGATAACACCCAGCACCGAGTACGCAAGCAGCTCGCGCGGATCCCGCAGCATAATTGTGGGCACGCGGAACATTGGTTGCGCGCCCCAGAACCAGCGCGCCACCGCCACGCTCGCAACCGCCGCCAGAACAATGGAGCCGAGGACGCCTGCCGTCCACTTTCCGATGACCTCTTCAATCGTGAACAGGATCGCCGAGATCGGCGCATTGAATGCCGCGGCGAGGCCGGCCGCAGCGCCCACCGGCGCAAACAGCCGCAGTCGTTCCCGCGAAAGTCCAATCTTGCGCCCGATGAGCGACGCAACTCCGGCGCCGATCTGCAGCGAAGGATCTTCCGGCCCCAGCGACTGTCCACTGCCGATCGCAAGCGAGGAGAGGAGAAACTTGCCGATCACGGTGCGAACCGAGATATATCCGTTGTGTATGTAGAGCGCAGCTTTCGTTTGGTTCACGCCGCTGCCGCGCACCGCAGGAAACACGTACCGAGTCAGCACGGCGACAACAAATCCAACGATCGCGGGGATGATGAACAGCCGCTTCTGTCCGGGTCCGGGCGCGACGCCGAGCAGCAAGATGCTCAACCACTCAATCGCCATGCGGAACGAAACAACCAGCAGCCCGGAAAGAACGCCGATAAAGATCGAGAGCAGCAGAAATAGCCGCTCCTCGCGCGCGGGAAGCGCATCACCGAGAGGCTCCAGTGATTGTTCCTCTTCGACCGCTATCGAATCGCCATTCATGAATCCGTCGATCTCCTTAATGCGCTGCGCTTGCGTTGTTGGCCAGCACCAGCAGCAGCGCATCGTCTCCGACTGGCGGCCCGCAGAGCTTCGCCGTCACATCTTCCGTATCGAAGACGAGCTTTGTCATGTTTCCGTCCTGGGTCTCATCGTTGAGCGAGGCCTCATGATGCAGAACCGGATCAGCCGCCTGCCACTCGGCATCGAGTGACTGCATCGCCGGCGGCAGCGTATCGCCGAGTTTCGTCTTGCAAACGGTGAAGCGCTGCTTCGCGACCGTCAGATCGGTCAGCAAATGTTCCTCGCGTTCGCGCGCCGGGAGGCTTTGACCGACAGCGAGTTCCTGAATTCGCAGCGAGTTCTCGATCAGTGTTAGCAACTCCGTCGCTTCTGTGCTGCTCAATTTCTTCAGATCGCTCGTTCTGCGGGCTTCCGAGAGCAATTGATACGCTGCGCCGTACTGGGCGTTCTGGTACAGGATGCGGCCCGCCTTCAGCGCCGCGGACACATCCTTCGGATCCAGCTTGATAGCTCTTTCATATTGGGCCACAGCGTCTGTTGGGTCGTTCGCTTCTAGGAAGCTGTCGCCGAGTTCCACGTATGCATCCGTCGTTGCCGGCGCATCGGCTGCTGCAATCAGCAATTCAGCCTTCGCGGCGGGAGAATAATGCTGAGCCAGCAGATAGTTCGCAAGCTCCAGCTGCACCTGAAACCGCTCATCCAGAGGAGCGTTGTTCCAGTTTCCGACCGCCGCGGCGCGGTAGTACTGGATCGCTTGTTGAGGATCATGTTTCTGTCGCGCCAGCCGCGCCAGCTGCAAATTGATGAAGCCATCTGCGGGCTGCACGTCAAGCAGGCTTAGAAAGTAGCTTCTCGCTTCCTCAAAATGCTTCTCCTGCGTCAGCGCCTCGGCCAACAGCAAGCGATTGTAGGCGTCATCCGGAGAATACGAGAGGGAGATTCGAAGATCGTGAATTGCCTGCACTCCATCGCCGCGTGCCAGCGCTTGCTTTCCTGACTCGCCGAACTCTTTCCCCAGCTCCGCTCTTTTTTGCGAGAAGCTGCCAAATAGAAACGCCGTAACGGCATAAAGAACGAGCGTCGACAGAACGAGAATAAGAATAATGGCGCTGTCCCGCAGTATGATTTTGCGCCTGGGTCGAAGCATCGGCCTCAATGCTTCTGCATCCGCGGAATTTGACGGTATATCGATGGCGGTCCTTCTTGAGCGCGTGAGCACCTCTAGTTTATCGCGATACGATAGTGCCGGGGCCAGAGTTTTCTCTTTGAAAGACGCGCTGTTTCGCGCTACCGAGTGTAGCGTTGTTGGTGCCACTCCCACGCGGACGCAAGAATTTCGTCGATCGTCGGCCTCTCCGGCCGCCATCCTAGCTCCGCTTTCGCTCGCTCCGCGCTCGCCACAAGCCGTGCCGGATCGCCCGCTCGCCGTGGCTTGATCTCGACCGGAATGGGATGTCCGGTCACCCGCCGCGCTGCCTCGATGACTTCCTTGACCGAAAAGCCCTGACCGTTGCCCAGATTACAGATCAGCCGGTCGCGCCCGTTCAATGCCTCGAGCGCAAGAATGTGCGCCGCTGCAAGATCAACGACATGAATGTAGTCGCGAATGCACGTCCCGTCCGGCGTATCGTAATCGTCGCCGTAGACAAAAATCTTCTCGCGGCGGCCCAGCGCGACATCCAGGATCAGTGGAATCAGATGCGTCTCGGGTTCATGGGCTTCGCCGCGCCCAGGCAGCGCGCCCGCAACGTTGAAGTAACGCAGCGACGCATAGCGCAGGCCGTGGATTCGATGCAGCCACGTCAGCATCTGCTCCACCATCAGTTTGCTTTCGCCGTAAGCGTTTGCCGGGGCAACCTTCGCGCTCTCGTCGATCGGCACGTGATCGGGCTCGCCGTAGACCGCAGCCGTGGAGCTGAAGACGAGCTTCTTCACGCCGGTCGCATGCATCGCCTCGAGCAGGGCGAGCGTTGAAGCTGTGTTGTTGCGAAAATAAATCTCCGGTTTCTGCATCGACTCGCCTGCTTCGATCAGCGCCGCAAAATGCAGCACCGCGTCCGGCTGCAGTTCACGCAGCAAGGTCTCGACCCGCGGCCGGTCTGCAATATCCGCGTGAAGAAACTCCACGCCATCTGGGACCTCGTCGCGCTTGCTGTGACAAAGGTTGTCGAGCACCGTCACACGGTGGCCTGCCTGCATCAGGATCGTCGCCACCGTCCCGCCGATATAGCCCGCCCCACCGGTCACTAACAGCTTCATCGTCTCCCCCATGTTTCAAGCGCTATAGTGCCGTTTCTTCGAGATCGCGCTTCCCATGTACCGCAGCCAGAGCCAGCGCCGCCAAGCCGCCGATCAGCACCGCTCCTTCCAGATCCACCGACAGCGAGTGCAGGTGTTCGAAATCTTTACGCGCCGGCGCATTGGCCGGGGCCTTGGTGACGTCGCCGCCGAGCGTCAACCGGTCCGTCTCCATTCGCGGCATGATTGCCATCTGCGAGTACAGCGTGAGGACCAGCATCACGACAATCAGCGCGAGCTCAACGATGCGCGCCCGGTGACGATCGCGCGCCGTGGCCAGCAGCCCAAGCGTCGCCAGGATATAGACCACGCCCTCGCCCACAGCGGAGCGATGCAACGCCAGCAACGAATTGCGAACGACGATGCCGGCGGTATGCGCGTCGGGCAGAAACTTGAAGGAGATTCCCGCCACGATGACGAAGAACACTTCACCGCCAACCCACAGGGCCAGCGAGTAGAGCCGGATGATTCGCAGCAGAGTCGTCATTGTTTTATCGCGAAATCAATTCCGGCGTGGTAGCGCCCGCGCGGTTCAAAGCGCGCCGCAGCACGATATCGAGCGCCGCCTTCTGCGCCACGTAATCCTCTTCGGAGATGCGTTGCTGAAGATGCTCGGTCTCCAGCGCAAACATCTCCTCTTTGAGCGCCTGCAGAAGGTGTTCGCTATGCATCTTCGGACTCTGCGGTGCGTCTGCATAAGGCTTCGCGGGAACCGGCGCGCTTTGCTCTGCTGCGGCATCGCCCGGCTTGCGCAGCAGTAAGCCTGCTGCTGCGGCCAGAAGCACGGCCACTCCCGAAAGAATCCACCACTTATACTTCGCCCACGGATCCCGGTTGCCGCTGGCGTCCAGCGGATTGCCCAGGCCGCCACCGGGACGTGTGTCCGCATCCGCTGATTGCGATCCGCCCGCCGATTGGGCGCCCTGTGCCGCGCCTTCCTGCGATTGATCGCCGGCCTGCGCGGGTGCGTTGCTGTCGCGCGGCAGTTGGCCGCTTCCGGTAATCGTGAAACCCAGCGGCGCTTTGGTCGATACCGTCCTCGCCACAAGGGTGTGCGCATTCATTTCCTCGTCCACCGGGCTGTAGGGTGCCCCTGCGGCCGGCTCAAAGGTCATGGTCTTCGGCAGAATGATCGCGACCGTGTCGGTGGGCATCGACAGCTTCGGGTCTAGCGAAATCTTGCCGGTGTAGGGGAGGCGGTACGAGATTTGAAAGCGCGTCTCGCCCGGCCGAATGGGAAAGAGAAACGTGTAGTGGTTCTTCTCCGCCAGCGGCACCGGCGCCTGGCGCACCGGCATGCCATCGGGCGACTGCGCCGCCGCGCCTTCCACCACCGCGCCATCCGGAAGCCAGAAATCAAACGGCTCCTTGGAAAACTGCGTCATCGGCGGATTCGAATCGTTCTTCAGAAAGAAGTTCTCGACGACGTGCAATGCCGTTCCGCTTGGATCGGTTTCGATGCGCATCACCTCGGCCTCGCTGCTCACGCCCTTCACTTTGGCCGCGGCGTTGTAGACATCCATGTCGACGGTCGTCGTTCCCGCCGGCGCCGGGCGAAAGTAGTTCGCAAGGTCGTGCGTCACGCGCACCAGATGCAGGCCATCGTCGGGCACGTCGAGCGTGTAGCGCCCCTGTGCGTTGGTTGTGGTGTGGGTCGCCTCTTCCATCCCCTGTCCCAGGCGGATCAGCGTTACCGTGTCGCCGGCGGAAGGCTTTCCGGTCGTCTTGTTCATCACCACGCCGGTAATGGACGTCGCCGCCATTGCCGACAGAGCAGGGCAGAGAATGATTGGAGCGCAGATGCGGAGGATTTGCTGGATTCGAGGCACAATTCAGGATACTTCAGCGCGAACGAAGCTGCGAAACTGCAGCCCGAGGCAGGCGCGCTAACCGCCCAGCGACTGCATCTCCGCCAGTACCTTCGCCGCCTCGTTCTCCAGCGCGTTGCGTTGCACGGCGTAATCCGACGCCGGATACTTCCCAGCCTTGTACTCGAAGTTCAGATCGCGCAGGTTCTCGTAGATCACGTCCTTGCGCTCGCGCAGATAATCCAGGCGCGTCTTCTCCGGTGCAGCAGCCAGCCGCCGCTGCGGCCAAAAGATGTACACGCCGCATGCGAGCAGCAGAAGAATGGGCGGAAGCGCAATCGAAAGGCTCATTGTCCTCGGGCAGCGCAGCGATTCCCGGTCATCTCGTCGGGAACGCTTTGCGTGCGTCAAAGGTATAGTGTATCTGCGCTTCGTTTTCGCGCGAAGCCGCGGACAGGAGTTCTGGGTGCGACGATCCGGCTTGGCGATGATCCTTGCCTGCCTTCTGACATTTACCGGCGGAGCGCAAGCCCAGGCCGCAGCCCACACTGACCCCCTGAATCTCGATCCGCTCGTCCGCCAGGGCTATGACCGCTTCTACAACCTCGATTTCGACGCCGCCCTCAAGGACTTCAACCAGGTCGCGCAGCAGCATCCGCAGGATCCCATTGCCTGGGACTACATCCTCGTGGTGACCATCTTCCGCGAGCTCTACCAGCAGGATTTGCTCGACACCACGTACTACGCGCACGACAGTTTTCTCTTCAACAAGCGCGAGATCAACATCTCGAAGCAGACGCGCGACCAGATCAATGGCCTCACCGACAAGGTCATCTCGATGTGCAACGCCCGGCTCTCACAAAACCCCAACGACAAGAACGCGCTCTTCGCGCGCGGATACGCCAAGGGCATGCACGCTGCCTTCATCACTCTGGCGGACCACGCCTTCGCTGCCGCGGCGCGCCAGGGCCTGCAAGCCCGCAGCGACAGCGAGGCCGTGCTCAAGATCGATCCTCAGTACGCTGACGCGGAGATGGCGGTCGGCATCCAGCAGTACGCCGTCGCCAGCCTTCCGCGCTTCCTTCGCTTCGTCGTCGGCGTCTTCGGTGTCGGCGGATCGAAAGCGAGAGGGATCGCTCTACTCCGCGACGCCGCGCAGCACGGCACGATCACCAGCGTGGAGTCGCGCACCGCGCTCAGTCTCTTTCTTCGCCACGACGGCCGCTACACCGAGGCCCTGCAGGTGGAGCACTCGCTCGCCGACCAGTACCCGCACGACTATCTTTTCGTGCTCGAGGTCGCCAATCTGCTGAAGGACGAAGGCCACGGCTACGAGGCGATCGCGGCCTACAAGCAGGTGCTGGCCGACGCGCAGAAGCCGGGCTACTTCATCGACCCGCGCCTGCAGATGGCATGGTTCGGCCTCGCCGAAACCGAGCGCGGCTACAACCAGCTTCCCGCGGCTGTGAACTCCTACATCCAGGCCGCCGAGCAGCCCAATTGCAGCGACTGGCTTCGCCGCCGCGCGCAGGTCAATGCCGGCGAGGTCTACGACATGCTGCACCAACGTGCCCAGGCCGTGAGGATGTATCAGATGGCCGCGTCGGGCAGTGACCAGTCGCAGGCGGACCTGGCCCGGAAGTATCTGAAGACTCCTTACGTTGGCAGGTAGCTCATTTCCAGCAAAGGGAACCTCCCATTCATCCCTCGCGTATGAAAGGATGAGTCGTAAGGAGGCCGAGGATGAACTGTCCAGCGTGTCAAACCACCTTGAATGACCAGGCGCGATTCTGTAGCGCCTGCGGCTGTCCGCAAACCGCGACGCCCTATAACCGGCAGTGGCCGCGCCTTGAACGCCCGCTCGTTGGACGAAGAATTGCAGGCGTCTGCGCGGCGTTCGCCAATCGCTATGGATGGGACCCGCTGCTCGTGCGGTTGATCCTCGTGCTGTGTGTCTTCTGCGGAGCCGGCGCTCCATTGCTTGCATATTTCATCGCCTGGATCATCATTCCCAACGAGCCGTACCCGCTTCCAGTGGCGACAGGTGTAACCCATTCGTGAGTGAATTTCCGGCGCCCAGACCCTTTCGCTACGTCACGGTCCCCGGCGAGCCAGTCCAGCTCTGTTGTGGAACCGTTCCACTCACTCAGCTCGCCGCGCAATTCGGAACGCCGCTCTATGTCTACTCCGCCGACGACATCCGCTCGCGCGTCACCATGCTCACGCGCGAGTTCGCCGGTCTCGACCACACAGTCTGTTACGCCGTCAAAGCGAACTCCGCGCTGGCGATCCTCAAGCTGCTCGCATCTCTTGGCTGCGGCTTTGACATCGTCTCCGGCGGTGAGCTCGAGCGCGTTCGCCGTGCCGCGCCGGATGCGCTGCAACGCGTCGTCTTCTCCGGCGTCGGCAAGCAGGCCTGGGAGATCGACGCTGCGCTCAATGCCGGCATCCTGCTCTTCAACGTCGAGAGCGAAGCCGAACTCGATCTTCTCGCCGACCGCGCCCAAGCTCTCGGCAAAACCGCCCGCATCGCGCTGCGCGTCAACCCTGACGTCTTCGCGCAGACCCATCCTTATATCTCCACCGGCTTGCGCGAGCACAAGTTCGGCATCGCCATCGAGCGCGCCCGCGAGGTCTACGCCCGAGCCGCGCAGCTCCACAACATCGAACCTGCCGGCGTCAGCGTGCACATTGGCTCGCAGATTCGCGACACGGCGCCTTTCGCCGAATCCGTGAAGCGCGTTCGCTCCCTCATCGAAGACCTCCGCGCAGACGGCCTCAACATCCGTTACCTCGACGCCGGTGGCGGCTTCGGCATCGAGTACGGGCGCGCGCCCTTCGACCCTGCCCAGCGCGTCGCCGACTATGCAGCCGCCATCCGCAGCGCCCTGCAGGGCCCCGGCGATTCAGCCGGTCTCGACGTGCATCTCCTGCTGGAACCCGGCCGCTTCCTCATCGCCCAGGCCGGCGCTCTGATTTCGCGAGTCCTCTACACCAAGCAGAACGGCTCCAAGCGCTTCATCATCACCGATGCCGCCATGAACGACCTCATCCGCCCCGCACTCTACGGCGCGCACCACGAGATCGTCCCCGTCGTGAAATCGCAGTCCGGCATCAAAGAGATCGCCGACATCGTCGGCCCCGTCTGCGAGTCCGGCGACTTCTTCGCACGCGACCGCGAAATTGAACAACTTCACTCCGGCGATCTCGTCGCACTGCTCGACGCCGGCGCCTACGGCATGAGCCTCAGCTCGCACTACAACACCCGCGTCCGTCCCGCCGAAGTGCTCATCGAAGGTTCCCACGCGCGGCTCATTCGCCGCCGCGAAACCCTGGATGACCTCTTCGCGCCGGAGATCTGCTAGCCAAGGTGATTCACGATGACCTATGACGTGGTGATTGCGGGTGGCGGCCCCGTTGGTCTCTTCCTTGCCTGCGAACTTCGCCTCGCCGGCATCTCTGTGCTCGTGCTGGAACAATTGAAAGATCCGCATTCTCCTCTCAAGGCCGGCGCGATGGGCGCGCGCGGTCTGAACCTGCCTTCGACGGAGGCCTTCTACCGCCGCGGCCTGCTTAAGCCAGTCCGCGAGACCGCACTCGGCTGGATGAACTCGCGCAGTCCTGGAATGAAGATGCCCGACCGCAGCCAGCCTGCCATCGCTGCTGCGCCGCGTTTCGTCGGCCACTTCGCCGGCATCATGCTCGACGCCTCAAGAGTCGACTTCGAGGACCTGCCCTACGTCCTTCCTGGACCCTCGGTCGGCGGCGGTCTCGTCACGCTGCATGGTCTTGAAGACGTTCTGGCCGAGCGAGCCCATGAGCTCGGAGCGCAGATTCGCTACGGCGCCCCTGTCACAGGCTTCGCTGAGTCGGCCGGCGCCATCACCGTCCAAACCAATGGCGAGAGCATCGAAACCGGCTGGCTCGTCGGTTGCGATGGCGGCCGCAGCACCGTTCGAAAAGCCGCAGGCTTCGACTTCGAAGGCACCGACCCCGAGCTCACTGGATGGACCGCCATGGTCGATCTTGCGGACCCGGAAAAGCTTCGCCCCGGCTTCAACCTCACGCCGCATGGCATGTACGTAAACGGTCCTGCGCCCGGCCGCGTCGGCGTCGTCGAATTCGATGGTGGCGCCAGCGAGCGCAACCGCACCTACACCCTCGAAGAGTTCCAGGCCAGCCTGCGCCGCGTCTCCGGCACTGACGTGACGGTGACTGCGTTGCACCTCGCCGGCAGCTACACCGACGTCGCCCGCCAGGCCACGACCTATCGCAAGGGCCGCGTCCTGCTCGCCGGCGACGCCGCGCACGTGCACTCGCCCATGGGCGGCCAGGGGCTCAACCTCGGCATCGGTGACGCCATGAACCTCGGCTGGAAGCTTGCTGCGACGATCAAAGGATGGACCTCTGAAGATCTCCTTGATACCTACACCGCCGAGCGGCATCCCATCGGCGCCTGGTGTCTCGACTGGACGCGCGCGCAGGTCGCCATCATGCGCCCTGACCCGCACGCCCGCGCCATCCAGCACGTCGTCCGCGATCTCATGCAGACCCACGATGGAGCGAACTATTTCGCCCGCAGGCTCTCCGGCATGTGGCTGCACTACGATCTCGGCGGATCGCATCCGCTCGTCGGCCGCAGTGCTCCGGACTTCGAGTTCGAAGACGGCTCCCGTCTCGGCGACCTGCTGCGCGGCGGAAATGGGCTCTTGCTGGAACTCGATGGCGGCGACTCACTGCGTCCACTCGCTGCCGGCCTCCATCCACGTCTCACGCATTGCTCGGCGCATGTGAAGGAGACTCTCGGGCTGCGGGCGCTGCTCGTGCGGCCGGATGGATTTGTCGGCTGGGCCACGGACAAAGAAATCGATACGGCTGAGGTTGCCGCCTCCATCGCGCGCTGGTTCGGCGAAGCGGCCTAGCGGTCTGAAGTGGTAGAATGACCAACGGTGCAGACGCTTCGTTGAGTGGCTTTTTCAGCCCGTTCCGGAGCTTGCAAACAGATTCCCGTACGAGGTTTCAGTCATGTCCGGCCATTCAAAATGGGCGACCATTAAGCACAAGAAGGGCGCACTCGACGCCAAGCGCGGCAAGATATTCACCCGCCTCATCAAGGAAATCATGGTGGCCGCCAAGGCGGGCGGCGGAGATCCCGACGGCAATCCTCGCCTGCGCAGCGCCATCGCGGCCGCCAAGGCCGAGAACATGCCCAACGACAACATCACGCGCGCTATCAAGCGCGGCACTGGCGAGATCGAGGGCGCGAGCTACGAAGACATCACCTTCGAGGGCTATGGCCCCGGCGGCGTCGCCATCATCGTCGAGGTCTTGACCGACAACCGCAACCGCGCCGTCAGTGAGATTCGTCACGCGTTCTCCAAGAACGGCGGCAACCTCGGCGAAACCGGCTCGGTCAACTACATGTTCTCCAAGAAGGGCGTCATCATCGTCGCCAAGTCCGCGGCCTCCGAAGACAAGCTCACCGAGATCGTCCTCGAAGCCGGCGCCGACGACCTGAACGACGACGGCGACTACTGGGAGATTCTCACCTCGCCCAAGGACTTCGAAGCCGTGCGCGACGCCGTCAAGGCCGCCACAATCGAGCCCGAATCCGCCGAGGTCACGATGGTGCCTTCGACGTATCAGAAGCTCGAAGGAACGCAGGCGTCCGCGATGATGCGTCTGCTCGAGACCCTCGAGGATCTCGACGACACGCAGAACGTCTACTCGAACTTTGAGATGGACGAGGCTCAAGTTCCTGCATAGTCGTCTTAATCAGGGAGAACCAAGCGCAGAGCCGCCATTCTCATGGCGGCTTTTCACTGTGAAGGAGCAGCGAGTGAACGTAAAGCGGATTGCAGGTGGGTTGGCATTTTTCGCAGTTCTCATGGCTGGCTGCATATCCGCCCAATCAAACTCCACCCGTCTCTCGTCGCCGGTCGGCGAGCCGGCTTCCGGTGCGAAGTGGGACCTTGGCGGGCTCGTTGAGAGCGGCTTCGGTGTCACCGAGGACCGCGGCAGCTTCAAGTTCCTGTGGATCGGCGGCCACGCCGGCCGCATCCTCACGCCGCAACTCGGTAGCGGCCTGCTCCGCGGTAACTTCGAGTACGGCGTCGAGCTCTTTCCGCTCTGGCAGTCCTACACGCCGAAATTTCAGCGCGCCAACTGCTCGCTCGCGGCCACTCCCGGCGGACAGTCCGGCACCTACGTATCCTGCTCGCCCGAGTACACGGTCGGCGGAACGTTCACGGGGGTGAGCGTCACACCTGCCATCTTCCGCTGGAACTTCACGCACGGCCAGCGGTGGATGCCGTGGATTCAGGGCGCCGGCGGCCTTATCTGGACGAACCACAAGTATCCGGCCTTCGGTGCGCCTCTGCCGGCGCCCGGACCCATCACCATTGGACCGCCCAACGGCCAATACTATCTGGACAACGACGGTCCATCCGCGGACACCAGCGTCTGGAACTTCACGCCGCAGTTCGGGGTGGGAGTGCATTACTTTGTACGCCCGCGACGTTCCATTGACGTGAGCGCAAATGCGGTGCATATTTCGAGCGCAAGTCTCGGCGACAAGAATCCGGGCGTGAACGCAAGCGTGCAGTTATCGATCGGCTACAGCTGGTGGAAGTAGGGAATTAGAGACGGATGAGCAGTCAGGCCGCAGTGCAGGAGAACCAGACGCATTCCACCGCAACACCGATCGTCGAGTGTGTACCCAACTTTTCCGAAGGCCGGGACCGAGACAAGGTCCAGGAGATCGTCCGCGCGATGCACGTCGAAGGTGTGCATCTGCTGGACTGGTCGCTCGATCCCGATCACAACCGTTCCGTCGTCACCGTCGCCGGCGCGCCGGAAGCCGTAGTGGAATCAGCGGTTCGCGGTGTGGTCAAGGCAGCGGAGCTCATCAACCTCACCGATCAACGGGGCGAGCACCCGCGCATGGGCTCGGCGGATGTCGTGCCCTTCGTTCCCGTCTCCGGCATGTCGCTGCCGCAATGCGTTCTGCTGGCGCGGCAGGCCGGCATGGAGATCTGGAAGCGCTGCGCTGTTCCCGTGTACTTCTACGAAGCAGCCGCCTCCCGTCCCGACCGCGTGCGCCTGGAGAACGTCCGCCGCGGCGAGTTCGAAGGCCTGCTCCGGGATGCGGTTGAAGATTCGACGCGGCGGCCCGATATTGGAGGCCCCGGCATTCACCCGACCGCCGGAGCCGCTGCTGTGGGCGCGCGCCAGTTCCTTATCGCCTATAACATCGCCCTGAAGACCCGCGGGGATATTGCCGATGTCGGACTCGCCCGCGCCGTCGCCAAAGAGGTGCGGGCCTCGAGCGGCGGGCTCTATGGCCTGAAGGCGATGGGGGTTGTGGTCAACGGCCACGCCCAGGTGAGCATGAATGTCACGGACTTCCGCCATACGCCGGTGGCCCGGGTGCATGCCGCGGTTGCGGAGAGCGCGGCGCGCCACGGGGCGGCGATCGGCCCGGGCGAGTTGATTGGCCTGATTCCCGAGGAGGCATTTGAGCCAAATGCCGATTGGGTTCGTCAAATAGTGGGGTTTAATCCCGAGGAGAGAGTGCTGGAGCGAAGGCTGCTACATCCTTTGGCGTGGCCTTGAGCCAAAAGAAGTAGCGGCTGTTTCTTGCCGGTTCCTCGTGTTTCACGAAACAATAGATGCTGCGGAGAAACGCGGTTTTTTGGAGTGCAGGCGTGAAAATGTCTGGTTTAGCGAAGTTTCGGATCTGGAAGTACGGGGCGGCGACCCTTATCGCGGGAATGGCAATCGGGCCGTCTTGCGCCGGCGCCTCACAGCTCAGCGCGGATGCGCGTGCCTCGATTCCGCGCGATGTTCAACAGATCATCGTGGTGGACTACCGGGCGATGCAGAACTCGCCGGCGGCGATGCAGCTGAAGGACCGGGTGCTTCCGCCGGAGCTGAAGCGGCTTGAAACGGCGCTCAAGACCTCCGGGCTGAAAGTCGATCAGGATGCCGACACGTTGGCGTTCGCGGCGTTTCGCGCCGGCACGGATTCCACGCGGATTCTAGGAGTTGCGCAGGGACAGTTCGACTATCAGTCGATCCTTGCGCACTTTGCCAAGCAGAAGACCAAGCCGGTCATGCTGCGGAGTAACAGCATTTATCCCATGGGTGTGGCGGGGATGAGCGTGGCGTTCCTGAACCAGACGACCATGGTCTTCGGCGATCGCGACGCGGTGAAGGCGGCGCTGGATGCGCGCGACGGTCTGGCTCCGAGCTTCCTCGAGAACGGCGACATGATGAACGACATGGCCCTGGTGGACAGCCGGCCGGTCTGGAGTCTGCTGGACCAGAAGGGCACGCAGACGATGATGAAGAGCGTTCTGGGCGAGGCGGCGCAGCTGGCCGACTACGATACCGTCAAGAACCGGATGAAGAGCGCCCGCTACACGATGGACTTCTCGAACGGCGTGAAGTTCGACATGGCCGTGGTGATGTCGGACTCGATGACGGCGGCGATGGCGGCGACGCTGATGAAGGGCGTCGCGATCCTGAAGAAGACGTCCGGGACCCCGCTCGAGAGGACCGCGGTCGACGATACGACGATCGATTCGGACTCGGGAACCCTGAAGGTGGATTACTCGTCCTCGGACAGCGAATTTGCCGGGCTGCTGAGCTCGCCACTTTTTCAACAGGTGGTCGTGAAGTAGAAGTCGGCTCTGAACGGTCTGGCAGTGAGAGAGGCGGCCTTCGGGCCGCCTTTTCGGTTTTTTCGGTTGGGGTATCCCCCCTCCCCCCGTTTTTGTGCAAAGTCTTCACAAAAGATACTTTAGCGGTGGACTTCGACCGGTTCTTTCTGGTTGTTAAAGATCAAAACCCGGCGTTGGGCCGGGTGGAATGTTCCTACTTCTATTGTATGGGGTGGTGTCAAGAGGACAGGCGGGGATCTGTGGGAATCGAGCTGTCACTCATTCGAGTCGAGATCGGAATCCCGCGTCTCAACGCGCGATAACCCACCCTTTCACGATGAAGCTGTGAAGGGTAGGCCACCCGGTCTTATGGGGGCATGGGGACACTTGCTGCGGGTCAGGAAGAGGAGCGGGTTTGGGCGTCGCGCATGAGCTCCGCGTGGAGCTTGGCCTTGGCTTCGGCGCCTTCCTTGGAAGCATTGCACCGGGCCATGATGGCGGATCGGAGGCGGTTCGATAGATCGTCCGGGAACTCGTAAGGCTGGCTGTGGCGATAGATGTCGATGGTCTTGCGGGTGGTGTTCACGACCACTTCGCAATGGTGGCAGGTGCCGAGGTGTTCTTTGACTTCTGCGAGTAGATCGGGGTCGATCTGGCCGTCGAAGTAGTCGGTGAGTTTCGCGAGAAAGTCGGTGCAGTTCACTTCGAGCCCTCGTTCGCCTTGCGGAAGTAGCGGCTGAGGCGCTCGCGAAGTTGCAGGCGCGCACGCAGCAGTCGAGACTTCACGGCAGGGACGCTCAATCCTAACGCCTCGGCCGTTTCCTCAGTCGACAGGTTTTCGATGTCGCGGAGGGTAAAAACGGTTCGGAAACCTGGGGGCAAACCCGCAATTGTTTTGCGGAGGATGTCGCCTAGCTCGCCCTGCGAGTAGATTTGCTCGGGATTGGGGCGCCATTCGGCGAAGTCGCGGGGGATGGAACCCTCTTCGGTCTGGACGTCCTGGTCCATGGAGACGGTCTTTGAGGTCTTGCGCTTGCGAAGGCGCATGAGGCTCTCATTGACGGCGATGCGGACGAGCCAGGTGGAGAACTTGGAGTTGCCCTGGAACTGGTCGAGCTTCTGGAAGGCCTTGAAGAAGACGTCCTGGGTGATGTCTTCGGCGTCCTCGCGGTTCTGAGTGATGTGCAGGGCGGTGCGGTAGATCTGGCGGTCGTACTGGCGGACGAGCTGCTCGAAGGCGGCGGTGTCGCCGGCCTTGGCGCGTTCGACGAGGGCGAGATCGGGGTGCGGAGCCTCGACGGAGGCGGCGGCTCCGGGAAGCTCGGCCGGATTGTCTGCGAGCGATGAGGTGTGGGCCGCCATAAGTCTTAGTTTACAGGACGCAGCATTGCAGCCGGGGCTGCGGCAGGTTTGGGAATGGGGAATGGATGGCGGGCAGGATGTGGAACGGTGAAAAGATGCACCGGCGCGGGGGAGTGCGGCATCTGAATGGGGACAAGGAGATTTTTCTATGGGAACCTCGCCCGCGGCGTCTGCCGCAGTGACTACGTGGAAGATCGACCCGGCGCACAGCAGCGCGGAGTTCAAGATCCGGCACATGATGATTGCGAACGTGAAAGGCTCGATCAAGGGCATCGCCGGCGAGCTGACGGAACATGCCACGGATGCGTCGCTCTCGGCGGTGGAGGCGACGCTGGATGTCTCGACGCTGCACACCGGCGACGCCCAGCGCGATGCTCATGTGAAGAGCGCGGACTTCCTGGATGTGGAACAGTATCCGACGATTACGTTCCGCTCGACGAAGGTGGAGAAGAAGAGCAGCGACGAGTATGAGGTGACGGGCGACCTGACGATCCATGGTGTGACGAAGCCTGTGACGCTGAAGGTCGAAGGCCCTTCGGCGCAGCACAAGGATCCGTGGGGCAATACGCGCATCGGGCTGGAGGCAACGACGAAGATCAACCGCAAGGACTTTGGCCTGAGCTGGAATTCTGTCCTGGAGACGGGCGGTGTGATGGTGGGCGAGGAAGTGCACATCACGATCGACCTGGAGTTGATCAAGGGGTAGCGACTGCGGCCGTGTTGACGCAACAGAGTGTGAAGCCTGCCGGTGAACCCGGCGGGCTTCGACGTTTTGGGGACGAATTGGGTTACCTGTGGTGGTTCGGATGACACAGAGGTGTGGATGCAGAGACATTGCGCGCGCCGTAGAGTCGAATAAAGGTGGTAGTGGTGAAGAGTGGTCCTGGTTTCGGCTGGCGGTGGGGTGTGGTTGCGGTGCTGTGCGCGGCGGTTGGGATGGGGTACGCGCAGAGCTCGAGCAAGAGTCATAAAAAGAAGGCGACTTCGGGTAAGAGCGCGTCGGCGAAGAGCAGCGAGGAAAAGGGTTCAGCGCGGCATGCGGCGACACAGCATGTGACGACGCGGCACGCTACGACACATCATGGGAGCGCGCGGCCGAAGAGCGCGAGCTCGCGGCGACGGGCGAGAGCAAAGGTTCGCAGGAGACATATTGAAGTGGCGGCGACGGCGGAGAGCCGGCGGCTGCGCACGGCGTTTGTGGCGAGCGCGGAGTTGAGGCCGATGGCGCAGCAGCTGGTGCAGTTGCGCAGCGCGGCGGCGTATGAGGGCGTGCGGCGCTGGGCGGCGGCGCATCCGGGCGACGGAGCGGCGGCGGCACAGCTGGCGCTGGGCCATGCGCTGATGATGGACCATCAGTACGCGCAGGCAGAGGAGGCGTTTGCGGCGGCGAAGCAGGCGGGCGAGGCGCTGGATGATTATGCGGTGTACCTGGGCGCGCAGGCGGCGTTGCAGGGGAATCGTCCGCAGGATGCGATTGCGGCGTTGAGTCATTTCGCGGAGCAGTATCCGGACAGCCTGTTTGTGCCGAATGCGCCGATCACGCTGGCGCAGGCGTACCTGGCGAATCATGATGCGGCGAGCGCGTTGCGAGTGCTGGAGCCGCTGGCGAACACGCAGGCGGCCGGCCATGTGGACTTTCGCGCGACGCTGGCGAAGGCCTACCAGGCGAGTGGAAATATGGACGCCGCGGCGAAGCTGTATCGCGGAATTTATCTGGGCGATCCGCTGAGCAGCCAGGCAATGGATGCGAAGAATCAGCTGGCGGTGATGAATGTTCCGCTGACGGCGGCGGAGCGCAAGGAACATGCGGACGCGATGTTCAACGCGCACCAGTATGGCGATGCGGGAATTGAGTATCGCGAGTTGGAGAAGGATGACAAGGACCTGACGCAGGCGGACCGCGATGCGCTGGAGATCTATGCGGCGGTGTGCGATTTGAAGCTGAAACGCCTGAGCCAAATGGATGTCGAGCGGCTGCCGGTGACGAGCGACGATACGGCGGCGCTGAAGCTGTATATGCAGGCGGAGCTGGCGCGCAATGTGGGCGACGAGAGCGGGCAGGATACGCTGGTGCAGGAGCTGATTCAGCGGTATCCGCAGAGCCGTTGGCTGGAAGAGGCGCTGTACTCGGGCGGCAATATGTACCTGATCCGGCGCGATGCGGGACGGGCGATTGCGGACTACACGGCGCTGGTGGAGCACTTTCCGAAGAGCATTTATGCGCCGAGCGCGCATTGGCGAGCGGCGTGGCTGAACTATCGCACGCGCAACTATCCGGAAGCGGCGAAGTTGATGGACGAGCAGATACAGAACTATCCCGGAGGCGCGGAGATTCCGGGGGCGCTGTACTGGCGCGGACGGCTGTATGAGGATGTGGAGCACAACTTCGCGCAGGCGCTGAACTACTACAACAAGCTGAACGATGCGTATGTGAACAGCTACTACGCGATGCTGGCGCGGCAGCGGATTGCGGTGATCGGCAAGCGCGACGAGGTGGCGGAGGCGCCGGCGCTGGCGGCGGTGAGGAACGTGGACGATCCGGAGTTGATCGATCAGCTGCCGGAGAACGACCTGCACTTGATCAAGGCGCGGCTGCTGGCGAATGCGGCGCTGAATGAGTACATACGGCCGGAGATTATGTTGAGCTCGACTGCGGATGAGTGGGGTGCGCTGGCGGAGGCGGACATCTACCAGAGCTTCGGCGAGACGACGCGCGCACTGCAGGCGATGAAGCGGAGCAAGATTCCGTTTATGTCGCTGGAGCTGGATGACGTGCCGCATGCGTATTGGGAGATTTTGTATCCGCGGCCGTACTGGACGACGCTGAAGGACGATGCGGCGGCGAATGGGCTGGATCCGTATCTGGTGGCGGCGTTAATTCGGCAGGAGTCGGAGTTCAACGCGGGCGCGGTGAGCCGGGCGAATGCGGTGGGGCTGATGCAGCTGCTGCCCGGGACTGCGAAGGGGATTGCGCGGAGAGATGGCGTGCGGCACTTCAACGCGAATGAGCTGCTGGACCCGACGATCAACTTGAAGCTGGGAACGACGGATCTGAAATCTGCGATCAACAAGTACGGCGGGCAGGTGGAGTACGCCCTGGCGAGCTACAACGCGGGCGATTCGCCGGTGCGGCAGTGGATCGCAGCCAACGACTACAAGGATGTGCCGGAGTGGGTGGAGTCGATTCCGTACAGCGAGACGCGCGAGTATGTGGAGAGCATCTTGCGGAATCGCGAGATGTACCGGGCGATTTACGCGGCGAAGTAAGGCGGGCGCGCGCTAGTTTGCGGTGGGCGGGTGGACGTCGTCGATGACGAGGACATCGACGGGGCCTTTGGCGGGTTCGAGGCGCAGGCCGAGCTGCTCCTGCAGGGCAGTGAAGAAGGGCGGATAGGCGGCGTCGTTGCCGGTGGGTGGGGCGTCGTCGGGCTGCCAGCGGAGATCGATGTCGAAGCGGCCGGTGATGCCGGTTTTGTCGAGGATGACGCGGCCGGCGTCGCGAGCGAGTTCTTGCGCGATGATCGGCATGGTGATGCCCTGGCCGCTGAAGCGATTGTTCCAATGGTTGATGGTGAGGCCGCCAGACTTGGAAGGCTCTAACTTGGGGCCGCCCTTTGCGACGACGAGTTCGTAGATGGGGAGATCGCGCTGTTCGCGGTGGGTCTTGAGGCCGAAGCGGTCGGCGAGCAGGGACTGAATCATGGCGAGCTTGATGGGTTTGGCCTGATCGGAAGGCAGGTCGTGGAGGCGCTGATTGAGCGCGTCGTCGGACTTGGCGTCGATGTCGAACGGTTGTGAGGCGGTCCACGCGGGAGCGCCGATGATGCGGCTTTCGGGCATGTTGAAGGCGTACTGGATGATGGCTTTCAGCGTGACGTTCTGGGTGCGGAAGTTGCCGTCGTTGGAGGAGCTCCAGAGGTGGTTACGCTCGTGGGGCTGCGGCGTGTGCGGGTGGATGGAGGCGACGTCGAAGGATGGAGCGGCGGATTGTGCGGTTTGCGGGGCAGTCGTCTGCGCGTGGGCGCCGATAGTTGCCGCGGCGAACAGCACGAGTGCGAGTGAAGGCTTGCGGAGGCCGATCGTCTGGGTCATGGAGAGCTCTCTTGCGAGATAGACGTTCGAAAAAGATGCTGCGCTCAATAATTGTGGCGGTTATTCGTGGCGGAGGGCGACGACGGGGTCGAGGCGGCTGGCGCGGAAGGCGGGAATGAAGCCCGAGATGATTCCGACCAGGGCGAGGATGACAAAGGACGCGATCATCGTGGCGGCGGAGGCGTGCAGGATGATGTCGCCTTCGTGATTGGCGGTCTTGTAGATGTCGGAGTAGAGCGGCATGGGTGGGATGAGATGGCCGAGAACGACGGCGAGGACCATGCCAATGGCGCCGGCCATGAAGGTGAGGATGAGGCTTTCCAGCAGGAACTGGGCGAGGATGTCGCGGCGGCGCGCGCCGAGAGACTTGAGAATGCCGATCTCGCGGGTGCGCTCGGTGACGGAGACGAGCATGATGTTCATGACGCCGACGCCGCCGACGGCTAGGGTCATGGCGCCGATGATGCCGAGCAGGACTTCAAGGCCGATGGAGAAGGCCATGATCTGCTTGGAGTCGTCGATGGTATCCCAGACGTTGAGGGCCTTGGTGTCGTTGGGGTTGAAGTGGTCGCGCTGCGCGAGCACGGTGCGGACGGCGGCGATGGCGCGCAGATGAAGCTCCGGCGAACTGGGCTGGAAGACGATGGATTGCGGGTCGCGCTCCTGTCGGAGGGTCCGCATGGTGTCGAACGGGATGAAGATGTTTTCGTTGTCGGGGCCGTTGTTGGAGGAGTCCTGAATCTTATTGCGCAAGACGCCGATGACCAGGAAGGGCTGGCCTTCGATTTGAACGGTGAGGCCGACGGGAGGGTAGCCGGAGAAGAGTTTTTCGGCGGCGTGTGAGCCGAAGATGACGACCTGGCGATGGTTAGTGAAGTCGTCGGACTCGAAGTAGCGGCCGGTTTCGACGTCGAGGCGGCGCATGGAGCCGTAGGGGAGATCGACGGCCTTGGACTGGATGGTGACAACCTTGGGACCGTACTTGACGCTGAGGCCGTCGTCGATCTCGTCGGAGACGGCGCGGAGGTAGGGAAGGGCGTCGCGAATGGCCTGGACGTCGCCGTACTTGAGCTGGACCTTGCGGCCGGCACGTTCGCCGCCGGCCTGCATGGAGGTTTGACCTCCCCAGAACATAACGATGTTATTGCCGATGCCGAGGAAGCCCTGGAGGACGGCGGCTCCGATGGCGTCGCCATAGCTGAGCAGAAGGACAACGGTGACGAGTCCCCAGGCAATGCCTGTCATGGTGAGGACGGAGCGCACACGGTTGCGGCGGAGGGAGTCGACGGACTGGACGAAGGCTTCGCGAATTTCCATGATGGTCTCGGGCGCTCAGTCCGTGCGCAGACATTCGATGGGTGTGAGAGAGGCGGCGCGGAGCGCGGGGTAGAGGCCGGCTCCAATGGTTATAGCCGCGAGTGTGGCGAGCGAGGAGAAGACGGCGAGCGGAGAGACGACAGGATGCGGCAGAAAGTCAGGCAGTGGAACGAGACGGAAGGCTGCGATGATGGTGAAGGCGCAGAAGAGGCCGAGGCCTCCGCTGACCAGCGTGATGATGGCGGCTTCCGCGAGGAACTGGCGGCGGATATCGCGCGAGGTTGCGCCGAGCGCTTTGCGGACGCCGATCTCGCGAGTGCGCTCGGAGACGGCGACGAGCATGATGTTCATGACGCCGATGCCGCCGAGGGCGAGCGTGAGAAGGGCGACGGCGGCGAAGAAGAGCGTCATGACGTGGAAGATGCGGTCGGTGAACTTGACGCTGTCGAGCGTGTCCCAGACCCAAAGCGCGTCGATGTCGAGCGGATCAAAGTGGTGGCGCGCGCCGAGGATCTCGCGGACCTCGCGCATGGCGGCTTCGTGTAATTCAGGTTTCACGGGCTCGACGACGATGTTGTTGACGTAGCCGGGGAACGAACCTTTGAAGTCGGGCGGGAAGTCGCGCTGCATGGCGGAGAAGGGAACGAAGAGCTGCGTGTTGTCCGGGCCGGAGCCGTAGCTGCCGTTCTGCTGCTTCTTTTTGAGCACACCGATGACGGTGTAGGGATAGCCGGAGATTTGGATGACCTGGCCGATGGCGGGCTTGCCGGGGAAGAGCTGGTTTTCGGATTCATTGCCGAGGACAGTGACACGCGCGCCGTTGGCTTCGTCTTCGTCGGACATGAGGCGGCCGTCCTCGACTTCGAGCGAGCGGAAGTGCTGGTACTCGGGCCAGACACCGCGCACGGCACGGTTGGAGGCGTTCCACCGGCTGACTTCGTTGACGGTCTTGCGGATTTCGGGCGAGACGGTTTTGACGAGCGGCGCATCGTTCTTGATGGCGATGGCGTCATCGACGGTGAGCGTGATGTCGCGTCCGGCGGCGTAGCCCTGATATGGCATGGCGGTTTTGCCGCCGAACATGATGGCGATGTCCGTGCCGATGGAGCGGAGCTGGTTGCGTTGCTGGATGCTGAATCCGATGCCGAGGCCGACGAGCAGAATGACGGAGGTGATGCCCCAGAGGATGCCGAACATGGTGAGGAAACTGCGGAGTTTGGAGTCCCACAGTGCGGCGAGCGTTTGCTTGAGGATCTCGCGAAAGGGCATGGCCGGGCCTTGCTCAAGGATGAGCGATGAGGAAGGTACGCAGGCGAGGGTGCGATGGTTCCGGTAGGATGAAGTGGCGCGCGTTGATTGATGCCCGGGTGGTGGAATCGGCAGACACAGCGGACTTAAAATCCGCAGACCTGAAAGGGTCGTGGGGGTTCAAGTCCCCCCTCGGGCACCAGAATCAAAGAGTTACAGGGAGTGGCCGCTCAGATCATGAGTGGCCGTTCTGTCTGGTGGCACTTGTGGTGGCACTTTTTCCCTGCTAGCATCCTGGCATGGCAAAGCGTCGAGAAGTGCCAAAAGTGAGGGGCGTCTACGAGCGGGATCCGGGTTCCGGAGTGTGGTGGATTCAGTACAAACAAGGAAGTGTTCGCAAACGCGAAAAGGTGGGCCGTCGCAGCGATGCGATTGCGCTCTACCAGCAGCGGAAGAGCGAAATGCGCGCCGGAGCAAAGCTCGCGCCCAATTTGAGAACTCAAGGGATTCGGTTTAGCCAACTCGCCGACGAAGCTTTGAAATGGAGTGAAGAGTTCCACCCGAAGGGTCTACGCGCGCTCAAAGGAAGGATCAGCAAACTCAAGGATGCCTTTGGCGAGATGCCGGCCGCGGACCTTACTCCACAGATCATTGACCGATGGCTTACTGATCAGAGTGAGTGGTCGCCGGCAACCAAGAACCGCTATCGAGCTGCAATCAGCCTCACCTATCGGCAAGCAATGCGGAACGGAAAGATCCAGAGTAATCCTGCGCGTCTCGTTGCATCTCGAGCCGAGAAGAATGGGCGCATCAGGTATCTTTTGCCCCAGGAAGAGAGTGCTCTCCGCAAAGCAATGAAGAACCGATATGAGTGTCACTACCCCGCGCTGGATGTAGCACTCCATACCGGGATGCGGCTCAGCGAGCAATTCACACTTGAATGGGGAAGCGTCGATTTCGACCGACGTGAGATCCGGCTGGACGAAACAAAAAACGGCAGTGGTCGCACGGTACCGATGAATTCCGCTTGCTTCGCCGCTCTGAATCAACTGTGTAAGGGTTTACCCAGAAGCCCTGGAAAGATTTTGCACGCCTCTACAGTCCGAGTATTTCGCTCCGTCAAGGGAGAGCCTCTCGACAGTCCGAGAGCCTGGTTCGAACAGGCGCTCAAGGATGCCAAGATCAAAGACTTTCGTTGGCATGATCTGAGACATACGTTTTGCAGTCGATTGGCCATGGCGGGCGTTGATATACGGACGATTGCGCAACTTGCGGGCCACAAGACTCTCGCGATGGCGATGCGGTATTCACATCTTTCTCCATCGCACAACCTGAGCGCCGTCGAAAAACTTACCCAACGCCGACAAGCACGCCCGAAGCAAAGCCAGTGATTGGCAAGAGAAATGCTGTTGCTTCAATTCAGCCGGCCAAGCTTTCCGGATGATCTTCTCGGGAGAAGCGTCGCAAATCGGAGACCGGAATGAGTACTCTTGCGCCGATTCTTCTGGCCGTAATGCGTTTGTTCGCGACTAGGTAATCGAGCGCTCGCGAGCTAATCGAGAGCATAGCGGCGGCTTCCTCTCTGCCGACGAGGAGCTTATCGGCTGAAGAAATGGCTGCTCGAGTTGGAAGCTTTTTCCCTGACTGTGCAATTTCATTCATGTTGAACCTGCTCTGTTGAACCTGATGATGAAAGATCAAGCCCCAGCATTGCGCAAGACCTCTATTGCAGTCCAATAAACTTTCGCTATGGACTGTTGCTGGAAATCTATGGCCCTTAAGTGTGCCGATTCGAAGCAGCCTAGTTGAAATTCAATCGCGAGTTCGAACACTACCTCGGCTAAGCAACACTTCGTTCAAAGTAAGCAACTTACCCTTTCAGCATCAAGCCGACCGCCCCCACGGCCTGCCGAGAAGTCAAGGGTTGGTGCGCCATGCATGAGGGTCCCGAGTTCCGGCATCTCATAGCCTTCGTCGCAGTCGCTGAGGAGTGCAATTTCGGTAAGGCTGCGCAACGTCTCCATATCACTCAGCCAGCGCTCAGTTCTCAAATCAAGCAGCTCGAAGATTGGCTCGGAACCAGCCTGTTTCGGAGAGTCCCCTATGGGGCCGAATTGACGGAGACTGGTCGCAATTTTCTACTGTTCGCTAGGCGCATTCTGCACATGCGACAGCATGCCCTAAAGGCAGCCTCCAGGAAGCATTCAGAAGGCGATTGGCCCCTCAGATTGGGATATTCCCCGTTTGTCGATCACCGACTCGTTCAAGAAGCGATTGTCGGCTATCAGGAGCTTGTCCCCGACGGCCAAATCGACTCACTAAGCGACTGCACGGCAAAGTTGCTGGAAATGATGTCTGATGGCCGACTTGATGCCTCGATCGTCACCCTTCCGATTCCGAGCGGCCGGTTGTTCGAACATCATATTTGTGAAGACCGAGTCGCACTCTGCATGCGAGGTGACGATCCCTTTGCCTCTGCTGCAGAAGTGCCCAAAGAAGCAATCGCAAAGCATCTGCGCATCCTGTTCAGTCGGGACTCTCATCCAGATCTCTACGATCAGGTTCTGCGCAAGTTTGCTAAGGCCGGAATCGCACTGCATCCGACGGTTAGTTACTCTGCTCCCGGAGAAATTCAATTTTTGATCAAGACTGTTCGCTGCTTCGGCTTAGTGCGTGAGTGCACATCACTAGATCCTGATCTGATCAGTCGACCGATTCCGGGTGTCGATCTCAGGTATCGCACAGCTCTCATATCGCACCTTGACCAGCAGCGTCCGGTCTTTCCGATGCTTGCTTATCGAATGGCACAAAAATGTGCTGCGGAGAGGAAGATGGCTACGCGCAAGCTGCCACATTCCGTCCACTCGAGCCAGGATCATCTGCCCTTCGAAGAAGCAGGCTGATGGAGGGCTCGTCCAATCTTCATAAAAGTGCTCTATCGGGCGATAGAAAAGGACGATTGGACGCACTGAAGTCCTGCGCCTAGTGTCACGGCATAACACGACTGAATCGCAGTCGAAGGAGATGCCGATGACACTCATCAGGCGCATTAGCACAGCGCGAAGATTGATCCTCACCCCGAACCCCGCAGCCGCCTTCCTGTTTGCAAAACGAAAACTGATCCACGGTCTTCGACTTGCTGCGCCGAGTCTTCTTTTCCTTGCATTCGCCGGTGCCGCCCATGCGCAAGGGACGATGGATTTCTCCGGCGCGCAGACGCTTATGGGGACCTTCAAGACCTTTGCCATGTACGCAGGGGCCGTCATTTGTCTCGGTGGTCTGATCTTCGCCGGGATTCGCATGATGACTGGTCGTTTTCAGGACGCTATTCCTGGGCTCTTCGGCGCACTCTTCGGCGCTGGTGTTCTTGGCTGGGGCGCGGGCTGGATTGGCTCTCTCACCGGGCAGTCGATGTAGGAACTGTCATGCATACGACTAAACGAGGAGAACCGCTAACGATCAATCCGGCTCTGAACCGGGCGAGAACCAAGCTTGGGCTCGAGCTCTCGACGTGGATGGTCATCGTGTTCGTGAGCGTGGCGGTTTTCCTCGTTGGGTTCAGATTGCTGGCCATTCTGAGCTTCCCGACACTTGCCGCGGGCGCGTGGTTTGTTGTCCGCAAACACCCGAAGATGTTTCAGCTCTGGGGCTTGGGCCTCAGCCAGAAGTCCTACTATGATCCGCGCAAACATTGAGCAGCAGAAAAACACGCCATGGTTCGCCAAAGCCGGAGCAGCCTGCAGTATCGTGCCCATCACACGCTTTGTCAGCGAAACCATCTTCGCCCTAAAGGGTGGCGGTTACGGATGTTTGTTCTCTCTTAGCGGTATTGATGAGGAGAGCTTGACGGATCTCGAGCTGGAGTCACGCGTCCGCGCCATCGAAGGGGCATTACGTGGACTCCCAGAAGGTTCCTGCCTGTACCAGTACACCCGTGTTCTGTCCGGCTATGACATACCGGGGCAAGCCGTATACGAGAACGAGATCACGCACAGGTTCGCTCAAGACCGGCTTTCATTTCTGGAGAAGACAGCGGGATTCCGGCGCGTTGACCTGCATTGGTGCGTGACCATCGAGCCGCCGAAGCTTAAGGCGTTTCAACAGAAGCCGACGGAAAACGACTACGAGACCTCCCGCATGCTGGCGGAACTCGAAAAGACCGCCGCGCTACTCGCAGGTCACCTCGAGACGGTCGTCAGTCTTCGCCGGCTCAGCAAGAACGAGGCCTTTCAGTTCTTCAGCTATCTGTTCAATCTGAAGGATTGGGCAGAACGTGATCAACTTCGCGCTGATACCGGAATCGACCGCCAGATTGTAAAGAGCCCGGTCGCCTGGCATCGCGACCATATTCAGGTGGGCAAGCGGCACGTACAGATGTTTTCGCTGAAGACCACGCCGGATGCATCACGTCCCTGCCTCTTCTCGGGATTACTCACACTCAATTGCGACAACGTGCTGTGCAGTTCCTGGCGTCCCAAGTCTGCATCCGCTGCCCGCAGCGAAATTGACGCCCAGGAAAAATTCATCTCGTTCTTCAAGGTGGGGGTTCTGACGCGCGTAATGAGCGGGCGCGACACCGCAGCGCTCGAAACAGGCGCAGGCGCTCGGGCCGCGAACAGTAACGTCGACGACCTGAGTGAAGTCGTTCGCGCTCTCGACAAGAAGATTCATGGCGAGTTTTCACTGCGCTTACTGCTCGCGGCCAGCAATCCGGAGCAACTGCGTGACATAACGCCAGCGGTCCATCGGATCTTTGTAGATGCCCGAGCTCAAGTAGTGGAAGAGACTCTCGGCAACCTGTCCGCGTTCTACGCGATGTTCCCAGGCAATCAGAAGTTCAATGTTTTCCCACTGTGGCTGTCGGAGGATCACCACGCGCGACTTTCGTCTGTCTTCGCGCCTAGTCTCGGCCATCCACGATCCGAAGATCTCGATGCAGAGTATCTGAATGTCTTCGAGACGCGTGTGGGTACCCCATTCTTTCAGGACGTTTATGTGGACGGCGTCCGGGTCATGCTCGTCATTGGTCCCACGGGGACTGGCAAATCAGTTCATGGCAATCAGATCGTCGCGCTGGAACAGAAATACGGCGGCTTCACCTACATCTTTGACATTGGCGCCAGCTATGAAAGCGTCGTCGAATTGTACGGCGGACGGATCGATCGTGTCGGGAGAGACGGGCCCCGGATCAATCCCTTCGCGCTAGAACCCACAGAGAGCAACATCAAGTTCCTCTACTCGTTCGTCAAGCTTCTCCTCACGAACGGCGGTGCCGAACTGGAGCCTGAGGACGACGATGTGATTCACAAGGCTGTGCAGGATATGTACCTGCTCGACCCGGAGAATCGTCGCCTCTCCAATCTGTTTCTGCCCAAGAAGCTCGATCGTTACCTGTCGAAATGGATCGGGAACGGAATCTACAACGCCGTCTTCGACAACGTCGATGACAGTCTGTCTCTCTCCCGACTGCAGTGCTTCGACTTTCAGGGCGTAAACAACGCGCAGTATGGCGACCTGATTGAGCCTTTGATGGTGTGGCTGCTCCGGCGTATCAACGAGGTCCTCTACGATCCTGCGAACCTTGGCGTGCCGAAGCACATCCTCATCGAAGAGATCTTCTCTTCGATGAAGAACAAGCAGCTCCTGGAAGGAGCTCTCGCTTCGATCAAGACCGTTCGCAAGAACCTGGGCGGTGTGACCCTGATCGGGCAATCTGCGGAAGATCTGGGCGAGAACGCCGATTCGATTGTGAACTCCTGCACATCGTTCCTGTTTCTCAAGGATGCGACCTTCAACCGCAAGCGGTACGCCGAGCTCTTCAAGCTCAACGAGCAACAGATCGCTCTCTTCGAAAGCTTGCAGGACCGTGAAGCCCTCTATATCCGTCGCGACGGCCTGACCAAGGTGATCGTTCTCAATCTCGACAGCCGAAGCTATGCCACGTTCTCAACGAAGCCCAAAGACCGGGTGCGCCGGTCCAGGCTGATTCAGAAATACGGGCTTGCCGACGGCATCGCCCGATTCGCTGCCGGAGAAGTTCTCTAAGCCCCAATTTGCTGTTCAGAACAGAAAGGAATCCCCTGTGAAATCTCCCGTACCCATCTTGGTCGCTCTAGGCCTCAGTCTCTTTCCCGTCAACAATGCATTTTCCGCTACGGAGACGCACCACTTGCTGCCGGGTGCACCCCGCACCGTGACGGTTTCTGAATCGGCAACGCCGCCTGTCGTTCGGGCCGCACTCCTTCAATCCACATTGATCCTTCTGCCGGCAGAAGAGAAGGTTGCGACGGTCTTCGGGGGTGACACCGTGGATTGGGTGTTCGACGGCGGTCATGTGGCCAGCCGCTTCATCAGCGTGAAGCCGAAGGTTGCGAACGGGGCCACGGACATTCACATCGTTTCTGACCATGGAAACGAGTACACGCTGGAACTTCAGGAAGTCTCCACTGACGGCGATCCTCATTTCGATTCGAAGGTGTTCATCGTCCCGGGGGACAAAGCGGCAAAGGATCGGCTGGCGGAGCTGCCCGTCTTCGTTCCGGCGGCCGAACTGGACAAAGCCAAGCAGGAGGCGGCAGCGGAGAAGGCCGCCGCCACCGCGGAACTGAAGGCCGAAGACAGCAAAGCCGAGCAGTATCGCAGTCAATATCCCGGATCGCTGCACTTCGACTACTCGTGGGACCAGAAGAAGGGGCATGAACTTGGTCTGGAGCAAGTCTGGCGGGACGACAGGTTTACCTATCTCCGGGGCCATTTTCAGGAGACACCGGCCCTGTACGAAGTGAAAGACGGCAAAGGCTCTCTCATTAACTTCGACTTCAGCAATGGGCTCTATACCGTTCCAAAGGAACTCGATAACGGATATCTCGCAATTGGCAAGAAGAAGGTTGAGTTTCGCCGGCTCGCAGAAGGGAACTAGCCATGCTCGAACAGAATCAGAATCCGCCCGCGACCGTGCCCGCTCAACGGGAGACTACCGCACCCGTCCGCAAGAGCATGCCGGTGGTGATCGCGCTCGTTATCATCGTGGCTCTCATTGGGATCGCGAATATCTCGAGCTTGGTTAGCGGTAAGAAGCGGACCGCCCCACTCAGCAACTTGCCGATGCGGCCAGCAGCGCCGAATGCGCAGCAGATCTCGAGCTTCGAGACGCAGCAACAGATGCAGGCGCAGCGGGATGCTGACGAGCGCCAGCGCCAGCAACAGATCGCGGCTGCCATGCAGCAGCTGCAAGCTGCCCAGGATTCGCCCGGTCCCGAGTCGGCCGGTTCTCCGCCGATGACGGCCGCGCAGCGCGCCGCAATCTACGGCGACAGTCCCAATGCGCCTGCCCAGACATCGAACGTGTCTCAGAAACAGGCCGAGGCCAAGCAGAAGGCGCTCGAACGCGAGAAGCAGCGCCAGGACGCGCTCAACAGCGACACGGTAGCGATCGATTTCGCGCACCCCAGTGCTCCGACCGGGAACACCGCCGTATTGAGTGCCCGTTCTGAAGTCGGAGAACACGCAAATGCGGAAGAGATGCCTGTCCAGACTGTCGAAGCCGGCGGAACGGCCGAGCCGAAGGCTGGTTTGGCAGCCCACGCGAACAGCGCCAGCGCGATGGTCTCTTACGACTTCGATTCCTATGAGGGACGCCTGTATAGGGTCTTCGAGGGCACCGTACTCGAAGGAGTCGTGACAAATCACATCGACGGAGGGCTCAGCGGACCCGTGATGCTCGATTTGACCACGGATTTGTATTCGCATGACCATCAGCAGCTTTTGCTTCCGCAGGGGACACGGATTCTCGGAAGTGTCCAGAGTGTGGGCAGTGCACAGCAACGCAAGCTCTTCGTGACATTTCACCGAGCTATCTGTCCGGATGGCTTCTCTATCGAGTTCGCGAAGTATCTCGCGTTGGATCAAATTGGTACGACCGGGTTGGCGACGAATGTGAACCACGGATATCTCGAAGCCTTCGCCGCTGCGGCTGCAGTGGGCGGTCTGGGTGGGCTCGCACAGATCGGTAACGACGGGAGCGTCCTTTCCCCATCGACCGAGATTCGGAATGGCATCTCGGCAGAGTCCGCCGCTGAGGGCGAGCAAGTTCTGAACCACTTTCTCAATCGACTTCCGGTGATCACGCTCAAAGAGGGCTCAAGGGCGCGCGTGTATATCGGCACCGATCTGCTCATTCCGTCCTACGCGGAACATCGCGTCAACCCCACCCTCTAACCATGGAGACAGCCATGAAGTTCACTTCCCGGAAACGCAAGTGGCTGATCGGTACGGGAGCAACGTTGCTCCTGGCCGCGACGCCCAGCTTCGCCCTGTTCGGTGTTGGAGACATTGTCTTCGACCCTACCAGCTATGCCAGCCTCGTCTCGCAGCTGACCACGCTGGAAACGCAGTACAACATGCTTAAGAACAACATCACGCACTTCTCGTGGAAGCAGCAGTGGCAAACCACGCTCACTGCTCTCAAGAATGCGAATGTCGCCAATATGTTTGGTGAGACGGCCGGCATCAATATAGCGCTCAATACAAACTCACCCACCGCGTCCCTGACCGGATGGAAGGCCGCCACCGTGTCGGTCAACAGCGGGACCACCTCCTATCTCGCCGGTCAGACTCTCGGGAACGATCGGATGTCACAGTTGGCAATGGTGGAACTGTCCGATGCGATCTCACCGGACTGCCTAACGGCGGTCGGCCAGTATCGGAACACCCGCTCCCAGAACGCGACGGCGAACACCACCTTGGCAGCTCAAGAGGTGGACGGAACGGACAGCACGAACACGGAAGTGGAACAGCTGAACCTCTTGAACGCAGCCGAGGCCCAGAAGATGGCGGAGATGCAGTCCCAAGGCACGCTTCAAACCTGCCTCGCCTCCCAGATGACGGTCGCGAACATGCAGCAACGCAATGCAGCGGCTCAGGACCTGAACACCGCTGCGCTCGTTCAACAGCAGCGCGCAGCCAATGACGTAAGCGCGGCCAACGAAAGCAATACCTGGCAGAACTACATCCCCTAAAGGCCCACTCCAATGCTGAACCTCCTCAATACGAAGCTTCTCATTGCCATCCTTGCGGCGTTGGCTGTGATTGGCAGCGCCGCGCTCTACGAGCATCACGAATCAGCGATGGCCTCTGCAGCCGCCGCAAAGGCCGCAGCGATTCTTCAAGAGCAGCAAAAGGAAGCTGAGCAGCAGAAGGCTCGGGACGACGCGTTCCGTGAGCAGGTCGAACAAGACCGCGCCCACCACAACTCTGCAGCTGGCCATGAAGGCAAGACGTGGAAGACGTATCTTCCCTAAACCGTACGATCAGAGAGATCCAACATGGTTTCGGTCGCCGTTCTAGCACAGGCTTTGCCGCCCACTACTTCTGGGGTCGATTGGCTCTACCAGTTCACCAACAACCTGACCAATCTGACGACTCAGAATGGCGGAGCACTGACCCAATTCGGGCTAACGGAACTGGCATGCATCTCTCTTTTCGTTCTCATCAGCATGGTGGTCCAGTGGAACACCAGCAGCATGACGTTCCGGCTTCACCGCGAGCCTTTGCACGTCGGCGATCTGGTGAACTTCCTGCTTCGGCTGATCGTTTGCTCTCTACTCTTGAACTACTGGGTCAATCCGTTTCCCGGTGCGAGCTTCGGAATCAATCACTTCTTTTCGTACATCGCTCAAGCAATGGTGGCCGCCTTCGATCAGAGCTCGCTCGACAACCTGCTCCAGCTCCTCAAGACCGCCGGGGACAATACACCGATACCGTCCTTTACCGCTCCGGCGCAGATCCTCTGCTATTTCATTGTCCAAGTATTGCTTGGCCTCGCCTCCGCGATCCTGTTTCTGATCAACTGCAGCGCCTTCATCCTTTATGGCGTAACGGCTCTTTTCGGACCGGTATTCGTTCCCCTTCTGATGACCAAGACGTTCAGGGGGAAGTTCTTCCATTTTCTGGACGTCCTCATCAGCTTTGCCATGATCCGGGCTGTGGCTGCCGCGTTCATCTTCGTCTGGGCCGGTTTCATGAACGGCTTCATTCAGCAGACCTTCAACGGCAACTTTTCGATCGAGATGTGGTTAGCGAATCTAATCCCGTGTGCAATGGTCTTCGTTGCCTTCATCCTCAACATGCTCTTCATTCCAAGCATGACCCAAGCTATATTCGGCGGTGCGGCCGGAATGGCAGAGAGCATCGTAAAGGTTGGTGGGACAGTCGCATCCATCGCCAAGGTTGCGGGAGGGGCTTAGAAAACTATGTTGCAATTTATTCTCGACGTTCTCTTGCTTAGAAGACTCATCGAATCGCGGTTCGTCAGACGTTTCATTCTGACCGTGTTCGCGCTGCTATTCGCTGTGGTTCTCGTATTCACCGCATATCTGTTTCTCACACTCCCAGGAAGGACTTCGGAGAATCATGTCCAGTACCACTCTTCCCATTGAAAATCGCCTCACACCAGAGGATTCTCTGTTGACCGACGAAATCGGAAACGAGGTCTATGCCTCGCATTATGCGGAGCGAAAAGCCTATCGCTTTGTGATTGGCTGCGGCACTGTCATTCTGCTCGGATCGCTGGGGATGAACTTCGCACTAGCCCACCGGCCAATCACGAATCGCTATATCCGCATTGACGAGATGGGACGCGCTCAGGCCATTGCCTACAGTGATCTGAATTACAGTCCGCGCGAGGGAGAAGTCCGCACCTACCTTACGGATTGGGCGAACTATCGATACACCATCAACCGCGAAACCATTGGAACGAAGTACCCGCTGAACTACTACTTCCTCTCCCAGACTCTGGCCTCACAACTGATGGCTGATGACAACCAAAATCACCTGGTCTCGCAGGTGATGGGCGGGCAGATCGAACAGAGCGATGTGGAGGTGAAGAACGTCACGATCACTTCCATGTCCCAGGAGACCGTGCAGGGCGTGACGATCGCTCGTGGAACGGCCCTGGTAGCCGTCGACAAGCTCTATTCGCCTCGGTACTCCCGCGAGCCACGTAGAGAGCATTGGGTGCTCAGTGTCACCTACTACCTGAATCCGAAACAGGTGAGCGATCAAGCCAAGATCTTTCCGCAATTCGAGACCATCAACCCGCTCGGATTGACCATCACTGAGTTCCATGAAAATCGAATCTCCGTCGACCCGATTGCGCCAGGGACACCGGCCTCAACTGCGGGTAGCGCGGCCTCGCCGACGGCAAGAGGCTCGAGATGAGCTTTCAATTGATTCTGCCGTTCTTTCCTGAAGAGTTGCGCGGCCTCCTGCTTGATCCATCCATCTCAGATCTGATGATCAATGGGGCTACGGGCGTCTACGCCGACCGGGGTGGAGTTGTGGAGCACATTCCGCTCAAGTCGTCGTTCACGAACGAGCGCCTTCAGGCCGCGATCGAGCGTGTCGCCCGCATCCTAGGCCAGGACCTCACAAGTCAGAATCCAATCCTGAATACACGCTTGCCTGATGGTTCTCGTGTGGCGGTCGTGGGTGCGCCTTCATCCATCAATGGACCGACCCTCACGATCCGCAAATTCAACCGCTGGTACACCTCGGATGAGCTCATCGCGTCTGGCAGTCTTCCCGCCGGTGTCCGCGACACGATCATGTCGCTCATGCTGCAGAGGAAGAATGGCTTGATCAGCGGTGGAACCGGCTCGGGGAAGACGACCTTGATGAAGGCTTTTCTGGACCACGTTCCAGCGAATGAGCGGCTTGTCATCATCGAGCAACCGGCTGAGTTGAAGGTGTCGCATCCCAACGCGGTCCGCTGGGAGGCGGTCGAGGAGATTCCGGGGCAGGTTGCCATCACGCCGAGCGAGCTTGTGGCCGCAGCTCTACGCCACCGTCCCGACCGGATCATCATGGGCGAAATCCGCAACGAGTGCGGTTATGACCTGCTTCAGGCCATGAACACCGGCCATGGCGGAACACTCTCCACGATCCACTCCAAATCAGCCGTGGACGCATTGAGTCGTCTCTCCAATCTGGCCCTGAGTGCCAGGCCCAATCTGAACCACGGGGTTATGCGGTCGGAGACCGCAGAGGCCATCGACTACGTGTTGCATTGCGAGCGCGACCACATGGGCCGGCGTCGCGTCCGCGAGTTGATTACGGTCAGTGGATACGATTATGCGAGCCAAGACTTCCAGACGGAGGAGATCTACCGCGCTTCTTCCGTCTGACGGCATCGCTTCCAGCTAGAGAACTCAACCCGAATCCGAGGTCTACCGATGCACCCACATGCTGCCAATCAGGCTGCACAGCCCCACCTGTCTCTAAGCATCTTCAGCATGCCGATCGCGAGCTGCGAAGAGCGCAACGGAGGTAGCGAGGGCCCTCCTGTCTCGGAAGCTGTTGCCAAGAGTAATGATCTGCAGTTTGGGCGAGCTTCTGGCGCCGAGAAGCGATGGGATGACACGGTCCAGTGGGTTTCTTCCGCCTCGTATCCCGTCCTCTGCTCGGGGTCACGCTTCGGGGCTATCCGGCGCCCTGCGGCACGGCGTCGTTCTGCTTCGCTTCCAGCGCCCCTTCGGGGTCTCGGTTCCTCCCAGGATAAGTTTGTAAACCGCGGCAAAGAGCGCCGCCACAAACTTCTCCCGGGCCCCGCCGAGAAAGCGCTCCTTGGCACTTGGGAGCCGGGCCCACTCGCTGGCTGTCGCCAAGGGTGACCCGAGCAGGATACGGGAAATTCACGAAACGGAGATCACCACCATGTACTCGAACAAAGTCACCCTCATCGGCTTCCTCGGCAACGACGCAGAAGTTCGCACCAATGACAACCGCAGCTTCACCACTCTCTCACTGGCAACCAAGAGCTCCTACAAGAAGGACGGCAAGTACATCTCGCACACCGAATGGCACCGTTGCGTGGTCTTCGGCAAGAAGCTCGCGGAGTTCGCAGCCACGCTGAAGAAGGGCGCTCATCTCCAGGTCGAAGGCGAGCTGCGCAGCCGCAAATACGACAGCACGAAGACGGGCTCGGAGCAGACCATCTGGGAGATCCGGGTGGACTCGATTCTCAAGCTGGATCGGGCGGAGAAGGCCAGTCCGGAAGAGCAGGAATCGTCCGAGGAGTCCTCCCTGGAAGCGGCTGCATAAGCCGCTTCACTCCATCCACTCGGGAGCTCGGCTGAGGCCGGGCTTCCAGCCCTGTGAGACTCCGCAATGAACACCACGATGGCCACAGAATTCCTCACCCGATGCTTTGCTCCCGGAGAGACGATCGCACTGTTGCTGCGGCGCGAAGAGCCGGTCAAGATCGCGCAGCGAATTGTCCGGCTGGAGCAGGCGACGGCACCCGCATACATGAGGTGGCTCGCTCACGAGAACGCAAGCGGCATGAATATCTATGTGGCCGCCAATCCGCTTCGCTCCAGCAGCCGCAAGCGCACCAAAGAGAGCATCGACAAAGTTCGCCATCTCTACCTTGATATTGATGTCGACGGCGATGCCCGTCTCGCCGAACTCGGCGCGTCTGATGTCGTTCCGGAACCCACAATCCTCATCTCCACATCGCCGGGCAAATATCAACTGCTTTGGAGGGTCGAAGGCTTCGACTTTGAATGCCAGGAACTGGCTCTAAAGCAACTCGCCATCGCCTTCGGCGGCGATACGGCCTGCACCGACTGCAACCGGGTCATCCGCATCCCGGGATTTCACAACGTCAAGTACAGGCCTGCTTATCCGGTCACTGTTGAGTACATGAACGGTTCGATCTCGGCTCCCGACGACTTCCGTCTCGCGGATTTATTGCCGGAGGCCGTTTTCTTTTCTCGCGATATCAGTCACCAATCTCCGAGCAGAAAGCACACGCATTCCGAACAGGATTGGGCGTGGGTTCTATCGGAGCTGACCGGCGGAAGGGAAGTGGCAATAGTCACCGAGACGCTCGCTGTGCGCCGCTCCGACAAACCGAATCCGCTCTACTACGCTCGGCGCACCGTGGATATGGCAACCGCCCGTCTTGCGCTGCTCGCCGGCTACTCCATTCAAGACGTAATCAAGACGCTCGAGGCCCGAAGGACCGCCGAGATTCCAGCTGCTCTTTGCTCAGCTCGTGCCCGAGAAATTGCTCAGACAGCGGCCCACATGATCACCCGCTCAAAGATTGCCTGAATCACCACCAAAGGAGAACCACAATGCCTCTGCTTGAAGTCAACCAAACCCGTCAGATCAGCGCCTCGATCCGGCTGAACGATTCAACTGCTACTCAGGTCGATCAGTACGCCGCATTCATCCGCGCTTGCGCCGATGATGTCGTCGAACAGGCCCTCGTCTATGTGTTCTCCAAAGATCGCGACTTCCAGGACTTCCTGAAAACGCCGGAAGCCCGGCAGGTCGCCTCGACGCTTCGCATCCGCAAAGCTCCGGCCGTAGAAGTAGCGGAGCCGCCCGCAAAGAAGCCCGCGACGGCAACACTATCGCCCGCACAAACAACAGCTACTGTGGCGGGATCGAAGGCATGATCCCGCGCGAATATCTGTGGCAGGACCACTACGGTGCTTCGCACCGGAAGAATGTTGACACTCCACCCCTGACAGGGTGCTGCGTAGGAACCGACGTTCCTTATAGCGAACGAAAAGAAACCACGCGTGTTGTCCGATTGGCGGTTCCTTACAAGGAACCGCGTCAGTGAGGGACAAATGATCGTCGACCAAGCCGCTACAGGTCGCAGGATCTCACGATTGAAAGGGCGTTCCCAACGCACACAGAGCGTTGGGACGAAGCTCACGCTCCAAGAGGAGTCCGATGTTTTGTCGGCTGCTGAGAGCGCCGGCAAAGTGCCCAGCGAGTGGGTTCGTGATCTCATCATGCGCGAACTCCAAACATCCTCGAAAGCCGACGCATTGCTGGCGGAAGTGCTTGGCGTTCGTTTGCTGCTCGTCAATGTGCTGCGGCCGCTCGCCGCGGGGCAGAAGCTCAGTGCCGAAGCCTTCGACAAGCTCCTCGACGGCATCGGCGCGACCAAGTATGAACTCGCTACCAAGCTGACGATGGAGCGGAGGAGGTAGGCCATGTCAAAGACCACCTGGGGACGCAAAGAAACCATCATCTGGCCTCGCCACATGCCGATCTACACCTATACGCTGGGCTTTGGCGTCGCCGTCCTAACCTTCCTTGCCATCTGCATTCGCATCCATCTCGCGACTCCCTTCCAGCGCTACTACCTGCCGGCCTACGAGCGGTCGTCCGCTTTCGGTGCAGTGATGACGACGCACAAGAGTACCTATCGGCTGCTGTTTGTCGGTGGCCCTCACAGCACTCCCACGCTAGCCGTGAACGAAGATGTTGTTCTTGGCCGCACGGAGGACATGGGAGGCCAGACGATTCCTCTTGAGCTCTCGGCAGAGGCGCACGAGCGAGGCTACACCCTACTGTTCCGAGCGCCCGCACGGAGTTACGCGGATGCGCGCTTCAGTGTCTATCTAAAGGGGATGGTTTATGAGGGAGCGACGCTTTTGGAGTTCTTTGAACCGCCCATCTTTGGCGGCGCGATCCTGTTTCTGATCGTCCTGCCGGTCGCCGCATTCAAGGACGTTCAACGCCAAAAGGAATTGAAGTATGGGCGCCGGCTCAAGGGGCCGGAGATGCTAACGCCACAGCAGTTCAACAAGGCCGTCAAGGGCGATGGGGTCGGCTTCAAGACGACGGACATGAAGCCCATGCTGCGTATCCCGGTGCGTGCCGAGGCTCAACACATGCAGATCGTCGGCGACACCGGCGCGGGTAAGTCTGCCCTGATGTTTCAGGTGCTCCGCCAGGTACAAAGCCGCGGCGATTCCGCCATCGTTTACGACCCGGCCCGCGAGTTTGTGAAGCGTTTCTATAGCCCCTCGCGTGGCGATGTCATCCTGAACCCACTCGACAAGCGTTGCCCCTATTGGGGACCAGCCGATGAACTGCGAAGCCGCTCCGAGGCAAAGGCGCTGGCCGCGTCCTTGTTCCAGCCGCCGCAGGATAAAAAAGGCGAGTTCTTCATCGAGTCACCTCAGAAGATCTTCGCCTTTCTGATGACCTACGGGCCGACGCCGGAAGAGCTGGTCGAATGGATGTCCAACCCGGAGGAGATTGACCGCAGACTCAAAGGCACAGAGCACGCACACCTCATCGATTCGCGTGCTCATCAGCAACGTGCTGGTGTGCTGGCCTCGCTCGGTCTGGTGGCTGACAGCCTGCGTCTACTCCCTAAAATGGATGAGGCCAACGGATCTTGGACTGCAACCGAATGGGCTGAGAAACGTCAAGGCTGGATCTTTCTCACCTCGCTTCCAGCGGAGCGCGAAGCCCTCCGCCCTCTCCAGAGTCTTTGGATTGATTGGCTTGTCTTGCGGCTGTTGAACGAACCGACCGAAGCTCAACGTCGCGTGTGGTTCGTCATCGACGAGTTAGCCAGCCTACAAAAGTTGCCACAACTTCATACCGCAATAACGGAAGCCCGAAAGAGCCACAATCCCGTCGTGCTTGGCTTCCAGGGCAAGGCTCAACTGGAATACCTTTACGGCCATCTCGCTGAGGTCATGCTGTCGCAGCCAGCGACGAGCATTTGGCTCACTACCAAGGAGCCGAAGGCGGGTCAATGGGTGAGTGAGTTCATCGGAAAGGTAGAAGTGGAGCGCCTACGTGAGACGCACTTCGATGGAACCCGCGCCGGAAGAAATTTCTCCCTTGATCGCCAAGTAGAGCCTCTTGTCCTTGAATCGGAGATATCGGGACTCCCCGACCTGCACGCTTTCATGAAGTACCAGAACTACGTCACCCGGTTCTCGTTCCCGTACTTCGATATGCCGCTTGTCGCAAATGGCTTTGAACCGCGCGAACGCCCAGACGAAAAGCTGCCCTACCAGCCCAGGCGGACGAGCGAAGCCGAGCCCACTCAGGTCCAACTGAAACAGACGCCAGCGCCATCCATCCCTTCCACACCAAACGGAATCGGAACGATGGAACAACTCGAGCCTCAGGCGGTCGCGATCGCCCCCGGCGACGACCTGCAGAACCTCATTACACGTGGATAAGAGTGCGCCATGTTGACGATTTCCAAGCCACTTTCCTCCGCCCAAGCGCAGACCTATCACGCGAAGGAGTTCACCGCAGCGGAACAGAACTATTGGAGGCAGAGAAACACGGTAGAAGGTGAATGGCGGGGCCGGCTCGCAGAAAAGTTCGGCCTTGCAGCAGCGGTAACCGCTGAAGAGTTTGCCCGGCTGTCTCAAGGCCGGCATCCGCAGAGCGGAGAGCCGCTAGTCCGGCATCGAGCCGTCTATAAGTACAACAACGAGGAAGGCAAAACAGTCGCACCCGTAGAACATCGCGCAGGCTGGGATGCTACATTCTCTGCTCCGAAGTCAGTTTCGCTCACGGCTCTTGTTGGCGGCGACGACGAGGTGCGGGAAGCCCATCGAAGCGCGGTCGACTTCGCACTCAAAGAACTAGAGCGCTATACCCAGGCGCGGATTGGTAGTAACCATGCTCCAGAAACTACTGGGCAGTTCTTCGCCGCGACATTCGAACACGACACCGCCCGTCCCGTAGACGGCTATGCCGCTCCGCAACTCCATACCCATGTCGTGATCTTCAATATGACGGAGCGCGAGGACGGAACGATGCGCTCCCTCCAGCCGCGCAGCCTCTTCGAAACTCAGCAGTTCGCGACCGCAATTTACCAGTCCTACCTAACTTATCAGCTTCGTTCTTTGGGATACGAAATCGAACCGGGGCGTAGCGGGGCGCCTGACATTAAGGGCTACTCGCAGGAATACCTTGACGCTTCAAGCCCGCGCCGGAAACAGATTATGGAAGCCATTGCACGAAGCGGATTTGCCGGGCCGGAGGCCGCTCAGATCGCGGCGCACAACACACGGGACGGAAAACAAATCATGTCCCCAGCCAAAGTCGTCGCCGCCCATCGTCAAATCGCGGTCGAGTTCGGAAATCAGGCCGATGCCGTTGTAGCCACAGCTCGGGAACGCCGCCTCCCGCAAACTCAGGAGAACTCTCCCGACAAGAGAAAGCAGCAGGTCAATTCGGCACTCACCTTCGCACGGGACAAAGGGTTTGAACGGGAAGCTGTACTCGATGAACGCGCGATCTTGGTACACGCGATGCGTAAAGGCATGGGCGAGATGACCTATCCGGAAATGCGGGCAGGCTTCGAGGCGCGCGTGCGTTCTGGCGAGTTTCGCGCAGTTATTCATAGCGGAAAAGCTGCGTGGTGCCGCTTCACGACGGCTAGGACAATCGAGGCTGAGAAAGAAATCATCCAATTCGTTCGTGAAGGACAGCATCGATCCCCACAGCTCATGTCGATTCAGGACGCCGTCCCGTTCACAGACCGACAGCAACAACTGAATCAGACACAACGCGGTGTCATCGAGCAGATACTTACGTCCGGCGATCGGATACAAGGATTACAAGGGAGCGCGGGCTCAGGTAAAACGAGTACGCTTTCAGCCATACGCCAGGGTGCAGAGCAGAACGGTTATATCGTCGAAGGTTTCGCTCCAACATCGCGCGCTGCCCGTCAACTCAGGGACGGGGGCATCCCTGCAGATACTCTGCAGGGCTTCCTTGCGCGGGCTCGCACTCGGGACGGCCCCAGCCAGAAACACCTATATATGATTGATGAGTCTTCGCTGGCATCCACGGAGCAGATGCGTGAGTTTCTCCGTCGCATCAGCCGAGAGGACAAGATCCTGCTCATCGGTGACGTGCGCCAACATCAGGGCGTAGATGCCGGAAAGCCATTCGAGCAGTTGCAGCAGTCCGGAATGCAAACTGCAATGCTCGATCGGATCATGCGACAAAAAGACGCCGAACTCGTACGCGCAGTCGAACACCTATCCAAAAATGAGACTGAAGCCGGCGTTCGGCTGCTCCAGCAGCAGGGTCGTGTGACGGAGATAGCTAATGAAGAGCAGCGTATCTCGGCAATCGCCAAGGCCTACTCATCGCATCCCGAAAGCACGATCATCGTCTCCCCGGATAACGCCTCGCGACGCGCTCTGAATCAAGCAGTTCGTCTAGAATTGCAGCGCCTTGGGACCGTGGGTTCGGAAGATCGCTCCATCAAAGTTCTGACGCCGCGTTCGGACATGACCGGCGCGGATCGCGCCTGGGCAGCCCGCTATCAAGCGGGTGACGTGCTTCATTACATCCGAGGAAGTAAAGAGCACGGTATTGAGGGCGGTAGCTACGCTGAGGTGGTAGCGGCGATGCCCAAAGATAATCTCGTCACGGTGCGAAAGTCAGACGGAGAGCTTGTGACCTATGACCCTTCGCGCTTGCGTGGTATATCCGCCTACAAAGAAATCGAGCGTGAGTTTGGGATTGGCGATCGGGTACAATTGACGGCTCCGAACCGCCATCTAAAAGTCGCGAACCGAGACCTCGGAACGCTGAAAAGTTTCGATGACGAGGGGCGCATCACCCTGCGGATGGACAGTGGGAAAGACATATTGTTTGACCCACGAGAGATGCGCCACTTAGACCACGGGTACGCCGTGACGTCACATAGTTCGCAGGGGCTCACGGCAGAGCGAGTATTAGTGAACATGGACACCGAGGTTCATCCAGAATTGATCAATGGTCGGTTCGCCTATGTATCGGTGTCGCGTGCGTCACAAGAAGCCCAGATCTTCACCAACGATGCCGCGAAGCTGGCACAAACTCTCAAGCGCGATTTCTCGAAGACCTCGGCGATAGACTTCGGGCAAGCAGCGGCAGCTATCCCCAGCTTGGTACAGGAACAGAGTTCCCTGACAAAGACGAGCATTGCGGGACTAGGGCTGGCACTCTGACGCATCTGGCTCACTCCGGCAAGGTGGTGGCGAAAATTCGGCGAATATGGAAAGATGATGCGTGGCTCTGCTAGTTCGCCGACGCGCCCCCACATGTGAGTCGACGGGGGGCTGTACGTGCAAGTTCAGGGGCTCACCGCTTATACGATTGAGAGCCGCCCTCACACTAAATGCTAGAATTCGCCATACCGTTTGCACCTTATTTGGGGCACTTTCAAGATTGGCTTCGAACGTCGAGCTGTACGCCAGCATATTGACTTCGCTCACTGGGAACGCGTTCCAGGCGGAGGTGTGTGCTCGTTTCCAGAGTGTCGTCCTCGGCTTTCAGCCCATTCCAGCAAAACCGCATGGAGACGCTGGTCTTGACGGCTTTTCCCATGGAGGTAGGCGAGGTTACTGTTGTTACGGGCCGGAGCTCAAGGGCTACCGACAGAACCGCAGTCTTGAGAAGGCTATCGTCGACAAGTTCAAAGAAGACCTCCAAAGAATCTTGGAACTGAAGTTCCAGAAGAAAGTTCTGACTCGTTGCCTGAATACCGAAATGAGCACGGTTCTTCCTTCGGGCCAGAAACTGATTCACATAGATTTGATCGTGAATTGGTTCGAGAGCCACCGCATGCTCAACCCCATTCATACGGCATTCGCTGAATACAAAGTTCTCAGCGAAATGCGTTACGTCGATGCGGACGCCACGATTTCAATTCTCGGCCCTACAGAGCTTGCAAACCGTTGGTCAGTCGACGAAATGACCTTAGTACGTGCACAACAGAAGAATTTTTATCAGTCCGTTCAAGAAACGGCAAAGAGCGTTGTCATTGAGAATCCAAAGACCTTCGACGAAAAAATGGACCTCCTGCGCGCGATGCGTCCAGATCAGTTGACCGCCATTTCTAACCTTGCTGAACAATACCTGACGAAGTGGCGAATGGCACTTGCCTTTGATATCAAGCTGAACGAGACGATGCCGGGACTACATCAAGCCTTGGAGGACAGCCGGAGCCGAATCGTGACCAAGATCGCTGCTCTCATGCTTGCCTCGTCCAAACCGGAAGCAGAGCTTGGAAAAGCACAGGAGATTGCGCAAGGGATACTTTCGGCCGAGTTCGGTTCGCTTTACGGATCAATGCTGGACGATATCGCCGCTGGAGAAGTGGCGCGGCTCATTGGAGAGTGTTCGATTGGCTGGGGACGCTCGGGAGGCACGAATGCCAACTGAATCGCAGACCTTATCTGAACTTCTGGACGGGACAGACGCGAAACCCTATGCGAACCCTCAGCGCAGCGCGCCATCAAGCCTCTACGACCTGCAGTATCGAAGCTTCGTAATCGCTGCGTGTTTGCGCATCATTGGACGTCCTGAGGGCACCTTCCGGAAAATTGCTTCCAACAAGCTGCGGCTGCTTCAGTTTGTGGCCATGAGGCCTTGGCTTATAGGGATGGTTCGAAATTGGAGTGCTACCCGTAAAGATCCTCAACAGTCGCTGCAATCGTCGCAATCGCTGCGTCGAGGTTTTCTTAGCGATGGGATGCACGACAGAATTATCGATTATCTCGTGGCAGCGGGCCATCTCTACAAGAAGAAGGGGCAGATTGCAGAGCCACTTCAAGACACAGGTCTGACCAAAATCTACGAAGATGCTGTGAAGGCTGGACTCTTTATGACCGAGCGAGAGACGATCGCATCGCTGGATGAGATCGTCATTACCAATGACATGCTGGAGGGCTGGTGATCACTCTCGAAGAAATCAAAGTCTTTGGGACCTCCGATCTTGGAGAGTTCACTGGGACTCTGTCTTTCAAGGCTGGACTTCAAGTGATCTCCGCGGATAATGCCTTCGGCAAGTCATTGAGCGTCACCGCGATCGCGTGGTGCCTCGGCGCCGAAGCGGTGTTTGGATTGCCCGACAATGACCCAGCCTGCTTTCCTCTCGCCGTTCGGGATGAAGTTGAATTTGAGGATAAGCCAGCAACCCACGTCACTGCTTCGACATGCTCCATCACTCTTAAGCACACTGACGGCAGGCGGCTTGGCCTAACCCGCGCGATCAAAGGCGACTGCACGCGAATCATTGCAGAGGAGATCTCTACCACAGGTGATATCCGGAAGAGTGAGTTCTCCGCTCGATACCTAACGATGGTGGATGACACGGGGGGCTTTCAGAACTTCTTTTTCCGATGGATTGGTTGGCCTCGTCAGAGAACGGTCACATTCAAAGGCTCGGAAGCCGAGATCTACGCCGAAAACTTGTTACCCCTCTTCTACATCGATCAGGACGAAGGATGGACCGACATCCAATCCCTACAAGTCACGAGATACGGTCAACAACAAGTCGGAGAGTTCGCTGTTGAATATCTATTGGGAGGCTTAGACGCAACTGGTGCCCGTTTCGACCAGTTGCGGGCCGCACAAATAACGGGCGCACTTAAGGAGAAAGCTCGCATCGTCGCAGAACGCGTTGTGAACGGCCTGATTTCTAACGGATGGCGCATTGAACTGACCGCCAACGGTTCCGTGAGCGACCTCATCACCCGTTGGGGTGGATTCGATCTAAAGGCGGTTCTGACACAACAGTTCGATGTCGATCCCGCGAAGGACTTGTCGCGTTTGCGCGAGCGCGTAGATTCATTACGTCGAACTCTCACCGAGGCGCCGATTGATGTCGAGGACGTATCCGCACCGATCTCGGCCTCACAGCGGGTTATAGAACTCAAGCGTCGCCGCCACAAACTCAATGACGATAGCTCCACCTCGCGCGCACAGGTCGAACAGACCGAGATTCTACTCGAGAGCTTAGAAGCCCGTTTGGCAGCAGCGGAAGACTTGTACCGGCTGAAGACACAGGGTATCGGACGAATCGATCACATTGAATGTCCGACGTGTCACCGAGACCTCGATCCTGCAACGTTCGCGTTGAGTTCGCAGTCCACGGAATCCGTCGAGAATCACATCGAAGCGCTGCGACGAGATCGAGACCTGTTGGCTCGCAATCTTGCCTCCATGCGCGCAACCTTGGCGACGATCTACGCCGAACTGCAAGTGGTCAGTACCGAGTTCCGAGAAGCTGAGCGTGCGCTCATGAATGTCACGGACGCGGTGGGTACTGTCCGAGAGAAGCTGGCGCAGACCGCTGCAGAACTGGCGTCGGCCGAGCGAGCCATTGACCGCACGCTGGAGATTGAAAAGAATCTTGGTCTCTGGCAGTCCGAAATCGACGCTTGGGTTCGGGACGCAAGAGCAGCCACAATCCGCGCAATTGTACCTGCCGACTTCGCTTCGAGGAACTCAGCTTTCACGGAGGCACTTGGAACTTATCTGGTTGCTTTTGGACATAGCGCCGTCTCCCTGGAAAACCGTTACTCTGTCTTGCTGAATGAGCAATATACGCCGATGCTCAATCAGAAGCGGTTGCGTTCGCTAGGTTCTGCAAGTGATCAGTCGCGGCTTATTGCCGCGTACACCCTAGCATTGGCCGACGCTTCTCATCGTGTAAACGGTCTCCATCCGGGCTTGGTTGTCCTTGACGAGCCCCTTCAACAAAATCCTGACCCGAAGCACCGCGAGCGATTCTTGTCATTCCTAAGCAAAGAACTCGCGAAGAAAGCTCCCTTTCAAATCATTATTTTCACAAGCCTTCGACAGGCGGAAATTAGTCAGTTACGACGAGGTGGTGTATCCGTGCTCACTCCGGAAGGAACCAAATTCCTGCAACTCACAATGCCTCCTCCGACGGAAGGTGAGCCGCCAGCGATTCCTTCGGAAAGCTGACCCCGCACCCCTTCTCCCTGATCCAGCTTTGGCTCCGGCCGTCATTTGTCCGATGGATAGCTGGATTCCGTTCAAGGTGTCCAATTACTCGCTGACGGTATCCTGAGTTCATGAAGGATGCGATTGTAGGAAAGCTCGAAAGACACCTCCAAAAACCGTTCGATGACGAGTCCTGGGTCGTTTATCTCCTGGCCGAGGTCCGCAAACTTCGTGAAAAGCAACAGTGGTCCCCCGCGACACCCTCACTGCGCATGTGCTGCCACTGGGCTCTTCACGTCGATCTGACCCATCCATCGACGGTCAGCGATTTCTTTGAACCCATCGAGCGTTGGATCACGCACACGGTAGCGGGCCTGACGCCCTCTGGTTCATGGACTCCGGCCGAGGAACAGCGGCTGTTTCGAGACCTCCTCTTGTTGGACGCGTTCCGGGACGAATTGCGGGTATTCCTTCGCGAGTTCGGCCTTGCAACGGATCTTTGTGACGATAACGCTCGCTGGCTGACCTTCATAGGGCTCTACACGCTGGTGATCGAAGACGGTAGCCTCACGCTCGTTTCGACGAGCCGGACCAATGCAGTATCGAGCGTCCTTTTCAGCAAGGGTCGACAGCTCGCCGGGACAGCACTACCCTTTGTGGTCCGATGGGATATTGCCCTTTCGGACGGTCGCTGGGGCACGCTCGATCTGGCTTCACTCGCGGCTGCGGGCGGCGTCGGAGGGATCTCACACGCACTCATCATCTCTTAGGGAATACTTGATCCACGAAATGAAGGGAGAGCAGTCTCAATGCAGCGACTAACGCGGGACGAGTTCATCCGGCGATCCTGCGCGGTTCACGGCTACAGATACGACTACTCGCAAGCCGAGATCGCGAGTGCGACAGCCAAGGTCGTCATCATCTGCCGCAAGCACGGTCCGTTCGAGCAAGCTCCGTCTGTTCATTATTCGCAGGGCTGTGGATGCCCGCCTTGTGCCGGAAAACGCCGACTGACCATCGAGGCCATGCAACAACACGCAGCGGAAAAAGGGGGGGCCTGCCTCTCAATGAGGTACGTGAATAGCACGACGCCACTTCAATGGCGGTGCTCCGAGGGGCATACGTGGAAAGCAACCCCATCGAACATCACGAAACCTAAAGGTACTTGGTGTCCGGAATGTGCTGGGGTTGCGCCGCGCAACCTAAAGCAGATGATCCAGATTGCCAAGGAACGTGGGGGTGCGTGCCTTTCTACAGAGTACAAATCGCTTCGCACCAAGCTGCAGTGGCGCTGCAAGAGCGGGCACGAGTTCGCGATGACACCCGGCCATGTCATTCACAGAAATCAGTGGTGTCCTCGTTGTTCAAGATTCGTAAGCGAGCGCATCTGCCGAGCCATGTTCGAGGCCCTTTTCAAGTGCAGATTTCCAAAAGGAAAGCCCAACTGGTTGATTACTCTCAAGGGAAACCAGGCAGAAGTGGATGGCTTTTGCGCCAAGCTGGGCTTGGCCTTTGAGCGCCATGGAGAGCAGCACTACCGCAGGGTGGAACATTATCACCGCACAACCAATGCTTTCCGGCTGCGCCGGGAAGACGATACACACAAATTAAAGCTCTGCGCTGCACACGGAGTTCACGTGTTCGTCGTTCCATACTCCGTCAGCTACGGGGGGTTGGAAGCGTTCGTACGGGGGGAGGCTGCGAAGTCCGGTATTCCAGTACCGAGAAAGTCGCTAGTCAGATGGAAGAGTCTTCCTGGCATCTACGACCCAGGACATCTGAGACGGATGCGGGAGATGGCTCAACGACGTGGCGGAGTCTGTCTATCGACGGCTTATATCAACAACTCGACGAAGCTCTTGTGGCGTTGCGCGGAGAGTCATGAGTGGAAAGCCACACCCTCCCACGTAGCGTTGGGTGGCTGGTGCCCACGTTGTCGCGGTCGAAACAATCCGAGAACGCTTGCCCAGATGAAGGCCCTGGCAGCGGAGCGTGGTGGAGAATGCCTTTCGAAGGTTTATCGACGTAACGAGTTCAAGTTGAAATGGCGCTGCGCCGAAGGACATATCTGGTCGGCTGCGCCGAGTGCAATCATCGGAGGCCGGTGGTGCCCAGATTGTGGGAGGAGCAAGCCAAAGACACTAACCGATATGCGCCGCATCGCCATTGAGCGCGGTGGCAAGTGCCTCTCGCGGTCCTATCGGAATTCGCGTACGAAGCTGCAATGGCAGTGCAAGCTCGGCCATGTCTGGTGGGCACAGCCTGGGAGCGTGTTAGCGGGGACTTGGTGCCGAAAGTGCAAGGATCTTCACAGCGGCGATAGCCAAAGATTGACCCTTGAGGACATGCATACCATGGCCGCAGATCGAGGAGGCCGCTGTTTATCCACGGAATATCGCAACACCGGAACGAAGATCCACTGGCAATGTTCGCACGGCCATGAGTGGATGGCGACGCCAGGTCACGTGCGAAACGGGCGATGGTGCCCGGAATGCAAGCGCCTTCGCTCCGGCGCATCACAACGCCTTTCTATTGATCATGCGCACCGTCTCGCTAGATCAAACGGAGGACTCTGCCTTTCGACGAACTACAAGAACGCCAGCACACCAATGGATTGGGAGTGTGCCGCCGGACACCGATGGGTGGCAACCTACAACAAAATTCAGCAAGGGTATTGGTGCCGTCGCTGCCGCTGTCGAATCGCCGGCTGTGTCTAGGGTAACGGGATGTCTTCAAAGGACGCGAGTCATAGGGCAGCGGCAAGTTGGTTCGCGAGAACACGCGCGCCCTCTGGATCGAGTTTGGCGGATGCATAGGTTGCGACGCGACACGCGTCGGGCAATGCCCAGTCCCACTTTTCAACCGTGGCCATCTCCGGCGTTATTCCAAGTTGGGCGCTGGAGGGCAACGGTTGAGTGCCGAGCGAATGGAGTTCGGACCGCAGGTCGCCTTCATCGACTGGGGACGAAACTATCAAACCGACTCCTTCACTTGTGGTAGCGATACCCCGACGAGAAAGCATCAGGGCGAGCGTGTTGTTGACGGCATCCCCTCGCCAAGTCAGAAGAATTTTGTTTCTACCGTCCTGAAACCAGCTACGATTCCCGAGATCAAGGTCCAGATAAGTGCGACGCGCTTCTTGAAGCAGCTTCACGCCGTTCGCATCCAGGTAGCTGATCATTTCAGATTCGCTCAATACAGAGCGCATCTCCTGACGGATCCGATCATGGACTTGAGCCCCGCCCCCGTCGAAAGCCGGTGGGACTCCTCCTCGATCTGCTGCAACGTAAACGACCTTATGGATGGTATCGAGCTCCTGAACGCGCCAACGACGTCCACCGAAGATAACCCGTTGCCCTTCAGTGAGCGGACGGTCTATTGGTAATGAACCGAGAACGCTGTCATCAGCGACCAAACGAAACTCTTCTGGCGTAGAAAAGGCACTGTAGAATTCGTAGTTGTTGACGAACTTTTCTCCGAGTTCACCCGGTAGGAGTAATCCTGAGCTCTCCTGCTGCAGAATCTTCCGTTGTCCCAGGCCGCGCAGGATTTCGATAAACATCTCTCGCGTGATCCGATCGAAGCTTCCGCTCGATACAAGAACCTTCCAGAGATCTTCCGCCGTTGCTCCACCGCATTGAGCAATGACCGAAAGCACCTGCTGCACGAAAGTCGAGGCATGGATTCCTTCCGTTCGTGGGGGCTCAACCCAGGACTGCATCAACAAGCGAACGATTGCTACAGTCTGTGTCAGGCCCTCACGTATTCGGTCCGAGAAAGGTGATTTGTCGGTGAGTTCCTTCTCAACGCAGAAACAGCGCAGAATCGCTGGCTCCCCAGCACGACGACCGGATCTGCCAACTCGTTGGCGGAGACTCGCCACCGATGGTGGCGGGCCAATCTGGGCGATACTCTTTATGTTCCCGATATCAATCCCAAGCTCAAGCGTCGTGGTGCAGATGGCCGTTGCAGAAGTAGCACCCCGCTTCAGTGCTCCCTCGACTTCTTCACGCAGCTCTCGCGACAAGCTGCCATGGTGTGCCCAAAATTGGTTTCGCACCCCTTCGCGCTCTGAGCGCATCCGCAGTTGATCCGCGAAGTATTCCACATTGCTGCGGCTGTTTGGGAAAACGAGGTTATTCGACCCACGGAGATGTGTGTAGAGAAAATCAACGATTCCGGTACGTGCAGATTCGCCGCTTCGTTGAAGAGAACTTTCCAGCGAGCCTTCCGAATCATCCAGTTCTGAAGTTTCGGAGTCACCAAGGCCACGATCCACATATCCTTTGACGCCAAGCCGTAACTCGTAGCCTTCGTGGCCAGCATCGATAGTAGTCACAGTCGCGCCGTGTCCCGGTCGCAGAAAGGAGGCGGCGAGCGACTTGTCCCCAAGCGTGGCTGAAAGTCCGACCCGGGGTAGGGGTCGTCCGGCAGCCCTCTCGAGACGGTGCATCAATGATTGGACCTGCTTGCCCCGCTCCGTATTCAGAAATGAGTGTAGTTCATCGACTACGATGTGTTGCACGGAAGCCGCGAACGCCGGCATCATCGTGCCGCGGTTTACAAATAGAGCCTCCAGAGATTCGGGCGTAATGATGAGAACGCCGCGCAGCGTTTGAAGGAATTTTTGCTTCCGGCTTGCCGATATGTCCCCATGCCAGCCAATCACGGGCAGCTCGAGTGACTCACACAGCTCGTTCAGCCTCTCGGTCTGGTCATTGATCAGAGCCTTCAATGGGCTGATCGATAGCACGAATCCTCGGCCTTCCGGGGCACGCACCAAGCGGGTAAGAATTGGAAAGAATGCCGCCTCTGTCTTGCCTGCCGAGGTGGCAGCCGCCAAGATCACGTCTTGATTGCCCTCCAAGAGGACAGGGATCGCGGATTCTTGTACCGAACGAAGACTCGTCCAACCGCGGTCCCAGATCCAGCGTTGGATTCGCGAATCGAGGAGATGAAAAGCTTGAGTCTCAGAGCCTGAAGCTGACGAGGTCATCCTCTTGCTCCACCTGATTGTCCGAATCGCCACCGTGGTCTGGTTGCACATTGACCGTGCCGAGTAGGTTCCGCCAATCTGTCCCAGGGTTTGCTTGAAGAACGCTCAAAAGATCAATAAACGACGTAATCGTGGTTCGTGGTGTGCGGAAGTACTCTGCCCCCAGCCGCTGGCTTACATGTTGCATAAAGGCCGGGATCCCTTCGTCCGGAAGAACATATTTCGCCGGGTCCCCATACCCGAAGACGTCTCTGAGCTTCTGAAGAAGGACATAGAAGTCCTCTTGGGTGAGAGCGGAGAGGCGCACCACGGGACCAGAAAGATCTTTCAGGCCGTCGTGCGCAAAAGCATTCTGCGAGAGTCGCGACTGCAGAGCAGTGTAGCTGTACAAACCACGTCGGGTGTCCAGAAGGAACTCTGGCGTTCCGCCCAGAATGAAACCCAATCCTTCCGCGGTACCCTGAAGAGAGTCGTTCAAGATACGCAAAATCTGTTCGTAATTCGAATTCCGCGCTTGTGCGTTGGCGAGCTTATAAAGATTCACCATCTCGTCTAAGCAAACCAATAAGCCACTGTAGCCAGCGATTCGGACGAAGCGCGCCAGCAGCTTCAGCTGGTCGTACACAGTCGAGTCGTCAACGATTGTGCGAACGCCTAGAGCCGCGCGAGCGTCAGTGCGCGTCGCGAATTCTCCGCGTAACCAACGAACTGCGTCTGTCTGTAGCTGCTCGTTCTTTTGTTCATAGCCTCGCCAATACGCAAGAATGACATCGCCGAAGTCGTAGCCGTTGACCATTTCCGTAAGCGGGAGCACTTGTTGGCGAACCACTCGGTCAACGGCCTCTCCGGTCGTTTCCGCCGTCGTACCAGCGGAGGCGATAAATTTTTCTAGTATGCCGACCAGCGCGCCACCTTCCGGCTTGGTCCGGGTCGCCATGTTGCGGGTGAGCTCTGCATATAGCGAACGAGCCTGCCCACCAGACGCGTGTAGACGCCGATCTGGATTCAGATCAGCATGCATCGTCACCAGCTTCTTCTCAAGCGCAACGGACCTCACTAGATTCAGAAAGAATGTCTTGCCTGCGCCGTAATCGCCGATCACCAGGCGAAATGTTGATCCACCATCCGCGATGCGAGCTATGTCGTCCAGGAGCGTACACAATTCTTGCGCTCGGCCGACTTGTATTAGATGTTGCCCTTGCCGCGGCACCACACCGGCACGTAGGGATTGAAGGACCGCGTCACGATCGCGGGGTCGAATAACGGGCATTCTCAGGCGTTCTCCAGGAGAGAGGTTTGTACATAGATTGGATCATGGCCGTCGAGGAGTGGCTCGCCAACCGCCTCGAACGCTGCGTCGTTGATCGCTTCCATTGCGCCCTCAAGCATGATTTTTTGCTCTTCGGCCATCTTCAGCAGCTCGTCTCGCCGCCATTCCGGCTTTTCCAGCAGCCTCGTGAGGAGAAAAGCTTCCTTGGAGCCGAGACCCGGAATTGGTGACCTGACGCTCCCGATAGATTTATGCGAAGCTGGCTGCTGAATGTGGCCATCGTCTTCTGAAACCGTATCTGGTTCCTCTCCTTGAAAGACCTGCGCAAGGAGCAGCGACACTTCAGCGCTTTCGGCCTTCAGCCTCTCAATGCGCTTTGCGTCCAGGTGAAACTCATGCGCCTGGGCGGTAGGGAAGGGGACTTCCAAAACTGGAGCACCTGACCTCTGAGCGTTCCCCTGATGGAGGCTGGCGTACAGCAGCAGCGGATCAAGTCTGAAAAGACGATATATGTTCTCCATAACGCGGACCTCTTCAGCAGTTACGATTCGGTCGGCTGTGACAATACTGGAGAGGGAGCCAAGCAATGCGGTCCGCTCTGCTTCGGACAACGCAAGCAATTTTGCTTTCAGATCCGAAAGCTTCGCAGGTTGCTGCACTTGTAATCGAAACAGCGCGCTTAGCCTGATCCTGTGGTCTTCATGCAGGTAATTCCAAGTCTCAATTAGGTCGTGGACTGCATGTTCCTCTGCATCGGTCGCTTGACCATTGGCCGTCGCCACGCACGCCATCAACGTGACAGACAGAGCCGCTTTTTTGAACTCCGGCCGATCTCGCGGTGCTTCTTCTGATCCGCTGAGCGGAAACAGTATGCAGTAGTCGTCGCTCTTAGGACGCCGGGCACCGGCCAGAAGGTCGGGTTCGACGCCGAAGCGGGCCCGTTCAAGTCCGTGCAACGTCTCACGCAATTGATTCGCACTGAGCGATTCATCGCATCCGAGCTCTTGGAGGAAGAGGCTCCACGGCAAGGGAAGTCTCGAAATGGCCTTAGCTCGCAATTCAGACAGCTTCTCCTTTGCGTCGGACGGCCACGCTTCCGGAGGAAGGAGTAGATACCCATGCAGCGATTTTGATTTGCCGGGAGTGCGACCGCAGAAGCGGCTGTAGGCATCGAGTTGGTTGCTCACATCGTCTGCTAGACTGCGAAGCTCAGCGCGAACGGCCTCGAGCAAACGAACGTCTGGAATGCTCTTGAAGGTGAGAGGAGGGCAGTCAGCTCGCAGCTGGTAGGAGACCGTTGTGTACTCGAAAGTGAGTGGTTTCCCCTCAGACGGGAGTACAAGCCCCTCTTTATACTTCTGCGCGTACAGTGCGGCAAACAGACTGTTGAACTCGGCGGGACAGCGTGTCGCGGGAGTCCGGGGATAATAGTTGGGATCGAGCTGCACCCAACGCAGGGCCCACTCCGGCGGAAGCGGCTTATTGCCTCGGGCAAACCGGCCGAGGTCATAAGCGAACCTCCACGGAAGCTCGTAAGTGCGTTGCCATTCAGGCGAAAGTTCCAACGGTGCATCTGACGGGAGGTGGCGAAGGGTAAAAAACT
>Ga0335074_10000160_pt1 | contig 108605 bp, 95 predicted proteins | sample Lox_Sample_23_FD_206715 | JGI IMG/M metagenome (GOLD analysis project Ga0335074, IMG submission 206715) | Soil microbial communities from Loxahatchee National Wildlife Refuge, Florida, United States - Lox_Sample_2.3 | ecosystem: Environmental > Terrestrial > Soil > Wetlands | place: USA... | reverse complement strand
CAAATGGTCTATGAGGATATTCGGGAGCTGGCCGGGGAAGATCGCAAAAAACGGCGCGAATTGTGGAGATACCGGGAACGGGAGCATAGAAGTTGATGGGCAGCAACGCACTCTTAGGACATTACCCTGCGCCGCACCCGTTGGCTTTCCTGCTCTGCATCCGGTATCCTTCTTCGTTCTTGGTTCATGGCATTAAGTACCTGAGGAGTCAGCATTGAACAAGGTAGTTGAAACTGCCGACGCGGCCGTATCCGACATCCCCGACGGCGCCACCATCATGCTCGGCGGTTTCGGCCTCTGCGGCATTCCCGAAAATCTCATTGATGCTCTCGTTCGCCGTGGCATCAAAAATCTGCGCACCATTAGCAACAATATGGGCGTTGACGGATTCGGCATGGGCCGCATGCTCGAAGCCGGAATGATCGCCTCCCACACCGGCAGCTACGTCGGTGAGAACAAGTTGCTCGAGGACATGGTCATCAAGGGCCAACTTGACCTCAGCCTCATCCCTCAAGGAACGCTCGCCGAGCGCATCCGCGCCGGCGGCGCCGGCATTCCAGCCTTCTACACGCCCGCGGGTGTTGGAACACTTGTCGCTGACGGCAAGGAGACGCGCGAGTTCGACGGCAAACCATACCTCTTGGAACGCTGGCTCCGCGCCGATTTCGCCCTCATTAAAGCATGGAAAGGCGACACTCAAGGTAACCTCGTTTATCGCAAGACCGCGCGCAACTTCAACCCCATGATGGCCACTGCCGCCAGAATCACTATCGTCGAAGTCGAAGAACTGGTCGAACCTGGCCGGCTCAACCCCGACCACATCGTCACACCGGGAATCTACGTGAAGCGCATCTTGAAAGGAAAACATTACGAAAAGCGCATCGAGCGCCGGACTGTGCGCTAGGCGGCTACTTGTTCGGGCTCCGCTGCATTTGCATCTGCTGCACCTCGACGCACAGCCCTCGATACCGCCGAACATACCGGAAGTCCGTAAACAGAGTCACAGCTGCCATCACCAGACACGCAACCAGGAACCACCGCGACGCGCGCTCCTTGTGCTGCCCCATCTGACGAAAGCAAATCGCCATTAGGAATGCGCCCAGCGTCGCCAGCACCGTCAGCAGAGCCAGCCGATTGCAATCAATTCCGTGCCCCGGCCTCGTAAACCACGCCGACGCAACCAGCGCACCAAGGCACAAAATCCCTGTTACCAGCAGTCGAATCGGAAACTTCGGACGAATCAGAGCGTTCTCTCCCTTACCCCGCCATCTCTCTGATTGTCGCACCCGGAATCAGGCGCGCCGCCGTCGCCTTCTGCACATCTTCAAATGTCAGCCCCGGCGCAATCTCGTCCACTACCAGACCTTCTGGCGTCACGCGAATCCACGCCATCTCCGTTGCAATCGTATCCACAACCTTCAGCCCGGTAATCGGCAGCGTGCACTTCGGCAAAATCTTCGGCGCGCCGTCTTTGGTCGTATGCTCCATGGCCACAATCACGCGCCGCGCGCTCGCTACCAGGTCCATGGCTCCGCCCATACCCTTCACCATCTTGCCCGGAATCATCCAGTTCGCAAGGTTCCCTTCTTCATCCACTTCCATCGCGCCAAGAATACTCAGGTCGATATGCCCGCCGCGGATCATCGCAAACGAATCCGCGCTCGAGAAGAACACCGTTCCGGGCAGCTCCGTTACCGTCTCCTTGCCCGCATTGATTAGGTCCGCGTCCTCGGCTCCAGCCATCGGATACGGCCCGACGCCCAGCATCCCGTTCTCCGACTGCAGTACGACTTCCATCCCCGCCGGCACATGATTCGCAACCAGCGTCGGCATGCCAATGCCTAGGTTTACGTAAAACCCGTCGCGCAGCTCGCGCGCTACGCGCCGCACAATCCGTTCGCGCTTTTGCGCAGGCGTGACTCCGTCTCGTATTTTCAGTGCTTCAGATGCCATAGGGGCGACTCAAAATACTAGCAGCATTTCCTACATCGAGGAATCCATCTTTCGAACCACGACAAAACCACCAGTCAGCAGTTCTCTCGCATCCCTTTAAGAGGGTATAGTTTTTCTGTCCATGCCCGCGCTGGTACCCATGCTCCCCGCTGCCTTCAATTTCCGCTGCCGCTCGCTCGTCCGCGGAACCGCGCTGGTATTAGCCAGCCTCGCAGCATCCTTCCTGCTTTCAGGCTTTCCCAATGTTCACACGGCTTGGTCAATCTCTTTCGCCGCACTCGCAGCGCTTTGGGGAACATTCGAAACTCTGCGCTGCCTCCGCCTGCGCTGGAGCTTCTATCACGGCGGCGTGCTTCTCCTGCTGTACATGGACGTCATCGCCCTGACCATGATCTTTTTTCTGCTCTTTTACCCTTATGCCGACTGGATTCAGTAGCAACCCTGCACAAAGCGTCTAGGCTTCCACGGCCAGAGCTTCCATCTGTTTCAGCGATTCAGCATACGGCGCACGCAGCACACCCCGCTCTGTGATAATCGCCGTCACATACTTGGCTGGAGTTACATCAAACGCCGGGTTCTCAATCCCCACCCCGTGCGGCGTTAGCTGTTTCCCTCCATGATGCGTCACCTCTACCGCAGCGCGTTCCTCAATCGGAATCGCATCGCCAGTCGCCGTATTCAGGTCAATCGTCGACCACGGCGCAGCCACATAAAACGGAATCTCATGCTCCTTTGCCAGAACAGCCACGCCGTATGTGCCGATCTTGTTCGCCACATCGCCGTTCGCAGCAATCCGGTCAGCACCTACTACCACAGCTTTGATCTTCCCTGCGCGCATTCGGCTTGCCGCCATGTTGTCGCAGAGCACCGTAGTAGGAATCCCATCATGCATAAGCTCCCATGCTGTCAGCCTCGCACCCTGCAAAAATGGCCGCGTTTCATCTGCATACACATGCAGCTCGTGCCCTCGCGCAACTGCGCTGCGAATCACGCCCAGAGCGGTTCCGTAGCCGCATGTTGCCAATGCTCCTGCATTGCAATGGGTCAGTACGCCGCCCTTCGACGGCATCAGTTCGGCGCCAAAGTCTCCCATCGCCTTGCACGCGGCAATGTCTTCCTCATACATCCTCTGTGCTTCCGCAATCAGCCCTTCGCGGATAGAATCCGCGGTCGGATCTTTCTTCGATCTGAGCGCATCGAGCTTCGCTCCCATCCGCTGAATTGCCCAGAATAGATTCACCGCGGTGGGCCGGGTGGCCGCAAGCACCTCGCTCATCTTCCGTACCTCGCGCGAGAGCTCGTCCACCGTCTTCGCTGAGCTGTTCTTCGTCCCCAGCGCCACGCCCATGGCAGCAGCCACGCCGATAGCTGGCGCGCCGCGCACCACCATCGTGCTAATCACATCGGCTACGTCCTGGTAGGTCCTGGCCAGTACGTACTTCTCCTCCAGCGGCAGGCGCGTCTGATCCAGAAAACGCACCCCTTCATCCGTCCATTCAAGTGTTGGAATCATCACCTTTAGTGTAAATCGTTTACCGTTGCTCAAATACTGGTCAGCCATTCTGATCGCTGCACGTGACCCACAGTGATCGAGCCGCACCTATTTGCAATTTCTAAGCTCAAAACTCTAAAGCCGTTCTAAAAAGGTGTTGTTTATTTCTTGGCCGAGGTACTAACATTTGGCTACGCATTTCACCTTCAGAGATGGTTCAGACAAGCGCTTCCGACGGAAAATGCAAGGGTTCGGTCGTTCTTCGCCGGTAACAAATGCTTTGTTTATTCTCAGTCTGTGATACGAGGTAAATCCATTGTCATCCGATCGAAACAGTTGCCCAAGTTGCGGGCAGAAGGCATTAATTCGTGTGGCGCGTGTCGGGTTCTTCAAACGGCATCTTTTCCCAAAACTTGGCCTCTATCCCTGGGAGTGCCCGCAATGCCGCAGAAAATTACTCCTGCGTAGCCGCGGATCGAACAACAATCGGCATTTAGCCTCCGCGACTTCCGAAGATACACCCTCTTAGCATCTGAACCTCTGCGCCAGAGCCGTTGTGCAAACAAACGAGGCGTTCGCTCAAAACGACCGCCTCGCTGATTTTGTCCGCTCTACTAATCAATAACGCCAGTGGCCCGGGATCCAGACGTAGCCGCGTGGCCGGTGTCTCCAGTGCCCCGGAACCCACATGCCTCCCCTGCGAGGTGGAATCGCCCAGCGCCCCGGCACCCATACATACGCACGGCCATCCCACCGATGGTAGCCACCTACCCATACATATCTCGCTCCGGGTCGCACCGGGCGATGCTCAACAATTGGTGGGGGCGGCGCCACGCGTACAAATACCTGTGCAAATGCCGCGCTTGTTCCCAGCAGTGCGGTAGCAACTGCTGCCAGTAGGAATTTCTTCATATCTCAATCTCCTTGCTTTCAGTCTTCCCTGCAAACTGCATCACAACACTTCGGTTGAACACAGCACCGCGCTCCAGGTTGCGCAGCCAGCGTTTCGATGTCATAAATTCACGCCACTGGAGCAGCGATCCGCCGGTCGCCGGCCAGCGTTTTTGCCGGCAAATAAATGCGTGCGCAGGCGCCGGAGAAGTCCTCCAGGCCGCAGTTCTGTAGCCGGATCATTCCGCCGTGCTTCTGCACAATTCCCATGCTTACCCACAGCCCCAGCCCCGTGCCTTGCTCGCCCTTGGTGGTAAAGAATGGAGTAAAGATGTGCTGTGCCGCGAAGTCGGTAATTCCAGGCCCACTGTCGACTACCTCGATCACCGCTCCCGCTCCACGAAACTCCTCCGGCGGCGTCGGTTCCAGCCGAACCCGCAACCGGCCCCGCATACCAGCAGCCTCGATCGCGTTTACCAGCACATTTGTCACTACTTGGCGAAGCTCCGCCGGAAATCCCTCAACAATGCATGATTCGCCCAGCTCGCTTACGATCTGGACCTTTTGCAGTGCGATGCGTCGTTCCAGCAGCAGAAGCACGCCCTCAATCAGGTCTTTGAGGTCCACCTTAACTGGAGACTTCGGCTCACGGTACAGGCTCAGCATGGTCCGGCTGATCTGCATCGTGCGATCCAGTTCCTGCTCGGCCATTTCCAGATACTCCGCTCGCTTTCCCGGGTCCGTCTCATCCCGCAGCAGGAATAACAAATTCGAAACTGAGTCCAGAGGATTATGGATCTCATGCGCTATGCTCGCCGCAAGCCGGCCCGCCACAGCAAGCTTTTCTCCCGCAATCAATGCCGCTTCTGAACGTCGCTGCTCAGTCACGTCGCGAAACACCAGCACAACACCGGTCATCTCACCCTGAGCATCGACTACCGGAGCCGCGCTGTCATCTATCAAGTACTCCTTGCCCGAGCGGGAAATCAGCACCGAGTGCTGAGGCAGGCTGTGCATTTTCTTTTTTCTGAGCACTTGCTGCACAGGGTTCTCCGCCGGCTCGCGCGTCTCTTCATGCACAATGCGGAAGACCTCCGTCAGTGGTCGTCCCAGTGCATCATGCATCGACCAGCCGCTCAACTCGCTGGCGATCACGTTCAGGAATTCAACCTGTCCCCGAATATCGCACGAAATCACAGCATCCCCGATCGACTCCAGTGTTGTCTGGTAGCGCTGCTGGCTCTGCTGCACCTCTCGCGATCGCTGTTCCAGCTCACCCAAAGCCGCTGTATAACTGCGCGATACCCTCTTCAGCCTTTGACGCATGAACAAGGCCATGGCCATCGCAATACATAACGACGCGGAGAATATCTGTATAAACTGCCGATGCGCAAGATCAGGCGTTTGCGCGGAGAGTATGGCGCGGCGCTTCTGCTCATTCTTTTGCAGAGTGTTCACCGTGGCGCGGATATCCTCCATCATCGCCTCTTCCCGCGCATGGGACTTCGGATCGTTGACTGACGCTGGATTTTTATCTAGCAGGTTCTGCGCCAGCCTCAGCCACTGTTCGTAATCCTTCGAGAGGACTGCCAGCTGTTGCAGTTGCGCAGGATCTCCCTTTAGCCGTTGCTGCAACTCGGTTAAATCCGCACTAATTCCTGCTTTCGCTTGATCGAAAGGCTGAAGCATGGATCGGTTATGGGTCAACTCATAACCGCGAACCGCTGCCTCCTGCTGGAGAATCTCCCCTTGCAGCACGGCAAGCAAATTCGCGATACCCTCGCTTTGAACAATCGCCCTCTGCAAACTAGATGACATGCCGATCTGTTGCAGAAAAAAAGCTGCCAGCAGAAGAAGCAGCAAAATCGGAAAATAGAGCGCCTGGAGCAGGATGCGCCGGAACTCTTTCAGGTTCACGGCTGTCTCTCCACGGCCGCCTGGCCCGATTCGCCCGGCAGCAATTCGCGAACCTTCGCCAGCAGGACCTCTGGCCCATCGCCCTTCAAGATCGTCAAATCCACCATGCCGGTCACCTCTGGTGGGAGGTTCACGTAAGCCGAGAGCAATAGTATGGGAACATTCCGTCGAATCCTGCGCATCTCCAGGGCCACGTCAGCGCCGCTCATCGTCGGCATCGCGTAGTCCAACACAACTGCGTCGACACTCTCTCTGGCAAAAATGCTCAGGCCCGTCGGACCGTCCATGGCAGTTACAACGCGATAACCTGCCCGTTCCAGAACAGCCTTGCGGATCTGGAGACCTAATGGTTCATCGTCTATGCAAAGAATCAATGATTTAGGCACTCTCGGGCTTCCTGAAAGCTCCTCCAGATAACGTAGACTTGCTCGATGAATTGTCTGCGAGTATAGCAAATCGCTTTCTCAGTTTTGACTTCATCATGCGGCCCGGTACCCGCACTGGCAATATTCACAAAACATTTGCATTCTGTTCCTCGAATTCGGTTTAACCTGTTGGCTAATGAGGCATTTCAGGCCTTCTGCCGTGCCTCACCCCAAATGTGTAAGGAAGGCACTTTTGAGCCAGACAATATTCGTCCTTGAAGATGAAACGGATATTTCACGACTTATACAACATCATCTGGAAGCATCGGGCTTCAGCGTTCGCGCCTTTCTAACCCCTTTCAACCTCATTCCTGACGCCGAACGTCAGCCTCCGGCACTCTTTCTCTTGGACATCATGGTTCCCGGCGGTGACGGACTCGACGTATGCCGCCGTCTGCGTGCACACCCCGCTCTAAGCGCCATTCCCATCATCTTCCTTACCGCCCGCGCCGGAGAAAATGACCGCGTCCTGGGCCTCGAACTGGGCGCTGACGACTATATCACCAAGCCCTTTTCCACGCGCGAGCTTCTGGCCCGCGTTAAGGCTGTCCTGCGCCGGTTTGAGCGGCCCTCGACGCCATCGGTCATCAGTTTCGATGATGTCGTCATCGATGCCAACGCCATGCAACTCAAGGTGCGCGGTGAGCTAACCACCACCACCGCGACTGAGTTCCGCCTTCTTGACTATCTCGCACGCCACCCCGGCCGCGTCTTCAGCCGCGATCACCTCCTCGATGCAGTCTGGGGAGATGCACGCTTTGTTACACCTCGTTCTGTCGATGTCTACGTTCGACGAATTCGCGAAAAGATTGAACGCGACGCCGAAGATCCCCGTTACCTCAAAACCGTCCGCGGCGCAGGGTATCGCTTCGAAATGCCGAAGGCCAGCTGAAGCATTTTCGGAATTGCCGCAGACGGAAGGGCAAGCCCTAAGGTCAGCGCAAAATGAGAAAATGACGACATGAAATCAGGAAGCGTTTTCGCCGCAGAATTGCAGACTCGCTAACCTGCTTTGCCCTTCACCATGACCGGACGCGTCTTTACCAAACTGTTCGTATCTTTCCTGCTGGTAATCTCCATAAGCACGGCAGCGCTGGACTTTACCGTCCGCCGCTTTATGGATCATTCCCTGCCCGGTCAAATTCACATCGTTCGTCGCGACCTTCTTCTGGCATCGCTCTTCGCGATGGCCATTGCGATTGTTCTATCAGCCTTCTTCGCCCAGCGCGCAGCCGCCCGTCTCAACCGCATCGTTATCTTCGCCGGACGCATCGCTGCGGGCGACCTTTCCGCACGCGTCGAGGAAGGCAACCTCGACGAAATCTCTGACGTGGCAAATGCCCTCGACGCCACCGCCGCGCGCCTGCAAAAGAGCTTTGCCACCCTTGAGGCTCGACAGCGTGAGCTCGCTGCATTGCTTGACAGTATGCAGGAAGCCGTTATCGCCGTTGACGCTGGCGGACGCATTGCCTGGTGCAATGCCGTGATGCAGGGAATAGCGCCTGCCGCCGCACGGCAGGGACAGGCCCTCGTTCACGCTCTCCGCGACCCTGAAGTTCTTGCCTGTGTCGAATCTGCGCTGAGCCGTGGAGAACCTAGCAGCGGCAAGGCCACCTCCGTTGCCCCCGGTCGCACCTTTGACATCAACGCCGCGCCCACCCCAGACGGCGGGGTCGTCGCCGTCCTCCACGACGTTACCGAAATCTCTCGCGCCGAGAAGATGCGCCGCGACTTCATCGCCAACGTCTCGCATGAACTCCGCACCCCGCTTACCTCCATCTCCGGATATGTCGAGACCTTGCTCGAAAGCCCTTATGACCTCCCGGGGCCCACCCGCGAGTTCCTCGGCATCATTCTCAAAAACGCCACCCGCATGAATCGCCTCACTGAGGATCTGTTGGCGCTTGCCAGCGTCGAGTCCGGCGATTACAAGGTCAAGTCATCCCCCATCTCCGCCTCTACGCTCGTCCAGGGCGCCATTCACTCTCTCGCTGGAATGGTCATGGATTCCGATCTCGCCCTTGAGTCAGCAGACATGACCAACTCACTCGTCCTCGCCGACGAAGACGCACTTACGCAGGTCTTCGGCAACCTCATTGAAAATGCCGTCAAATACGGAAAGGAGGGCAAGCAAATCCTTGTTGGCGCACGCGACCTGGAAGGTTTCGTCGAGTTCTACGTGCAGGACTTCGGTCCCGGTATCGCGTCAGAACATCTCGGCCGCATCTTTGAGCGCTTCTACCGTGTCGACAAGGCCCGCTCCCGCGAATCGGGCGGCACTGGCCTCGGCCTCGCCATCGCCAAGCATATCGTTCTTGCCCACGGAGGCGTCATCCGTGTGGAAAGCGAACTCGGCTCCGGCGCAATCTTCTTGTTCACCCTTCCGCTCGCGCCCGCAACCCACCCGCACTCACCACCACAGTCACCTGCGGAGAAGACAGCCTGATCCATTGCCTCACCCCGGCAGCCGTACGCTTCCGTCGGCCTCAATCCTGAACGACGGATTCCACGCCACCTCCCAGAGAAAACCATCCGGGTCGGCAAAATACCCCGAGTACCCGCCCCAGAACGCCTCACATGCTGATTTCACCATTGTTCCACCCGCACCAACGGCATTAGCAAGCACCCCATCCACTTCTTCTCGCGTGCGCGCATTGTACGCAAGCGCCATTCCGCTGAATCCCTCACCATCAGCCGAAACACCCGCATCCTTCGCCAGTTCCTCGCGCGGATATAACGACAGCACCATCCCTCCCGCTTGGAAGAACACCACGCCTTCTGTATCTTTCATAGACCTTTGCCAGCCAAGCCGCTCATAGAACTCCCTGCTCCGCTGCAAATCCTTCACGCCCAGCGTAATCAGACTTATCCTCTGTTCCATTTCGCCCGCCTGTTCGTTGCCTACCTCGCTCTGGGATGGGTCCGGTCGTACACCTCAGCCACCTGTCCCACCGTCAACTGCGTATAGCGCTGCGTCGTCGACAGCCGCTTGTGCCCCAAGAGCTCCTGAATCGCTCGCAGGTCCGCGCCCTCCTCCAGCATGTGCGTTCCAAACGCATGCCGCAGTGTATGCGGATGCACCTCCGACGGCAGCCCCTGCGCTATCGCAATCCGCTTCACAATGCGCCCGACGCTCCGCGTCGTCAGCCGCCCTTCGCCTCTCATCCGGGCATTCACCAGCAGTGCGTCCGTACGCTTGCCCGCAGTCTCCAGCCGCTTTGCGCGCTCCGGCAGATACGCCCTTAATGCCATCGTCGCCGCATCTCCCAGCGGAACCTGCCGCTCCTTGCGCCCCTTGCCACGTACCAGAATCGCCTCATTCGCCCAGTGAATATCGCCGAGGTTCATCCCCACCAGCTCTGCGTTACGAATCCCGCACCCATAAAGAAGCTCAAAGATCACGCGATCGCGCTCAGGCCAGGCTGCTGTCTCGTCCGCGGCCTCATCCACTACGCGATTCATCTGCTCAATCGTCGGCACCCTCGGCAAATGCTTGGGCAGTTTAGGAGTCGCCACTAGGGTCGCAGGGTTCTGCTCCACATACCCTCGCCGCGCCAACCACTTGAACCACGAGCGTATCGCCGCCAGCGCCCGCGCTGCCGACGCCTTTGTCAGTCCCCGCCCATACAACTCGCTCAAATATGCGCGTATCTGCTGGTGCTCGATCTTACCTACGGCTATCAGCGTTCCACGCCCTTTGACCATATAGGCCGCAAAGTTTCGCAACTCGCGCTCGTACGCCCGCAGTGTATGCGGCGAAGCCCCTCGCTCATGAGTCATCGCCGTCAGAAACTCCTCTATTCGCGACACTATCTCTGGCTTTGCGCTCATATGTTCGCCTTCGCCCCTCGGGGATGATGCGCCCGGTGCACTGCCTTCAATCGCCCCAGCGCCAAGTGTGTATACACCTGCGTTGTCGCAATATCCGCATGGCCCAGCAGCGTCTGCACCGTGCGCAGGTCTGCGCCGTGTTCCACCATGTGCGTCGCACAGCTGTGACGCAGCATGTGCGGGCTCGCATGCCCGTCTGCTGCCTTCACCATCTGCCAAATCCACTGCCGGGTCAGCGCCACGCCACGCACTGAAAGAAACAGGTTCCCACTCGCACGCCCGCGCTTCCGTGCCAAATGCGGTCTGCCGTCTCGCAGGTAGGTCTCGATCGCCTCTACCGCTGCCCGGCCCAGCGGAACAATCCGTTCTTTATCGCCCTTGCCCCGCACCAGCACGCGTCCCGCTTCGAGAGACAAATCCTCTTCACGCAACCCCGTCAGTTCCGAAACGCGCAGCCCGCCTGCATACAGCAGCTCCAGAATCGCCCTGTCTCGAAGCGCCACCGCATCCGCCTTCACTCCGCCTGTGCGCTCAAGATTCGCGCGCTCCAGCATCGTCTCTACTTCCGCTTCCGCCAACGACTTTGGCAGTACCTTCCAGGTCGTCGGAGACTCCAGGTTTACCGTCGGATCGCGCTCAATTCTCTTGTCCAGCAGCAGCCATTTGTAGAACCCGCGTAGGCACGACAGCTTCCTCGCCGCTGACCGGCTCTCCACGCCATGACGCTTCAAATGCTCCAGAAATCCCGCCACCTGTGCATGCCGCACCGCAAGCAGCAGAACGCCCTCACCCTCCAGATACTCGGCAAACTGCAGCAGGTCGCGCTCATACGCTTCGCAGCTCAGCGGACGCAGCCCCTTCTCCACGCGCAGATACGCCACATACTCCCGCAACAGCTCCGTATTGCGCTCCGCACTCATACCTCCGATTATCGGCCATGCTCAATTTGGCTCGTTGCGGCAAATCAGAGGGGAACCTAGTCGATCATCGTTATTCGCGCTTTCATTCAACTCCTGATAATGCAATTTGCCCGTATATCCAGCAAAATATAGAGAGACTCAGGAGTAAATCTTGTCCACCATCCACACCTCCCCCGAACGCTACTCGCTCGCCGAGTTCGAGCAGTCCGTGTTATCAATATCCCCTTCCATCGCCGTCTTCGACTGCGACGGTACACTCTGGAGCGGCGACGCCGGCTACGGATTCATGGTCTGGTCCATTGACCAGGGTCTCGTCTCTCGCAACTCCAGCGACTGGATCGACGCCCAGTATCGCCTCTATCTCACCGGCGACGTCTCAGAAGAGCAGATCTGCGGCGAAATGGTCCAGCTCTACGCCGACCTTCACGAAGACGAGCTCCGCCGCGCTGCCGCCGATTACTTCCGCCAGCACGTTGAGCCACACATCTTCCCCGAGCTGCGCAACCTCATCGCGAAACTCCAGACCCGCGGGACAGACATTTGGGCAGTCAGCTCCACCAACAACTGGGTCATTGAGGAGGGCGTCAGCCGCTTCAACATTCCCGCTAATCGCGTGCTTTCGGCCCGCGTCCGCGTCCACGAGGGCCGCATCACCAGTGACCTCATCGATGTTCCTACCGGCCCGGCCAAAGTCGACGCTCTCAATCGCGTAGGCATCACTCGCCCTGACGCTGTCTTCGGCAACTCCATTCACGACGAAGCCATGCTGGCCATCGCAGACCACCCCTATCCGGTCAATCCATCTCCGGCATTGCTTGAAAGCGCCGCCCAGCGCAACTGGCCGGTGTTTTACCCCGGGTCCATCCTCACGGACCCCAAGCTCTAAGTGTGGAACAGCCCCATGAAGATCATCTCCCTCCAGCCGAGCGTCACCCTGATCCTTGAACGCCTCGGCTGCCTCGACTCTCTGGCCGCCTGCACTCGATACTGCCTCGACGCGGTACCAGAACTACGCCAGCGCGACCTCCCCATCGTTCACGACTCCTGGGCCGCGCGGACGGAGGAGCTTACAGCCGTCGTACAAGGAGCTGGCCCCGCGACCAGTGAAAGTGACCAAACGAAGCGGCTGCCTGGACCGCCAGTCCTCATTATTGCCTCGGTCCCCTACCGTCAGGAATCCCTCGCTGCCATTCTCAAATCCGGATACCCTGTTCTCGCCCTCGCCCCTCACACCCTCGCCGACGTCTTCGACGACATCCGCCTCATTGCCAGCACACTAAACATCCCCGAGAGAGGCGAGGCCGTCGTTGCCTCCATGTATACCGCCATTGACTCCATCCGCGTCCGGACAAAGTCTCTCTCCTCACGCCCTCTTGTCTATTGCGAGGAATGGGGCAAACCTCTTATCCACTCGCAGCCCTGGGTTGCCGAACTCATTGAGATTGCGGGAGGCCGCTTCCTGGGCACTCCTGGCACAACCACCACTCCAGAGGCCGTCGCTGCCATCCAGCCGGAGATTATTTTGGCCGCCTGGTGCGGGGCTGGCAGCCGCGTGCCTCTCGAAAAAATCATTACCAGACGTCACTGGCAATCTCTTCCCGCAGTGCACGAATCCCGGGTTTACTGCATTGCAGACGAACTGCTCAACACACCAGCTCCCTCTCTCATCCACGGACTCCATGCCCTCGCCTCCGCCATCCATCCTGAAGTCTTTGGCCCTCCAACCGGACCATCCGTTCGCCGCATCGCCCCAATTCCTGCGTGAGGAGGTCTAAACTGGAAGTGCGTGGATACGAATGTTGAACAGGAAAGGGTAAAGACGGTTCGCCGGGTCGCCGCAGCGCTCATCCTGCGCGCCGACACGGTCCTCATCTGCCAACGCCGTCCCAATCAGGCTATGGCTCTTAAATGGGAGTTCCCGGGCGGCAAAATCGAGCCCGGTGAAACACCGGAGCAGGCCCTCGCGCGTGAGCTTGACGAAGAACTAGGCATTCAAGCCAAAATTGACTCTCCCATCATCCACATTCACCACACCTACCGCAACGGAGGCGCCGTGGACCTCCAGTTTTTCTCAGTCCACTCCTTCGAGGGCGCGCTAATCAACCGCATATTCAACGATGTACGCTGGGTTCCGCTCAAAGACCTCCCCGGCTATGACTTTCTGGCCGCCGACCGTGGACTTATCCGTGACCTCGCCGACGGTAAGCTCCTGTAATTGCTGTTAATCCTCCCTATTACAACACTTCACTTGCTCGCCTCATGGCGATTCGCTGCGTAGCCACCGCGTTCCTACGCTTCTCCTTGAGTCCTTTGTCATTCGGCAGTAGTCTAATCATCAGCTAACCGGAAATTATCTGAAAATGAGGTCCGCTCGCTGAGACGGATTTCCGGCCTCGCTCTGCACCTGCGGTCAGCTCTCTTCTGAACTGCGCTCTATCCGTTCCAGCCGTATGAGTCGAGTTTCCTCCTGTGACGCCTTACCGGGCACGGGATGAAAAAGGCTTGCGAGCTATGAGCTGTTGAATGAGCTTCGCGAATTCTTCAAGCACACAGGCTATAAAAACGAGAACATCGCAAGACTCCGCAACCATGAAAGCCCCGGCTTGGAAACCGGGGCTTCTTTTTACTGTGAACTACAGCCTTCTGCTTTCTCAGGACTTCAGCTCAATGCCAATCAGCTCGAACGGCGCATCGCCCGCATTCTCCGGCTCATGTTCAGTCCTGTCCATGTACATCACTTCGCCCGCCTTGCCGCGAATCTCCTTTACCTCGCCATCAGAAAAAACGTGCCGGCTGTGATGCGGTGTCAGAAAAACCGCCACGAGCGGGGGGTGACTGTGCATCGGTGATTTCTCGTGCGGCCCATATTTGATTCGGAGTACCCGAACCTTGTCGTTTTCAAATTCAACCTTGTAGTGCTTGGCGTCGACCGCAACCGGATCGCGCGCAACCTTCTTCGCAGGAATTGCTGGAGCTGCCATAAGGGTCCCTCCTTTGGCACGCCATTATAGTCCGTAAACAGGTCGTCCTACCGGAGCCTTCACGCGATGGCCTTCAGCAGATCCTCTCCTTCGCTTGTCGGAGGCAGACAGCTCGCCCCCCTGCACACTACCGCAAACGCCCGTCCGCTCATGAGCTCCGGCAAATGTGGCAGCGTCTCCGCCAGCATGGGAGGCAGCTCATCCGCCGTTACCTGCTCCGGACGCAGCACCATCACGCGTTTGTTCACGGCGAATCGCGCCGTCGCCATCGCCGCCAGTTTCCGCGCCTCCAGCCCCGTGCCAATCACCACCACCTGCACGGGAGGCAGCAGCAGCATGGCCAGCGCCTGCCCATACATTCCTGCATACAGTCCAAAATGCTCCACAATGCCGGCAAAGTTCGCCAGGGTATCCTCAGCCTTCTCGCGAAAATCGCTCCTCCCGCTCAATGCCTCCAGCCGCAGCAGCGCCGCAGCAGCAGCCGGATTCCCCGCCGGAGTCGGCGTGTCCTGTAGCGGCTTCCTCCGCGCTGCCAGCACGCCCAGAGCATCCTCTAGCTGCTCCGTATCAAAGAAACCATCGCCAGTCTTGTCATAAAAGCGCTCGACCATCGCATCAGCAATCTGCATCGCCGCGTCATAGTAGCGCCGCTCGCCTGTCGCCTCCCATCCGTCCAGCGCCGCAATCGTCAGCAAAGCATAATCGTCCAGCACACCCGCAACGCGCGGGCCTGTCCTGCCATCCGGATACGCCACCACATGCGCCAGTCCGGGGCCTCCGCGGACCGACCCTTGTTCGTGGGGTGCGAGCCCCGCTGCCGAGTCCCACGCCTCCGCCAGTAGCCGGTCCAGAGTCTTTAGCGCGAAGTCCTTCGCACTCTTCAGCTCCAGCACCCGCGCCGCATCCAGATAGGCTGATACAGCCATCGCATTCCATGACGTGTAAATCGTCGTGTCAATAAACGGAGTCGGCCGTTTCAGCCGCGCCTCTAGCAGCTTCTCTTTCGCCTGTGACAGCAGCACCTCAACCTCCGCCACAGGCTTCTTCACCCGCTCCGCAATCTCTTCAGCCGATACCTTCCGGTGCAACACATTCTTCGCCGGATTGTGATGCATGTCTCCCAGTTCGCCAATGTCGTAGTACGGCTCTGCAACGGCCATCTCATCCGCCGACAGCACCGCCGCCGCCTCATCCCGCGTCCAGGTAAAGTAGTCGCCATCATCATCCAGCGACAAATCCGCATCCTGTGAAGCAAAGAACCCGCCACGCTCGCGGTCTGTCATCACCGCGTCCATCCAGCGAATAATGTCCTTCGCTACCGCCGCCGCATCCGCATCCACAAAAGTCTGGAAGGCATGCACGTAATTCCCCAGCAGACCCGCATTGTCGTACAGCATTTTTTCGAAGTGGGGCACCACCCAACGCTCATCCACCGAATACCGATGGAATCCGCCCGCAATCTGGTCATACACGCCGCCCTTCGCCATCATTTGGAGCGTCACAGTTGCGGCCCGTTTTGCTGCGTCGCTCCCCGTCCGCGCCGCCAGATCAATCAGCAGATCAATCGCCGCCGGATGCGGAAACTTCGGCTGCGACCCAAACCCTCCATTCCGCGGATCGAACTGCTTCACCGCCGACAGCACAATCTTGTCCACAATCTCCAGGTCCAGCTTTCCGGCCCGCCCCGAAAACGTCTCGCCGTGCTCAATCGCTGCAAACACGCTGTCTGCTGACTCCGCCGCCTCCGCGCGCTGCGTCTTCCACACGTCGGCCATCGTCAGCAGTACGCGGTCAAACCCCGGCCGCCCGTAGCGCTCATCACGTGGAAAATACGTCCCTCCGAAATAAGGCCGTCCCTCCGGCGTCAGAAATGCCGTCAATGGCCAGCCGCCCTGTCCGCTGATCGCCTGCACCGCGGCCTGATACCTGCTGTCCACATCCGGCCGCTCGTCGCGGTCCACCTTGATCGCGACAAAATGCTCATTCACAATCGCCGCCAGCGTCGGATCTTCGTAACTTTCGCGGTCCATCACATGGCACCAGTGGCACCACACCGCGCCAATGTCCAATAGAACCGGCTTGTCTTCGCGCTTCGCTCGTTCAAATGCCTCCGCGCTCCATTCATGCCACGCAATCGGCTGATGCCCCGCCGATCGCAGATACGACGACGCAGCCTGACTCAACGTATTCTCTGTATGTCCCATCAACTCCGAGTCTATCCAACCCTACGCAACCTGCCAAAACTCTCATGCTCCTACTCGCGCTCCCCTAACATGCTTCACCCGATGCGCATAGGATCACTTGAAGACAAGATCTTTGGGTACCTACACCCCGAAGGTCAGGTCTAACCCTCAAGAGGGCTTGCACGACATGTTCACAAGAGTCATTTCGCTGGGACTTCTGCTCCTGTTCTTTCCTGCCGTACTTCTCGCCCAGACCTCGGTCCCTCCGGGAACAGTCCTTCCGCTCTCACTCGAAACCACTTTGGAGTCAGGCAAAACGCATCCCGGAAAAGTTGTCCGCGCGAGGGTCATGCAGAACATCCCCGGAACCAGCATTCACCGGGGTGCGAAGGTACTCGGACATGTCATCAGCATCACGCCAACTCACATATCGCTTCGCTTTGACACCCTTGTAAATCACGGCACAATCATCCACATCACCACCGACCTCCGTGCGTTGGCTTCCATGCTGGATATAGACCTTGCGCAGATACCTGGCGGAGGCGCCGACCGTGCGCTCACGCCAGAGCAGCGCTCGATCACGCTCGTCGGCGGTGAGGAAGACTACCGTCCCGATGGCCCGGTCACGCGTGGCATGGATGTCGTCGGCCAGCCTACGCCGTACGGAGTGCTCGCAAGGCTGCAAACCAACCCACCCTGCCGTGCCGAGCTCTACGGCAACGACGATCCCCAGGCACTATGGCTCTTCTCGACCGATGCCTGCGGGCTCCACGGCTTCAGTGAACTTCACGTCGAGCACTATGGCCGAACCAGCCCGGTTGGCATCATCGTCCTCGCGTCAAAACCTGGCAAGCTTCACATTCGCAGTGGCAGCGGGTTGCTCCTCCGCGTCCAGGCCCCATAGGCATCTCCGCCCTACTCAGCTCTCAATGCATTCATCGGATCAACGGTCGCCGCCCGTTGTGAAGGCAGCCAGCACGCCACCCACACAGTCGCAAATATCCCTACCGTAATCGCGGCGTACGTCAGCGGATCATACGCACTCACCCCATACAGCAGCGAGGCCATCAGCCGCATCGCTGCAAATGCCGTAATTAGGCCGCATCCAATGCCAATCGTGGCTAGCTTCAATCCGTCCCGCACAAACAGCCCCACAATCTCGCTCCGCGGCGACCCCAGCGCCATCCGTATCCCGATCTCCCGCGTACGCTGGCTCACAGAGTATGAGATCACGCCGTAAATCCCCACCATCCCCAGCAGCAACGCCATCGCTCCCGCCACGCCCAGCATCACCAGCGTGAACTGCGTCCGCGCCATTGACTGCGTGTAGAAATAGTCTTCGGTGTGCGGCATCGCCAGTGGCAGATCTGAGTCCACTGACCATATCGCCTGCTTCACTTCCTGCATAAACGCCTGTGACCCCGCCTGTGGCGTCCGGATCACAAACGCAACCCCGCGCTGCACACGCTTGTCATTCGAGTCGAAATTGTTCACCAACAGCGGCAAATACACCGTCGTCGGAGCGTTCTCCGAGATTCCATCCTGATGCACATCCCCGACTACACCCACAATCTGCCGCCAGTCGTCCTTGGATGCTGCCCGAATCCGCTTGCCCAGCGCTTTCTGCGCGCTGCCCCAATACTCCTTCGCAAAGTTCTCAGAAATGATGGCCACCGGCAGCTTGTTGTAGTTGTCCTCCCAGGTAAAGCCCCGCCCGGCAATCATTGGAGTGCCCAGCGTTCTGAACAGCCCCGGCGATGCATAAATAAACCTGCGGATCGGCGGAATCTCTCCTTCGCCATACGTGCGGTCCGCCGCATAAATCAAATCGTTGCTGTTCCAACCAGCCATCGGTATCGAGCTCGTCAGAGCGACCGATTTCACCCCAGGCAGCGCCGCTATCTTATCCATCATCGCCTGCTCCATTTGGATCAGCTTGTCGCGGTCTTTGTCTGGAATCTGCGTATCCGGTATATCGATGCGGAACGTCTGCAACGCATTCGGATTTGTGAATCCCGGATTCACTTCCTCCAGCGCGCGGAACGTCCGAATCATCAGCCCCGAGCAAATCAGGAGCACAAGGGCGAGCGCCACCTGCGCCACCACCAGCGTGCTTCTTGCTCTGTGCCGCTCACGGCTCTGGCTCAGAGCGCGTCCACCTTCTCGCAACCCTGCATTCAGCTGCCCGCCAACAAACTTGAACACTGGAATCAGCCCGATCAGCACACCCGTCGCAATGGCCAAGCCTAGCGTGAACAGCAGCACTGGCACGTTAATCCCAATGTCCTGCACGCGCGGCAAATCGGGAGCCATCCCCACCAGTAATTTAAGGCCCCCATACGCCAGCGCAAGTCCCAGCGCGCTGCCCGCCAGGGAAAGCAGCACGCTCTCAAACAGCAGATCCCCTGCAATCTTCCGCCATCCCGCGCCTAGTGCCGAGCGGACCGCCAGCTCCTGCCGCCTTCCCTCCACGCGCACCAGCAGCAGATTCGCCACATTCGCGCATGCAATCAGCAGCACCATCACAATCGAGCCCATCAGCACCCACAGCACGTTGCCCACATCGCCCACAACGTCCTGCTTCAGCGGATGCAGGGCCGTCCTGAAGTCAGCCGCTTCAAACAGCTTCACGCTATAACCCGGAGGTGGAGGGAAGCTCCGTATCGCAATCGGAATCAGCCTCTGCAAATCCGCGCTCGCCTCGGCAATCGTCACGCCCGGCTTCAGCCGAGCCAGCCCTTGATTGTTGAAACTCCCCAGATGTGTCTTGCTGCGGTCCAACTGCATCGGCAGAATTAGTGCTGCGTCGTTCCAGTCAAGAAAGTGGAATCCCTTCGGAAGTACGCCAATAATCTCTCTCGGCTTGCCGTCCACCGTGAGCGCCTGCCCGATCACCCCGCGCTTCCCGCCAAACTTTTTTTGCCAGAACGCATAGGACAACAGCACCGTCTCCGGCGACCCCGGCGAATCATCTTTCTGCGTAAACAACCGGCCCAGTGCCGGCTTCACACCCAGAATCGGCAACACTTCTTGCGTGACATCCAATCCGCTCACATGCTCCGGCTGCCCCGTGCCCGTCACGCTCAGCGAGTCGCCCGAATACGCCCCGATCGCCTCCAGTGTCTTGCTTTGTTCTTTGTCAATGAAATAGAGAAACGGCGCAAGATTGAGCAGCCCGTTGATGTGGACCTTCGGCGTCGAGTACCAAACCCCGATCAGCCGTCCCGGCTCGGGATACGGCAGCGGCTTCAGCAGCACCCCGTCCACCACGCTGAAGATCAGGGTCGTCGCGCCAATCCCCACCGCCAGGGTCACTAATGTCAGTGTCGTAAACAGCGGAGCCCGCCCCAGCCTCCGCAACACCTGCCTCAGCCGATCAAAAAAGATGCGCATCGCCGCGCCTCCGTGGTCAATTCATGCGCGCATCTTCCCGCCCGCGCCATGAACACCACTACGCCGCACCGCACCGAAAAGTTCCCACCGGGCCTGTGCAGGCGAATCTTTAATTTTCGTCTGCTATTGGCTATCTTCTATTGGCTGCATTTGTTCCACCAGCCCCTTTGCCACCTTCACATACAAATCCACAGCCTCGTGCAGCTCCTTCTTTGCCAGCCTTTCATTCGGAGTATGCGCCACGTGGATCGATCCTGGCCCCAGCAGCAGCGGCTCACCCCAGTTCGACAGCCATGGAATGTCCGTGGTGAACTTCGCAACCATCGTCGGCAGCCCTTCAATCTTCCTGAGCCGCATGAAGGGAATCTCCAGTGCAAACTCAACCTCCGCCAGCCCTTCCGCGGCTTTCAAAATCGCCGCCTTCGTCTCCTCCGACGGCCCCACCAGCCGGATCAGCACCTGCGCCTCTGCACGGTCCGCAATCACGTTTGGGGCATATCCACCCTCCATCAGCCCCACATTCAGCGTGCTCGGCCCTACATCCTCCACCGCCGGGAGCTGCATCGCAAGCAGCCGGTTCAGCACCTCCACCAGCTTGTGCGTCGCGCTGTCCCCCAGCTCTGGATACGCCGAGTGCGCCATCTTCCCCTTTGAGGTCAGCCGCACCCGCAGCGTCCCCTTCGAAGCTAGCGCCAGCCGATTGTCTGTAGGCTCCCCATTAATCAGATACCGGCTACCCTTGGCGTGCGCATTCGCCACCTTCGCCCCGGCCGAGTCGCGCTCTTCGCCCGCAACAAACAGCAGCCCCACGCGCGTTCCCTCCGCGCGCAACCTCTCCGCCGCCACAATCTGCGCAGCCATAATGCCCTTGGCGTCGCATGCCCCGCGCCCGTAGATAAATTCCTCATCCTCTGATGACTTGAAATATGGCGGCACAGTGTCCATATGCGTCGAGAACACCACATCCGGAACCTCGCCTGCCTTCCCCGCGTACACATTCAGGCGTTCGCTCTTGCTCTTGCTGCCTGATGGCTGCGGTACCGGCATCGTTTCCACGGCAAAGCCGCGCTCTGCCAGAAAACCCTCGATAAACCGCCCTGCCTCGCCCTCGTTATACGTCGTCGATTCGATATCCACCAGTCGTCGCGTCAGCGCAACCGCATCCAGGGCAGGCAGTGCTTCGGAGGGAACGGCAGGGCTCGCGGAATCAACACTCATAGTCTCCTCAGCATAACCTGTCGTCCCGTCGATGCAGAGCGAAAGCTCTGCGCACACGTCCGCAATATCCTGCGTAACAGCCGGATCGATGCAATGGAATTGTATGAAATAGTAAGGCTGCGTATGGCGAAAATCGCCGTTTATACCTTGCTCAACATTGCACGCAGACGCTCGCCCTTGTTCCTCAGATCGTCCACTACGTCCTCAGCTCGTAGCAGGAAGTCCTGACCCGCGCGTAGATACTTCGGCGTGTTGTCCCAGATTTCCTTTACTTTGTCCGGATTCTCAAACGCTGCCACCACTGCGCCCGTTACCGCTACCGCCAGCGCCGCCTTGCGCCGTCCGGTAATCAGCAGATAAGCGCCTGCCACCAGCGTTCCCGCCGCCGCGGCCGTGGTCCAGGGAGTTTCTCGCACGACCTCAGGTATCGAAGCCTCAATCTTTGCAGGCAGTGCTTTCAAATTCGTCGCCATAAACTCTCGCCATAAAAATCCAGTGGAAAATCTCTTGCTCTGGAAGAATATCGCCTTCCTCGGTGAGATGCACAATCAAGAGTAACCAAACATCAGCCTGTTCCCACGACCAATGGAAGCGGTCACAGAGGCCTGCGCCCGGATGGCGGCGAAGCCGCGTGTGCCTGGACGGCAAGTCCTTCAGTCCAGGTCAAACTCCCGCAGTGGTTTGCCCGTATCCGGAGTCTCCTTGGCCTTCTTCAGCGCCTCGGCAAACTTCTTCTCCAGCACATCGCCGTGGTTCTTCTGCGCCTCCAGCGATTGTTGAAAAATGCTCTCCTTCCGCTCATCCTGCTCGCGCATCGCCTTCGCCGCTGTCTCAAAATCCTCAAAGGTGCGCTTCCTTGGTGCCGGAGTGTGGGCAATTACCGCCCGGGTTGCCACGTCTACTTTCATCGTCGCCCCGCACTCCGGGCAAGCCACCTCGATGATCGAATTTTGCTTCGCCGCCATTGTCCACCATTCTAATCCTGCCGCCACCTCTCGAAAACCGTTGTCGCCCTGATTCTCGCCCACCGCCTCGCCTGACTTTTGCTTTATCCTGTCTCAGAATCTCTTGCACTTTTCCATCGTCCGGATGTTTCCTGCATACAAGGGGAAACTCCGGGTTTACCTGCTTGGGTCCGCCACCGGCGCCCGGCAGCGGAACCGCACAGCAAGTTGAAGAAAATGCCCGGGAGTGCGCATGGCGCAGACAGCCGTCGAGCCTACTAAAAAGCACGACAACAGCGAATTTCATTTTGACGAGACGTGGAAGCCGCGGTTCAATCCGTGGGTCATCGCCTTCACCGTCACCCTCGCCACCTTTATGGAGGCGCTCGACTCCTCCATCGCCAACGTCGCCCTTCCGCATATCGCCGGATCGCTCGGTGCCTCTTATGAGGAAGCCACCTGGATTCTCACCTCCTACCTCGTCTCCAACGCCATCGTGCTGCCCATCAGCGGATGGATCGCCAACCGCATCGGCCGCAAGCGCTTTTACATGTCCTGCGTCGCCGGCTTCACCATTTTTTCTTTCCTTTGCGGACTCACAACGTCCTTGGGCATGCTCGTCTTCTTCCGCGTCCTGCAGGGAGCCGCAGGCGGCGGCCTCCAACCCAGCGAGCGCGCCATCCTTGCTGACACCTTCGCCCCGGAAAAGCGCAGCATGGCATTCGCCCTTTATGGAATGGCTGTCGTCGTCGCCCCAGCCATCGGCCCCACCATCGGCGGCTGGATCACTGACAACTACACATGGCGCTGGATCTTCTTTCTCAACATCCCTGTCGGCATACTCTCTATCTACCTCACTAGTCGCATCGTTGAGGACCCGCCTTATCTCAAGCGTGTGCGCGAAAAGGTCGGCGGCATCGACGGCTGGGGACTCGGCCTTCTCGCCGTCACCATCGGCGCATTACAGATCATGCTCGACAAGGGCCAGGAGAAGGATTGGTTTGGCTCGCACCTCATCGTCACCTGTGCCTTTATCGCCGGCATCGGCTTCATCGTCTTTCTTTGGCGCGAGTTCACTACTGAGCATCCCATCATTGATGTCGCGCTCTACCGCAGCCGCAACTTCTCCATGACCCAGCTCGTTATGCTCGTCATCGGGGCCGCGCTTTACTCCACCACCGTCATGATCCCGCAGTTCCTGCAGGAGATCATGGGCTACACCGCCACTGAAGCTGGAATGGTCCTCTCACTTGGCGGCCTCATCCTCATCGTTCTGTTGCCCATCGTCGGCTTTATCGGGCAAAAAGTTGACCCTCGCGCTATGATCTGTTTCGGATTCGCCTGGGTCAGCTTCGGCATCTGGCGCATCTCCAGCCTCAACCTCAGCATCAGCTTCTGGGACGCAGCCAGTTGGCGCGTCATCATGGTACTGGGCATGCCCTTCCTCTTCGTGCCCATCAGCGTCATGTCCTACGTCGGAGTCCCGCAGGAGAAGAATAACGAAGTCTCCGGCCTCACCGCACTCGCCCGCAACATCGGTGGCAGCCTCGGAATCTCCTTCATCAGCACCATGCTCGTCCGCCGTGCGCAGGTCCACCAGAACTTTCTCGCCGCGCACGTCACCGCACAGTCACCAATGTATCGTGCAATGCAAAAAGGCATGGATAGCGCTCTCAAAATCAAGGGCTATTCCCCTGCTGACGCCACCTACGCCTCCATGCTCCGTGTCTACGACATGATGAGCCTGCAAGCCCGCACCCTCGCCTACATTGACACCGTGCACGCCCTCGTCATCCTCACCGTCTGTCTCATTCCCATCGGATATCTGATGAAGAAGCCCCGCTACCGCCCCAAAGAACCCGCGCCACTCGAATAGCGCCGCCACATCCCCAGGCTTTGCCTCGGACAGCCGCTTCAGGCCTTGGCGGACGGCCCACCTTTGGGTGTCTTGATCCCCAGCATCTGCTCCTTGAACACAGCCCAGAACTGCGCCCAGCTCTTGGGTTTTCCGCTGGCAAACCAGAGCACAATCATCGAAATGACAATCACGTGAGTAGCGACAATAATTCCGCCAACCACATCGAGAAACATAAGAAATACCTCTCCCGCAGCTGAAAAATTCAGATCAACTGCGTCAAAACAAAGCTTCCTGCCTCACTGCAGACGAGGAGGCATGTAGTTGGATGTGAATCGGGGTTTCTTCGTGGCGGGAAAATAGTGGATCTGCACACCCGCCTAAAGCGCGCAATCCTCTGCATGAGCAGATCGGCTGCCCGCCCCATCTACGGATTCAGCGACACCGCCGGCCTTCCCTCCAGCCGCTGTGCAATGTGCGCGCCCAGCTTGTCCGTAAAGTCATCGGAATTAATGCTCGTATTGCTCAGCACAATCAGCGCAAAGTCTTTCTGCGGATTAAACATCGCGTATGAGCTGTACCCGCCCGTTGCACCGTTGTGCCAAAAGCTCCCTGTCCCGTCATTACGCAACCAGTTCAATGCTATGTGCATTCCCGGCATGGCTTCGGCATGAACCACATGGCACATCGCGATCGCTGCCGGAAGCGTCTTACCCTGCGGCGTCTTCAGCGCATCTTTCGGCAACGCATCCGGATGCAACTGCGCCTCCAGATAGGTCAGCATGTCTGCCGCCGTCGACCGGATGCCCCCTGCGCCCGCCAGCGCATCCAGGTCCCACGGCTGCGCCGGACGATGCTGCCCATCGTGCCCCGCAATCAGCCGCGTCCTCATCTCCGGAGTCAATGCAATCCCCGTATCGTGCATGCCCAGAGGCCCGGTCACCTCCTGCCGCAACAAATCGGCATAGCTCATACCAGCACGGTTCGCCAGCGCCTGTCCTAGCAATCCCACTCCCAGATTGCTATAGAGAAATGGCGCATTCGGAGGCAACGCAACCCCATGCTGACTCATGAACGCATACAATTTCTTCGCGTCATAATCGGCATACGGGTTCTTCATATCCGCAGGCTTCAGATTATCCGGCAGCCGCGGTAGCCCCGAATGCTGATCGCTCAAATCGAGCAGAGTAATCTCCGCGCCGCTCTTCGGCTTCTCCACCGTGCCCGCCGGAAGCAGTTCCCGCACCGGGGTGTCCAACTGGACTTTCCCCTGCTCTACCATCTGCGCCAGCAGCAGAGCGATAAACGTCTTAGTGACTGACCCGATCTCAAACACTGAATCCGGCTTAGCCGCGCCATAGCTGAAGATCAGCCGTTTCCCATGCGACACAACCCCGATCGTCACGCCCGCGTTCGTCGACGGAGCCAGATCCCCATCCTTCAACGCTCCCGCCAGATCATGGTCGAGCACCGCCTTCAGATCATCCAGGCTCACCGGAGGCATCGCCGGCTCCGGCGGCGCGGCTGTCGGTTCAATCGCCGTCGCTTGCTTCACCAGAACCAGCGGCAGGGGCGTTCCCTGCGTCCATGTCCCAGTCAAAGTCTTCCCATCTGCTGACAACGTCCCGCTCCATTTTCCCATCACAGCCGGAACATCAAGCGAAACGGCATCGCCCTTCACCTGCACGTTATTGCAGGGAATCCCAAACGCCTTCTGGTCAATGCTGTCCAGCGAGCACATCTGCGCTCCCTGAACACCCACCTGCAGATGCACCTGAATCCGCAGCGATTGAGGCCCCGCATGCAGCGTCCCCAGCCACACGCCGTTGATCTTCGCCTCAGATGCGTTGTTTGAAGCAGCCTTCTGTTGTGCAGACATCGCCGATACAAGACAGACCGAGATCAGAAACCCACTCAACCACGCCCAGGCAGTTTTCATGCCTGCCAGCATACATCCGGAAGGTATTACAGAAACACCACCTTGTGTCCCGGACACTCCTCGGCCGCCAACTCCACCATCTGCTCCACCAGCCCCAGTCCCTGCTTCGCCAGAAACGCCGCCATACCCACCACCCGCTCCTGCGGATGGTCATTTGGATACAAATTCAGGTACAGCGCATCCACATGCTTCTTAATGCTGGCCTCTTTCTGCAGTTCGTAATTCGCCGCCAGCCGCCGCAGTCTATTCACCTGATAGCGCATCTTGCTCGCGGCCACATCCGCCGACCTGCCCAGATCCGCGTTCATCCGCGACATCCACTCCGTCACCGTCTTCAGCTCCTCATCCAGAGCATTTCCCACCGCAGCCAGCTTCTGCTTGCCTTCAATCGGCATCGCCCGCGCTCCAAGCCGCTGTGCCAGCTCATCGGGATGCAACTTGATTAAATCCTCCAGCCGCGCCTCATGCCGTGCCATCACTTTCGCAATTGCAGGCTCCACTAGCGTCGCGCTCAACCGTGGCAGCACCGCAGTCGTCCTGCCCAGCACCGCCTCATACACCACCTGCGACTGCGCAAAGTATGCAATCTCCGCCGGGCCTCCCACGTACGAAGCCGTTGGCAGAATCGCATCCTGAAACACCGGCCTGAGCAGCGCATTCGGACTCAGCCGCTCCGGCTGTGCCTCCAATATTCCCAGCAGCTCCGCCGCCGAATACTGCTTCTTGCCTGCCGACCAGCTCCCGTCGTCTCTACGCTTCAGCGCCACGCGCACGCCCGTCTCATCATCAATCAGAAACAGCAGGCTTCCGCCCTTCGCCACCAGCACCTGCGCGGCGTAGCCGCGCTCTTCAAGCAGCTTCGTCCGCTCCAGCAGCAAGTCTTCTAGCTCCGCTGCCCGCTCAATCGCCGCCTTCAGAACATGCGCGCCCAACCGGTGAAATGGGCGCTCGGCAGCATCAATCACAATCAGTCCCTGCCCGGCGAAAACCGCCGTCAGCAGCCGCCCAAACGCCTCTGCATACGTCGCCTCCGGTCTGTACGCAGCTTCAATCGCATCCAGAACCTCGCTCGGCCCCAGCAGCTCCGCCACTTCATCCACCAGTGCGCGAATCCCCTCGCCCAGCTTCACTCGGCCCGCCGGCTTGCCTGCATCCTCCGGCCCGTGCTCCAGCCGCAATTTGCGCAGAGCATGACGCTCCGGCAGCGTCACATGGTCCGCCTCATCAAGATCATGGTCTTCCGTCGCCAGCCAGAAAATCGGCACCGCGCCCGCGTCCTTCGCCCTGCGGATCGCCGTCGCCGCTTTCAACAGCGTGAACAGCGGCCCGCCAAACAGTGTCACCTGCTGCCCAGTCACCACCGCTGGCGCACCTGCCCGAAGCTTCGCGATATTCGCAAGCGTCGCCTCGCCCTCGCCCAGCGCCCGATTCTGCTCTTCCAGCAAATCCGCAATCGCCGCATACCGCCCTGCATCGCGTCCGGATTCGCTCTGCGGCCTCGCCGCCACCGGTCCATACGGCGCCACGGCATAGAACGGCTTCAGTGGCTCATGGCTCGCCGCGTAGTCCAGGAACAACTTGCTCAGCCGCGGCAATATCGAAATGGGATAACAATCCGTCTGCAATGGGCCTCTCACATCTACTACTTTAACGTGCGTCGTTTGCCCGTCTTACCCAGTGTCCGTTTCAGTTCAGTCTGCTTCTTCACCGGAAGCCGCTCCACCGCATACCGACCTAAGGCACGATAAACATCCGCGAGAACTGGATGCGCCTCAAGCGCCGCAAGATGCAGATCAATTGTCCCTGCATCCCCCCTCGCAAATGGCCCGCTAAAACTCTGCTCCGGCCCGTGCGTAAACAAATTTTTCACCGACGCATCCGCCAGCGCCTGCACCCACTTTGCAGCCGTCTTTTTGTCCAGCCCTGCCAGATTCGCCGTCTCCATCGTCGCCGCCAGCTCCGCCACCAACAGCGGAGAAGCCATCACCCCTGCCGCGTGATACAGCGCCTTCGCCTCCGCCTTTACCGTAAACGGAACCCCGCCCAGCCGCCGCACCAGCGCATGCAGCTCGCCCCTCACCACCGCATCCCGAGCCTCCACGCCGAACATCACGCCATCGAGCGGCACAACCCTCCGCGTCGGAAAGCTCATCACCGGATGCACGCCAGCGATCTTCGCACCCACCTGCCGCGCAGTCTCCAGAACATCCGCCGTCAGCGCCCCACTCGAGTGCACTACCACCTGCCCGTGCAGCCCGTTCTCGCCGTGCAACTCATGTGCCCGCTTCGCAATCTTCTGTGCTGCCTCTGCAATCGCGCCATCCGGAACGCACACCCAGATCACTCGCGCATCCAGCCTCGCCCCGGCCCATCCACCACGTCGCACCACCTCTACCGGCCCCACACCTGTACGCTTCAGCGCAGCCACCAGCGACCCGCCCCAGTTCCCCGCTCCAATCACCGCCACGCTTGCTTCACGTCTCTTCACAAGTCGGATGTTACCGTAATGAAAGCTGGAGAAAAGCAGCATGTCCGCAAAGAAATCGCAGAAGAATCCCCCTGCCGCGCCCGCCAACGTCAAAATCATCAAAGGCAAGCTCACCATCCGTCCGGGTAAGCCCGCACCCGTCGTCTCCAGCACCACCGCCTACCAAGGCCCGCTGTTCCGCGTCCAGCAGGAACACGTTCGCGAGCCCAACTGCGGCACCGTCATCCGCGACATCATCCGGCACGGAGGCTCCGTCGTCATCCTCGCCATCGACGACGCCAGTAAGCGTGACCCGCTCGTCGTCCTCGAGCGCCAGTACCGCCACGCCGCCTCGCAATTCCTCTACGAAGTCCCCGCCGGCAAAATCGACCCCGGCGAAAATCGCCTCGCTGCTGCCAAACGCGAGCTCGCCGAAGAAACCGGCTTCCGCGCAAGAAAGTGGACCCAGCTTGCCCGCTACTACGCCAGCCCCGGCTTCCTCGCCGAGTGGATGCAGGTCTACCTTGCCGAAGGTCTCACCCCCGGCCTCACCGCGCCTGACGAAGACGAACGCCTCGAAATCATGCTCGTGCCCTTCTCCGAGCTGCTGCGCCTCATCGACACCGGACAAATCCACGACGGCAAGACCCTCATCGCCGCCATGTCCTTCGCCCGCCTTCGCGCAAAATCCGCGCGCTCGCCACGCTGACGTACAATTCCTCCTGAGAAAAACATCCCTTCAGGAGGTCATTCTTGTCACACGCCGACGACCACCTTTCACGCCGCACCTTCCTCGCCGGAGCAGCAGCACTGACAGCCACATCTCTCGCCTCATCCGCCGCGCCCGCGTGGGCCGCACCCGGAGCCTCCGCATCCTCACTCGGCGAATGGATCGAAGACGACTATGGCCTTCCTGCCTACCACTACACCGGCCCCATGCGCTTCCCCAACAGTCCCGTGCGCGACCGCGCGCCCATGATTCCCGACGACCCTTACTTCCTCACCGGCAACTACCGCCTCACCCTCTTCACCCACGCCAGCGGACTCTATCAGATCCTCACCGGTGAGCGCGCCTGGGGCCGCATGAATCAGGGCGACGAGCGCTGGGGCGGAGCCAACTCCGCCACCATCGAAGTCTCCGGCGGCCAGCGCCACGACCTCATCGGGCTCGACGCATCCGCAGCCATCGCCGCCACTAAACGCTTCGGCGTCGGATTCGCGCGCTACGACTACATCTTGACCCCATCGCTCTCCGTCACCCGCCTGCTCTCCGTCGCGCCATCCACAGGCGTCACAGAAGGCACCTCCGCCTTCCTAACCCACATCACGCTCCACAACACCGGCTCCGCGCCGCTCAGCATCCGCTACTCCGAACTCACCCGCGCATACTACCAGCAGCTCTTCGCCAAATGGGACGTCCCACAGAACGGCGCCATCTGGCCCATCGATCCCGCCACACCGCCAGCCAACGGACTCGTCGCCGCATCCTTCACCGCGAAGGGCACACGCAAACTCATCTTCCCACCCCACGGAGAAATGTCCCGCTACGAGCAGTTCCCGCCCACGCTCTTCGTTAAAACCATCAGTCCCGGCCTGACTCCCGTCTCTTACAACGATACCTCCGGCCATCGCAACATCGGCGTCAACACAACTCTCACCCTCCAGCCCGGAGAAACCCGCACCTTCGCCTTCATCACCGGATACACCCGCGACCTCGCCGCCATCCCCGCGCTCTGTGCCTCGCTCACCGCGCCCGCATCCGCAAAACCGCTCGGCTCTGCATTCGGCCACGCCTGGCTCCACACTCTGCCCAATTTCTCCAGCGAATCCGATCCCGTTCTCCGCCGCGAAATGCTCTGGAACGCCGCCGCGCTCGAAGCTATGAGCACATGGCGCGAGTACTACAACGAGACCGTCGTCCCCCAGGGCACCATGTACGACTACATCTGGGGAAACATGGCCTCCAGCCGCGACCTCGCCCAGCAGGCGCTGCCTTTCGTCCACACCAACCCCGCCGTCGCCCGCTCCACCCTGCGCTTCATCATGAAGCGCATCCTCCCCGACGGCACCGTCCAGCTCAACGACGAGGGCTTCGGATGGGTCCCCAGCGGCGCGCAGCAAACCAGCGACCAGCAACTCTATTTCTTCCTGCTCCTCGCCGAATACCTCCGCGTTACCCGCGACGCCTCCATCCTTGCTGAAACCATCGGCTACTACCCGCTCGAGAACTCCGGCCACGGCACCGGTCTGGCCCACGTCCGCCAGGCATTCATCTTCCTGCGCGACCGCGTCGGCACCGGAACGCAAGGCATTATCCGCCGCTGGAACTCCGACTGGAACGACATGTTCGGCTGGTGGGTCAGCGCCATTCCTTACAACACCGAGTTCGAAGTTGGTTCAAGCCACATGAACTCCGCCATGGCCATCGTGATCCTCGGCGACCTCGCTACCGTTATCGACGCGCTCCATCTGCCCGGCACTACCGGCTCCGACGCCACCGAACTCACCGCCGCCATGCGCGAGTACCGCGCCGAGGTCCAGTCTGCCTGGGACCGCGACCTCGATGACCGCGCCTTTCCGCGCCGCGCCTGGATGGACGCCCGCACCCCGCTCGGCGAAGACAACATGTGGCTTGAGCCGCAGGGCTACACCCTGCTCATCCCCGAATTCAGCGTCGAACGCAAGCGCCGCCTCTTCACCCAGCTCCAGCAACGCCTCCTCAAAGGAGAATCCCAGGGCCCGCGTCAGATCGAAAAGCCCACTCCACGCTCTGGAACCCCACAAGGCTCGCGCGAAAATGGAGGCTTCTGGTACGCACTCAACGGCCCGGTCATCCTCGGCGTTGCCACCTTTGACCGCGCTGCCGCCCGCGATCTTCTCCACCGCATGACCTTCGCCAACTACGCCCAGCACTTCCCGGACTACTGGACCGGCCGCTGGTCCGCCTCCGATAGCCTCGACTCGTCGCTGCTCCCCACACAAGGACTCTCCACCGCCATCCCCTGGTGTGCGCACGCTCACGCCTGGCCGCTTTACTGCTACCTCCGCCTACGCGAACAGAGCTGACCTGCATATCACCCGATCTGGACACCCCTCTCGCGCCGGGTGTATCGTCATCACCGCTCACGAATGACGGCGTTCGCGCTCGCCCGGCTGTTCGCACATCTCACCCTGGCCCTCCTCCTGCTGCCCGCATTCCCGCTCACAAAACCCACATATCAGGAGACACCCATCCATGAAAGCTCGCTTTGGACTTACAGTTCCCCTCTGTCTGCTCTTCGCAGGTCTCACCTTCATCCCTGCGCCCCGCGCACACGCCCAGGATCAATCCAGCAACATCACTCCACCGCCGAATGTCCTTGAAGTTGTCGTCGAATTCGTCAAGCCCGGATTGGCCGGCAGCCAGCACAACCAGACCGAGTCCGTCTTCGTTCAGGCCATGCGCAACGCCAAATGGCCCACCCACTATCTAGGAATGAACGCCCTCACCGGGAAATCACGCGCCGTCTTCTTCATCCCCTACGGCTCCTTCGCCGACTGGGAGAAGGACAACCTCGCCACCGCCAAGGACCCCACGCTCTCCGCCGCCCTCGACGCGGCAACCATCGCCGACGGCAAGCTCCTCAGCATGGTTGAGACGAGCGTCTTCCACTTCCGTCCAGATCTCAGCCTCCGCCCCGGCGCCGACGTCGGCAAAATCCGTTACTTCGATATCAGCGTGTTCCACATTCACCCCGGACACATGGCCGAATTCGAAGAGCTCGCCAAAATGTACGTTACCGCCCTACAGGGCAATCCGAACGCACACTGGGATGCCTTTCAGGAAATGTACGGCGCCGACGGAAGCGACACCATCCTCGTCGTAACCCCCAGAAAATCCATGGATGAAATTGACACGCAGATGGCCGACGACGCCAAACTGGACTCGAGCTTCACCGCAGAGCAGCGCAAGCACTTGGGCGATCTCGCAGCCGCTTCAATCGCCTCGTCATGGTCCACCATCGACGCCATCAATCCCATCATGAGCTACCCCACCGACACCTGGGTACAGGAAGATCCTTCTTTCTGGAACCAGCACTGATCCAGGTCAACCCGTCCCGGCCTCACCCCTGAGGCCGGGAGAAATCTAATCCCTCCATTGGACATCTATCGTCTCCTGCGTTAACGTGTTGTGCTGTCAGGAAAAGACGTCTGCGCGCGGTTTTTAGCCACTGCCCACCTGATGCCGCCGCAATCCTCCCTCCATTTTCTTCCTGTTGGAAGAAGTTCTTCCGGCTTCAAAACAATTCGAATTTTGAGGGGAACACTCATGAAATTGCATTTTGCATCCATGGGCCTGCTCGCTGCAGCGCTCTCGCTCACCTCCATGCCCGCTGCCTTCGCGCAGCACACGCCGGGAACGGCACAGGGCCCAGACAAGTACCAATTTGTGGACAATATCGAACTCAAACCAGGCCAGGACGCAGCCTTCACCAAGGCTGAGAGTGACGAGGTTCAGGCGCTCCGGGCGGCGCATGCTCCCGGATACTATCTCGGTCTATGGTCTATCACAGGCAGTAATCATGTGCTCTTCTTCAGCGGGTTCGACTCGTTCGAACAGGCGCAGAAGAATCACGAAACCGTCTGGAACAACACCGATCTTGCCGCCAAGCTCAACGCTGGTACCGCTGCCGAGGCGCCGCTCATGAAGGACGTGCATAGAAGCATCTATACCTACGACAAAGACCTCAGCCTCCGCCCCGACCTCGACATCTCCAAAATGCGTTTCGCGCGCATCCTTCTTTTCCACGTCCGTCGTGGTCACGATCAGGACTTCGAACACACCATCAAACTCTTCGCGAAAGCCTACGAGACCGCCATCCCTGATGCGCACTGGGCCATGTTCGAGAAGGACTACGGTGAGGGAAGCGACAACATCTACATCCTCGTCACGCCCATGGAGTCTCTGTCCACCGTCGACGAGATGCATGCCAACGGCAAGAAATTCGAAACCAGCATAGGCCCCGATCAACTCCAGTTGCTCCGCAATCAAATTGATAAGGTCGTTGAGTCGTCTGAAGCCGACCTCTTCGCCTTCGGCGAAAAAATCAGCTATGTCCCCGATTCTTGGCTCACCGCCTATCCCGACTTCTGGGGTAAGAAATAGCCTCCACGCAATCGTCCCCACACACAAAAGGCCCATCCGCACGGACGGGCCTTTTCAATTTCGCTCAGTGCGATGGCTAGGCAGCCATCTCATGGGCAGTATTCACCATCCACGGAACCTCGAACTTATCAATGCACATTCCGAACCCCGGCGACCAGAACGTCTTCTGGAACTCCATCTGCACCTTCCCGCCCTCCGACAGTCCCTTAAAGATCCGCTCCGCCTCTGCCGCATCCTTTACCGTTACGCATACGCTGAATCCGTGCGGCTTCGCTTCCTTGCCCTCCGGATGGTCCGCCCCCTGAATCACGCCTCCTCCCGGTACCTCCAGCGCCGCATGCATGATCTTATCTTTCATGGCTGGTGGCACTTGGTCTGCCATCGGCGATTCGCCCTGTGTCATCATGAACGTGATTTTCCCGCCCAGTAACTTCGCATAAGTTTCAAATGCAATCTTGCAATTTCCACTGAATGCTAAATGCGTTGTGACCTGCATATCCTCTCCTTTTGTATAAGTCTTCGTTCCAGCTCGCTCGGGAGCCCTACTTGATTGCTCCCGGCTTGCCGGCGATTCTGCGCAGCAATCCTGTCTGCCCCGCATGGTATGCCTGATGGAAGAGCACTGTCGTTAACAGCGTGCGAACAGTTTCATTCGGATTGTTCCCGGGTGAAAACGGCGCCTTCTCATCCAGTCGCTCCACTGTCAGCTCTGCCAACCCGGCATCGACGCGCCTCGCGGCCTCATCCCACGCTGCCATCAACGCCGCTAGTTCCATCGCCTCATCTGCGCTCTTTACCGGATGGCTCCCTCGCTTGTACCGATCAAACCCGCCGGGCTCCAGTACCGGCTCCTGGCGCAGTGCTGGCAGCACACTCTCATAAACGCGAAGAAGAAGCCCCACGACCCAGTTCATGCAGTTCCCTTCTGGCTGCGGCTGAATCAGACTCTCTTCTTCACTCAATCCCTCCGTATTCCGCCGCACAACCCCATGGATCGCGCGCGCCATCTGCCGAAAAACCTCAACCTCCCCAATCCTCTCCGTTACCACCGCCTCCATGTTCACCTCCAACTAAATGCACCGTTGAACGTCTTGTCTGGCGCCAAGCGCGTGTACTTGGATGATCAGTCCCCGTGTGGCGAACACCCTCCGGCGATGGCCCCGATGATCAGCAGCGGTTCTTTCCCCGCAGCAATCACCTCCGGAAGCGGTTTGTCCGTCGGCTCGTGCGACCAGTCCTCCTCGCACACAAAGAAGCGCAGGAATGCCCGCCGTTGCAGCGTTCCGTGGTCCCGAATCGTCCCTTCCAGCATCGGATACCGCGCTTCCAGAGCATCGAGCACCGACTTAACCGAGACCACCCCCGCAACATCCAGCGTGATCTCGCCGCGCACCCCCGCCAGCGTCCGCAGGTGATACGGGATCTCCACGCGAACCATGCTCACGATAACGTCTGCACTTCTACGGACAACACCGCCGGCAGGTGCTCCGCGACCGTCTTCCAGCTATCGCCGCCATCCGAAGAGACGTATACCTGCCCGCCCGTCGTGCCAAAGTACACGCCGCACTCGTCCATCCGGTCCACCGCCATCGCGTCCCGCAGCACGTTTACATAGCAATCCTTTTGCGGAAGTCCCCTTGTCAGCGCCTCCCACTCATTGCCGCCTGTTTTACTGCGATATACCCGCAGCGCGCCCTCCATCGGAAAATGTTCCGAGTCGCTCTTGATCGGCACCACATACAGCGTCTCCGGCTCATGCGCGTGCACATCGATCACAAAACCGAAGTCCGTCGGCAGGTTCCCGCTCACCTCTGTCCAGTTGTCTCCGGCGTCATCGCTGCGCATCACGTCCCAGTGCTTCTGCATAAACAGCACTCCCGGCCTCGACTCATGCATCGCAATGTGGTGCACGCAGTGCCCAACTTCCGCATCCGGGTCAGGAATGTACTGTGAGTGCAGACCCTTGTTGATCGGCTTCCACGTCTTGCCGCCGTCGTCTGTCCGGAAGGCCCCCGCTGCGGAAATCGCAATGTAAATCCGCTCCGGATCTTTAGGGTCCAGAATCACTGTATGCAGACACATCCCGCCCGCGCCCGGCTGCCATTTCGGCCCTGTGCCGTGCTTACGCAATCCGCTCAGCTCCACCCAGTTCTGCCCGCCGTCCGTTGACTTGAATAGTGCTGCATCCTCAGCGCCAGCGAGCACCGTGTCAGCTTCAGTCAGTGACGGCTCCAGGTGCCACACCCGCTTGAACTCCCACGGATGCGGAGTCCCGTCGTACCACTGATGCGTGCCTGCCTCGCCCTCATAGGCAAACTTGTTCCCAATGGCTTCCCACGTTTTGCCGCCGTCGTCCGACCGTTGCATCACCTGCCCAAACCAGCCCGAAGTCTGCGACGCGTAAATCCGGTTAGGATTCACTTTTGATCCCTTCATGTGGTAGATCTCCCAGCCGGCAAAGTGCGGCCCGCTGATCTCCCACTTGTCTCGTTTTCCGTCCGCAGTCATCACAAACGCGCCCTTCCGCGTCCCCACCAGCAACCTCACCTTGCTCATTCCGCCTCTCCTTTGCTACTGCGCTTCTTTACGACTCCAACCTTCATTTCGTTCCCTGCCTTCTCGCTGAACGGCGGCAAAAACGGCACCGGATCACGCTCCCGCCATCGCCGCTTCACTTCTTCCACTACCGCCGCTCGGTTCGCCTCCATGTGCTGCATCACCTCGCACGGAGCCGCCGTCTCCTCCCATCGTGCCGCCCAGATCAGCAACTCCAGCATCACCGGAGCCAGCTCAATTCCCTTTTCCGTGAGCCGGTAGTACACCCTCCGCCCATCCTCAGGGTCGGGCTCCGTCATTACGATGCCGCTTTCCTGCAGCCTCGCCAGCCGGTTCGCAAGAATATTCGTCGCAATCCCTTCGCCCGACTCCTGAAATTCCTTGAATGTCTTGTAACCGCGCACCATCATGTCGCGAATCAGAAGCAGCGACCACCGATCCCCAAACCGTTCCAGCGACACATTCACTGGACATCCCGATCTCGGCTCATTTTCCCCCGACATTTTCGCTTGCTTCACTGCGACGCCAAATTACCAAATAAAACTTGCAATTTGCAAGTTTTATTGTGAAATGACCTTTAATTTCCGTCTTAAGGTGTGTGCCAGGAAATGATTGACACCGCTATCTGGTGCTGCCACAATTGGGCACTCAATCCGGATAAGCATTTCCAGGAATGACCTTCGCATAGTCGGTCCCGCTGAGCTGAAGCGACCCTCAGGAAGCCGCTCACTTGGGAACTCGGCTGGGTGTGGTTTGCCTGGGAATGCCCAAAAGCAGTGGAAGTTCTACCGGCGCAAGGAGAACGTATGTATCGGAGAACAGTTCGATTTCTGCTTACTCTTACGGCGATTCTGGCAGTCGGGTCCCTCGCCGCCAACGCTCAATATTTTGCCACCCGTCATGTACGGGATGCCGTCCGTAGCGGCCAGGCCGTCCTCGTCGGCCGCATGCCGGAAAGTCAGTTAATGACGCTCAACGTCGTCCTGCCTCTCACTAATCAGGCCGGCCTTAACGAGTTCCTTCGCGAACTCTATGATCCCAACAGCCCCACCTATCACCACTACCTCACCCCGACACAGTTCACCGCACTCTACGGGCCTAGCGTCGCCGACTACAACGCGACCGTCGCTTATCTCAAGGCCAACGGCTTCACCGTCATCGGAGGCTCCCGTGACGGCATGAACATCATCATCCGCGGCTCTGTCTCTTCCGTCGAGTCAGCCTTTCACGTCACCATGAGCACGTATCGGCATCCGTCGGAAAGCCGCAATTTCTACTCGCCTGACCGCGAGCCAACCACCAGCCTCAGCTTCGAGCTCTGGCACGTCTCTGGTATGGACAACTACTCCATCCCGCATGCGATGCTGGTCAAAAAGAGCGACTACGCTCGGGCGCACGGCATGTCTGAAAAAGACGTTGTTCCCTACGCCACTACTGGCTCCGGCCCATCCGCGTCCTTCCTTGGTAGCGACATGCGCGCCGCCTACTACGGCAGCGGCTCCCTCACAGGCGCCGGCCAGAACCTTGGCCTGCTTGAGTACTACGGCACCGATCTCACCGACCTCACCACCTACTTCACCAACGCTCACCAGACCAACAACGTTCCCGTAACCCTGCTCTCGACCGACGGGACCAGCACCTCCTGCGTATATAAATCCGGATGCGACGACACCGAGCAAACTCTGGACATGACACAGGCCATCGGCATGGCTCCCGGTCTTGCCAGCCTCACCATGTACATCGGATCGACAGACACTGCCATTATCGCGACCATGACCACCCACAGCCCGTTGCCCACCACCATCGGCTGTTCCTGGGGCTGGACGCCTGACGACCCCTCAACGCTCGACCCCTACTTCGAGAAGATGGCCGCGCAGGGCCAGAATTTCTTCGCAGCCTCGGGCGACAGCTCCACATGGTCCTCACACAACGAGGCCTGGCCTGCCGACGATGCCAACGTAGTCTCCGTCGGCGGTACCGACCTTACTACCTCCAGCGCCGCTGGCCCTTGGAAGTCTGAAACTGCATGGTCCGACAGCGGCGGCGGCATTTCGCCCGACAAGATCGCGATTCCTTCCTGGCAGCAGCTTTCGGGCGTGATCAACTCCAGCAACAAAGGTTCGACCACCTATCGCAACGGCCCCGACGTCGCGGCCAACGCTAACTTCACCTTCTACGTCTGTGCCGATCAAACCACCTGCACAGCCAATGAGTACGGAGGCACCAGCTTCGCCACGCCTATGTGGGCGGCTTACATCGCGCTCGTCAACCAGCAATTGGTCGCCAACGGACAATCCACCATCGGCTTCCTCGACCCCACCATCTACGCGCAGAACGTCACTTCCAGCTACAGCGCTGACTTCCATGACATCACCAGCGGTACCTCCGGCAGCTACTCCGCCGTTACGGGATATGATCTCGTCACCGGTTGGGGCAGCCCGAACTCCGGCCTCATCGCCGCGCTCACCGGCTCGTCGAGCACCACACCATCCTTCTCTCTCTCTGCTTCGCCGTCCTCACTTTCGGTCGCTGCCGGCAGTAGCGGAACCTCCACCGTCACCAGCACCGTCTCCGGCGGATTCGACTCCGCCATCACGCTCAGCTCGTCCGGCGCGCCCTCCGGCGTCACCGTCGGCTTCAGCCCGTCGTCCATTACCGGTGCCGGAACCTCAACCGCAACCTTCACCGTGGCCTCGACCACTACTGCCGGGACCTATAGCATCACCCTCACCGGGACCAGTGGCAGCACGACGTCCTCAACCACCGTCTCCCTCACCGTAACCTCATCGGCGATAGCAAGCCTGTCTGTTTCCGCTTCGCCGACCTCGCTAACCATTGATAGGGGCTCTTCCAGCACCACAACCATCACCACCGTGGCCAGCGGAATCAACGCAGCCGTCTCTCTCTCCGCTTCCGGTCTCGGCAGCGGTGAAACCGCGTCCTTCAGTCCCAGTTCCATCGCATCGCCTGGCTCTGGAACATCAACCCTGACCATTAAAACCACAAGCCGCGCCTCCACCGGAACCCGAACGATCACCATCACTGCGTCGGGCGGAGGCAAAACCGCAACTACAACCATCAGCGTCGACGTCGTCCGAAGCGCCGGACGCGGCTAAACGCGCTCCAACCTCAAACCAGAAGCCCGGGCTGCTCAGTCCGGGCTTCTATGTCTTGCAGCCTGGATATCGTGACTCCAACAGGGCACTCAACCGCGCGGCGCATTCCGCCAGACCGATAACGCTAAATCGACAGATCGATGGGAGTAAGCCGTCGCCTCACGCTGTGGAAAAAGCGCCCGGAAGGTTGCACTTTTCCCACGGCCCCTATTCCACCCTGCATTGGAATAAATCGTGACTCTCAAAGAAGAACCGCCTCGCCGCGAATTCAGGTACCCAGCATTGCACCCGCAAAAAATAAAGGGCAAACCAAACCACCCCTTATTGCGTCTCTTACTACATGCAGGTTGGTGTCATCCGGCCCAACCGAATATGCATCACAAGGAAGGGCAAGGCTCGTGTCTCAATACAAAGGCAAAGTCAAGTGGTTTAATAACGCAAAAGGCTACGGCTTTATAGGGCGCGATGATGGACCGGACGTCTTCGTCCATTACAGCGCCATTCAAATTGATGGCTATAAAAGCCTGAAGGAGGGCGACGAGGTCGAGTTCGACATCATCCAGGGTCAGAAAGGCCCCCAGGCTGATCAGGTCGTCCGACATCAGGACGCTGCTTAAACCCTTCCACTCCCGCAACCCAGTTCGGCGTAATTAGGATCGACGTGAGTGCGCCGCTCGGTAAGAACCTGCGCGCACGCGCAACATAACCCAGCCCATATCAAGGGGCTGGGTTTTTGCGCTTCTCACCCGTTTTCTCCGCCTTACCTCATTTCATTTCAGGCATTTCCCTTGGGATGACTGCAAAGCGCATGCCCTTCGGCGTAATCTAAGTGGGCCACGGGAATCTACAGCTATGGACAACCGCACCATCGCCCAACTCCTCTCCGAAACCGCCGACCTGCTTGAAATCTCCGCCGAAGACCCCTTCCGTATCCGCTCCTACCGCCGAGCCGCCGACGCGGTCGAGTCCAGCACCGTCCAGCTCAGCGAAATCTCCGGCGACGTCAAAAAACTCCTCGAAATCCCCGGCATCGGCAAGGGTATGGCCGCCAACATTCAGGAGATGCAGACCACCGGCAAACTCACCCTGCGCGAGGATTTGCTCGCCAAGTTCCGCCCCACTATGCTCGACCTGCTCAAGCTTCCCGGCATGGGCCCCAAGACCATCGCGCTTCTCTGGGACGCCCTCAAAATCGGCTCCATCGAAGAGTTGGAATCCGCCATCGCCGCTGGCAAGCTCAACGACCTGCCCCGCTTCGGCGCCAAACAGATCGAAAAGCTCCGTAAAGGCATCGACGACTACAAAAAGAACAGCGGCCGATTCCTCATCGACGTCGCCGAGATCGCCGCCGAACAGCTCATCGCCTACCTCAAAAAATTCCCCGGCCTCACCACCATCGAGCCCGCCGGCTCACTCCGCCGCGGACGCGAAACCGTCGGCGACCTCGATATCCTCGTAACCGGTCCCGCCTGCGCCGAAGACAAAGCCTCCGCAGCCGTCGATTACACTGCGGCCTATCCGCCCATCGCCGACCTCATCGCCAAGGGCCAAAACAAAGTCAGCTTCCGTCTCCGCAACGGGCTCCAGGTCGACGTCCGCCTTTTGCCCGAATCCTCATACGGGGCCGCGCTTCAGTACTTCACCGGCTCCAAGATGCACAACGTCGCCACCCGCCAGCGCGCCCTCAAGCGCGGATACACGCTCAACGAATATGCACTCGCCCGCCTCGACGACGGCTCCGTCGTTGCCAACGCCACCGAGCATGACATTTACAAAGCTCTCGGCCTGCAATGGATCCCGCCCGAGCTCCGTGAGAACAACGGCGAGATCGAAGCTGCTGAGGCGGGAACCCTGCCTCACCTCATCGAGCAGAGCGACATCCGCGGCGACATCCACATGCATACCAATGCAACCGATGGCCGCAACACCATCCGCGAAATGGCCGAGGCCGCCATCGCCCGCGGCTATCAGTACATCGCCATCACCGACCACTCCAAGAACCTCGCCATGACCAATGGCCTCGACGACGCTCGCGCGCTGGCCCACATCAAGCGTATTCGCGAAGTCGACGCTGAGCTGAAAGGGAAAATCCGTGTCTTCACCGGCATCGAAGTCGACATCCTCGGCGACGGCCAGCTTGACCTCTCCGACGAAGTCCTCGCACAAATGGACGTCGTCGTCGCCAGTGTCCACACCCTCTTCAACCAGGCGGAAAAGGAAATGACCGCGCGCGTCCTCCGCGCCCTCGAAAATCCCTACACCCGCATCCTCGGCCACCCCACCGGACGCCTCCTGCTCCGCCGGGAAGCTTTTCAGATCGACCTAGCTGCCGTCCTTCGCCGCGCCGCTGAGCTCGGAGTCGCGGTCGAACACAATGCCTACCCCGACCGCCTCGATCTATGCGATCGCGACCTCCGTCTCGCCAAAGAGCTCGGATGCAAAATCGTCGTCAACGCCGACTCGCATCACACAACACACATGGAAAAGATGCGCTATGGTATCCGTCAGCTCCGCCGCGCCTGGCTCACCAAACACGATGTCCTCAACACCCTCTCCGCGGACGATTTCCTCGCTGCCCTGCGTCCGCGCCCGGGGCAACACAAGCCGGCCCAGCACGAAACGCCGCAGAAAAAATCGGTCCATCGCAAGCAGAGTAAAATGCGAGCACGCTAGTTATGAGTGAAGAAACAAAGTCCTACCACCCCTGGTTTACGATCTTCGCCGCCATTATTATCGTGGCCGCCGCTACCGCCGCTTATGTCTACTTCGCACGCATCCCCACGCCGTACGCCGGCCAGGTTCTCAGCGTCAACATCTACCCGATTCACCAGAAGCTCGATCAGCCAACGACGGTTGAGGGCGTAGGTGGACAGGGCGATGTTTTCAACGAGGTCCTTATCCTCGCCGACGTCCGCATCAGGAATGTCGCCAAGATCCCGCTCTATGTCCATGACATGTGGGCCGTCGCAGATTTCCCCGGCGAAAGCGACCGCTCCGACGCCTCGTCAGCCTCTGACTTCGACAAGGTCTTCATCGCCTACCCGGATGTGCAGAAATACAAGAAGGCGCCGCTACTCCGCGACACCACCATCCAGCCCGGCCAGCAGATTGAAGGCATGATGATCTTCAATTATCAGATGGACAAAGCCAAGTGGGACACCCACACCGGCATAGACTTGTACATCTCCTTCATCCACCAGAACCCGCTCGTCCTGCACGTACCCGCAGCCACGAATCAGTAATCGGGTGCCTGGGCCGGAATGCTGGCAGCTTCTTACCTGACCGGACTTGGGCCAACCGCTGAACTGCTGACCCGCTGCCTTACCTCACTACGCCCATATTGTCCGCAGGCCAGTACACAAACGCCGCCTTGCCGTAGATCAGCTTCCGAGGCACCGGCCCAAAGTCCCGGCTGTCGCTGGAAATCGACCGGTGGTCCCCCATCACAAAATACTCATTCGGCGGAATCACCATCTCCGGCAGTGACCGCGTGTCCCTGTATCGCGCTGGAACGTACGGCTCCTTGATGCGTTTGCCGTCTACGTACACGCGCCCTTCGTCAATCCTCAGCGTATCGCCGGGCAGCGCAATCACTCGCTTGATGTAACTCTTCGAAGGGTCGCGTGGATAGTGGAACACCACCACGTCACCCCGTGAAATGCTTTCAAAGTGGTACGCAAACTTGTTGATGAATAGGCGGTCCTGGTTCATCAACTCCGGCTGCATGGATGTGCCTTCCACCCGCACTGGCTGGTACAGGAACGTAATTATTAAAAACGACGCTGCTACTGAGATCAGCAGGTCGCGCAGCCACAACCCCGCCCTGCTCTGCTCACGGCTGGGCGGCCCGGGTTCAATCGGGTTCGCCACGGGTTGTATCACTGGATTTGATTCGGGGGTCTGTTCATTCATCGTGCAGAAATCACTTCAAAGATAATTGTATCGCTGCTGTCCGCCATACTAAGTTAAGACGCGGCAAGCGGCTCTCTGGTAGCAGAAATCCGTTACCATAGCTTCATCGCGATGTCGTCCCAGCCACAACGCGCGCCGGAATCGTATCCATCGTTCACTGCTGCACGTGCCGTCATCGGGCAAGCCATTGCCTCCCATGCCTTTCCCGGAGCCGCTTGGGGAGTCTTTTACAACGGCGAAATCCTCGCCCTTGACTCCGCCGGTCACTTCACCTACGACCCCGCTTCGCCCGCCGTCACTCCATCCACCGTCTTCGACCTCGCCAGCCTCACCAAGGTTCTCGTGACTACGCCGCTCGCCATGCTGCTCTACGACCGTGGCATCCTCTCGCTCGACGCGGTCCTCGGCGACATCCTCCCCGGCTTCGTCATCGGCATGGAGCCTGGATCGCAAAAGCGCTTCGTCACCCTGCGCTCACTCCTCGCGCACTCGTCTGGACTCCCCGGCTACGTTCGCCTCTTCGAACAGCACCACTCACCCGAAGCCGTTCTCCGCGCCGCCCTGCGCCTTCCGCTCGAAGCCCAGCCCAATACCCGCGCCGAATACTCCGACATCGGCTTCATCCTCCTCGGCAAAGCCCTCGAAATTCTCTCCGGAGACATCCTCTCGCGCGTCTTCGCTCGCGAAATCGCTTCCCCGCTCGGCCTCGAAACCGCAATCTTCTGCCCGCCGCCCGCCGCTCACACGCATATCCCGCCTACAGAAGACGACACCACCTTCCGCCATCGCATCATTCAGAGAGAGGTACAGGACGAGAACTGTTACGCGCTCGGCGGTGTCGCCGGACACGCTGGCCTTTTCGCCAACACGCAGGACATCCTCCGCTTTGCCGCCTGTATCCTTGCCGAAGGCCGCACCGCGTCCGGCCGCCAGCTCTTTCAGCCTCAAACGGTCAAGCTCTTCGCTACGCGGCAGACCACACCCGCCGGAACCACGCGCGCGCTCGGCTGGGATACTCCCAGCTCGCCGTCCTCTTCCGGCAGCCACTTCAGCCCCGCATCCATCGGCCATCTCGGTTACGCCGGTACCTCGCTCTGGATCGACCCTGCCCGCCAGCTCGCCGTCGTCCTGTTCACCAACCGCACTTGGCCCGACCGCTCCTGCGACGCCATCAGGCAGGTTCGCCCCGCCTTCCACGACGCCATCGCCGAGGCGCTCTGAGGACGATCATCGGCCCACCAGATTTTTTTGGAATTATCGCCCTGTCACCATGCTGCTCTCAGGATAGAGCCGTTCGAATTCCGGCTCACCGTGCAGAAGCGCAAGATCGGGATCGTGGCGCACCCAGTTCGGATCGGTCCAGCCGGCTTCCCAGGCCTTGCGAAGTGCCTCCAAAGCCTCTGCCTTTTTCTTCATCAGGCAGTATGTACATGCGCCGTTGTACAAAACATTCGCTTCTTTGGGACGAAGCGTCATTGCCAGGCTGACCTCGCGCGATGCATCCTCAAGCCGATTCAGGGCCGCGTAATGCCCCGCCAGCAGCATCCGTGCGCGAGCGTCTTCCGGCACCTGCCGCAAATGCTGTTCCAGAGCGATGCTGTGGCGTTGCCGCCAATTGCGCAGCGAATCTTCCTTCCCCAGAGCGCCCAGAGAATTCGTAATTGGAATGTAGATGTTGTAATCGTCGCCGCTTGCCTCAAGGGCTGCTTCGGCAATGTCTACTACCTCCTGATAACGTCCCGCAGAAAACAGCGTGCGCCCCAGCAGGTAATAACCTCCGTCGCAGTCGCGTTTGCGCTCTATCGCCTTCCGCACAACTGCCAGCGCCTCCTCGAACTTACCGTTCGCATAGAGGATCCACGCCTGGCTTACCTGCACCTCCGGCAAATCCGGACGCAGCACAACCGCCGTTCCCGACGCTTTCATTGCCCTGTCCAGCCATGCAGGGTCACGCCCGTGCAGATAATAATTCTGCGCGCAAACATTCGCGAGTGCCGCATAGGCCAGCGCAAAATTCGGATCAAGAACCAGGGCGTTCTCGAACATCTGTACCGCAAACTCCATGTCTTGGCGCTGCAGTCGCCGCGCGTAGCTCTTACCCCGCAGGTAGAGGTCGTACGCCTGCAGATTCTCCGTAGGCTTCGAAGCAAGCGCCTTTTGCTCCTGCGGCGACAGTGTAATCCGCAGCGACTGCGCAATCTTGCTTGCGATCTCGTCCTGCACCTCGAAAACGTCTTTCATCTCGCGGTCGTAGCGCTCCGACCAGATTGGAAAATCCGTACTTGTATCCACCAGTTGCGTATTGATGCGCAGCCGGTTCCCCGAACGCCGCAGGCTCCCGCCCAGCACAAATGCCGCGCCCAGCTGCTGTCCAATCTGTTCCGGAGTCACCGGCTTATCTCGATACGCCAGCACCGTCGGTCGCGAATAGATATTCAGCCCTTTGATCTTTGAAAGCTCGGTAATAATGTCTTCCGTAATGCCGTCGCGAAAATATTCGTCTTCCTTGGCCCCGCTCAGGTTTTCGAAATAAAGTACTGCAACCGAATTCGTGCCGTGCTTCGCGGCCCCGGCGCGCGATTCGCCTGAGTCCGCCGTCTTCTTGCCGCCGGAATCAAGGTCGCGCTTCAGCCGGATCAGGTCCGTCTTCAGGTCGGTCGCCGTCTGGTAGCGCAGATTTCTGTCTTTCTCCAGCGCTTTCTCGATAATGCGCGCAAACCCCGCCGGCGCCAGCGGATTCACCTGCGTCGACGGCACAGGCTCGCGATTCAGAATCGCGTCGTAAACCACCGCCGGAGTGTCACCCTGGAACGGCAAAACCCCCGTCGCCATCTGGTAAAGCAGCGTCCCAAGCGAAAAAAGGTCCGTCCGCGAATCCGTCAATTGTCCGCGTGCCTGCTCCGGAGACATATACGCCACTGTTCCCAGCGCCGTCCCAGGCGTCGTCAGATCATCTCCGTACTGCACAGTCGCCGCCTGCGCTGCCGGACTCACCCGTGATCGCGACACCTCCATCTTCGCCAGCCCAAAGTCCAGAATTTTCGCCTGCCCTCGCGTCGTAACAAAGATATTCGCCGGCTTGATGTCCCGGTGTGCAATTCCCTTCGCATGTGCTGACTCCAGCGCATCGGCAATCTGGATCGCCAGCGCCAGCAGTTGCTCAATCTCAAATGGCTGGCGGCCCACCATCTGCGCCAGCGACTGCCCCACCAGCAGCTCCATCACAATAAACGGTTGCCGCTCGTGCTGCTCAATGGCATACACCGTGCAAATGTTCGGATGATTCAGCGCCGACGCCGCGCGCGCCTCACGCTGAAAGCGCTCCAGAGAGTGCGCGTCCTGCGCCAGCTCCGGCGGCAGAAACTTCAGCGCTACCTGCCGGCCAAGATGCGTGTCCTCCGCCTCGTAGACAACTCCCATACCGCCGCTGCCCAGCTTGCGGCCAATTACATAGTGCGAAACCGTCGGTCCGAGTGAGGATTCCATGGCATTTCCGGGGTGGCAAAATACTATCGACCGCACGCACACGGGTCAAGCAGCGGCATTTGTTTGGACCGGGCCGCACAAATTCACCTTCCCGCTTGCACGATTCTCGTGGCCAACCGTGATCATACGGCGTTAAAATGGTGTAGCACTCGCTTGTCGAGTCGGGTTCAACTATGGCCACTATGACGCACCCCGAAGCCGGCATTAAAAACTCAGATAATACGCCGGAAGCCCTCCACACCAACATCCACGATCTCACTACCGAGAGTCCAAACGAAGCCTCCCAGGGCCTAGACACAAAATCGGCTCTCGAGATCGCCCGCATTATCAATCATGAGGACTCCAGAGTCGCCGGAGCTGTCAAGAAGGCACTGCCCGAGATCGCTCAGGTTATCGATTGGGTCGCACGCAGCATCCGCGACGGCGGCCGCCTCATCTACATCGGTGCCGGGTCCAGCGGTCGCATTGCCTCGCTCGATGCCTGCGAGTGTCCGCCCTATTTCTCCACCTCGCCGCAGACCATCCAGTACATCATGGCTGGCGGCCCTAAGGCTCTTGCCTCACCCGTTGAGGTCAATGAGGACTCCGAAGACCTCGGCCAGCGAGACATCGCACGCCGTCGTCCCAGCCGCAAAGACGTCATCATCGGTCTCTCTGCCAGCGGACGCACCCCCTACGTCGTTTCTGCCATCCGCTACGCGCGCGCCCGCGGCGCCAAGACCGCCTGCATCACCTGCAACCACAACACCCCACTCGCCTCCGTCTCTGACGTCGCCATCGTGGCCGAAGTCGGACCCGAGGTCGTCTCCGGCTCTACCCGCATGAAGGCCGCGACTGCCCAAAAGATGATCACCAACATGATCACCACCGGCGCCATGACCCGCATGGGCTATGTGTACGAAAACCTCATGGTCAACGTCCACATGCAGAACTCCAAGCTGGTCGAGCGCGGCATCGGCATCCTCATCCGCGCCTGCAATATCGGCCGTGACCGCGCCGTCGAGGTCATCAAGTCAGCGGGGCGCAGCGTCCCCGTCGCCCTGGTGATGCTCAAAGCCGGAGTCGACAAGCCCGAGGCCGTCCGCCGCCTCGCCCGCTCTGACGGCAACGTTCGTCTCGCCATCGAAGACAACGTCCCCGAAATTTGATCTCGGCATCGCCCATCGATTTTCTAAACTGGAACCCAGCAAAGTTAGGCCTGGCTATCACGCGATCTCTGGCCCCTTTTCATCATAGCCAGAGTTAAGCCATTTATTTTGTATGAAGTATAAAAAATCCCAGCATATTTGGATCCATGGGCTAGAAAATCAATGCGCCTTCATTTCTCACTCGTTTGAGAATGAACTCGCCGACTCTATGTCTCAAGTGGACTCATACCGAAGTAGACACGCCCCGCGCTGTCGCGGCAGTATCCACAGCGCTGCCGCGTTTAGACTGTTCTGTTAGCAAAGGCAAATCTTTATGGACAAATTCGTCATTCGCGGTGGCAACCCGCTGCTCGGAACCATCCGCGTCAGCGGTGCCAAGAACTCCGCACTCCCCTGCATGGCCGCTGCCATCCTCACCGAGGATGAAGTCGTCCTTGAAAACATCCCCCAGGTCCAGGACATTGAGACCGAACGCAAGCTGCTTGCATCGATGGGGGCTGAAGTCGAGCTCGGCTACGGGCGCGCCCACCACCGCACAACCATTAGCTGCCGCATTCTGTCCGACCCCGTTGCCAAATACGAAATCGTTAAGACCATGCGCGCATCCGCGCTTGTGCTCGGCCCGCTCGTCGCCCGCACCGGCCTCGCTCGCGTCGCCATGCCCGGCGGATGCGCCATCGGCGGCCGTCCCATTGACCTCCACATCAAGGGGCTCGAAACCATGGGCGCCACCATCAACTACGAGCACGGATACATCGAGGCCCGTGCCGAACGGCTCAAAGGCTCGCACATCTATTTCGACAAGATCACCGTCACCGGCACAGAAGACCTGCTCATGGCCGCTGTCCTCGCGGAGGGCGAAACCCTTATGGAGAATTGTGCTCGCGAGCCTGAGGTCAGTGACCTCGCCGCTCTGCTCACCGCTATGGGTGCAAGAATCGAAGGCGCAGGCTCCTCCACAATTCGCGTCCAGGGTGTTGAGAAGCTCCACGGCGCGCGCCATCGCATCAACCCTGACCGAATCGAAGCCGGAACCTTTCTCGTCGCCGGTGCCATCACCAGCGGCGACCTCTGCGTTGAGAATTGCAACCCCGCCCATCTCGGAGCCCTCATTGCCAAACTTGAGGAAGCCGGTGCTCGCGTTGACATCGTCGGCAAAGATTCAATCCGCGTGCGCAGCGAAGGCCATCTCAAGGGTGTCGATATCTCCACTGAAGAGTACCCCGGCTTCCCCACCGACATGCAGGCGCAGTACATGGCCCTCGCCACGCAGTCCGAGGGCACATCTATCGTCACTGAGAACATATTTGAGAACCGCTTCATGCACGTGCAGGAGCTCATCCGCATGGGCGCAAACATCAAGGTCGACGGCCGCACCGCAACCGTTCGCGGCAAGACTCCGCTCTCGGCCACTGCTGTCATGTGTTCCGATCTGCGCGCCTCGGCTTCGCTCGTTCTCGCCGCACTCGTCGCTGACGGCGAATCTATCCTCGACCGCGTCTACCACATGGATCGCGGATACGAGCACATCGAAGAGAAGCTGCGCGGAGTCGGCGCTCAGATTCGCAGAATGGGCAATGTCTTCAACGACCGCCGCGAACCCGTCGCCGCAGTTTAGACTCCATCGGCGAAGTACCACTGGATGGGCAGGACACATAGACTGCGTCCCCGCCGATCTGGCCCGCGCCTCCTTGTCAAGAGGCAAATCCTCTAAGTACCGCCCCTTCAACCACTTCCAAATGCATTTCTAATGCCTCAATTTGCTATTCTGTACTTAAGAGGGGCTTTTCATCAGAATCCATGAAGGGCGCAGCCATTTCGACGTTGGCGGAACAAAGTGTGAACGTAACGGTCAGACGGCTGGTGCCTGTAACTCCTTTATTAACACGAGCGTAGTCGTAACCCTTTTCGTTGCCGCGAAATAGGGAGGCATAAATATACTTGACTAACCCATGCCGTTTTGGTAGCCTGATCGTGCCATGAAAGAGCCGAAGACATTACAGGAAGCGATTCAATACTTTAGCGATGAGCAGGTTTGCATTGAAGCAGTAGCAGCGATGCGTTGGCCCGATAGAGTCCAGTGCCCGCACTGTTTAGCGTTCAAACCCTATTACCTCAAGAAGCAGAAGCGGTGGAAATGCTCCGAATGCCGCAAGCAGTTCTCGGTCAAGGTCGATTCGATCTTTGAGGATTCGCCGATCTCGCTTACAAAATGGCTGCCTGCGCTTTGGCTTTTGGTGAACTGCAAAAATGGAATCAGTAGCTATGAGTTGGCGCGTGATCTTGGTGTCACACAGAAAAGCGCATGGTTCATTCTGCATCGCCTGAGATTGGGGCTGGAAGTTAAGAGCCTAGTGAAAATGGGTGGAAAAAAGGGCGGCCCGGTCGAGATGGATGAGACTTTCATCGGCGGGAGGTCTCGGAACATGCACGCCAAAAGACGCAATAGCTTAAAAGCCGGACTGAACGGAGACCACAAAACTCCTGTCTTCGGAATGCTTGACCGCAATACACGGCAGGTTCGCGCAACCGCCGTTTCTGCCGTGAAGCGCGATGTGCTGCTTAAGCTGATTCTGGATAATGTCGAGCGGAAGTCCACAATCTACACTGACGATGCGATGGTCTATCAGCCTTTGAAGGTTCGGGAGTTTGTACACGACACCGTGACTCACGTTGAAGAGTATGTGCGCGGTGAAGTCCACACTCAGGGAATCGAGAATTTCTGGAGTCTTCTAAAACGCGGTTTGAAGGGAACCTATGTTTCTGTGGAACCCTACCACCTTGACCGCTACGTTGCCGAGCAGGTATTCCGCTACAACAATCGGGCCACCAAAGATAATCCGCTCGATGATGCAGACCGCTTCCTAGTAGCGCTCTCGCAGGTTGCAAACAAGCGGCTCACCTATGCCGAACTGACAGGCAAAACCACTACGACGCAAGCCTAATCCTTATCGAAAGAAGCGTGGCCCGAAACCGAAGTCTTAGGCTTCGGCCCGCGCTTTGGCCGTCCCGCTTTTGATTGCCTATCGGCTTCCATGCGCCGATTCAATTCCGATTTAGACACACTCAGCACTTGGCGCAGCGCGTCGTTGAAGCGGGCCATCTCTGGCGTGGAAGGTTGCGTCTTCATGGCGTTATCATAGCGCAATCAAACCCAATCCCGTTTTGGAGCGATTATGGAACCCATCGATCTATCAACTTTGATTAGCCTCATTTGCGGCTACAAGCATCTTTGGCTCAAATATCAGGAACTTCGATACATGAAGAATCATCCTGATGATGATCCTGAGACGGTTCGCGAAGCTGTTTTTGACGAAGTTGATGATCTTTTTTCTCCCGCACTCGACGCTCTATCCGAAGGGCGATTCGATCAAGAGACGCTTCGAGAGATTGTGAATCGAATCGAAAGAGCGAAGGAACTTCCGTTCGCTGAGTAGACATATAGACACACTCCATGCGATGATGTCGCAGGAGAGCTACGCCGAAGAACCCGCCCCGGCAGGCGGGTTCTTTCATTTGCGCTCAGATTACCATATCCGTGCATTTATACTGCTCCCATTCTTGAAAAAGGGGAGGAACCGTGAAACATAAACTTGCGATTTGCGCTGCGTTCGCTCTGGGGGCTGCCCTCGGATTATTCATCGCGAAACCGCCCATTGCACATGCCCAGCCTGCGCAAATTTTAGTGAGAGTGAGCAAAGTCGTGGGAATGAGCGCTGACGATCCAAGCCGACAGGGAAGTGCATTCGTTTCAGGACCAATTGTCGGGTTTTCGTGCGTGCATGGTCCAATTCCCGAGTGCTACGTCGCTTACTCTCTTGGCGGTTCACCTCGCCGTTAGAGCCAGCAACGCACCGTTGGACGCTACCCGAAAACCCCGCTGGCAGACAGGGTTTTCTATTCTTCTTTCCCGGTGCTGATAATGAACGGCTCGATCATTTTGTAGAAGCCCTCAGAGTCAGCGTTCCCGCAAAGGTGTTGGCCGATGAAGTAGCTACACAGATCAGCCATTTGAATTCCAACCGAATACTTGGAATCCCCGAAATACATGTCATCGTGCACGAATGAAAGTTGGCTCGAAATTTCCCCAGAAAAGCGGAATCGGCTTCTTAGCGATCTAAATGACTCCCGAAGGAGGTATTGCGTTTTCTTATCGCTCTGGGCCGCCTCATCCATTATGAAAAGAACAGTAGACTCGGCCCCAGGTCGGCCCTCCTGCATCTCGGACAGAACGTTATTCCAAATCCAATCTCCCACCCCTAGCACGCATCTACGAAAGGTAATATCTCGGCTGTTTGCCGACGCATAATGACTTTTTCGCAAGTTGGCTAAATTGACTGCACCATAGGCTACCTTTGCATTGCAGGAACCAAGACAAAGTAATAGGTTCCTGATTGCGGTAAAGCGAGTAGGCTGTTCGATGCCCTTGAAGGCTCCTTGCCCATTGTAAAGTTCGCTGGCATGAAATTCTTCAAATTCGCTCCTTCTCTCTTCTGGCATCAAGTCTTCGATTGTCATCGCCGACAGCATCTCGGCGACGAAAGAAGAGTCGGCAGGAATGAGAACAGCTCCGATCACGAGCCAATCATGCTGCTCTGAATCGTCCAAATAGCCTAGATACACAAATGTCCTCTGCCCTTCAATATGGGGAAATTTTACGTCGAGCGGATCAACTTGAGAGGCGATAGAGGAACACATATCCCCTCATGGAATAGCACACAATCTCCCCACTTGGGTTAGCCAGATATATTGTTGCCAATAGGGACGAAAGTCCCGTAAACCATTCAGAATCACGAGCTTGATTTTTTCACTCGAGGCACGCCAAGGGCCATTCGCAAGCACTCAAAGGCGTGGCCCACTCGCCGTTTTCTCGGTCCGAAGACTTGGAACCGAACCCCAGCCGCCGCCCAACTCTTTCAATCGAACCAGATTTCCGGAGCATCCTATGCCCGGAGGAGAGGCAAATGATCGCTGATGACAAAATCCTGCGCGAGCAGTTGGTCGAGACCCTTCGCGGCGGCCAGGCCCACGCCAATATCGTTGACGCCGTAAAGGACTTCCCGCCCGAACACTACGGAAGCAGGCCCAAAGGCGCACCATACAGTGCCTGGCAGTTGCTTGAGCACATTCGCATTGCGCTGAACGATATCTTGGACTTTTCCACCAACCCCCGGTACGCCGCCCTCAACTGGCCCGGCGACTACTGGCCGAAGCAGGACGCACCCCCTAAGCTCTCTGATTGGGACGCTTCCTTCAACGCCATCTCCGCTGATCTGGAAGCCTTCGAATCGCTCATCCGCAACCCTGAGTCGAATCTCTATGCGCGCATCCCTTGGGGAGACGGCCAGACCCTCCTTCGCGAGGTTCTGCTCGTCATCGACCACAACAGCTACCACATCGGTCAGTTGGTTATGTTGCGCAAGGAGCTTGGAGACTGGAAAGGCTGAAGATTACTTCCAGCTCACGGCCAGTTGCCAGCGAAGGCTTCGCTGCACTGCCTTCGCGAGCACCAGCTCATATTCAGTCAGCTCACTGATGACTCGTTTCGTCTCCGAGCCAAGTGCGGTTGGAAACTCTGTCAGGTACTCGAGCAGGGCCCGCACCGTCGCCAGCCCATCAGCTGGTGAAAACCATTGCGGGGGCGGCAAAGTCTTGGCCCACTCTGGGTCGCCTGCGCCCTCCTCCAGCAACAGCGCCATCGAATTCTGATCTGCTGAGAAGAACTCCAGCAGCGGCTTCACGCTCAGGCGTATTGCTAGCTTCTCCAAAGCATCTTCGTTCCGGGCCAGAGCATGCCCGTTCACAAAAATGTCGAAGCCCGGATCTTCGCCTTCCACGACAATGTACATGGACGCGCTCATTGCCAGACAGTCTAACCCATCCACCCTTTGAATCTGATGGCTGAAAAAGCTGTTCGGTTCACTTTGTAATCTGAAGAGTTACCGCACCCGTTGCATCGGCTGATGCCTCGTCAGACTTCATCAGCCACAGCAAGGCAACCACAATTATCGCCGCGCCGGATCCCATCTGCAGGGTTGGCTTGGCTCGCAGAACCATTCCGGCTTCGGCAACAGCTACCAGCGTTGTCAGCCACTGTAGACTGGCCGCCTGCCACGCCTCGATTCTGGACAGCAGCCAGAAAAGAAGCGGGAACGCGATCACCCCTTCGGCTGCTGCTAAAACCGAAAGCGATGCCACCGAAGCACCCGACCAGTTGGCCGGAGCCGGTATTCCCTCTGCTCCGCTCAGGAACAACAGAAGTACGGAGCCAGCGGCGCATTGGATTGCGCAAGAAATCAGGATATGCCCGGGACGAATGCGCCCCTTCGCATAGTTCAGTGAGAATGCTCCCAACGCGACTGCGGCTCCAAGCAGTAACACCCCGCCAAGCTGCCGCGCCGAGTAATCAATGCCCTGGGCGGCCAGCAACGCGACTCCTCCCAGCCCAACCGCCATCACCGGAATTTTCCCCGGCACATCGCTCACCTTCCACCCAAAGAACAAAGCCATCAAAGGCATCGCCGCATACAGGACCGCAACCACGCCCGCCGACACCAAATCCTTCGCCCACACCGCCAAAGCAAAGGGCAACCCTGTCAAAGTAAGGCCCAGAACAATCGACGGCGCCCATGGAACGGTCTCTCGATTGCGATTCCCGCGGTTTCTCATCATGGAAGCAGCAGCCACAGCGCCGAGCAGCACCGCTGCTATCGCAAACCTTGCAGCACCGGCGAGCATCGAAGGCTCCGGAAGGGACGGCGTCAGGATCCACGAACTCCCCCACAAAACGGCGACGACAAGAAACGCTCCGGGCGCTCGCCACTTCATATCGACTCACACAAAAGCAAAGGCTGCATGCGAACGCAGCCTCTGAGAATTGCTACTGATTTCCGCGGCCACCGCCGTGTCCACCGCGCCCCCGGCCACGGCCGCGGCGACGCCGGTTGCCGCCGCCGCCCGGACGCCGTTCACCGCCTCCGGCAGAAACGGGGACACCGTCGGCGCGGTTGTAGTTGATCTCCTCGCCATTCTCATCGAAGCCCTCTTCATCAAAGTCCTCTCCGCCTTCGATAGTGATGGTGCTTGCATTCGAGGACGGCTGACGTTCCACGCGTTCAGCACGCGGCTGCCGGCGCGGATGCTCTTCGCCGTCACCTGAAGCGGCAACTTCAATAGACTGCGCATTCGGATCAGGAAGTCCAAGCTTCTGGCGTTGCTCCTTCAGCAGGGCCTTGCGCGATAGCTTGATGCGGTTGCCTTCAACGCCCAGCACCTTCACCAGAACCTGATCGCCCTCCCGAAGCTCGTCCTTTACATCCTTCACGCGGTGCTCTGCGATCTCACTCACATGGAGTAGGCCATCCGTGCCGGGAATGATCTCGACGAACGCTCCAAACTCAGCCAGGCGGACCACCTTGCCCAGGTAAGTCTTGCCCACCTCGGGAACTGCCGTCAGGTCGTTGATCATCGCCAGCGCCTTCTCAAGTCCTTCGGCGTCGCTCGAAGCAACGTTCACGCGGCCCGTGTCGTCCACATCGATCTTCACCTGCGTCGCCTCGATGATGCCGCGGATCGTTTTGCCGCCCGGCCCGATCAGGTCACGGATCTTGTCGACCGGAATCTGCAGTGTACGAATTTGCGGCGCATACCTCGACTTGGTCTCGCGTGTGCCGCTCAGCGCCTCTTCCATCTTGTCCAGCAGGAACATGCGCCCACGACGCGCCTGCTCCATCGCCTCACGCATAATCTGGCCAGTCAGGCCGCTGATCTTAATGTCCATTTGCAGCGCGGTGATGCCCTTGCGGGTTCCGGCAACCTTGAAATCCATATCGCCGTAGTGATCTTCCGCCCCGGCGATATCGGTCAGGATGGCGTAATCATTGCCTTCCTTGACCAGCCCCATCGCCACACCGGCTACCGCGCCCTTCAGCGGAATGCCCGCATCCATCAGCGCCAGGCTGGCCCCGCAGACCGAAGCCATCGACGATGAGCCGTTCGACTCCAGAATGTCCGACACTACGCGAGGCACATAAGGCGACTCTTCCTCGCTCGGCAGCACCGCGCTGATCGCGCGCTCCGCCAGAGCGCCGTGTCCGATCTCGCGTCGGCCAACACCTGTCATACGGCCCACTTCGCCGACCGAAAACGGCGGGAAGTTGTAATGCAGCATGAAGCGCTTCTTCTGCTCGCCTTCGTAGGTCTCCAGGCGTTGCGAATCGTCGCCAGTTCCCAGTGTCGCCGTTACCAGAGCCTGCGTCTCGCCGCGGGTGAACAGTGCTGAGCCGTGCGTACGCGGCAGTACTCCAACCTCAATCGTGATCGGCCGAATCTGATCAAACGCGCGGCGGTCAGGACGAATGCGGTCCTTTGTCACTTGCTCGCGGAAGATTCGCTCGCGCAACGTCTCGTAGTAGTGGGCCAGCTTCTTCTTTGCCTCAGATACGCCATCTCCCTCGGGAACCTCCGCTGCCAGCTCGTCCTTCAGTTGCTTCACAAGCTGATAGCTCTCGGCTTTTGGATGCGCATGGGTATCCAGCGCGTCCTTCAGGCGGTCGCCAATCTTCGTCTTCAGCGCCTCATAGTATGCGGTATCGAATTCAGGAGCACTCAGCGCCCGCTTCGGCTTTCCGGCGCGGGACACCAGATCGTTGATGGCCGCAACAATCTTCTTGATCTCCGCATGGCCGAACTCAATCGCGTCCACGATCACGCTCTCTTCAACTTCCTTCGCGCCGCTCTCGATCATCACAATGCCTTCGCTCGTGCCGACCACGGTGATGTTGATGGTGCTGTCGCGCCGCTCATTGTACGTCGGGTTAATTACAAACTCACCGTTGATCTGCCCCACTCGCACCGCGCCCACCGGCCCGCCAAACGGAATATCCGACAGGCAAACCGCGGCGCTCGCTGCATTGATGGCGATGACGTCCGGGTCGTTCTCCTTGTCCGCTGAAAAGACCAGTGCGATCACCTGCGTCTCATTCCGGAAGCCTTCCGGGAACAGCGGGCGAATCGGGCGGTCAATCTGCCGGCTGGTCAGAATCTCCCGCTCGCTCGGACGGCCTTCGCGCTTAATGAATCCGCCAGGAATACGGCCGCCTGCATAGGCGTACTCGCGGTAATCAACTGTAAGTGGAAAGAAATCGATGCCTTCCTTCGCGTCAGGCGCTGCCACTGCCGTGGCCAGCACCACTGTATCGCCCTGAGTCACCAGAGCGGCGCCGGAGGCCTGCTTGGCCATACGCCCGGTTTCAAAATGCAGCCGCTTGCCTCCAGCAAGCTCAACTGTCACTTCTTGTTTCATAGAATCCTCGTTTCGAAATGTGAATGTGCAGCTTTGCCTGTGCTTCCGCGCGCCCCTTCATCAGACGCGCTTATGACGTTGGAGACAGGCATAATCGCAGATGGAAAACCCGCAAGGGAGCGGTAGAAAGGGCAAAATGCCGCGGCAGTCACCGCGACCATCTCCTTTGGCGACAGAAGTAGCGTGCAGGAAAGCGACAAGGCTCCACGAGCCATGTCCGTTCCCTGCTTGTTCTAAAATCCGTCGCGTGTGCGTATGGGACAATGCAAATTCTTCGGGTCTACTTGCGCAGACCGAGCTTGCCGATGACTTCCCGATATCGATCGGAGTCGTTGGTCTTGAGATAGTCAAGCAGGCGGCGGCGCTTGCTGACCAGCATCAACAGGCCACGGCGCGAAGCATGGTCCTTCGCGTGGGTCTTGAAGTGCTCGGTGAGCTCGCCGATGCGCTCGCTGAGGATAGCGATCTGCACTTCAGGGCTTCCGGTATCGGAATCGTGTGTGCGGAATCGCGTGATAATTTCAGTTTTCTTCGTAGGTGCCAGCACGACTGGGCATTACTCCTGTATTCTTGTTCGTTACACTTCCTAAGTGTCTGAACTAAGAATAACATGGTGGAATTTGCGCGGGCAATGGAATTAGCCGCTCCAGATGCCCCGATTCCCGCCCCTGCTTAAACCAGTTCCAGCTCGATTTTCTTCGTCTCAGCATCAATCTTCGCGATTCTGAAACTGCGAATCTGCCCTGCTTTCAGCAGTTCCCGCGCTGGAGCCCCAGCCTTCGAAGAGCCCTTCCATCGCTCCTGAAGCATCGAACTCAGCGCCGACAAATCCGCAGCACCGGCCGCGGTTGCGTCTCCCTTCTCTTCTGCGCCAGCTTTAATGCGACAGTGCGCCAGAATTCCGTCGCCCAGCTCAACCCTGGCCAATTCTCCGCTCTTGTCCAGCAGCCGTCCCGTAACCACATCGCCCGCTTCGTGCTCTGCCAGAAACTCATCCAGCCCGGTCGGCACCAGCCTCTTGATGCTCAACCGGATCTGCCGCTTGTCCGCATCGACCGACAGGACTTGCGCCTTCACCAGCTCGCCTACGCGCAGCGCATCCGACGGATGATTCAGCCGCTTCTCGGCACTGATCTCGCTGATGTGAATCATGCCCTCTACGCCATCAGCTATCTGCAAAAAAGCACCGAACTTGGTGAAGCTGATAATCGGCCCCTCCACCTGTATACCCGCCCGCAGGTTGCGCGCCGCTTCCTTCCACGGGTCGCCAAACGCCTGCTTCAGCCCAAGCGACATGCGCCGCTCCGCCGCATCGATGCCCAGGATAACCGCCTCCACCGTCTCACGCGGCTTCACCATATCGCTTACCTTACGCACCTTCTTGCCCCAGGCCATCTCCGAAACATGAATCAACCCTTCCACAGCAGGCTCCAGCTCCACAAAAGCCCCAAAGTCCGCCACCCGCGTCACCACGCCCGTCACCCGCTGGCCGAGTTGGAAGCGCTCCGGCACTCCATCCCAGGGGTGCGGCTGCAGTTGCTTCATGCCCAGCGAAATTCTCTGCTTCTCCGCATCGATCTTCAGAACCTTCACCTCAACCGGCTGCCCCACTTCGAGCACATCCGAAGGGCGATTCACTCGTGCCCAGGAAATCTCGGCAACATGCAGTAATCCATCCACGCCGCCCAGATCAATGAACGCTCCGTAGTCCGCAATTGACCGTACCGTGCCGCTCACCACTTCGCCCTCGACAACCTCGGAATAGCGCCGCTCGCGTGTGGCACGCGCCTCTTCCTCTACCACAATCCGCCGGTCGACAACCACGTCTTCCGTAGCTGTATCGAGCTTCGTTATCCGGCAAACAATCTCCTGTTCAACCAGCCTTTCCATCTCAGCGGCATCGCGCGCTCCGCTGCGCGACGCGGGCATAAAAGCCGGAACCCCGATATCAACTCTCAATCCGCCCTTCACCACCGCCGTAACGCGGCCCGGAATCGCCGTCTTCTCCTCGAATGCCTTCTCCAGCGTCGCCCAGTCCTTGGGCTGTGCTACTTTGAAGCGCGTCAGCGCGTAATAGCCGTCCTCATTCCGGCCCTTTATCGAGACCAGAACACGGTCTCCAGGCTCCAGAGACTCCCGAGCCGCAATCGGCAGCGCGCCCTCAATCTTGAATCCGATATCGACAAACACCCATTCGGACGTGATCGAAAGCACCGTGCCTTCAATTTGCGCCCCGCTCTCTTCGGGCCGGCGTGCATGCGCGCTCTCATACTCCTTCAGCAGCGCATCAAACGACTCGCTGGGTTCGTTTACTTCTGATGACTCTCTTGTTTCGGGAGTGGACCGGGCTTCGGCAGATTCAGGGTTTGACATGGGATATAGGCCTATTCTTGCACACGCTCAATCAGCCGTGCACGGCTATCAATCTCAGCTCCCTGCCTGCTCTTCCACCAGCTTGCTCGGCCTTGGCGGTACAATCCCCAATTCAACATAGATCGGCCGCATGTAGTCCTTAATCGCCCTCATCCGCATTGTGAAGAAGGCCGCGCCAATTATGCAACAGGTGCCTGTCAGCATTACCGTATGCGGAGCGCCGATCCAGTGCGCCAGCGCTCCGGCCAGTAGGCTGCCAAACGGAGCCATGCCAACAAATGCCGCGGTGTAGTAGCTCATCACGCGGCCACGCTTGTCCTCCGGAACCAGCGTCTGGATAATCGTGTTGCTTGCAGTCAGCCCTTGTATCATGCCGAATCCCACTATGACCATCAGCAGCATCGAGAACCAGAACCAATGTGAGAACCCGAATACCACCAGCCCCGTCCCGAACGACGCCGCCGCAATCGGAAGCATCTTCAGCAGCCCGCGAACTGACTTACGCACCACAAGTGATAATGCCGAAATCAGCGCGCCCACGCCGGCAGCGCCCATCAGAAAACCCAGCGTATGCGGTCCGCCATGCAGTACGTTCGCCGCAAAAATCGGCATCAGGACGACATAAGGCATCCCCATTAGGCTGACCAGCGCAAAGAGTAACAAGATGGACCGGACAGGAACAAACGTTGAAACATACGCCCATCCCTCACGCAGTTGCACAAACATCGACGCGGTTGACCGCTTCACCTCCGCAACATCAATCCGCATCATCACCAGCGAGGCGATCACGGCGATATAGCTCACGCCGTCGATCAGGAAGCACCAGCCCTCATTCGTCGCCCCAATCACAATGCCGGCCAGCGAAGGCCCCAATAGCCGCGCCAGGTTCACCATCGACGAATTGATCGCAATCGCGTTCGAAAGGTCTGCGCGGTCATTCACCATCTGCACCATGAATGCCTGGCGGCCTGGCATATCGAACGCGTTAATCATCCCCTGAAACACGCTCAGAGCCAGAATTTCTGGCATCGTGATGCGATGCGAAAGTGTAAGAGCCGCCAGCGCCAGCGACTGAAGCATGGCAAGTGTCTGCGTCCAGATCAGCACCGTACGCCGGTTGAGCCGGTCGACAAACACTCCCGCAAATGGAGCCAGCAAAAATGTTGGAATCTGCCCCGCAAAGCTGACCGTGCCCAGCAACAGAGCCGACTTCGTAAGCCTGTAGACAAGCCATGCCGTGGCAATCCGCGTCATCCACGTTCCGATGAGCGAAATGCTCTGCCCGCCGAAAAAGAGCCGGAAATTGCGGTGCCGCAGAGCGCGCCAGGCGTGCGAATAATCTCGCTTCCACGTTTTGATCGCAGCTTTCTGCGGGAGATTGGTTGCCATTCCTGACTTTTGGATGCTGCCGCGCATCAATGGATCGCGATTTCTCCAGTGCCTCCTGTCCTTGGGTTGTTCTTCTTTAACAGAAAGGAGAGCGGAATCATGAGAATGCACGCTGCACACAGAAGGTAGAACACATCGATATAGGCCAGGGTTTGGGACTGCCGGATGAGCTGATTATAGATTGTGCCTTGCGCTAAAGTGCCCGCATTTCCAGGGCCAGCCGCACCGGCCGAGAAGGAGCTGGTCAGGGCACGAATCTGGTTTTGGTAATTGGGACTAGTCGGGACCACCCACTTGAGCAATTGATCCTGATGAAACTGTGAGCGCTCGACCACCATAGCGTTGGTGAGTGAAATGAGAATGCTGCCGCCGATATTGCGAACGAAGTTGATAAGACCTGCGACCTGATTGCTTTTCTCCCGTGGCAGCCCGAAATACGCTGCCGTTGTGACGGAAATGAAAATGAACGGCAAGGCTACAACCTGAGCCACACGCACCCACGATGATGACGCGAAGCTAAGACCGAGATTCAGCTTGATAGCTGTAACGTAATACGCAATTGAAAAGATGGCGAAGCCCATCGCAATGAGATTGCGCGCTGGGAAACGGGTCACTAATTGGCCGGAGAGTGGAAATAGGAATATGAGTGATATGCCACCCCCGGAAAGCGCAAGTCCCGCAAGCGTGGCCGTATATCCAAGTTGGCCCTGCAGAAATTGCGGCAACAGAACCGTAGTTGCATTCAGCAGACCACCGGTGAGCAACATCAAAAATGAGCAGATCGCAAAATTGCTGTTCTTGTAAAGCTTTAAATCCATAACCGGATTCTTCGTGTACCACTCCCATATGAGCAGCGCGACGAAAGAAATCACGAAAGTTACTGCGAATCCGACTATGAAGTGTGAGCCAAACCAGTCCTTCTCTTCACCCTTGTCGAGCGTGATCTGAAGCGCGCCCATCGAAATCGCCAGCAGGCCCACGCCTACATAATCCAGGCGAAAGAGATTCCTGCGATCCGGGTTGCTCCAAGGCGGGTCTTCGACCAGGCGCTCTGTGAGAACAAGCGCGGCCAGGCCGACCGGAATATTGATATAGAAAATCCAGTGCCAACTGTAATTGTCGGTAATCCAGCCACCGAGCGTCGGTCCTATCGACGGAGCAAGCACAGCGACAAGCCCGTAGAGTGAAAATGCCAGGCCGCGCTTTGAGGGTTCAAACGAATCAGCCATGATCGCCTGCGCCATCGGCTGCAGCCCTCCCCCACCGGCGCCCTGAAGTACGCGAAACAGCAGCAGCAGCGGAAGCGTGGTCGCAATACCGCACAGAAAGGAGCTTGCTGTGAAGATAACGATGCAGAGCATGAAGAACCGCTTGCGGCCGATCACACTCGCGGCCCAGCCCCCCATCGGCAACACGACCGCGTTCGAGACGAGGTAGGCAGTCAGCACCCATGTGCTTTCATCCTCGCTTGCGCCCAGGCTGCCGGCAATATGCGGCAGCGCGACGTTAGCAATCGAGGTGTCAAGCACCTCCATGAACGCGGCCATGGCAACTACAGCCGCAATCAACCAGGGATTGGTCCTCGGCCGCCATTTCTCTAGCGCAACAAGTAATGGTTCGGCCGTAGCCGTCGCTGCTGACATTGCCTTCCTCTTTCCTGCATCGACTCGCGGCGACACCACCACGCAGGTGTCACCCCTTTTGATAGGTGACGAGATTACAACGAATCTATATTCAGATAAGGAGTAGATGCAGAAATTGAAGAAACGGCGCTGTTTTCTGCCCTCTTGGAAGAAATGTTATGCGCGTTTGCTGGTCCACGCCAAGTGTCACTCAGGCCAGGTTTTTCTTCAGAAATTCGAGTGACCGCTCGCGAGCGAGTTTCGCCGAAGACGCATCATAGACCGACCGCGCATCGCAGTTAAATCCGTGACCAGCTTCATAGCGATAGATGGGAATCTCCGGATGGGCTGCGGCTATTTTGTCTACCATCTCCGGAAGGATATGAGCGTCTTTGTTGCCGAAGTGCAGCATGACTGGGCATTTCGGCTGCTCCGAGGCATATTGCGCAATAAGGCCGCCGTAATAGCCAACCGCCGCATCAATATCCATGCGGCAGGCAGCAAGCCAGGCAACAGATCCTCCGAGGCAATAACCAATCATGCCCGTCTTCTTCCTGGCCGCTGCTCGGGAATAGTCAATCGCGGATTCGATGTCTTTGAGCATATCGCTCATGACCAGCCTCTTTGCATACCCCATAGCCCTTTGCATATCTTCGCCTTCATATTTCAGCTCCACGCCGGACTCAAAGCGATCGAAGATCGCCGGTGCAACCGCGAGGAAGCCATCCCTGGCATAGCCATCTGCGACCGACCGGATGTGCGCGTTTACCCCAAAAATCTCCTGAACTACAACCAGCCCAGCAATGGGCTCGCCTGCAGGCATTGCGATGTAAGCGCTCAGTTCGTGGCCGTCTTCAGCCAGCAACTTCTTCCACTCGCTCATTCCATATCTCCTCTCCTGATGGAATTAAACGACGTGTTCTCCACGCCGGGTTGGCGTCCATACAAATCCTAGTCGTTGCCAGTGGTTGCATCCTTCTCAAGTCTCCCCGCCCAGCGAAGAAAGTGAAACAAATTCAACTTCTCGCGCCACACAAAGCGCAGTACGTCCAGCGACGTCATGCGCTCGGCGCCTATCCCCGAATATGTTTCGATGCGCCACCTCAGGTATTCGCTGCGCCACGGTCGCAGGCGCGAGCCCCGCGTCGCATTCCAAAGAAATCGTATTGCTGAGATCACTCCAGCCCTCAGATTCAGTATAGATAGCCAAATTCAGGAGGCACAGCACGACTCACGCTCTGGCGGAGCCCAGAAAATTGCACCGCCGCCTACGCGTTCGGCGGTGGACTGTACCGTATTTGCACCATCGTGCAATCGTCTTCGAGCTCAGCACCCGCTGTAAACACTTTGAGCGCTGCAAATACTTTGCTTAGGTCCGTGCCGACGGTGATCAAAGGTTGCAGGTGCGTGTCGCCGAAGCAGTGGCCCTCCGGATTCTCGGCCTCGGTAATTCCGTCCGTGAGAACGTATATTTTCTGGCCGGCTTTCAATTGCCGGGTCTCTGACCTGTAGGTTGCATCGGCGAAGAGTCCCACTGGCAAATTGCAATCCTCGCACATGGTGATCGCTCCTTGCGGACCTTCGACCGGATCATATAGTAAAGGCTGCACATGGCCGCAATTCACAAGTTCCACCACGCCGTGTGATTCGAGCCGAATAAGCATAAGGGTTGCATATTTCCGAACGTCTTTCCCGCAGATATATTGATTGGCGATCAGGGCAATCTCAGTAAGGGTGAGTCCAGAGAGTATTTGGCCATGGATCAGCCCCTGCAGGGTCGAACCAAGGACCGCCGCTGAGACGCCTTTACCGGAGATGTCGGCCACAACGATGTAGATCGCACCGTCGTGACAGACGACGTCATAGAAGTCGCCACCGATGCCTTTGCAGGGAATGCTGTGGGCCTCAACCTCGACAAACGGCAGGTGCGGAATCCTGACCGACATCAGGCTTTGCTGAATCTCAGAAGCAATCAGCAGTTCTTCCTGGTAGCGACGCGCTGCGGCTTCAGCCTGTGCCAGAGTCGCATTTTCAACCAGTAAGGTCGCTTCGGTCGCAATGGTTCTCAACAAATCATTGTCCATGCGGGTCAGCCGGCTCTTTTGCTGGCGGCTATCCAAATAAAGCACGCCCAGCACGCGCGATTCATTCCCGGCCTCGTCGGTTGAGTGCTTGCGCAATGGGATGCAAATGATCGCGCGAATGCTCTGTATGACGATGCTGTCTGTCGGACGCGCCGTCTCGGCCGAAAGAGTGTCCGTCAGTATAAAATCCGAGCCGCTGTTGATCGCCTGCCGGATCGCGCTGTTCGATAGGGTCGAACTGTCTGTCAGGTCTTCCTCCTTATTGCTGCGGCCGACCGCCAGCTTCAGTTCCCCGGCGTTATCGATCAGGAAGACGTAGCCTCGTTCGACGCGGGTCAGTTCTAGGGTCGTGTCAATCAGTGCAGCCAGGATTTCCTTCACGGCGCCTACATTGTTGAGCCTTCGAGCGGCCTCGACAAACCAGGTCAATCGGGTAATTTCCCGGTCCGAACTCGATGGCTCCCTCAAATGATCCAAGGTTGCCCGTATGGAATTGGCGGTGGATTCCGTGTCAGCGAGTTGCTCCCACGACCTCTCAGATAGGGCGAGCTTTGGCCCCTCAAGGAATCCGAACCGGATCTGATCGCCGGGTGCCAGGGTGTGACGTGAAACACGCTCTCCGTTAACGAAGCACTCCGGGTTGATCCCGACCAACTCCAGGCACTGGCTCGAAGGGGCAAACTGAATTTCCGCATGGTGACGGGAAATGTATGGATAGGGCAGCACCAGGTCCATCTGGGGGGACCGGCCAATCAGGAACGGGGTGCGGCCGTTAATCCTGGTCTCTGTCCCGTCGTGCGTAAGAATTAATGAGAATTCGTGGGAGACACTCTCCGCCATGGCTGTATGTTAAACCCGGCAGGTCGAAGCAACCAGCATTTCGTATACAATCGTCACGACGCAGCCAATGGATGCATGCCCACGAATGACTTGGCTGCGTTTATACCGATTCGCGGGAGGGGAACATGGCAAGTGGTCAAAGCAAGATTGAACGGCTGCACGCGGCTGGCATTATTGTCGCGGAACATTTTTCGGAGAGCGACAAGAAAATCGTCGATCAGATAACTGACGAAGAAATTAACGTTCTGATTAAATTACGCCAAAGGATGGGCGCGGTTCCTCAAGGGAAAGAGCATTTGCGTCCCAATATCCCCGTTTAAACCAGCTGGACAGATACAGATATTGACTTCTGCTCCTGCTTAAAGCCGCACAACTCCCCCTCCAGTGCGCGCCGGTCACATAATAACCTGCTTAGAACGACAAGTACGGGAGTAGGCGATGGAAATCCCAACAAATAGCGACATCTTATGGGGCAAAATCCGCCTCGCAGAGGGTCGGCTATTCGCGGCCACTCATATGTTCTGGAACCATCCGGAACTGCCACGCCTATTCCCGGCCTTCCTCACCCAAACCTTTTGCGTTATGCGCAGCGGCCTCCAATTAATGTCTGCTGCGCTAGATCGCTCCGTAGAAATGCCGGATGACTCGGTCGCATCCAACCTTGCAGCCTATTTGCGCGTCCACCTCAATGAGGAAAAAGGCCACGACCTCTGGCTGTTGGAAGACATCTGCTCCCTCGGCTACGATGAGCATGACGTCCTGGACACGCCGCCCTGCGCCTCGGTGGTGAATCTGATCGGGTCCCAATATTTCTGGATGAATCATGTGCATCCGGTTTCGGTGATGGGCTATCTGATCCTGATGGAAGGCTATGCTCCCCTACCCTCGCAGCTTGAGGACATCCGGCTGAAGTCCGGAGCTCCGGCAACCGCGTTTCGATGCCTGAAAAGACATGCTGACGACGACCCGGCCCACCTGGCAGATCTGAACCAGGCTCTCAATGGCATGAGCTTAACCGGCAAGCAGGCGCAAGCCGTGGCAATGTGCGCGTTTGCCGCGATCGAGAACACAGCGGCCATGTTTGAAGAGCTCGTTGCGAGTGACACAACGTTTGAGGCTGGCGGCCAGCGCGAGGACTTGCGGTATGCCCGCGCTTGAAAGATCGAGAATCGCGCATTACGAGGTGCTCGAGCGGGTGGGCGCCGGCGGGATGGGTGTTGTTTGGAAGGCAAAAGATACCCGCCTCATGCGTCTGGTGGCCCTCAAGTCCCTGGGACCGGCAAGCGACAGCAATCCCGGTTCACGTGCAAGACTGATTCAGGAAGCCCGCGCCGCATCGCAGCTTGACCATCCGAATATCTGCAGCATCTATCAGGTTGAAGAGCTTCCCGACGATGAAGTCATTATCGTAATGGCGTTCTACCATGGGGAGACTCTTGCCGAGCGGCTCCGGCGAGGGCCACTCGATCCGAACGCTGCTGTTGACGTTGCGGCGCAACTACTCTCAGGACTCGAGCACGCCCATCAGCGTGGCGTCATCCACCGCGACGTAAAGCCTGCGAACCTGATTCTCTGCGAAAATGGTACGGTCAAGATCGTCGACTTTGGCCTGGCCAAGGACCTGGCGAGCGGCAAAGGGCTGACCGCCACGGGAGAAATCCTGGGAACCATTAGCTACATGTCCCCTGAACAGGTCCTCTGCAAGACGCTCGATCACCGGGCCGACCTGTGGGCGAGCGGCGTCGTCCTCTACGAAATGTTGTCCGGCCAACATCCCTTTGTGGCTTCCAGTTCCTATGAGATTTTCGAAGCGATCTTACGAAAACCACACCGCAGGGTCCGGGACCATGCACCGCATGTTCCCAACCATCTGGAGGAGGTGGTCGAGAGAGCCTTGGAGAAGGACATCCAGAGGCGATTCCAGACCGCAAGAGAGTTTCTGGATGCTTTGCAAGCGCCTTCCGGCTCCCGTTTGTACAGGACCACGCAGAGGGTGGCCGTTCCGGAGGAGTTGCGGCTTGCTCCGGTTCCTGCCGATCGCACAATCCTTGTCCTGCCTTTCACAGGGGACAATGAGCACCAGGAAACACAGGACTTTTGTGACGGACTTACCGATGAGATCATCACCGATCTTTCCGGAGTTCACTCGCTGCGCACCATCTGCAGCACGTCGTCTATGCGCCTGAAAAACTCGCCTCAGACCCCGGCTCAGATCGCGGAGGAGCTTGGCGTCCGAAATGTTCTTCGCGGCGCGGTGCGGCTGGGGCAGCTCGTAGATCCGGCAAAAGCCACAGGTGGTAGGGCCGTCCGCGTAACCACACAACTCATTGACGCACGTACGGACACGCTGATTTGGGGCGACAAATACCGCGGGACTACGGACGATGCTTTTGCAATTCAGGAATCTATTTCGCGCCAGATCGTATCAGCCCTGAAGGTGACCCTCAGCCCAGAGGAGAATCGGCAACTGGAAGCCCGCCCTCTGCCCGACATACGCGCTGTGCAATTTTACGTAAAGGCGAAGCAGGAGATCCTGAATTACTCGCACGAAGGCCTGGACCGCGCCCTTGAATACCTTGAGATGGGAGAGCGGGTCGTAGGCAAGAATGTCTTGCTGCTCTCAACCCGAGGGCAGGTCTATTGGCAGTACCTGAATGCAGGCATCAGCTCGGACCATGAATATCTTTCCCGTGCGAAACATTGCGCAACCGAAGCTGCAGCAATTGACGCGGCATCCCCACATGTCCTCAGGCTTCAGGGACTGATCAGCCTGCAGGAAGGAAAGACGCAGGAGGCGGTTCTGTTGCTGAAGCGTTCGATCGCCGAGGACCCCAATGACTCGGACAGTTTGAGCTGGTACTCCGCCCTGTGCGCGCTCACCGGCAAAGCGCACGCCGCAATGCCGCTGGCGCGTAGAATCCTTGAGATTGACCCCCTGACACCTGTGTATCGCTTTTTACCCGGCCTTCTCTCCATGTCTGCTGGCGAGTTCGCCGATGCAATTCCATCTTTTGACGAAGCGATTCGGCTGGACCCAAAGAATCCCTTGCTGCTCTGGCTGAGGGGGCAAGCTTTGGCGCTCGACGGCAAGACCGAAGAGGCAATCGCCCAGTTCGATGCTCTGAAGCAGGAATGCGGAGAGCATTATTTCTGCAGAATCGGCAGTGTGATGGTCGCAGCCCTGCGCCGAGATGCTGCAGCCGCCGAAAAATATATTGACCCTGCATTTGAAAAACTCACCGCCGCAGACGCTCACTATTCCTGGATGTTGGGCGAGTGTTACGCCCTGCTTGGCAATGTTGAGCGCGCAATTACATGGCTGCGCGTCGCCGTCGATAATGGATTTTTTAACTACCCGATGCTGGGTCGGTGGGACCCGCTGCTGGCCAACCTTCGTGGTCACGCAGACTTTGTAGCCCTGTTGCGGCATACCAGGGAGCTTTGGGAAAGGTTTGAGGTTTGAGCTACAGCCTGAAGCGACTGCCCGTATAGCCTGCACCGCTTACCCTTTACGGCCGCCATAGGCATGGAGATGAGGAATTGAGATTCAACGTGATCGACATTCCGGAAGGCTCCACCCGGATAGGTCGGCTGGATCCCGACCGACGTGTAAATATGACCGTTGTTCTGGCTCAGAAGGCGCCTCTACCGCCACTTCATTCATCGGCTCCTGCGTCAACTGGCCACGGTTCAGGAACGCATCCCCGGACAAAGTATTTCACCCACGCAGAACTCCGGAAGGCTCATGGTGCTGTGTCCGGTTCAGCCGAAATAGTAACCAGATTTGCCGAACAGCATAAGCTTACTGTCGTTGAAGCCGCACCGCAAAGACGTACGATTCGGCTGTCAGGACGCTCCGCGGACATTGAGCGCGCATTTAAAACCAGGTTGGAGGAGTTTCGCCACAAGGGCAGCATATTTTATGCACCCTCGCGGCCGATTGAAGTTCCGGAGAATTGGGCCGGGATGGTTGAGATAGTTCTCGGACTGCATAACTTTCCCCATTCCCGGCCGCGTCGCCGTTCCTCGCTGTGCTGTTCGGAGCCTTCATCTCAATTGCATGACCTGGCCCGGGCCTACCGCTTTCCCCCGGACTTGGATGCAACCGGTCAGACGATCGGCCTGATCGAATTCGGGGGCGGCTTTTATCCTGATGACATCGAAGCATTCTGCAGGCGCTTTCATATAAAACCGCCCAAAATTACTGTGGCCAAGATCGGCTCCGGCGACAACCAGCCTGCGGACCGTCGAGCAATCCACCATTTGCTGGATGCGCTTGCCGGCACTATTTCTCTCGCTGCCGGAGCTACAGAGAGTGACTCCTTCCTCGCCGCTCAATGTACAGCGGAAGTCACCATGGATATTGAAGTTCTCGCGGCGCTGGCCCCGGCAGCTCATATCGTCACTTACTTTGCGCCCGGCGATGAGCAGGGTTTGTACCACGCTATCAACCATGCAGTTCATGATGAACACAACAAGCCCGACATCCTTTCCATCAGTTGGGGAATGCCGGAGCACGCCGTCACGGCGGCGGAAGTCCACGCTCTTGAGGGCGTGCTCCATGAAGCCGCTCATTTGGGTATCTCCATCTTTGCGTCGTCTGGCGATTCAGGAGCTACGAACGGCTCCGAGAACGGTGCGCTCTCTGTGAACTATCCAGCAAGCAGCCCTCAATGCCTGTCTTGTGGAGGCACCAGCGGCAAAATCGTCAACGGCGAAATTCATGAAGAAGTGGTCTGGAACGCGACCCACTTCGGGATCAAAGGTGCCTCCGGCGGCGGAGTCAGCAATCGATTCCGCATTCCTGCATGGCAGCAAAACGCACAAGTGCCAGCCGGCCCGGGCGACACGCCGGGCCGTGGTGTGCCGGATGTGGCTGGGCTTGCCGATCCTCGCTATGGGTGCGAGCTGTTGATGGCGGATCGTACCTTCGCCTCTGCCGGCACCAGCGCGGTCGTCGTCATATGGGCGGCTCTGATCGCCCGTATCAACCAGGGGCTGGGCCGACGCTGCGGCCACCTGCACCCATACCTTTATTCCCTCGGCAAGGAGCGCCGGACTGGTTTACACCCCGTCTTAAAAGGGAATAACGGCTATTACCATGCAGGCGAGGGTTGGAATGCCTGCGCCGGATATGGAACCCCACGAGGCGACGCACTGCTTGAATCCCTCAGGCACATGCACCGGGCCTGAGCACTGCGGACCATCCTCCCGCAGCGCTTCCCATGTAATACCCCACGTCTTCTTCGATCGCTATTGCTGCTCTGTGCTCAACGATGGCGGCGCGTCGCCAGGTGAAGCGCCCCACGACTGGTCCGGATCGGCCCCGAGCAAAAACTGCAGAGTCCCGCCGGCCGTGATGTCGTGGAATCTGATCCAGTTCTTTGCATACTCGCGCCCATCCAGCTTCACGTTTTGGATATACGGGGTATCGCCGGGAGCATCCGATGTCTTGATCGTGAAGGCCTTGCCGGAATACGGCGTGTGAAGGTGGATCACAATCCTGGAAAAGACCGGACTGACCAGTTCGTAGGCTAGACTCGCCGGATCCACTGAATAGATGCCCATCATGCTCATGACCGCCCAGGATGACATCTCGCCGCAATCATCATTGCCGGGAATACCATCAGGAGTGTCCGTGTAGTTTTCGTCCAGCACCCTACGAACGACCCGCTGGCTCTCCCACGGATTGCCGGAGAAGTTGAACTCAAAGGGTGCTTCCAGATCGGTCTCGTTGTATGGGTTGTAATACTGTCCATACCATCCGGGCTTCTTGTAATCAAAGAACTCGGTTAGGCGCCGGTTGAAACGTGCCTCACCCACTGCATTCACCAGCCACGCCATATCGGCCGGCGCCAGCCACTGATAGTGCCAACCGGAACCCTCAATAAAACCATGCTCGCTCTGCAATGGATCAAAATCTGCTGCCCACTTCCCGTCGGAGTTGCGCGGACGGAAGAAATGATCCTGGGTATCAAAGAGGTTGCGATAGTATAGCGCTCGCTGATAGAGCAGCTTGGCATCCGCCGTCTTCCCCAGCTTCACCGCCAGCCTGTACAGTGAGGCATAGGCGATGGCGTCTTCCTGTAGCTGCGACACCGATCCGTAGCTCACCTTGTCATTCGGAACATAGTGCAGTGTGTTGATCCATTGGATCCCTGCCTCGCCCGCATACGGTTTTCCAGATGGCGGAGCCTGAGTCGCGTCGCGGAACATGCCCTCATACGCAGCATTCATGTCGAATCCGTGCAGACCATCCAGCCATGCCGTACTTACCACCGTGGTAAGAGGGCTGCCGGCCATGACATTGGTATATAGATTGATTTGCGGCCATCGTCCAATCCAGCCTCCCTGCTGGTACATCAGGACAATCGACTGCGCCATATCTTCCATCCGCCTCGGCTCGATTAAAGCGAGGAGCGGCATTTCGCTGCGATAGATGTCCCATCCGGAATAGTTGCAGTAGACGGTATGACCGCGAGCAACGTGATGTATTTTCCCGTCAAACCCCAGATATCTCCCATCGGCGTCGTTGAAGATGCTGGGCATCATCAAGCTGTGATACAGAGCAGTGTAAAAGACACGCTCGCTGGCAGCGGAACCGCCCGACACGTCGATCACGCTCAGGGCCTTGTTCCAGACGGCTACAGCTCGATCGCGAATCTCGGAGAAGCTTTTGCCTGCCGCCTCAGCTTTCAGATTGTTCTCGGCGCCAGCCTGGTCTACGTAGGAGATTCCGATCTGCGCAGTTATGGTCTGTTGCTGCGACGCGGCAGGCCAGGAAACATACGCTCCGATCCATTGATCGTGGTTGTCCTGAGTTGCCGAGCGTGTATCCGCTGCAAGTTCGACCGGACTATCGGGCGAGGAGCCGCTCCAGGTGCCATAGCTTGAGAATGGACGATCGAAGTTAATGACAAAGTAAACCTTGTAGGTCTGCTTGTCTCCGCAGAAGGCGCGATTCACCACGTAGCCTTCGACTGTATGGTCGCCCACCAGGCGCACATACGACGCAGTGGTGTAGTTCAGCGTATGGCTGATGGGAAGAAGAACGTTCGCAGCTTTCCCTGCAGGAAACGTGAACCGAACCATGCCAGTCCGGTCCGTTGCGGTAAGCTCTGCGTTAATGCCCCACCGCTGCAAGCGGACCTGATAGTAGCCAGGAGCAGCGGATTCCTGGTCATGCGAGTACGGCGACTCAAACTGGCTTTCCTCAGCCTCTACTGGCCCGGTTGTTGCCGTAAAGAAGACCTCCCCTTCATTTGAGCAGCCAACTCCGCTCATGTGCGTCATGCTGAAGCCCTTGATGCTCATCTGATCGTAGTGATAGCCATAGCCGTTATCTTCTGTATCCGGGCTTAGCTGCACCATTCCAAACGGCATAACCGCGCCAGGAATCAGATTCTCTGGGCCACCGGGCCCTCGACCTGTTCCGATAAATGAATCAACCTTTGCGGCGTTCCCTTCTGCTGCCCAACTACGGCTTGTAAATGCCCATGAGGAGCAAAGCACAAGGCTGCATACGGCAAACAGCCATGCTGCCTTTTTGGCCGGTCTTCGGATGAGTGGAACGATACAAGGATTGTTTAAACGGTGATTGTTGAAAGAATGACAAGGCACAGACTTGAAAGAGAGGATGGTACTCAGCTTTGTGAACATTGTAAAAATTACGATGCTCCTTTGTATGCTTCAGGTTGCGGCACTCCCTTTCAAATGCTAGCTCTCAAACTCGACCTCCGACGTTGGCACCATATCCTTGTCTCATGCAATCCAGATATCGAGCGTCGGCACGGGAGGATGCTCATTACCTGATTCGTTATCGACTGCGGCGAACGGCCGCTGCGCGTCAGAGTCGATACCGTGCGACGTCCGGCAGAAGGCTGCCGAAAGACGCTCCTGTTCTCTCTGGAGTAGGACCTCTTCACTGCACGGCTGATAGTGCAACCTCGCTGGTCCGTTCGGTGGTGGACGGATCAGACGGTCCAACATTGGCGCGTACGAACCGATAGCGAGTGTAATCAATAGTGAGAATTGCTTTGCCGCCAAGACGAATTCGGCTTTCGCTTCTGTCCAGTTCGGGAAGCCAGAATTCGCCGGTCTTCTCGTACACATGATGAATTGTTGTGTCGCGGATCCAGAATGATGGGCTTTTTGCAGGCTGCGCCTCGATTTTGGCTACGGCATAATCCCGCGCATCGACCCAGATAGTTCCACGATAAAGCAGAGGGCCGCGCACCTTTGGCTCGACCTGGAGAACGTACATTCTTCGGCCGTCTTTGACCTCACTGCGAATGAGTTTGAAGTTATAGTTTGCAGGTGTCAGGTCATGGCTTGCATGATCGGCGGCCGCTTTCACCTCAGTCTTCAACAGCTTGATAAGCACATGATTCACAAGCAAATGTGAACCGGACTCTGAAACTATCTGAAATTTTTGTCGAAATGGTCCGTTGCAGGTTGTGTCCACAACCAGGTCGGCGTCCGCGCCATGCGGAAAGCCCCTGTATTCGATGTGATAGTGCCGTGTGGATACATAGGTGCCGATCTCTTCGGCTCGTTGTTGGTTGTGCAGCACCAATTGCTGGACAATCGTCTCGACGGGCAGCGGGGCCTTGCTTGTCTCATTTCCTCCCGCTGCCAGAACCGGCGTCCGACCGGCGATGAGCACCAGTCCGATCACGCACCATAGCAGGCGACCGCAACGCAAAAAGGGAGCGGCATCGGTCTGCCATCGGAGGTTCGGAAAGGTATCGGCCCGTCTCGATTCAATCACCCGCCCCAACAAGTGCATATTGATCCTCTTCCTGGTCGCGTTTCTGGTCGCGGAGTGAGCGCTCGAATGCAGCGAGTTGGTCTTCGATGAGTTTCTCTTTACTGTGACGCTCAATGATGTCTTCGCGATAGCGGCGGAGGAAGTAGTCGATTGTTTCGACGCGGATGCGGATGGATCCCGTAGGCTTATTTTCGTCAAGGTCTTTAAACGAGAAATAAGGAGTCCCGGAGCGCTCAATGATGCCTTCGATGACGCCGTAGATCGGCGCATCGTGACCGCATTTGAAGCTCGATACTTCTAGGGCAACAAGGTTTGGGTGACGCGCGGTGAACTTGGCAGCCCAGACCTTGTGGTTGGTGCTGGTGGAGTAGCGGTTCTTCCAGACGTCGCTGATGTCCAGCGGATGTGTGATGATGCCAGCGCGCACCTCCTCGCCAAAGAGCCGCTCCAGCAGGTCTTCGTCTACCGGAAGGGTGCTCTGGGAGAAGACGGGGTAGCCGAGTTTCTGGAATTCCTCCATGATTTCATGGTTGAGCCCGGGGTCGTGATGGTAGACGCGGCCCAGCATGACAATGCCGATGCGGTCTTCGCGTTCAAGCTGATCGAGCACCTGGCGCGCCTGGCGGCGAATGTCGCTTTCGCATTCCGTGAGCGCGCGGAAGCCAATCTCGATCGCGCGGTCGTTCTCCTCGCGCGAGAGGCCCAGAATCGGCGCCCAAGCCTTGTACATCTGCTCGGCGCAGATCTTCATGTCCTGAAGATTGAGGATGGGATCGAGATAGACAATTCCGTTTTCGGTAAAGAGATCACTCTCCTTGGTAAACGCTGCTTTCACGGCATTGGGCGTAGCCGTAACCGTTGGGCAGGCGTTCGAGCCGGTCAGGTTTACCAGGTGAGTGTGCAACACGTCGTACATCGGAAACCAGATGGCATTGAGCGGCTTCTTACTGTGTTTGACTGCGAGCAGGTTGTAGACGTGCGCGATGCCAATCTTGGACGGATAGCAGGGATCGACGGCTCCGCGGCTGGCTCCTGCCCGATAAAGTTCAGGCGTTGTGTAGTCGGAATAGACAATGTTTTCGCCCGGTATGCCGAGGCTGGCGAAATACGCATTGAAGAAGGGCGCGTACGTATAAGTGTTCAGCAGACGTGGAATGCCGACGCGAAATTCCTTGCGCCGGTCCATCAGCGTAGCGCGCTCCTTGGCCGCCTTCGAGACGAAAAGGCCCTTTGTGCTGGGAACGGCGTCGGCAACGAGGGGAACTTCGCGCGTGCGGAAGACTTCACGGGCAGCGAAATCGACGAAGTTGGGGTTGGCGGCCTTGATCTTATCGATGTCCGCCTTAATGCCCTTCATGTCGTTGAGATCCTCGACCGCGCCTTTTTCGCAGGTGGCAATGATCAGCCGTTGTTCCCCGACACGAAGGGGAACTTTCGTCTTGCGCGGCTGGAACTCGCCAGTCGGCTTTGGAGCTTCAACTACGGTCTTCGCGCCGGGAGCGGCTTGAATCTGTATGAGGGGCTCGGCCTTCGCGCGCAGAGATGTCGTTGAGGACGAACCGCATCCGCAGCCGCCACTCGAATGCTCGTGACCATGGCCTGTGCTGCAGGAAGACCCTTGGGTAGGCAGATTGGCCTCAATTTGCTCAAGGCTGGGCAGGTTTGCGGCCGCCGCCGCGGTTGCAACTTCCTCGGGTGTGGTAGCACGATCCGTCGCTGGCGGAGCGGACACAGCTGCAGGAGTCTCGACTGCGGGCTTTCCGCTGACGTCAACGTCGATAAAGGTGCGCAGGCAATTGTTCTTGCAGAAGTAGCAGCGCGTATCCTCATTGCGGGTGGTGCGGTAGCTGATCCGCCGCACGGCATCGAGCCCGATGAAGGTCGTCAGCCGGCCCTTGCGCCATAGGCGAAGAGCTTCCTGCGCTGCGCCGATTGCGCCCGACTCGCCGCAGTGCTCGTGCACGATGATCTCCGGTGACTTGCCATTCGCGCGGAAGCTTGACCGGATGAAATCGACCTCGGCCTTCACGACGGCAAGGTTATTCTGTGTGCCGCCTTGGAGGACGAAGCGCGAACCGAGAGCTGCGAGGTTCGGAATGCTGGCGACGTAGAGGAATACATTCTTCGGCAGCACATCGGCAAGACCAGCAAGAATCTCTTCCGAGCGCCATCCCTGGCGCTGGAAGTTCACGATGTCCGATTGCATGAAGACGGCGCAGCCGTAGCCGAAAGCAGGCATGGACTGTGCCGAGAAAGCCACGTCGGCGAAATCCTCAATCTTCATGCCAAAGCCCTCGGCGGTCGACTGTAGGAAGTAGCCGTTGCCCGCCGAACACTGCGTATTCAGCTTGAAGTCTTTAACGCGACCGTCCTTGAGAACGATCAGCTTGATGTCCTGGCCGCCGACGTCGACGATGACGTGCGGGTCCTCATAGAACTTGAGCGCCGATTCGGTGTGAGCAACGGTTTCGACGAGCGCCACGTCGGCGTTGAGCACGTCGCGGAGAATGTCCTTGGCATAACCAGTCGTGCCCACTCCAAGAACCTCAAGCGATGCGCCCTTGCTCTCGACCTGCTCGCGCAGCTTGTCGAACATCTCAATGGTGTCCTGGATGGGGTTGCCGTTCGATAGCTGGTAGGCCTTGCACAAAACTTCGCCGCTCTTGTCGAGCAGAACAGCCTTGGTTGATGTGGAACCGCCATCCACGCCAACAAAACCCGAGATCACCTCATCGGTGGCAAAATCTGCAGGAACAAACTTCTTGCGCCGGAATTCTGTCCGGAATTGATCAAGCTCGCCGCTGCTGGCAACCAAACCTTTGCCGCCTGACGCCGCCTTCTCCTCGGCGCGGCCGTGTTCGATGTACCACTGCAGCTTTTCTGTCCCCCGATACCGGCCGACTTCCCGTTCCTCGTCTTTGCCAAATTCAACCGAGCCAAGCGCGGCAAAATACTGTGCGTTTTCGGGAACTTTAATTAGATCCTCAGGTGTCGCGCCATCCGGGATTGCGACTTTTCGCTCCTTCCACATGCGCGGGATGTTGGCCTGCCATGCCTCGCGCATGCCACGGATGAACGAGTTTGGCCCGCCAAGCAGCAGCACATGAGGACGCAGGGTGTTGCCTCGGGTCAGCACGCTCAGGTTTTGCAGCACAATGGCCTCGAACAGGGAGGCCATGAGTTCGTGCGACGGCGTTCCGGTCTTCTGCAGGCTGTTGATGTCAGTCTCGGCGAACACACCACACTTGCCGGCGACCTTGTGCAGCTTGATGCCGTGGTAAGCCTGATTAGAGAGCTCCGACGCGGGGATTTTAAGCTTCGCGTTGATCTTGTCGATAACGGCCCCGGTACCACCGGCGCACTTGTCGTTCATGGAAGGGATCTTCTTCTTGCGCCCAGTCTCCTCGTCATCCTTAAAGACAATGATCTTCGCGTCCTGTCCACCAAGCTCGATGACGGAGTAAACCTCCGGGTGCAGCTTTTCGACGGCGAGCGCGACCGCATGGACCTCCTGAACGAACTTCGCCCCGATCATGTCGGCCAGCGTGCCACCTCCTGATCCGGTGACGAAAATGCGTGTCTTCTCCGACGCGATGCCGGCGTCCGATTCCATGCGTTGCAGGAATTCCAACACCTTTTCCGGCTGCCGCGTCTCGTGGCGCTGGTAGTCCTGCCACAGGATCGTATCCGTGGCTGCGTCCACCACTACTGCCTTCACTGTCGTCGAGCCGACATCAAGACCAACAATGAGTTGCTCCATCCGAGAGTTCTCCTTGTCTTCCCGTCTTGCCGGACTATCCAATGCAGGAGTCCGGGTGTATGTCTATCTGCCTCCGGTTGAAGGCGTGGCTTACGTCATCGTCCGTTCGTTCAACGCCGCCCAAAATGCGATCGCTCGACTGGGGCTTTCGCCACGCCCTCGAGCGCTAACCGCAAACCAAGCGCCACAATGAACATTGCCGTAGAAGCAGCGCCTTCCACCAGAAATCGCATCGCAAGCCGCATCATGCCGCAGCCGCGGTCGACTGAGCGACACGCTCGCGATGCCTAGCCCCCCCACTCGCATCCATAAGATCGCTGACGTGCCAGGCAAACTGCGCGGCTGTTCCAGCCAGTCCACCACGATGAGGCACCTTGTGCAGAGCTTTCTTCAGCTCCGGGTGATGGTCAACATAGTCGCGGAGATCATCGATGGACCTGCCCCGCTTTTCGAGAACGGTCTCGAATTCAGCCCGAGCTTTGGCCCTGGCTTCGGCAAGCGCCATCTGCACTCGGCTGTGAGCGTTCACCTCGCCCTCGCCGGATGTCTCGATGGGCAGAAAGATCATGTCCTTGTATTTGCTGACCACTCTCGATTGCACCGCGTCAGACTGAGTTGAAGGCATGCAGCCGAAGGGCTTGAGCGCCAGCACCATGTGGCAGAGGTGATTCACGGTGTAGAAGACATTCTTTCCAACTTCCATATGTCCTTCGCCGCCACGTGCCAGCTGGTGATAGAAGGGATGAGCCAGCCGCGCGAGCTCCTTCTGGGGAACCAGGTGATGCACCGTGCCCCCCATGTGCTTGATGGTCCGGTGGTAGAAATAGGTCCACATGCCTATACCGGCATTCAAGCCGCCAGTCTTCTTCAGAAGCGTGAGTTCGTTGACTGTCCGCTTCTTCAGCTCGTACCACTTCGGATCGCGGTACGGCGCCTGGGCATCAAACCTCGCCTTCGCGCCCTCCTTCGCCACATACATCATGTATGCAATCCAGGTAGCGATGGGTTCAACAAGTACCTGCGCGCCCTCTTTTTCGAGGAAGGCGAACATGTTGAAGTTGCCATCGCCTTCGGTAGTCTGCGCCCAGAATTCTCCCGTAATCTTGATGACGGGTTTCACGCGCAGACGATCCACTTCAATGGAGTTGATGCTGTCGCGGCAGGCATGCAGCGCGTCGACATACTCCTTGCCGTAGAGGTTATGGGCGACTTTGCCCAAAGTACAGCTGATGCCCGCGACCTTTTCGTGCTTCTCGAGATAAGGCAAGGCCCATTTAGGCGCTGCCTCCTTGATATGCCAGCGCTTGCGACCGCGAAGCGTATCGGTGAGGGTCTTGACCGACTCCTGAATAACGCGGTCCGTTTCGCCCTTGTTCACCTCGAATGGTCGGACCTGGTACACCAACTCGTTGATGACATCGCCGAGGTTCAGGGCGTTGAGCATACCCATGCCGAAGTCCACCGAGAATTTGAGCCCCGGCTCGCCGCTGGCGGCCTTGATGCCGTCTGTCTGCTGGAACAGAAGTACGCGGAAGCCGTCAAACCCCGCATTCTGTAACGCGTAGCGGTACTCAGCCTCGTACATTCCGAAGCGGCAGGGACCGCAGGAACCGGCAGTGAAGAAGACATAGTTGTCAATGATCTCCTTCTTTGTCATCCCCTGGTGCTCTAGGCTCTGGAGATAACGCACGAGGTTCCCGACGGTGAAGTAGGTGGGATTGCACTGACCGTTGTTGCCGTACTCTTTGCCTGCCTGAAAGTCGGCCACAACCGGGGTGGGAATGTTCTCGCAGTGATACCCGCTGCCGTGAAAGACTGCCTTGATCATCTCCTCGTGTTTCCAGGTCAATCCACCGAAGAGAATGGTCACACGGTCGCGCTCCTCAGCTGTGAAAGAGCGCTCTACGGGCCTGTTGAACTCCTTCATCCGTGCCAAGCCTGCTTCGGCACGAAGGCGCGCTCGTTCCGCGTCGATACGAGCCTGAATTTCCATCTCGAAGTCTGTCTGGGTGACCTCAACCGTTGTCGGCATAAATTTCTCCCTCAGGTAGGATTAGGTTTACCGAGCCGGCGGAACTGCAGGGATTACATCTGACCGTGTACCCCCTGAAATCCGTGAGCCAGTTGCTTGAAGAAATACTTGATCACGCGCTGGTCGTTATAGCACCAGCCGAGGATATGGTTCAACGTGGAAAAACAATGAGTCTGGCAGCTTTCTTTCTGATGGTCAAGCTGCTTTGTATCGAACTTGTGGTCGCCAACGACGCCCCAGTCATAATTCGCCGTATACATCGGGAAGCATGGCGCCAAGGTGCCGTCAACGCGAACAATCATCGAGTTCTGGCCAGCACGGCAGTTCCAGGGAAAATGCTTTCCCTTCATGAAGTCAACCATTTGCCATAGACGCGTGTTTGAGTTGACCATCTTGTAACCCGAATCCTGCTTTTCAGTAAGCCACTGGATCGTCTCCTCAACCGCAGGCCAGTCGCCGGGGGTGATGTAGGTGACGTTTTCCTCCGCATGCTTGAAATGCTCATCCTGCGCTAGCAGAGGAGACTCGTTAATGTGGTAGTCGGTCGCGATGCCAAGATCATGCGCAATCTCAGTAAGCTGCCGTACGTCGTCCAGATTGTTGCGGCAGATGTTGATGTTGAGGAACACCGAATAGCCGTAGCTGTATTGTTTCCGGATCAGGTAATCGAACTGCTTGCGGATGGGGACCAGTGCTTTGGGCAAACCCTTTTTGATGTCCACCGCGTCGACCGCAATGTTGAAGGTGGCAAGGCCCGCGTCGGCCAGCTTGTCAATTACTTCAGTCCGTAACAGACGCGCATTGGTGGGCAGATAAATCCAGAAGCCCTTCTTTGCTGCGTAGTAAGTGATGCGGTGGATAAAGTCTGGCCGAAGCAACGGCTCGCCGCCCATATAAGCAAGTACCCGGCAACCGGTACCATGCAGCCAGTCCACTGACCGCTTGGCCGTGTCCTCTGTCATGCCCTTGATACTGTTGTCAAACGCCCAACAGTAGTGACAGTCCAAGTTGCATTTGAACTCCGTGAACAGATATGCGATGAGTGGGTGGAAATCTCCGGACGTTACCCGTGAGCGGATGTACGGGAAGAGCCATCCGCGCATACTTCGATAGATCTGGTCGGCGGCCCAGTGACGGCTTGCGGGAGCCTTCCAGTTTGGGTCATCCTCAACCGGGCCAAGCAGTTCGGGGTGCTGCGGAAATACCGGATCGGGAAAAGTCTGCGGCTTTCCAAGAGGTGGGAGGTGAACCTTATCTGATGTCGGCTGGGTCAGGAGCTGATGCAAAGGGACATCCAACCGAAAGCCTGAGGTTCGAGGCTCATGCTGTTGCGTAGCTGTTCCCATAAATGAGGTATCCCCCGTCAAACGAATCGCTTCCCTTGAACTGCGTGCGCCCGACTGGATGGCTCTCGTCGGACATTTCATCTTTTCATGTGCGAATCATCTGCCACATTTGGTTGTCGTTATCGTTGCGGATCGTCCGGTCTTGTGATCTGTGAACCTTTAGAAGCCGCGCCGGGAAGTTTGGATGCGGGTTTTTTGAGACTTTTTTTCTTGCAGACAATGCGATTCACCGCAAGGTGAAACGTCTGGCACCCAACGGAATCGAATCGGTATTCGCGGTCCGGTGCTTAAACGAAATTATCGATCCCGGCACTTCTAAAGAGTCGAAAGGGGTGGCTTTATCAGCAGAATGAAGCGGCAGATGTGTTGCCCGCAAAGAACAGAAATCAAAGAGCAAGAGGTGTCGCGATCATAGAGTTTTGACCCTCCTGACGATCACTGCCGCGTTACACACTCGATCACAGAAGATCCAAACTCACCCGAGTTTTGAGGAGTGCTGGTTTCGGCAGAGGTTTCGCAAGCTATGCGCTTCAACGGTGATTCCAGGAGACTTAATTCTCATGTTGCTCAGACGATTCTCTGCCTGCACACTCGCTCTGCTGTTTTTGGGGCCGATGAGGATCTGCGCTCAACGTGCGCCGCCGGCGCCCTCCGGGCCTGGGACCATCGTTGGAACCGTGCTTGATGTAAACGGAGGCGTCGTACCGAACGCCTGCATCCGCTTACAAGAGGGTCACTCCGAGCGAGTCGGGGTGGCGAATGCAAACGGCTTCTTTTCATTCGACCACATCACACGGGGAGTACGTTGCAGCGTGCTAATCACTGCTCCAAAGTTCGCTCCCTGGACTTCAGAGGTTCCGGCTTTGTCTCCGGGTCAGTTCTATTCGCTCTCCGGTATCAAGCTGCACCTGGAAACGGTTCACTTCGTTGTCAAGGCGAAAACGACCGAAGAGATCGCGACCGAACAGGTTCGGGTTGAAGAGACGCAAAGTGCTCTCCGTGTCATTCCGAACTTCTATGTTGCCTACGATCCAAACTCAGCACCGCTGACCGCAAAACTGAAATTTCAGCTTGCCTTTCGGCTCCTTGTTGATCCTGCGACGATCGGCGGGTTCGTGTTGAATTCGGGTTTTTACCAGATGTCGCATTACCCTGACTACCAGGAGGGCCTGAAAGGCTTCGGCCAGCGTTTGGGCGCGACCTTCGCAGGTGGGTATGCAAACCTGCTCATCGGTGACACCATGCTTCCCGCCCTCTTGCATCAGGACCCGCGATATTTTTATCAGGGAACCAGCTCAACCCGATCGCGGTTGATGCATGCGCTGTCGAACGCGTTCATCACCAGAGGGGACAATGGGCACAGCGAAATCAATTACTCAGACATTCTCGGCTCTCTTGCCTCTGGGGCCGTGGCAAATGCCTACTATCCATCTCTGGACCGTGGTGTGGGTCTGGTGGTAAAGAGCGCTCTCATATGAACTGCGGGACGTATGATCAATAGGTGTTGTCCAGGAATTTGTATTGCGAAAGCTTACAAAAGCTCGCGGGGTGCAGAGCTTTACATCGTCAACAGATCATTAGCCGGCATGAGCACCTTCACAGCTGTTGTGATTAGCGAAGGAACTGGCGCTTTCGAGTCCCATTAGGAACGCGTTTCAATCACAATCGTTGGATGAGGAGTGCGGAAAGGATTGTGGATTGTCACTATCGGTCCCATACGAAGCTAAGCTCTTTGCTTAGTATGGCGGGGACGACGGGACTCGAACCCGCGACCTCTGCCGTGACAGTGAGCCTAAAACCCGTAACTTATAGAAACGCCGGGCAATGGATGGCTCCAATAGACCCGAAAAGTCATACCGAGGAACAGTTATTGTGGCCTTATTGTGCCCTCGAATTTTCGTCAGTTTTCCTTCAAAAGCGGCCTGAGACCTCTGCCGTCCTGCGGCATTGGTGACGTTTTTCGGGCCTTGCCTCTGCCTCGTAACGGCAGAGGTTTCCGGTGGCCGAAGATGCAAAGCAAACTTCAGCGAATTCGGGCACAAACAGGGGCACAAAAGGGCGCAGCGTGTGCCCCCGTTCAAAGACCTCCCCGCGTCCATTCACTTCTACCGGCCTTTTGCCACAGCAGGCTCACGATGGGGCTCAAAGCTGATGCGCAGTCGAGTGCGGGTTGCCCTCGCAAAGCGTTCCAGTGTGCGCGTTGAGGGTAATGCTTTGCCACTCTCAAGACGAGCGACAACGGCCTGCGTGGTGCCCATCGCTTCGGCCACCTCTTCCTGCGTCATGTCGGCCTTGCTCCGGGCATCAATCAACGCAGACGCCAGGGCAAATTCCTTCTCCAGCGCCCCATATTCAGCAACGTACTTTGGATCTTTCTTCCACTGCCGGAAGGACTCCTCAGCCGGTATAAATTTGCGCTTCATTCGACCTCCTTTGCCTTCTTCAACGCGAGTTCGATCTCGCGTCGAGGCGTTTTCTGAGTCTTCTTCACAAAGACATGAACCACAACGACCCTTTTCCCTACTGCGGTGACATAACAGGCCCGCGCAATGCCACTCCTGCCTTTCATGCGCATTTCCCAGAGCGGTCCGTCCAGATGTTTCACGTATGGTTCCCGCACGCGCTCTAAACCGTGCGCTTGAATCAGCTCCGATATGCGCTGAAAGCTGGCTCGAATGTCCACGGGAAGCGCGTCCAGTGATGCCTTCACGTCTTCATTCAGAAACCCGACAACCCAAGCCATGTCTCCAAGTATACCTTTTTTGCAATACTCTGAAAAGCTCTCAAATTGAGCCGTCACTCGAAGAGCACTAAAATCCTTCCACTCGGAGGAATGGATTGTGCCTGGTCATCACGATCTGGAATATCCCAAAGTCGTTTTGTTATTGGACAGAACGAATTGACCGCTCTTAGCTTTGCGCCATGCTGACGGTCCAGTCAGCGGAGGTGCAAAGATGCTCAGAATCCGCCGTGCATTCCGGTTGGAGAAGCCTCTCAATCGGTTGTCTAATCCCACCGCAATCCGGTGGGCAAAACGCTCCGCAAAACGAAAACTTCGCCGTGCGGCGCACGTCATGGGGCCGACTCTGACGGCGCTCGCATTCGCCGGCGCAGCCAATCTCGCTCACGCTCAGGGAACGATCAGCTTCAGCGGCGCCCAAACCTTCATGCAGACCGTACAGACGTTCGCCGAATATGCGGGCGCGGTCATCTGCCTGGTCGGCCTCATTTTCGCCGGCATTAGCTTCATGAGCGGCAACATTCAGCGCGGCGTGATCGGGCTGTTTGGTGCCATCTTCGGGGCTGGCGTGCTCGGCTGGGGAGCGGGCTGGATCTCCTCTCTTACTGGGCAGAGCGTGGGTTAACCATGCAGGCGACCAAGCGAGGAGAGCCCCTTCCGATCAACCAGGCGCTCAACAAGCCACGCGAAAAGCTCGGACTTACCTTGCCCACCTGGTTGGCAATCGTGATGGTTTGCGTCATGGCTTTCCTCGCTGGTTTCCGTTTGCTCGCAGTCGTGTCCTTTCCGTTGCTCGCAACCGGCTGCTGGCTTGTCGTCCGCAAGCAACCAAAGATGTTTCAACTCTGGGCCTTGAGCCTCAGCCAGAAGTCCTACTATGACCCGCGCAAATACTGAACAGGCAAAACTCGTTCCGTGGTTCGCTAAGGCCGGAGCCGCTTCGAGTATCGTGCCGATTGCACGCTTTATCGGTCCGAACGTCTTTGCGCTCAAGGGCGGCGGCTACGGATGCCTGTTTTCTCTTGTCGGCATTGACGAAGAGGGCATGACCGACCGGGAACTTGATGCGCGGATGCGTTCGATCGAGGGCGCATTGCGCGGTCTGCCCGAAGGATCATGCCTCTATCAATACACCCGCATCCTGTCCGGCTTTGAACTCCCACGCCAGAGGAAATATGCAAACCCAGTCACACAAGTTTTCGTCGATGACCGCCTAGCCTTCCTTGAGAGAACGGCAGGCTTCCGGAGAATCGATCTGCATTGGTGCCTCACGCTGGAACCGTCGCAGGTAAAGGCATTCCAATCTAAGCCAAAAGAAAACGCGGTCGAGACATCGCGGATGCTGGCCGACCTTCAGAAGACGGCGACGATTCTGGAAGGGCATCTCGGCGGCTTGTTGGGATTGCGGCTGCTCGACAAGAACAACGTATTTCAGTTTTTCAGCTACCTGTTCAATCTTGAGGAATGGGCCGCCGCCAGCCAGCTCCGCGAGGATATGGGCGTGGACCGGCAGATTGTGAAGGCCCCGGTTGAGTGGCACAGCGATCATCTGCGAGTCGGCAAACGCTATGTGCAGATGTTCTCTCTCAAGACGACGCCGGAGGCATCCAGGCCGTGCCTATTCTCCAATCTCACGGCGCTCGATTGCGATAGCGTTCTGTGCTCGACATGGCGCGTGAAATCCACCGCCGCGGCGCGCAGTGAGATCGATGCGCAGGAAAAGTTCATCTCGTTTTTCAAAGTCGGCATCCTGGCGCGGGTAATGAATGCGCGCGATACGGCCTCGCTTGAAACCGGCGCGGGCGCGAGAGCGGCCAACAGCAGCGTCGATGATCTGAGCGAAGTCATCCGCTCGCTCGATAAGAAGGCCCAGGGCGAATACTCGCTCCGGCTCCTGCTTGCTGCCAATAATGCGGAGCAGCTACGCGACGTGATTCCCGTCGTTCACCACACATTCGTCGATGCGCGAACGCAAGTGATCGAAGAGACACTTGGGAACTTGTCTGCCTATTACGCGATGTTTCCCGGCAATCGCAAGTTCAACGTCTTCCCGCTGTGGCTCTCGGAAGACCATCATGCGCGCCTGTCTTCCGTGTTCTCTCCGCATCTCGGTCATCCACATTCGGACGACCTGGACGCAGAATACCTCAATATCTTTGAGACGCGCTCGCGGACACCATTCTTTCAGGATGTGTATGTGGACGGTGTGCGCGTCATGCTCATCATCGGGCCTACAGGGTCAGGCAAGAGCGTAATCGGCAATGCGACCGTTGCGCTGGAACAGAAGTACGGTGGCTTCACCTACATCTTTGACATCGGTGGGAGCTATGAGAGCGTGGTCGAACTATATGGCGGTCGGGTTGATCGTATCGGCAAAGATGGTCCCCGCGTCGCATTGTTCGCGCTGGAGCCGACCGAGAACAACATCAAGTTTCTTTACAGCTTCATCAAGTTGTTGCTGACCAATGGCGGCGCGGAACTGGAGCCGGAAGACGACGATGTGATCCACAAGGCTGTGCAGGACATCTACCTGCTCGACCCGGAAAATCGCCGGCTGTCCAATCTCTTCCTTCCCAGGGAGCTAGACCGCTATTTGTCAAAATGGGTTGGGAAGGGCGTTTACAGCGCCATTTTCGACAACGTGGAAGACAGCCTCTCGCTGTCTCGCGTGCAGTGCTTCGACTTCCAGGGCGTCAACAACGCGCAATATGCCGATCTCATCGAGCCGCTGATGGTGTGGCTACTCCGGCGCATCAATGATGTTCTGTACAACCCAGCGAATCTCGGAGTACCCAAGCACATTCTCATCGAAGAAATCTTCTCTTCGATGAAGAACCGGCAGTTGCTCGAAGGGGCGCTCGCCTCGATCAAAACCGTGCGCAAGAATCTTGGCGGCGTGACCATGATCGGCCAGTCCGCCGAAGACCTGGGCGAAAACGCCGACAGCATCGTGAACTCCTGTACGTCGTTCCTGTTCCTGAAAGACGCGACTTTCAACCGGAAACGGTATGCCGAGCTGTTCAAGATGAACGAGCAGCAAATTGCGCTCTTCGAGTCCTTGCAGGACCGGGAGGCGCTATACATGCGGCGCGATGGACTCACCAAAGTTGTGCGATTGAATCTCGACAACCGTAGCTACGCCACATTCTCCACCAAGCCGAAAGACCGGGTGCGCCGTGCCAGGCTCATTGAGAAATACGGACTCGCTGAGGGCATTACACGCTTCGCTCAGGGCGAGACGGCATAACAGAAAGGACCAGTGATATGAAACCGCCTGTCCCCATCATCCTTGCCATTGGGCTTTCACTCACCGCCAATGCTCTGATCGGCCACGCTGCTACGGACCCCAAGCCCCTGGAACCGAGCGCGCCCCGCACCATCACTGTGTCCGAGGCAGCTACGCCGCCTGTGGTCCGCGCCGCCCTTCTGCAATCCACTCTGATCTTGCTTCCCTCCGAGGAAAAGGTCGCCAACGTCTTTGCCGGGGATACAGTCGATTGGGTTTTCGACGGCGGCCATCTCCCCAGCCGCTTTATCAGCATCAAGCCAAAAGTCGCCAACTGTGCGACCGACGTTCATATCATCTCCGATCACGGCAACGAATACACATTGGAACTCAAAGAAGTGTCCGATGACGGAGATCCCCATTTCGATTCCAAGGTCTTTCTCGTTCCCGGCGACAAGGCAGCAAAAGACCGGCTCGTGGAACTGCCGGTCTTTGTGCCCGCATCGGAGCTGGACAAGGTGAAGCAGGAAGCAGCGGCGGCCCAGGCGGCTCAGACCGCAACGCAGAAGGCCGAAGCGACAAAAGAGGAGGAGTACCGCAGTCAGTACCCCGGCACGCTGCAATTTGACTACACCTGGGACAAGGCAAAGGGCAGAAAACTTGGGCTGGAGCAGATATGGCGCGACGACAAGTTCACGTATCTGCGCGGGCAGTTTCAGGAGACACCGGCTCTGTATGAGGTGAAAGACAAGAAGCCTTCGCTCATCAACTTCGATTTCAACGATGGCCTGTATACCGTGCCGAAAGAATTGGACAGTGGGTATCTGGAGATTGGCAAACAGAAGGTCGAGTTTCATCGCACCGGGGAAGGCAGGTAGCCATGCCGGAGCCAAACGAAAATACACCTGCGACCGTTCCAGAACAACCGGAAGCAAAGCCGCCGCTCAGGAAGAGTATGCCGGCAGTAGTTGCGCTGGTTGTCATCCTCGGTCTCATCGGTCTTGCCAACCTTTCGAGCTTGCTGCGCGGCAACAAAAGGGCTGCGCCTGCCAGCACCATCCCCATGCGTCCGACGGCGCCCAATGCCCAACAGGTCACGAGCTTTGAGGCGCAGCAGCAGTTGCAGGCGCAGCGCGATGCCCAGGAGCGGCAGCACGAACAGGAAATAGCCGCCGCGATGCAGCAGCTCCAAGAGGCTCAGGGCGTTCCCGGCCCGGAGGCCGCGGGCGCGCCGCCGATGACCGCCGCGCAACGGGCGGCAATCTATGGCGACAGCCCGAATGCACCACAGCACACCTCGAATATGTCAGAAGCGCAGGCCGAAGCGAAACAACACGAGCTTGCGCGCGAGAAACAGCAGCAGGACGCCATTGACAGCGACACCGTAGCCATTGATTTCGAGCATCCGGGCGGAACCTCCGCTCCGGGCATTGCAGTTCCTGCACAATCTACCAGCGTCGAGGCAAAGCCCCAGCCCGCCAATGTCGATGCCAAAAACAATCCGATGGCTCCGTATGAATTTGATAGCTACTCAGGGCGCCTGTATCGCATATTCGAGGGAACCGTACTTGAGGGTGTTGTGACCAATCATATTGACGGCGGATTCAGCGGCCCGATTATGGTCTCGCTGACGACAGACCTCTATTCCCATGACCATCAGCAGCTTCTCTTGCCCCAGGGTACGCGGCTGCTGGGCGAGGTGCAGAGCGTCGGCAACGAGCAACAGCGCAAGATGTTCGTAACCTTCCATCGCGCCATCTGCCCCGACGGGTTTTCGCTTGAGTTTGCCAAGTACATCGGTCTGGACCAGATCGGGACGACCGGCCTGGCGACGAAGGTAAACCACGGATATCTCGAAGCCTTTGCCGCCGCCGCCGCAGTCGGCGGTCTCGGCGGACTCGCGCAAATCGGCAACAACGGCAGCATTCTCACACCGTCCACGGAGATTCAGAATGGCATATCCGAGGAGCCGGCTGTGGAAGGCGAACAGGTGTTGAATCATTTCCTGAATCGGCTCCCCATCATCACGCTCAAAGAAGGTTCCCGCGCCCGCGTGTACATCGGCACGGATCTTCTGATTCCGTCCTATGCGGAACATCGCGTCGATCCCACGCTGTAGAGGAGACATGGCTATGAATGGGAATTACGAACATCTCTTCCGAAAAGCCCGCGATGCCAAGCGTGGAGGGCGCAACGCATGGGCCGTGCAATCCACCGGCGAAAAAGTCGCCGTGGCCCTTGTGCTCAATCGAAGCGATTGGTTGGAAGAGATTCAGTACACCATCGCCGAGGCCATCGAGCGCAGCGGGCAGGAATGGGTCTCCATTATCCCGCAGGTTGCTCGCCAACTTGCAGAGGAAGAGGCGTGAATCTCCACATGACAAAGCGCCGCAAGTCATTTGTTGTTTCCTGAACAGGTTCGATTCGACCTGTCCCAGTGCATGTAGTTCAACCCAACCCAGGAGGCTTTATGAAAGTCACACTGACCAACCGCCGTAAATGGCTCATTGGAGCAAGCACGGCATTGCTTCTTACGGCAACCCCTGCCTTCGCCTTGTTTGGCATCGGTGACATCGTGTTCGATCCCACCAGCTACGCCAGCCTCGTTCAGCAGCTCACCACCATCCAGATGCAGTACAACATGCTCAGAAACAACATTGAGCATTTTTCGATGAAGCAGGAATGGCAGACCACGCTCCATGCTCTCGAAAACGTGAACGTCGCCAATATGTTCGGTGAGACAGCGAGCATGACCATTGCGCTCAACACCAATTCGCCAAGCACATCGGTAACAGCGTGGAAGGCGGCGACGATTTCCATGAACGGCAGCGCGCCTTCGTATCTCGCCAGTCAATCTCTCGGCAGCTCGCGCATGTCGCAGCTTGCCATGATCGAAACTTCCGATTCGGTCTCACCCGATTGCCTCACCGCTGTGGGCCAGTACCGGAATGCAAGAAGCACGAACGCCACAGCCAACAATTCGCTGCTTACCGAGCAATTCGATAACAGCGACTCAACCAACAGCGAAGTCGAGCAACTCAATCTCCTGAATGCAGCCGAGGCGCAGAGGATGGCCGAAATGCAGTCCCAGGGCGCGCTTCAAACCTGCGTTGCCTCGCAAATGATGCTCGCCAACATGGAGCGGCGGAATGCCGCCGTCGAAGACCTCAACACGGCGGTATACGTGCAGCAAGAGCGTGCGGCCAATGACACCAGCGCCGCCAACGAAGGCAGTACCTGGGACACCTACCTGCCATAGCAGCTACGGATGAGAGGTGCAGTATGGTTTCAGCAGTATTGTTGGCGCAGGCGCTTCCAAGTGCAAGTTCAGGCGTGGACTGGCTCTACCAATTCACGAACAACTTGACGAATCTGACCACGCAAAACGGCGGCGCGCTCACCCAGTTTGGTCTGACGGAACTGAGCTGCATCTCTCTCTTCACGCTCATCAGTATGGTGGTGAACTGGAACACCACCGGCATGACACTGCGTTTCCATACGGAACGCATTCATGTCGGCGATCTCGTCAACTTCCTGCTTCGGCTCATCGTCTGCTGCCTGCTTGAAAACTATTGGGTCAATCCGCTTCCCGGCGCGAGTTTCGGACTCAACCATTTGTTTTCCTACATCGCGCAAGCGATCGTTGCCGCCTTTGACCAGAATTCTCTGAACAACCTGCTCCAGCTTTTGAAGACTGCCGGCGACAGCACGGCCATGCCGTCGCTGATGGCTCCAATCCAGATCCTCTGCTACTTCGTGGTGCAGGGTCTCTTGGGAATCGCATCGGCGATCCTGTTCGTTATCAATTGCAGCGCCTTCATCCTCTACGGCGTCACTGCATTGTTCGGACCCGTCTTCATTCCCCTGCTCATGACAAGGACCTTCCGCGCAAAGTTCTTTCATTTCCTCGACGTGCTTGTCAGCTTTGCCATGATCCGCGCCGTTGCCGCCGCCTTCATCTTCGTATGGGAAGGCTTTATGAACGCCTTTCTGCAACAGACCTTCAATGGAAATTATTCGATGGAGACGTGGCTTGCCAACCTCATTCCCTGCATCATGGTATTCGTCGCCTTCATTGTGAATATGCTCTTCATTCCGAGCATGACTCAGGCGATCTTTGGTGGAGGAGCAGGATTAGTATCGGCTGCTCCAAGTGCTGTCGGCGGAGGAGCGGTGCTGCTTGCGAAGACAGGAGGTGCGTAATGAGGAAATGGTTCTGGTTGGCGATCCTGAGCAGAGGCGAATTGCGTTGGCCTCGTTGGTATATTCCCGTGCTGGTGATCTTCCTAATTGGGATTCTCGCAGCCGGATTGATCTATGCCGTCGCCGTTTTTACGGCGGTATCGGAAAGGAGTCAAACTCCCCATGTCCACGCGCACAGCACACATTGAAGAATCTCTTTCGCCGGAACAGGCGTTACTTACCGATCAAATCGGCAACGAGGTTTACGCTTCGCACTACGCCGAACGAAAAGCGTACCGGCTCATTCTCGCTTGCGGAACGGTTCTACTGTGCGGGTCGATGTGGCTCAATTTCTCCCTCGCCCGCCGTCCGGTCGTCAACCGCTACATCCGCATCGATGAGATGGGCCGCGCCCAGGCGATCCAGTACAGCGACCTCAATTACAGTCCGCGCGAAGGCGAGGTACGGACCTATCTCATGGATTGGGCCAACTACCGCTACACAATTAACCCCGATACCATCGCAAAGAAATATCCGCTCAATTACTACTTTTTGTTTCAGCCGCTTGCCGCGCAGTTGATGGCCGAAGACAACCGGAATCATCTCGTCTCCCAGGTCATTGGCGGTCAGGTCGAACAGAATGATGTGCAGGTGAAGAACGTCACCATCACATCACTCTCTCAGCAAACCGTGCAGGGCGCAGTCCTGGCACGCGGCACGGCGCTAATGGCTCTCGACAAGCTGTATTCGCCTCAGCACTCCCACGAACCGAGAACCGAGCATTGGATGCTCAGTCTGACCTACTACCTGAATCCCAAACAGGTCAGCGATCAAGCCAAGATTTATCCACAGTACGAGTTCATCAATCCGCTTGGATTGACCATCACCGAATTCCACGAAAACCGCGTCTCTGTCGATCTCCTCCAGCCCGGAGCAACCACGCCAACGGCAGGAGAAGTGCGGTGAGCTACGAACTGATATTGCCGTTTTTTCCCGAAGAGCTTCGTGAGCTTCTGCTAGACCCGTCCATCTCTGACCTGATGATTAACGGAACCACGGGAGTCTACGCAGATCGTGGCGGGGCTGTGGAGGCGATTCGCCTCTCAACCCCGTACACAAACGATCGATTACAGGCAGCAATCGAGCGTGTTGCCCGCATCCTCGGCCAGGACCTCACCAGCCAGAATCCCATCCTCAACACCCGCCTGCCGGATGGCTCCCGTGTCGCCGTCGTCGGCTCGCCATCTTCGATCAATGGACCGACGTTCACCGTCAGGAAATTCAATCGCTGGTTTACGTCGGACGAGCTGATTCAGTCGGGCAGCTTGCCGGAAGAGATTCGGGATGCCGTCGTGAGCTTTATAGCAGAGCGGAAGAACGGCATCATCAGCGGTGGAACGGGCAGTGGGAAGACGACTCTGATGAAGGCGCTTCTTGACCATGTTCCGCTGCATGAACGGCTCATTGTCATCGAGCAGCCAGCCGAGCTAAAGATTACCCATCCGAACGCCGTTCGGTGGGAGGCAGTCGAAGCTATCCCCGGCCAGGTTGCCGTGACTCCAAACCAGCTTGTCGCCGCCGCTTTGCGGCACCGTCCCGACCGCATCATCATGGGCGAGATACGCGATGAGTGTGGCTATGACTTATTGCAGGCCATGAATACCGGGCATGGTGGAACGCTGTCTACAATCCACGCAAAGAGCGCGTGGGATGCCTTGAACCGGCTATCAGATCTTGCCTTGAGTGCGAGGCCGAATCTCAATCATGCTTTCATTCGTTCCGAGACCGCCGAGGCCATCGATTTCGTTCTCTATTGCGAGCGCGATCATGCGGGCCGGCGCCGGGTACGCGAACTGATTCGCGTGTTGGGCTACAACCATGCGGAGCAGTCCTTCGAGACCGAGGAAATCTATCGAGCCTCTGCCACGGCAAACGCCGCCTGAGTTGAGAACGGAAACACGGAATCGGAGCGTCCGGCATGAAAAACCTTCCTGAGCATGATGTAGCGAATATGTTCTCGCTCTTGGAGTGTGCTCTTGAGCGTAGCCGCGCCGAACGAAAGACGCACGGTTGGCGATGCGAGGGCCGCATCTTTGCCCGGAGGTTGGGCAGAGAAAGTGATTCTGGTTTGCCGCTGGATGGCATCGCCGGGAAGCAGAGCGTCTGCGTTGTTCAGATGCGAGTCTCCCCGGTTCCATTCCGTCTCTGGCTCGGTCACTGCTTCGGGGCTTTTGCGACGCCCGGCGGCACTCGGTCTTCTGCTTCGCTCAAAGCGCCCCTGCGGGGTCTTGGTTCCGCCCAAAACAAGTTTGAATACAACGGCCCAGAACGCCGCTCAGACTTCTTTCGGTTCCCCCAAGAAAGCAGACCTTCGGCACTTGGGAGTCGCGCCCACTCGCAAGGCTTCGCCCAGGTGTGACCCGAGCAGATCGGGAATTCAAAAACGGAGACTCAACCATGTATCTGAATCGCGCAACCCTCATTGGCTATCTCGGCAACGATGCCGAAGTTCGCACCGGCAAGAACGACCAGAAGTTTACGACTTTCTCGGTCGCCACCAAGACCTCCTACAAGGACAAAGAGAGCGGCGAGTACGTCTCGCATACCGAATGGCACCGCTGCATCATCTTCGGCAAGTTCGGCGAGTTTGCGGCCACGCTCAAGAAGGGCGCACACGTCCAGGTTGAAGGCGAGATTCGCCACACCGAGTACACGCCCAAGAAGGCGAAGAAGCCGGTACGCACCGACAGCATCCGGGTAACTTCCATCCTCAAGCTCGACCGCGCGGAGAAAACCACGGCGGACGAGCAGGAATTCGATGAGATTCCCCCGGAAGAAGAGGCTGCGTAACCTCTTGCTCACATGGTCGAAGCCCGGCTTATCACCGGGCTTCTTTCCTGCTAAGGCCCGCAGAATCGCAGTTGTAAGAGGTGCTGCTATGAGCCAAATCGCCGCCAGCTTCCTCCGTCGTTGTTTTGCCCCGGAAGAAACGATAGCCGTTCTGCTTCGCGGGCAGGATGCCGCTCCTCCCACACAACGAGTCGTGCGATTGGAGCAGGCTTTGGAAACCCGGTATATGGCGTGGCTTTCCTACGAGAACCAACATGGCCGTAACAATATCTATGTGGCTGCAAATCCGCTTCGTCCTCGCAGCCGCAAGCGCACCAAAGAGTGCATCGCATCTGTCCGGCATCTGTACCTCGATATTGACACGGATGGAGATGCCCGTCTCACTGCGCTGCGGGCATCGGGACTTGTGCCGCCGCCAACCTCGATTCTCTCCACATCCCCCGGCAAATATCAGGTGCTGTGGCGAGTGGAAGATTTCGACTTTGCGCGTCAGGAACACACCCTCAAGCTGCTCGCCATTGCCTTCGGCGGTGATTCGGCTTGCACCGATTGCAACCGTGTTCTCCGTGTCCCCGGATTCCTCAATCGGAAGTACGATCCAGCTTATCGCGTGACCGTGGAATATCTCGACGATTCCATCTGGACTCCCGATGACTTCCGGCTCGACACAGGCACGGTCGATGCAATGCTGTTCGCTTCTGCTTCGACGCCTCATAAAGCGCCGTCGAAGCACAGCAATTCGGAGAGCGATTGGGCATGGGTTTCCGATCAGCTTGCTCACGGCAAAGACGCCGTGAAACTGACGCGGGAGTTGGCGTCTCGCCGCTCCGATAAGCCCAATCCTCTCTATTACGCGCAGCGCACCGTCGATGTCGCTTCAGCTCGCCTATGGTTCATCGAAGGCATCCGCTTCGATGACGTAATCACCATGCTTGAATCCCGCCGCCTCTTCGAGCTTCCCCCTGCCCTCTGCTCCACTCGTGCGCGGGAGATTGCGACCACTGCACAGCGCATGATTTCCCACCGAAAGCCAGCCTGATTTCAATACCAAAGGAGAATGCCATGCCACTCCTAGAAGTCACCCAAACCCGCCATGTAAGCGCCTCGATTCGGCTGACGGATACGACCGCTCTATTGGTCGATCAATATGCCGCTTTCATCAAGGCTCCAGCAAACAGTGTCGTTGAGGAAGCCCTGAAGCATGTCTTCGCCAAAGACCGCGACTTTCAGGAGTATCTCAAGTCGCCGGAAGCACAGCGGATTACGCCGACGCTCCGCGTGCGTCGTGCCAGTGCCAATGATGGCGCGGCATCGGCAAAGAAGCCGGTATCCGCCGCATCATCGGCTCCCCAAACACCGGCAGTTGTGGCGGGGTCGAAGGCATGATCCTCCATTTACCTTTGTGGCAGAGCCACAACGGTGCTCCGCACCGGAAGAATCTTGACACTCCATCCCTCACAGGGTCGTGCAGGTACACCAACGTAAACCTGCACTGGCGCAAGGCAATACTGTAAAGCCGGTACACGCAGGTATACCGGCCAGGAGATGCAGCAAATGTCCCTGCTCAAGCCAAGAAAGGCCAGCAACAAGACGGTATTTCGGAACACCACGCGCTGCCTCAAACTCACGCAAGATGAGGCACGGCTGATTGATGAGCAAGCGACGACAAACGGTGTTCCTCGGAGTGAATGGATGCGGGACGTGATCCTGAGAGAGCTGCGGCCTACGCCTGTGAATGATGCGTCACTGGCAGAGATTCTTGGTGTTCGCCTGCTCCTGGTGAATGTGCTCCGCCCGCTCGCGGCAGGCCAACGGCTGACGCCGGAGGCTTTCGACAAATTGCTGGACGAGATCAGCACGGCCAAGCATGAATTGGCCGGCAAGCTGGTGTCTGAGAAACGGAGGTAGCGCAATGGCAAAGACAACATGGGGACGCAAAGAGACGATCATCTGGCCGCGCCAAATGCCGATATACACCTACGGACTGGCCTTCGCCATTGCTGCCTTGACCTTCGTTGCGGTCTGCGTTCGGATTCACCTTGCCAAACCGATCGAGCGGTATTATCTGCCCGTCTACGAACGCACATCGGCCTTCGGAGCATTCTTGCCAGCACATCGGAGCACCTATCGGATGCTCTTCGTCAGTGGCCGCAGAGCCGCGCTGCGACCTGCCCTCAGCAGCGATCTGGTCTTTGGCAGAACCCCGGAGCCGGACGGCACACCGATCCCGCTGGCACTCTCACAGGAATCACGGCAGCAGGGTTACTCGCTGCTCTTTCGCGGCCCAGAGCGCAGCTATGTAGATGTACGGCTGCGCGACTATCTGCGAGATGTGGTCTATGACGGAACTTCACTCTCGAGCTTTTTTCGCCCACCGCTTCTTGGTGGTGCAGCAGTGTTTCTCATCCTGCTCCCGTTCGTAATGGTGAAAGATGTGCAGCGGCAGAAACAATTACGGTACGGGCGCAGGCTTAAAGGCCCGGAGATGCTGACGCCGCGCCACTTCAATCGGATCGTCAAGGGCGACGGCATCGGCTTCAAGATCGATGGAATGAAGGGGATGCTTCGCATCCCGGCCCGCGCGGAAGCCCAGCACATGCAGATCATCGGCGACACCGGCGCAGGCAAGTCCGCTCTGATGTTCCAGGTGCTTCGGCAGGTCCGCAGCCGTGGCGAGTCCGCCATCGTCTATGACCCGGCGCGGGAGTTCGTGAAGCGGTTCTACGACCCGGCGCACGGGGATGTAATTCTGAATCCGCTCGACAAACGCTGTCCTTATTGGGGACCTGCGGAAGAGTTACGCAGCCGTTCCGAAGCGAAGGCATTGGCCGCATCCTTATTTCAGCCGCCACAGGATAAAAAGGGTGAGTTTTTCATCGAGTCGCCGCAGAAAATCTTTGCCTTTTTGATGGCTTATGGCCCGACGCCGGAGGAACTGGTCGCATGGATGTCGAACCCGGAAGAGATTGACAGAAGGCTCAAAGGCACAGAACACGCGCACCTGATTGACCCACGCGCGCACCAGCAGCGCGCCGGTGTTCTGGCCTCTCTCGGCCTGGTCGCTGACAGTCTCCGGCTGCTCCCGAAGCGGGATGCAGGCAATGGAAGCTGGACCGCAACCGAGTGGGCCGAGAAGCGACACGGTTGGATCTTCCTGACCTCGCTTCCAGCCGAGCGGGAGGCGCTTCGGCCATTACAGAGCCTATGGATTGATTGGCTCGTCTTACGCCTACTCAATGAGCCGACTGAAGCACAAAAACGGGTCTGGTTCATCATCGATGAGATGGCGAGCTTGCAGAAACTTCCGCAGCTTCATACGGCCATCACCGAGGCACGCAAGAGCCGGAATCCGGTTGTACTTGGCTTCCAGGGCAAGGCCCAGCTTGAATACCTGTACGGTCATCTGGCCGAAGTCATGCTTTCGCAGCCCGCCACGAGTATCTGGCTCACGACCAAAGAGCCGAAAGCCGGCCAGTGGGTGAGCGAGTTCATCGGCAAAGTCGAAGTGGAACGGCTGCGCGAGACGCACTTCGACGGCACACGCTCAGGACGCAACTTCGCGCTCGATAGACAGGTGGAGCCGCTGGTTCTGGAATCCGAAATCTCCGGCCTCGCCGATCTTCACGCCTATATGAAGTATCAAAACTACGTCACTCGGTTTTCCTTCCCATATTTCGATATGCCGGTGGTGGCCGATGGCTTTGTCTTGCGTGAGCGGCCCGATGACATGCTGCCCTACGACCCCAAACAGATGCGGACAGCGGAGGCGTCCCCTGCCGAACTGCGGCAGACGCCGGAGGCCTCCGCTCCCGCACAGTCTGACGGAATCGCGGCGGTTGAACAAATCGTGCCGGAACCCATCATTGTGCCGACGCAGGATGCCGACGACGCACAAAATTTGATTCTGCGCGGTTGAGGTATTGTCATGCTCACCATCTCCAAAGCGCTCTCCGCAACCCAGGCGCAGTCCTACCATGCCCAGGAGTTCACCGCCGCCGAGCAAAATTATTGGACGCAGGCCGATACCATACAAGGCGAATGGCACGGCAAACTAGCCGACAGGTTCGGCCTTGCTGGTGCCGTCGGAGCCGATGAGTTCGCTCGTCTCTCCGAGGGCCAGCACCCACAGACCGGTGAGCAGTTGGTTCGGTATCGCAAAGTCCATAAGTACCAAACTGAAGACGGGCGCACTGTCGCTCCCGTCGAGCATCGCGCCGGTTGGGATGCGACATTCAGCGCCCCCAAATCGGTTTCGCTGACCGCGCTTGTCGGCGGTGATGAGCATGTGCGCGAAGCTCACCAGCAGGCCGTGAATACCGCGCTCAATGAGTTGGAGCGTTACACGCAGGCCCGCATCGGCGGCAATCGCCCCGCCGAAATGACCGGGCAGTTTGTCACTGCCAAGTTCCAACATGACACAGCGCGCCCTGTAGACGGCTACGCCGCGCCGCAGCTCCATACCCACGTCGTCATCTTCAATATGACCGAGCGGGAGAACGGGCAGATGCGGGCGCTTCAGGAGCGCAGCTTCTTCGAGTCGCAGAGCTATGCGACTGCTATCTATCAGTCGCACCTTACTTATCAGCTTCGCAGTCTCGGCTATGAGATCGAGTCCGGCAAGAGTGGCGCACCGGAGATCAAAGGTTACTCGCAGGAGTATCTGGACGCCTCCAGTCCGCGCCGCCAGCAGATCGTCGAAGCCGTTGCCCGGAGCGGATTCAGCGGGCCGGAGGCCGCGCAGATCGCCGCCCACAACACCCGCGACGGCAAGCAGATTCTCTCTCCCTCCGAGGTCATGGCCGCGCACCGGCAGATTGCCGCCGAGTTCGGTAATCAGGCCGACAAGGTTGTGGCCGAAGCACTCGCGCGCCGGCAAACCCGGACCCACGAGCGATCGGCGGCCGACCGCCAGCAGCAGGCACACTCGGCCCTCACCTTTGCCCGCGACCGCAGCTTTGAGCGCGAGGCTGTCATGGATGAGCGCGTAATCTTTGTCGATGCTATGCGTCGTGCAATGGGCCAAATCACATATGCAGAGGTCCGCGCCAGCTTCGAGGCGCGTATCGCCTCCGACGAATTCCGCATCGTTGCCAGTGAGAAGCACAGCTCAGGCCGCCAATTCACGACGGCAGAAACGATCAAAGCAGAAAAAGAAATCATTCGGGAAGTGCAGGTCGGTCAGGGCCGCGCTCCGCAGATCATGTCTATCGAGCAGGCTATTCCGCTCACCGAGGGCCATCCGCATCTCAACCGAGCGCAGCGGAGCGCCATCGAACAAATACTTACTTCCCGCGACCAGGTACAGGGACTACAAGGCAGCGCAGGGGCGGGCAAGACCGCCAGCCTCTCCGTGATCCGCGAAGGCGCGGAACAGAGCGGCTATGCGGTGGAAGGCTTCGCCCCGACTAGCCGCGCTGCGCGTCAGCTCCGCGAAGCGAATATAAATGCGGATACCCTGCAAGGGTTCCTTGCCCGCCGCCGAAATTCAGGCGATCCGGTACAGAAGCATCTTTATATGGTCGATGAATCATCGCTGGCATCGACGCAACAGATGCGTGAGTTCCTAAATAGAATCGGACACCAAGACAAGGTGTTGCTTACCGGTGATATTCGTCAGCACCAGGGTGTCGATGCCGGTAAGCCTTTCGAGCAGTTGCAGCAGGCCGGGATGCAGACGGCACAACTCGACAAAATTGTGCGCCAGCGAGATCCCCGGCTCTTGCAAGCCGTCGAGCATCTGTCGAAAAATGAGACGGAGATCGGCGTGCAGATGCTCCAACAGCAGGGCCGGGTGACGGAGATTGCGGACCCGGAGCGGCGCATCGCAGCGATTGCGAAAAGCTACGCGACCCACCCTGAAAACACCATCATCGTCTCGCCGGACAATGCTTCCCGTCGTGCCATCAATCAGGCTGTGCGCCAGGAATTGCAGGCGCTTGGTTCCCTCGACAAACAAGATCATTCCATGCGCGTGCTCACGCCGCGCTCCGATATGACCGGCGCGGATCGAGCATGGGCCGCTCGCTATCAGGCCGGAGACGTGCTGCATTACGTTCGCGGCAGCAAGGAGCTTGGCATCGAGGGTGGCAGCTATGCCCAGGTGGTTGCCACCGACCCGAAGGAGAATCTTGTCACGGTCAGAAAACAAGATGGAGCGCAAGTGACCTACAATCCTGTCCGCTTACGCGGCATCTCCGCGTACCGCGAGATCGAGCGAGAGTTTGCGATTGGCGACCGTATACAGATGACGGCGCCGAACCGGGAGCTGGGTGTTGCCAACCGCGATCTTGGTACGATCCAAAAGATTGACGCGGACGGAAGAATGACCGTCCGCGTGGATGGCGACAGAGAGAAATCCATTACGTTTGATCCGCGCGAGATGCGCCACTTCGATCACGGCTATGCCGTGACGTCACACAGTTCGCAGGGACTTACTTCGGAGCGTGTGCTCGTCAACATGGATACCGAGGTTCACCCGGAACTCATCAACTCACGCTTTGCGTATGTTTCCGTTTCGCGCGCTTCGCACGACGCGCAGGTTTTCACCAACGACGCGGCCAATCTCGCGGAGAGTCTTAGCCGGGATGTGGGCAAAGCGTCCGCGATTGATCTCGGTGCGAATCGGGTTCCCGTCGCGAGCATGGGATTGGAACAGTCCCGAGCATCGAACAAGATACCCGGCATCAGCCTCGGGTTAGTGATCTGAGAAATCACAGTTTGCCTCGAAACGAGGCTTGCGGACCTGATTCGGGAGGGCAGGTGCCGCACGAGAAATCAGTTTAAATTTGTGTGCCAATGCCCCAAACTTGCGCCGACAGAGAAGCGGGGACACTGTCTGGTATCCGCCAGCCCAAAAATTTGCTGCGCTATTTCCGCCCTGATTTCCACCGCGGTAGCCCGGCAAGGCACCAATAAATCTGCCAGACTACAATGCAACGTATTGACGTTTTTAGGAGTAACGACGTAACAATCGTTTTTGCGATTGCTACAAATGCCCATGCCCATCAATGCCGATAAGCCGCAACTCTGGAAAACCGACACCCGCGCCTCGGTCGATCAGTTCAATGCCTGGTTCACGCAATTTGCTCCTAAAGCCTACCGCGATACGCGCAAGCAGACGATTGAGGATGTGGAACACGGGCTGCTTCGCACCGACGACCTGACATCCATTACGCCGGAAGTCATCCGAGCAAATCCCGGCATCCTGCCGATGCTCCGGATGTCCACCTGCCCGCCGCTTGCCCGCGACCGTCTGATCGGCCTTGCCAATTCGAGTAAGAATTTCGTCGGGCGAATGGAAGAAGGCAAGATTCCGCCGAAGCTGGCAAAAGAACTGGTTCTCGATCATCTGGACAAGATCTCGACCGTCCTCATCAAAATGCTCGACGTGGACATCTTTCCCTGGCTGGAAGAAAAGCGCCGACCGACAAAGGAAGAACGCTACCGCTCCTCGACCATTGTAGCCGACCGCCTCTGCGGTGCCGTCGCCGAGCCCATTGTCCGCAATGCCCAGGAGAAACGGCAGCTCAGCGTCATCGAACAGCACCTGGCAGCGAAGGGATACAAGCACAAACCGCATCCGCCCGCGGCAGCGATTACCGACATGGAGCCTGGCACTTTCAGCTTTCGCCTGAATGTGCTTGTGAGACCTTCCAAAGAGGACACCAAAACGGTACGCATTCCCGTAGATGCAGTCATCCAGCCGAAAAATGCCAGGTTGCCACACCTACCGTTGCTGATTGAGGCAAAATCGGCGGGCGACTTCACGAACGTCAACAAGCGCCGGAAAGAGGAAGCGACGAAAATCAACCAGCTGAAAACCACCTATGGAGACCAGGTGGTTTTCGTGCTATTCCTGTGCGGGTATTTCGATGCCGCCTATCTCGGTTACGAGGCGGCGGAGGGCATAGACTGGATCTGGGAACACCGGACGACGGATCTCGACCAGCTCGGCATTTGAGGCATTGATGGCAGCGGCTGCGACACACAACATCGAAGAGCGCCGGCAGGAAGAGCAGGTGCGCCTTGACCTGCTGAAGACCGCACTGGAGCGCAATAAACTCGGCCAGTTTGCCACACCGCCTGAACTCGCACTCAGCCTCGCGCGCTATGCGCAGACACTCCTTGGCGCCGATCCGGTTTGCTTCCTCGACCCCGCCATCGGAACCGGCTCGTTCTTTTCGGCACTGCTGCAGTCCTTCTCGGAAAACCAGGTCCAGCAGGCGGCCGGCATCGAGATTGATCCGCTGTTTGCTCGGACGGCGCGGGAGCTCTGGGCAGGGGTGGGGCTCCAAGTCATCGAAGGGGATTTCACGCGGCAGCCTCCCAAACCGATCTACAATCTGGTGCTCACGAATCCGCCGTATGTGCGCCATCACCACATGCCAAGCTCGGAAAAGGAACGTCTGAAGGCCCGCCTTGCGCAATCGCTTCAGCTCGATATCAGCGGGCTTGCCGGCCTGTATTGTTATTTCCTACTCCTGGCCCATGAATGGATGGAAAAGCAGGGGCTTGGCATTTGGTTAATCCCATCGGAATTCATGGACGTGAATTACGGCGTCACTATCCGCCGCTACCTGACAGATCGGGTCACGCTGCTCCATATCCACCGTTTCTGCCCGACCGACGTCCAGTTCTCCGATGCGCTGGTGTCCTCGGCGGTCGTAGTGTTCCGCAATGCTCCGCCGCTGGCAGGTCATCATACAAAGTTTTCGTTTGCAGGGTCGATTGAAGCGCCGCGCACCGAAGCACTGGTATCCCTCGATACCTTGCGCCGCTCGCGCAAATGGACGCGGTTTCCGGAATCGACGACCGCGCACGAAAAGGCGGAGCTGACGCTAGGGGACATTTTCTCGATCAAGCGCGGGCTCGCCACCGGGTCGAATGAGTATTTCATCCTTGATGAAGATCGAGTCCGAGAGTGGCAGATTCCACGCCAGGCCCTGAAGCCGATCCTTCCCGGTCCCCGCTACATAACAACCGATGTCGTCGACGCGCGTCCCGACGGCACACCGGACCTCGCACTGCGGCTTTTCCTGCTCGACTCGTCGGAACCTGAAGAACGTATCCAGGCGAGATGGCCTCGCTTCCATGAATATTTGCAGACGGGCCGAGCGCAGAAAATCGCTGATAGCTATCTCGCCAGTCACCGCGCCCCGTGGTATTCGCAGGAACAGCGCCCCCCGGCCCCATTCCTATGCACGTACATGGGCCGCGCACGCGATGGCAAGCATCCGTTCCGGTTTATCCGGAACCGTTCCCAGGCCACCGCCCACAACGTGTATCTGATGCTCTACCCGAAAGGCCCACTGCAAGCCGCATTGCAAGATCAGCCCGATCTGACAGAGCGCGTCTTTCAGGCGCTGCAGCGTATCACGCCGTCGCAGCTTGTATCGGAGGGCAGGGTGTACGGCGGAGGGCTACACAAGGTCGAGCCAAAGGAACTCGCACAAATTCCGGCGCACGAAGTGCTCGAAAGCGTCGAAGGTCATGTCCGGATTGAGCGGCAGGAAACGCTATTTGTGTGAAAATGAGAGATCTGCCGAGCAAGCCAGCCACACTGTGAGCCCTGATCTCTCGCGGCAAGCTCACCGCAAACTGCTAAAATTGTCACTGCCCTTTGAACAGAATGCCGTAAGGGTATTTCGGACGGGGAAAGCTCCGTCCGGCAAGGACTCGCCATGCTCCTGAAGACTTTCCGCGTCCGGGATTTTCAGTCGGTCCGAGATTCCAATCCCGTTGATGTCGCTGACATTACATGCCTTGTCGGCAAGAATGAAGCTGGTAAAACGTCTCTGCTAAAGGCTCTTTACCGGTTGAATCCGATCACGAAGAGCGACGACCGGTTCGATGTCACTGATGATTACCCAAGGTCGCAGGTGACGGAATACGAGCAGCAGGTCAACAGCGGCAAGCAGCCGCACGCTATTGTCACTACGGCGGTGCTTATCGTCGAGGCCCAGGAGCTGGCCCCGCTGGAAGAACATTTCGGCAAGGGGATATTGCCCGAAGGCACGGTCACGCTCATGCGCGGCTATGAGAACAAGACGAATTTCGCACTGAAAGCCGATGAGAAAATCGCTGGCGAAACCCTGCTCGCGGCAGCGCATCTGCTTCAGCCACTCCGCGATGAGAATCTCCAATGGAACTCCCTCAAAGACCTCGCGTCCGTTCTGAAAACGCGCGGCGATGCCCAGCAAGCGAGCTTCAACCAGGCGATGACGGCCGCAAATGCTCTTACCGATCCCGACGAGAAAGCGCAGGCCCACGCGCAAGCGCAATCGCTGCAGGAAACGGTTGCGGCGAAATCGCTGCGTGCGGAACTTGACCAAATCAATGCGGCGGGCCTCGCAAAGCATATCTACGAGAAATACCTTCAGCCCCATCTGCCGCAATTTCTCTATTTCGACGAGTATTACCAGATGCGGGGTTGCGAGAATATCGAGGCCCTGCAGCAACGCATCGATAAGAACCAGCTTCAGCCTTCGGATCACCCCATCATCGGCCTTATCGAACTCGCCGGGTTGAAACTGCCGGAGCTGGTGAACCCGAACCGGACGCAGGAACTGAAGAATCGCTTGCAGGGTGCCGGTAACCACCTGACTAACAAGATCCTGAAATACTGGTCGCAGAACAAGCATCTCCGCCTCGCGTTCGACGTGCGGCCAGCTAGGCCTGGTGACCCGGAGAACATGCGCTCCGGCACCAACATTTGGGCGGAAGTCGCAGACCAGAAGCATTTCGTCAACACCGCGCTTGGTACGCGCTCGCGTGGATTCGTCTGGTTCTTTTCATTCCTCGCCTGGTACTCACGCCTCAAGACGACCGCGCAGCAACGCATTATCCTACTGCTCGACGAACCGGGCTTGTCGCTGCACGCCAAAGCCCAGGAGGATTTGCTCCGATATTTCGAGGAGGAGTTGAAGGGCACGCATCAGGTCCTGTATTCGACCCATTCGCCCTTCATGGTCGATCCCCGGCACTTCGAGCGTGTCCGCATCGTGCAAGACAAAACCATCGATTCTGACGATCAACTGTCCCCAGAGGAAGAGGGCACAAAGGTGCTCACGGATGTTCTCGACGCCGGCCCGGACAGTTTGTTTCCGCTTCAGGGCGCGCTCGGATACGAAATCTATCAGACGTTATTCGTAGGGCCGAACAGCGTCGTGATCGAAGGAGCATCGGACCTCCTCTATATACAGGTGCTGTCGGTGATCCTGACGCAGAACGGCCGCGAAGGACTCAACCCGGCATGGACGCTGACCCCGGTAGGCGGTGCCGATAAGGTGCCCACATTCGTTGCGCTCATCGGCGCCAAGCCGTCGCTGCGCGTCGCCACGCTCATCGACTTTCAAAAGAGCAGCGCCCAGACGGTTGAGAATCTCTACAAACGCAAGCTGCTCAGCCGGAACCATGTGCTGACGTTTGCCGATTTCACCGGCAAGGCCGAGGCGGACATTGAGGATATGTTCGAGCCCGATTTCTATCTGCGGCTCGTGAACGAGGAGTATAAGAACCAACTTGCGAATCCCATTGCACAGACAGCGCTCAACCTCAACTACCCGCGGATTCTGGTGTCTATCGAGGAATACCTATCAAAAAATCCCCTGAGAAGCGGCTCCTTCAACCATTACCGGCCGGCGCGCTATTTCACGGAGAATATCGCGGCATTATCACCCGATCTGTCACCTGCGACTCTGGATCGTTTCGAGGCAGCGTTCAAGGCTTTGAATAAGCTCCTGACTGCCTGAAAGCGTTGCGAATGCCCTGGTGTTTGAACTCCGGCACAGTTGATCGCCCTTGGATTAATTAGGGACATTCCAAAACCACGAAGACCGATAGACGGTCTTTCCGCGCCAGGTTCGTGATTCCCACATGTCCTTCCCGCTGGAACTCACTTTTACTGCCTGGTTCATCTTGTTGAAAACATCCTCGCTGATGAACGTCGAGTAGGGCTGTTCGCTCAGGCTGCTGAGTTTGGCTGCGTGGTTTGCGGCCGGCCCAACCCACACCAGGTCGTTGGAACCACGTATGCCCGTCCGTGCCACCAACAGGCTGCTCATATCGATTCCGACCACCTGCTGCAGTTCAAAGTTGGAACTGTATTGGGCCTTGATCGCGGGATTGATGATGTTCGTGACCGCCGCTTTGATTTTCATGCCGCAGCGGACGGCCGCGGTGTTTTTAGAACTGCCGATGAATACGGCCATGACGCGATCCCCGTCATATGCCGTAATGGTTCCTCCTTCAGATCGAATCAGGCGGGCGACGCAAAGAAGGTAGGTTTTGTAGACTTCGGCCGCAAATTGGGCGGTTTGGGAATCCACCATACTCGTGGATCCGTCGATGTCGGCATAAAGAACTGTGGCGTCGAGCGTCACTCCGTCGTTGGCAAGTTTGAGATCCGGAGTATCGGGAACAACCTGACCATCCCTAGTCGTCCATTGATCCCGAAAGACCCGAGCAACTTCAGTTTTCAAATCGTCGGCAAGCCCCATAGCTCCTCGCGTCGCCTTCCCGCAAAGTCAGTCAACACGCCACCACCAAGAAGAGCGGTAGATGGATCGGTTGTCAAAACTGTCCCAACGCACTTCTTCCCACATCGCTTTCCCGTCGGTCACCTTGAGCTCGTCGATCATGACGTTATAAACCTCTTTCGTGATGTAGGTAGCGTAGGAGTGAGGCAAGGCGGACAGTTTCGCCGCATAATTCGCGGCCCTTCCGACCCAAACCAAATCGTTCGCTCCACGCACACCTGTCTTTGCCACGAAAAGGTCGCTCGTATCGACCCCCACCACATGCTTCATCATGAAATTGCTCCCGGTATAAAACGTCCGCTGTTCGGGGTTGAGGATGTACGACACGGCGTAATTGATCTTCAGAGCCGTCCTGACCGCCCGCGAGTTTTTGAGGTCCCCGATGAAGACTGCCATGACGCGATCCCCGTCATAGGCCGTGATATCCCCATTTTCGCTGCGGATGATCTTGGCCGCGCAATGGAGGAACGTCTTGTACATCTCTGCCGCGAAGAACTTTTTGTGTCCATCTACCATGGTGGTGGAGTCCGCGAGATCGGCATAAAGCACCGTCGCATTTAGCTTCACGGCATCGTTCGCCAATGTGAGAGAGGTATCGTCCGGCACGACGGTACCGTCCCGCTCCTTCCAGACGGCCTTGTAAATATCCGCGACGTGTTGGCTCAACTCGTCCTTGAGTCCCATGGATTTCCTTCAGCGGTTGGGACCGAGATCCCGGATGATTTCACGCAGGCGGTTGCAGGCAGCAGCAAGCGACCGCGTCAAGTCGGAGCCGTCGTATCTGTAAGTGATTGTATTTATACCGTGGAGATCGGAAGGCAAGCTGATTTCCTCGCCGCGCGGCTCAACCAGTAGGGCACGGTGACGTCCGAGGCGACCCATAAAGAATCCCAACTCGAAAATCACATTATCCCGTGGCGTCGCCCTTTGCTGACCGCGGCTCTCTGTGATGTCGTCGGGCTGTGCAACCGCAATTGCCACGTCAGATTGATCAAGCGCTCGCTCCAAGCTCTCGATGGCGTAATGCGAAGCACGAAACACACCGTCCGTCCACACCGTTACGTTGAACGGATCGTGATCGAAAGCAGTCTGGATTGTCCTAGCAATTTCGATCGCCTCAGCAGAGGAGATGATGAACACGCGAATCCGGTCACTAACAGCGGTTACCAGCGCGTTCCGTTGCATCAGCCTGCGGGCCAGTTCCTTGGCGATTTCCAGCAGTATTTGCGGATATTTTTGGTAGAGTTCGGCGAATTGCGGTTCGGAGACTTTCAGAACCACCGAAACTTCACGCGCAGTGACGGTTGCAGAACGTCTTTGCGTCGGCTGGATGGCAGCCATTTCCCCGGCATGGTCGCCTGCGAAACGGCTTGCGACAACCCGGTTGTTAACCACGACATCGAAAGAGCCGGCCACGATGAAATAGATGTCGTTGTCGTCTGCTCCGTGCTGAATAATGGACGACCCCGCCTCGACTTCAAACAATTCGCCGGTTGCAGCAGCCTCGGTGGCGAGATCTGCATTTCCGACAAAGAGCTTCTGGCCTTTTAGCGATTCAACCAAAACTCTTCGGTTCGGCTCTCCTGCAAAGCGCTCAATCATGCTTCTGCCCTCGCACTGTTTCCTGGGTGGATCGGTGGAGATTATTCCATTGACGTGCTCCCGGAAAACTCTACCAGTTGAAGCTGGAGTTCTCTCGTAATCTAAGCGAGGGAGCTGAGATGAAGAAGAGCCGGTATACGGAAGAGCAGATCATCGGGATTTTGAAGCAGCACGAG
>Ga0335074_10000159_pt1 | contig 108810 bp, 111 predicted proteins | sample Lox_Sample_23_FD_206715 | JGI IMG/M metagenome (GOLD analysis project Ga0335074, IMG submission 206715) | Soil microbial communities from Loxahatchee National Wildlife Refuge, Florida, United States - Lox_Sample_2.3 | ecosystem: Environmental > Terrestrial > Soil > Wetlands | place: USA... | reverse complement strand
CCGCTCTCCAGCAGCCCTTCACACCGGGAGGGGCTCGCAGACATGCAGCCCAAGCCGCCGCCACGGTAAGAAGTAATGGGGCGCGATAATCAGCTCCCAGGTAAGAAGGCTTTATGGCGCGACTCGCAGCGCGGGGTGGAAGCAGAATATACGGAACCGGCGAATTAGAGATTCAAGGTGGGAAAAGCGAATGTTCGCCGACAGTTCGGCTAAACAGTACCCGGCGCACCACGAGATTTTGGGGGAGGCGCCCCCGCCGAACAATGCCCTGAGTATGATGCTCGAGATGGTCGGCGCCGGGAAGCGGGTCCTCGACGTCGGTTGCGCTAGCGGATATCTCGGCGAGGCCCTCGGCGGGCGGGGTTGCTCGGTCACCGGCATCGACGTCAACGCACATGCTCTCGAACGTGCGCGAGAGCGTTGCGACGAAGCGTTCGCCGCCGATCTGGACGTCACGCCGCTTTCGCGCATTCTCGGCGAGCGCCAATTCGACGTCATCGTATTCGGGGACGTCCTCGAGCATGTGCGCAACCCGCTCGAGATCCTCGAAAGCGCACGAGCCCATCTTGGCGCTCATGGTTACGTCGTCGCATCGTTCCCCAACATCGGTCACGGCGCCGTTCGCCTGGCTCTTCTTGCAGGCCGTTTCGAATATCGGGAGCTGGGGTTGCTCGACGAGACGCACCTCCGCTTCTTCACGCGCAAAACGATCGATGAGTTGCTGTTGCACGCCGGCTTCTCGATCGACGAAATGCGTCAAACAACGCTCCCGCTCTTCGAGGAATCTGACCTGGTCCCGAAGGTCCGCCGCGAGGAGTTTCCGGCCGAAACGATCCAGGCGATCCTCGGCGATCCCGATCATGAGATTTTGCAGTTCGTCGTTCGAGCATCGCCGATCTCGGACGCCGCTCGTGTGCGTGCGCTCGGGCGCCGTTTTGCCATCGCAAACGACGCATTAGCCGACGCAGTAGGTCGCGTAGCGCGGCTTGAGCGCACTCTCGAACGACTCGATCGCAAACGCAAGACCTTGGAGCAAGAGTTTGAGCAATGCGAGCGCGAGCGAAGACTGCATCTGGCGGCGTCTGATCGTGCCGATGCTCTCGTCTCCGAGCACGCGAAGAGGATTGCAGACTTGCAGCAGCGCTTCGACCTCCTTTCGGAGCGATTCAATGTGCTTCAGGTCGAAAGGGATCGGGAGCGTGACGCACGCGAAGCGCTCGAGCAGCAGGCGTGCGCCTTTGCCCTTGAAGTCGAGGAGCGTGCAAGAGCGGACGCGGACGCCCTCTCCAAGGAGATCGTCGGCATCCATTCCGGGATGGGCTGGCGCCTCAGAAACGTTGTTCGGCGGGTACTCGGGCGTCGCTGACATCGAGCGATACGCTACCCGATAGCGAGGATGTCGTAGATCTCGGCTCCTAGATGCTCCAGACTTTCGCGCGAGAACGCATAATCGCTCAGCGATCCGAAGTACACCGCACACGTTCCCGCACGCGCGCCGGGATCGGCGGGATTACTGTAGCCGGCGGCATGAACGCCGTCCCCGCGCCGAGCAACGCTGCACCCCGCGGCGTAGGAGTCGCCGCCGGTGAACACCAAACCGCGCGCATATCCGGCAACGAACTGCACGGCGCCGTACAACGAGCGGATGAATCCGCGCGGCGACTCACAGAAGTAGAGACTTCCTTCATGCGAAGCCGGCGAATGCGGCTGATAGATGCCGCGGGCGAGGTACACACCGCTCGAGAGATCGTAAATGTAGCCATCGACCGCGTCGGCCCACGATCGACCGAGGCGCGGACCGAATGCCGTGCTGAGGAGGCGGCCCTCGTGCATCAGCAACCCGCTGAGATGGTGCGTGTCCTTCGGCGCGGACCCGGCCCGCCACAGAATGTCACAGTCTCCGTCAGCGAGATTGACGCGAACGACCTCGTCACTGCCCGTCGACGCAACAATGACGTGCTCACCGTCGAGCACGAGCGCATGCACGTCGATTACCGTCGGCAACGGAATTGACTCGACGAAGCGCGGCGCGAACACGTCCCACACGGCAATATGTGACGCGTCGTCTTGCGTATAGGCGCAGTACACGTTCGTCCCGTCGGTCGCGAGCCCGCACGCGGAAGCTGGACTCGATCCCGGGGCGCGGATCGGCTGCCACTCGCCGGAGGGCGTGCGCACCGCGAGCATCGCATCGTCAGCGCCACGACCGTTGCAGAACGAAGCGACAAGAACGTTCACGAGGCTTCTCTACAAGCGCAGGACTCACGCTCCCTTGGCCTAAGCTCGGCGGCGTGCCGGCTTTTTTCGAACGCAACGCGGCATTCGTGCATCTGCCGAGGACCGGCGGGACGAGCGTCATGCGCGCGCTCGCGCCCTGCGGCTGCGCATCGTTCGCTGCCCCTGGACTGTGGGACGCTTTGGAGCAGTATACCGATCCCGGCACCGTTGTCCGCGCCGTACGGGAAAATTTCTACATCACGACGCTGAGCGACTTCCCACAGCAGCATCTGCCGGCAGCAGCGCTCCGGTTGCTCGTAGGGCCCGAGCGCTGGAACGATCTCTTTACCTTCGCGTTCGTCCGTAATCCGTGGGACCTCGTCGTATCCACCTACGAGTTTGCTCGCCGCGACGTCGAGATCGATCGGCTGCGCGGTGCTGATCCCGACCGCGTCGAACTGCTCGACCGAAGCCCCACGTTCGAGCGCTTCGTCGAGTTCTATCCCGCACTGCGCTCGGATATGAGTGCGATGCTTTGTGATCGCACGGGTGCATTGCTCGTCACGTTCGTCGGACGGTACGAGGCACTCGAGGAAGGGTTCGCAACCATCTGTGAGCACGTGGGCATCAGCGCCGCGCTCGAGGTGACGAACGCGTCGCAACGTCGCCACTACCGCAGCTACTACGACGACCGCACCCGAGCGCTGGTCGAGCACCATTTCGCGCGCGATATCGACCGTTTCGGCTACGCGTTCTGAACCTGCGGAAATGTATATCCGAAACGGTGCACATCCTGCGCGTACCATTCGGCAACGAGTTCCCGCGCTTCGTCGTCGTAATATGCCTGGAGTGACTCACGCTCGCCGGCGTTACGATGCGGCAGCGGACCCAAAACTCCGAGCCGATCGAATACCTGCGCGATAGAAGCGTCGAGTTGCTCGAATCGCAGCACGTCGTCGACCAGGATCCGGTCGTTTGTGTCATAGAGGAAGCGGTATTGTGGCTCCCACTGAACGTGCGCGCGCGCCCGGATCGCGCGCAGATACGCTTTGAACGTTGCATCCCCGTCGATGCCGAGGAACGCTTGCAAGTCGGGTCGGCGGCGCAAGAAGACGAACTGCGAGACCGCGCGGTCCCACGGGTTACGGACGACGGCGAAGCGGTAGTACCGCTCAAAGGTCTCCTCTCCGATCACCTTGCGAACGAGCGCCGCGGTGAGGTGCTGCAGTCCACCGGTCTGATATGGGTTGCAGTACGCGTCGACGAAACCGCCCCACAACTCGTTGGTCGTGCGCGGTCCCGGCCACAGTACGTCTTCGATGCTGGTCCCGCCGCATTTTGGAATGTGAATGAAGACGCAGCGTAGCGAATGCGAGATCACGGAGTCACCTCGATCGCCTCGTACGACGGAAAGAGCCGGGCGCGATCGATGCGCACTCCGGGAAGCGTAAAGCGAATCGCCAGTGCCATGCGGCCGTGCGCCGTCACGTTCGTACCGGAGCGGTGCACCGTGTCCTGATCGAAGAGAAAATACTCCCCCGGGGCAAGCTCCATCGCGATGTCCCGCGACTCCGGAGCCGGCAGCGTGCGGATCTCCACGCAACCGTTCTCACGCGTGGCCGGCTCGAGCGCCAACCATGCGGAGACGTTGATCATGGGATCGAGCATCGTCGTCCAGTGGTCACGATCGCGGTGCCAGTCGAAGATGCCCGCGCCTGCGGCTTTGGGAAAGAAGTTCGAACGCCAGAGCACGATCGAGGGTCCGAGGATGCCCCTGACGCGCTCGATGATCGCCGGCGTCAGGCACATCGTTCGTACCAGCTCTGAGTCTAGGTGTCGCGACTGCGCCGGCGAGCGAGGATCCGGGCCGGTCGTGCCCAAAAGACGGTATGCCTCGTCACAGAACGTGCGCGCCTGTGAGTGAGAGAACGCGGTGAACGGCCCGGCGAATCCGTTGAGCGCAAAATCGATTGCGGTCACGTCGTGAGGTTCCACATGCGATTAGCGAAAGACATTTCGAACCGATTCGGCGACACGCTCGACGTCGAGCGCCTCGTGGGCCGTCGGGACGAGATGAACGTTGGCGATCCCAAGGCCGCATAAGGCGTCGCGTTCCGGAAGCGTTGCGGTAATCACAACATCGGCGCGCCGTGCCGCAGCAAGGCCGGACGCCACCTCATCGCATTCGCGCGCGAAGTGCGAATCGGTCGCATCATAAATGAATTTCATGGCCTGGTTACGCCCGAGAATCGGGTAATACGCTTCGAAAAGCTCCGCTCGGGTGATCCACGCGTAGTCGAGGATCGGCAAGATTTCGTCGATGGCCGCTTCCTTTAGGGGGCCACCCTCGACATGACGGAGCACCTCGATGCCGAGCGCTTCCAGCTTGGACGCGTATGGGACGATCGCGGTGAAATTGTCAACTAAGAAGATCACGTGGAAGCCCTGATCGCGCATGATTTTGAGAAGCGTGAAGAGGCGCTCGGCTCCCACCTCTCGACCCTGCACAGGCACGTACGAATCGACGACGAGCACGACCTGTCCGCGGCGAATCCGGCGCGCCGCTTCGGCCGATCTCCCGGATTGGTGATGGCTGACGAGCGACTCACGCCAGCGTTCGGCGAATTTCGCCTGATTGGCCGCCTGGTACCGTTTCACGTCGCGGATCACGGCGGCGCCGCCGGCCACGTCCTCGTCATGAACGACCTGCGAGCGCGGTTGATACACGACGCGAAACCCAGCCGCGCGGGCGCCAAAGCAGAGATCGGCATCTTCGTAGTATGCCGGCGCGTATCGTGTATCGAAGCCGCCCAGCGACCGAAACACGTCGGCACGAACCAGTAGTGAAGCACCCGAGCAATAGTCGACGTCACGCACGTAGTTGTAGCGGGGATCGTTCGGATCGTCGCCGCGACCGTAGCTCGCGCCCGATCCGTCGCGATAGATGATGCTGCCGGCTTCTTGCAGCCTGCCGTTGGGATGGATCAGCTTGGATCCGACGATCGCGATCGAGCCGTCGCTTTCGGCCGTCGTAACGAGCTCGTCGAGCCATCCGTCGTGTACCGATGTGTCGTCCTTGAGAAAGCATAGGTACTTTCCCCTTGCGATCGATGCGCCGCGGTTGCATGCGCCGATGGGACCCTCTTCGTGCTCGTTGCGAGCGACGATGAGGCCGGGTAACGCGTCCGCGAGCAGCGTGATTTCGCCTCTGGATCCGTCGTCGACGACGATGATCTCCAATTCGAGTGTCTCGAACCATGAGCTCGCGATCGAAGCGAGGCAGCGCACGGTAAACTCGACGCGATTGGATGCCGGTATAATGATCGACGCAATCGGTTCGAACGAAAGTGGGCGCTCGGCCGTTCGGCGCAGCCATAGCTCGCGCAATCGCTCGAGCGCGGGGGGGTGGAAACGCTCCAGCGCAATCGCACCGTTGGCGGGCCGCGCGAGCGCCGTGTGCAAGCGATAGAAGCGGCTGGCCTTCAGCCGTTCGAGATCGGCCCGCAGTTCCTCGACTCGCTCGCGTGCCGATCGCGCGCGCCGTACCGCGGCTTCGAATCGCTGATGATTCGTTTCATTCATGACGTGCGCAATAGGCCTTCGACGATCAATGGAACGATCTTCGTGGAATGGTGGTCGCCGCTGCCGTAGAGCGACTGTTCCCGTACCCCGTTCGACCACGTCAGCGCCCATACGTCGATATATCCGATCCCTTCGGTGCGGGAAAATTCACGCAGAGCGCGGTCGGCGATCACGTACGTACGGAATCGGAGGTCAAGCGGTTTCCCACCCGGGCGCACCTCGCGTTGGGGCGGTCCGATGCCGAGAAGGTGTAATGCGGAAAAACCGCAGTCACGCAGGCGACACAATCCGGTAAAGAGCGGAGCAAGCCGTGCCTGATAATCGCGATAGACGTCCTCGTAGTCCAATTGCGTCGCCGGTTCGTACGGCTCCGCGTCCGGCGGAGTGCCTTCGAAAGGTGGATCGAGCTCGAACCAGGCTTGGCGGCGGTACAGCGACTCTTGGAGGTCCCACGCGTCAGCGCCACCGCAGGAAACGACGAGCGTTCGGTTTACGCGCGCCGGTGCAAGCACGATCTTGCTCTGTTCACCTTCGAACGCCTCGACATCATAGCTGAAGGCGGGATCACCGTCTTCGGCATGCACGAGAAAGCCGAGCTCCCAAAGCCAGCGGGACACCATACCGCCGAAGCGACCCTGCGCGAATAAGCGCGAAGACCGAAAATACGGCGCCGTTCTCGATCGCGTAACGACGAGCCGGTCGCCGATCGCCTCACCTGCCAGCGCGTGGCCGTCGAAGATTGCCGCGCGGCTGTCGCCGATGAACGAAATGAGCCGCTCGACCGGCGCCAGGCTCAGCGTGCTCACACGATGACTCCACGTTCGGCGAGAACCGCGCGAATCTCGCGCACCGAGGTCAGTCGCTCGGCGTCGGCCGCCGAAAGCTCGATGCCGTACTGGCGGTCGAGATTGGCGGCGATCGCCACCTCCGCGAACGAGTCCCATGTTCCGATCGTTTGCCACGTCGAATCGTCATCGATTTCGCTCTCGGGAGCATTCACGGCGCGAGCGATCAGGGTCCGAAGGGCCGGGTCCATCATCCTTGTCGGTGCTCGAAGATCGCGCACTCGAGAAAGAAACCGAGATCGCGCTCATCGGGTCCCAGCCCCAGTCGCTTCGGATTTGCGGTTTCGCTCGACGTGATGCGCACGTGCACGCTCGCCCCGGCCTCGATCGTTCCCGATCCCGTAACTTCGGCGTATCCGGGTGACACCAAGGGGGCGGCCCATTCCCGGCCGTCGACTTCGATTCGAATCCGTGTCCCTTGCACGCCGTCGGGGATGCGCAAGCGCAGCGTCAGAGCGCGCACCTCGCGTTCGGCATATACCCTGAAGCGCAGTTCGCCGCCCGCCCAACCGTCCGAATATTTCCCGCCGGCATCGCTCGCCCGCACATAACCCATAACCGGCACGCCCTGAGCCGATTCGAGCTGGGCGCACCTGATACGCAGTCGCGCTGCGAGCGCCGTGTCGCTCTCCCGTTTCGCGAGTTCGGATTGATAGAGCTGGATCAAATTGTCGCGGGCCTGCATCGACTCGCGCAGCTCGCGCTCGTCGTCCGCGGTCAGACGATAGCCCGCAGCGTAGCGATCGGCGAGCGCGCGGGGGACGAAGAAGGTCGTGTGCTCGGTCGCGATTTCCGCCTCAGGGCGCTCGAGCGTGTAGAGGTAGATCGAGAGCGATTTGCGCGTGCGGTGTCGCTCCTGCGGTGGAAGATCGATGCGGTCGAACCCGTGCCACGAACGTTCGCTGGTCTCGAAGATGATGCACCGATTGAACGCTGGGTCGTATTCAGCGGCCGGCCCCGCATCTTCGCGCGGGTCGGCGTAGAGGGAGATCGCGCCGCCCCACTCGCGACGCCAGCTTTCGTTGAGGTACACGATTAGGTTGACGCGTCGATGCAGTTTGGTTACGGGATGATAATTGAAGTCGACGTGCGGCTTTAAGTCGCGGCCGTAAAAATTTTCGTGTGTCCCACCGCCGTAATTGGTTGGATCATACAGCAAGCCGTCGATCCCGGTCACCAGCCCGGTCCAATCTAGAAACGCGGAAGAACGGAAGAACGCGTCTGCCGCCGCGTAGGCTTCCCCAAGCGCCGGGAGGTCGGGGCGAAAAACTTTTCGTCCGATGCCCGGTTGCTCGTTTTCGACGCGCGGGGGCGGGAACTGCTCGAGCAACCGCCGCGCAAACGAGGGTATGAAGAACCCGTCGATCACGACATGCCGGAACGGAGCCGCCCTCTCGAAGCGCTCGTGCAACGCTCGCGCAGTCGCCAGCACGGCGGGGTCGATCATCGTGTCCGTTTGCATCACGTTCGTGCGGCAAGCGCCTTCTCTGACGCACGCGCTTTCCCTTGCGGGAACCGACCGCCGGCGCGGCGCAGAACGAAGCGATGATCATTGGGAGGACGGGACGGGCACGTCTACCCATCACGTTCGACGCGCGCGCATTGCTACGCGACGCGCTTGCGCTGCCGCCTGACGCGTGGGAGCCGCACTTCAACCGCGCCCTGTACCGCAACGACTGGAGCGGTGTCGCCTTGCGCAGTAATGGCGGTGTGGGCCTGTATCCGAATCCGCATTCGTCGCAAGCATTCACCGATACGCCGTGGCTTGCTCGCTGTCCGGCCGTGCGCGAAGCGCTCGCGCGGTTCGCGTGCCCGACGAGCGCGGTGCGGTTCTTGCGCGTCGGCGCGGATTCGGAAATCTTCGAGCATCGTGATTACGACCTGACCGCCGAGGGCGGCGAAGCGCGCGTGCACGTTTGCGTACAGACCAGCAACGACGTAACCTTTCTGCTCGATAGCACGCCGGTCGTGATGCTCCCGGGCTCGTGCTGGTATCTCGACGTGAGCCGCCCGCATCGCGTGATCAATGCCGGCGCGACGGCGCGCGTGCACCTCGTCGTCGACTGCATGATCGACGGCTGGTTGCGCGAGCTGATCGCCGCGGGTGATCCAGGCGATGGATGATTTCGAGCGCTTGCGAGCGATCGTCGACGGCGACGAATCACTGCAAGCCGAGTTGTTCGCGCAGACCGATCCGACGGCGTTCATCGCAGCGCTGACGCGCATCGCCGATCGCCACGACCTGCTCGTGCCCGAAGCGCGCATTTGGCAGGCGCTCGAAGAAGGGCGCACCGTATGGTACGCGACATGGGCGTAAGTTCGTTTGCGACGTGGTTTCCAATTCGTGTCTACGGGCGTGGGCGTGAAGTGCGCGTGCAATGGTTTCGGCGCGATGCAGGGTTGTGTTTCGACGATCGCTTTTTTCACGACACGGTCTCGCGCGCCGCAAAACGCCCGTTCAACCTGGCCTTTTACCGCGACACCGGTGTCGACGTGCTTCACGAGGCCGCCGCAGAGATGCCCGGCCTGCGGCCGAACGGCTTGCTTTTTCACCTCTCGCGCTGTGGATCGACACTGGTTTCAAACGCGTTTGCCGCACGATTCGATGTGCTCGTGCTGGCCGAACCCGGTCCGCTCAACGACGTGCTGGTGATGCCCGGATTGGACGATGAGGAGCGCCTCGCGCTGCTGCGCAGCGTCGTTTCGGTCCTCGCGCGTCCGCAGCGCGCCGATCAGCGCGCCTGCGTGATCAAACTGGACGCCTGGCACGTGCGTTCGTTTGCGCCGTTGGAAGCCGCATTTCCGCGCGTGCCATGGTTTGTTTTACACCGCGATCCACGAGAGATATTGGTTTCGCACCTGTGCACGCCAAGCTTGATGATGTCCACGGTCAATGCTCCCGCGACGCTTGGGCTCTCGCTGGTGGAGGCGGCGCAAGTCCCGCGTGACGTCCATTGCGTGCGCGTGCTGAGCGAACTTATGCGCGCCGTGCACGAACGCGCGCCCGAACCGGATCGACTGGTGGATTACGCGGAATTGCCGCAGGCGATCTGGGAGCGGATCGGTCCGGGATTCGATCTGCCGTTTACGCCGAACGCCGTCGCTCGCTTGCATGCCGGTGCGAGCGCACATGCAAAAGATCCGCGCCGGCCGTTCACCCCGGACAGCGATGAGAAGCGCGCCGCAGCGGCGGCACTCCCTTCCGAGATCGTCTCACCGCTACTCACCGCCTACGCCTGGTTCAAACGGCCCATTACGCAGTAATCACCATCCCCAGCGCGGAAGCCGGTCGTCCTCACTGCACATGATGGGAGACGGGAGGCCATAACGTGGAAGTCTATATCGGAATGATCTTTCTTTTCGCCGGTGATTTTGCACCGAGAGGTTTTCAGCTCTGCAATGGGCAGCTGTTGTCGATTCAAAGTTATTCGGCACTCTTTTCGATTCTCGGAACCCACTTCGGCGGCGACGGAGTCAGAACGTTCGGATTGCCTAATTTGCAAGGGCAATTTCCAATCGGAACCGGGACCAGCGCAACGGGAACGTACATCATCGGCGAGACCGGCGGCGCCGCCGACGTGACGCTTCTGATCAACAACATGCCGCAGCATACGCACACGCTCAACGGCGACCAAGCCGCGGGCGGCAAAGTCTTCCCTGGACCGAATCACGTCTTGGGCGGCAACAGCGCTGCGCCGATTTATTCGGCGAACGCGCCGAACACGACGCTCAGCCCGAAATCCATCGGCCCAGCCGGGTCCAACCTACCCTTCTCGATTCTGCCGCCGTATCAGGCGTTTAGCTACATCATCGCAATCACGGGACTCTATCCGTCACGGAACTAGCTCCGGCGTTACAACGATGAATGGGAACGCCGCTGCCGGCGTTCCCCTGGTTTTCAGCCGGCTTTACGGCGGGCCCCAGCGGCCGCCGATCCAGATATAGATGCCGCCTCGGCGCGAGTAGTAGCCCGGATGCCAGATCCAGCCGTAGTGCGGCGGGCGTCTCCAGCCGCCAGCGACCCAGATGTAGCGATGGCCGCTCCAGCGTTGGTAGCCGCCGACCCAGACGTACCCGCGGCCGGGCGGGCGCCCGTGTCGCTCGTAGCGGGGAGGCGGCGGGGCATACCGCGGACCGCCGTACGGCTGTGCCGGGGCGGCCACGGTGCTGAGTCCGATGCACGCTGCCAGGCCGAGTAAGACGAGCAAACGACGAAACATGGGTTCTCTCCTCCGGAGCAAACGGTGCTCACGAATCGGTTACCCTGAGAAGCGCGGGTTGACTCGCCCCCTCACGCAATTTCAATCTGGGGCAAAATCGGTAGGATTTCGGTAGTGGGTCAGTTTGAATCGGCAGGCTCCTGCGGAGCTTGATCGGCCAAGCGCAACCGTCGCTTGCGGCGACGTTCCTCATGCTCTCGCGCGTATTCCGCAAGTGCATCTGCCGAGTGGTTTAGGCCGTAGAAAAAGAGCTTCTTCGCCAGTGGTCCCTTGGCGTCGTCACCTGCCAAGTCGAAGAAGTCGCAAACGTCGTCCCCGGTGATGGTGAACTGCACGGGATATTCCTCGGGCGGGTCCTTCTTAGCCATGGGCTGGCATTGTGACACAGAACCGGGCAGACTGCCAATAGTACGTATTGTCTGGCATTGAGAAATATTATCTGCCAATAGGAGTCAATAGCCGGGCGTAGAAATCGACTGCGAACAAGTGCTCGCGAGGACGCGATCAGCGCATCGTCCAAGCGATCAGGTCCGTCAAACCGAACGCCCCGGGTCGGAACCCAGGGCGTGTTATGGCGGAGAAGACAGGATTCGAACCTGCGGGGGCGCTTCTGAGGGCCATCCCCGCCCGAACCTAAGTCGGGTGCCTTAAGCCACTCGGCCACCTCTCCCGGAGAGAGAAGCCCCGCCAGCCTTGGCGGAAGACGGGGCTAGGAGCACCAGGAGCCTGCGGGGGCAACCGACCGCGGGCCTTCCGCTTTTCCCGGGGTGCCATTTTTGCGCTCGCTTGGGGATTCCTTGCGAACAACCCCAAGATGTTGTGGAAAGATAAGAACCAGACACTATAGGTTTGAGAGGAACCCTCTTAGGCTGCTAGTCCCGCGATGAAGTCCGGTAAGTTCGCCAGGTCATCAAGCCTCCAAAGGCGATCGGTCACGCCGTGCGCGATCGCGGGTGTCGTTTTCAGGGTGTGATGAATACGGCAGAAATTGTAGTACATGAAATGCAACGCGAGCGCTCGTTGTAGATTCTGCGCTTTCTTCGAGAACGCATTAGTTAGCCGTGTGAAACGACGCATCGACATACGCATCGTAAGATTATTGCGCTCGACAAACGCCGTTGAAATATGCTCGGGATCGGGAGCGCCAAATACGCGCGTGCGGACAACTTCCTTGACGATGAGCGGACTGTATTTCCGCTCGGGGTTGTCGTCGTCGAAGCCAAATACTTTCACTTCCGTGCCATGGTCGCCGCGTATACGAAAATAACGCTGAATTGGCTCTTTGTAGCGATTGAAGCCGTCCGTCGAAATTTGAACATGCGACGTGATTCGACGCGAGAGATCGCGCACGAAGTAATGAGCGTCGGCTAACGTGCGCTTTCCAAGATGCCACGAAACGATGAGCTTCGTATCAGCATCAATCACGGTCCAAGTCCAGAGGTCGCCATAACGATCATCACCGCGATACTCACGCGGCAAGTTCCGCTCTTTCGCATGGCAGAACGACCAAATCTCGTCGAGCTGGACGCGCACGCATGAGAGGTTCTGCATCGTTTCATCGTGATAGCGGTCGCACGCGTCGCCAACCTCGGCCAACAGTTTAAGGTCGTGCCCTTGGCGGCGCCCGTCAGCCGCGAGGTGCCCCGGATCGAATTGCCTTCGACCAGGGCAGCCAGGACACGGACGCGATCCTCAAGCGGGAGCCTATTCATGACCGCTCAAGCATAACACAATATGCGTAAGCGGTCAAGCATGGGCGCTCAGTTTGTTTTGAACGTTATATATTGCACCCGTGCCCCTCTGTGGTACATTATGTGCCCAGCCCCTTTACAGATACTGAGACTTTAGGGCCTTGACTCACCATGCCAGGCGCTCTATCATGTGCTCATGATGTTCCCGTCACGCGCTTTAGCGTGACGTATCCCGTTCCCGGTTGCACAGCGCCCATACCCGCGGCAACCGAATGATGTTCCCGGGGAGCCGAGAGGCTCCCCGTATTGATTTTTATTAGTCAACTTTAGAACACGCCGCGGGAGGGCAACTTGTCTACATCAGTCCGTCTTTTTATCGACTTTTGGAACTTCCAAATCCAATGGCGTGATCGCACAAACGACGCGCACCTGGATTGGGCAAAATTACCCGCGGCGCTGTCCAGCGCAGCGCAAGCGGCGGCGCCACAATTGGGTGCGCTTCGCATCGACGACACCCGTATCTACGCTTCGGTGAATCCCCACAAAGACGCAAAGCTGCGCGGATGGCTTGACACGTTCCTGGACAGGCAACCCGGGTTTCGAGTGTTCGTCCACGAACGACGCTCTCGCAGAAAACCCGTGCATTGCGGGGCCTGCAACACCGATTTACCGGACTGCCCAAATTGCCATACGCCCTACGAGCGCGCTGTTGAGAAGGGCGTCGATTCCGCAATTCTCACGGATATGTTTTCCCTCGCATGGGAAGACGCGTACGAAGTGGCTATACTCGTCAGCGGCGACGCTGATCTAATTCCGGCGGTCGAAAAAATCCAGGACCGTGGCCTGAAAGTCGTCAATGCGACTTGGCAGAGTTACGGAAACAATCTTGCCAAGGCATGTTGGGCATCATTTTTCGTTGATCCACTCGTCCAGCAACTGACGCGCCCCTAGGGCTTTTTCCCCCAGCGCGCCTCGGCTGCTTTCTTCGCGACCTCTTTGCGTTGCTCGGGCGTCATGGACGCGGCCCGCGCCTTCCCACCCTTAAGGCCACCTAGGCGCCCTAGCGCTTGCGCGGCGGGGTTCTTCTCGGGCTCGGGTGTGGCTTCACCAGCGATCCGGTCAAGGATCGACTTCGCGGCGAGGTTGGGGTCAAAGGGCGGCTTACTTGAGCGCTTAGGCATACCCCAAGCGTAGCACGAACCGCGCGACGCTTCTAGCGATTCTGAAAATAGCTCCATGCGGCGTACGCAAGCACGATGATCCCGAGCGACCAGGGAATAGTGTGCCACAGAAACTCCTGCAGATAGCCAGCACCGAAGCCGTCCGCCCACAGGCTGAGCGAAGTCGCGTCATGAGCGCACACAAAAATGATCAGCGCGACTGCCATCGCGGGGATCACGCGTTTCGCGGTTTCTTTGGTCATCCCGCATTTAATAATCGGGGACCAACCCTAGTCGCCTGCTTGGTGCCGCTTGGTCAGATTTCAAACTGACCCACTACCAGGATTTCCACACGTGTGAGTAACGCTGTGTACAACTCGTTTTGCGGTGCTTGCTTTGGGGGCCGCATTTGGGCGCTAGACCGGGCTATTTTCAAGCTGTCAAGGGGTCGTTTTATGACGTGCTCGATACGGCGAAAAGCCCCAAAAATGGGCCTTCGGCGGCCTGTGGATAAGTGGATAAAGTCGTGGAGGAAATCCGCAGGAGCCCCGCCCCATTAAGCCAACCGAAAGCGTCCTCACCGGGCCGCACGCAACTGCGACTACCAGTCGTTTAACGGGCGGAGCGGAGTTCGTCGCTCGTCAAGAGGGAGCTCGCATAGGATGGCGCTTGCGGTTGGCAGTTCCGACATCTCGAACCAACTCTGGCTCTCGGCACTGGAGGCGCTCGAGCGGAAATTCTCCAAGCCGATCTTCGAGATGTGGATCAAGCCGATCCGGCTGGTCTCCCTGGCCGGCGACGAGCTGACCCTTTCCGTGCAAAGCAATTTCGCCCGCGACTGGGTCGAACACCGGCTCAAGTCCCAGATCGCGGAAGTGCTCTCCGAGGTCTTCGCGGCCAGCCTCGATCTGCAGTTCACGGTCGCCGAGCCGGAGGCGGCATCGGCCGGCGGAAACGGCGCCGCGTCGCTCCCCGCCGCGGCGGTACGGCCGCCCGAAGACCTGCGCAGCTCTAACCTGAACGCACGGTACACGTTCGAAGAGTTCGTCATCGGCAATTCCAACCGGTTTGCCCATGCCGCGGCCCAAGCCGTGGCCTGCGCGCCCGCCCGCGCGTATAACCCGCTTTTTTTGTATGGCGGGGTCGGGTTGGGCAAGACGCACTTGATGCACGCGATCGGCCACCGGGTCCTGATCGACAATCCGAGCGCCAACGTCGTCTACGTCACCTGCGAGAAGTTCACCAACGAATTCATCATCGCGCTGCAAAACAACCGCACGCCCGAGTTCCGCAACCGCTATCGCCAAGTCGACGTGCTCCTGATCGACGACATTCAATTTCTGGCCGGCAAAGAAACGACGCAAGAAGAATTCTTCCACACCTTCAACGCATTGCACGAATCGGGACGGCAGCTGATCATCAGCTCCGACCGGCCGCCGAAAGAAATCCAAACGCTCGAGTCGCGCCTGCGTTCCCGATTCGAGTGGGGTTTGCTCACCGACATCCAAGCACCCGACATCGAAACGCGCGAAGCGATTCTGCGCAAGAAGGCCCAGAGCGAGAAGATCCCGGTGCCCGACGAGGTGACCTCGTTTATCGCCAAAGTCATCCCCTCGAACATTCGCGAACTCGAGGGCGCGCTGATACGCGTGGTGGCCTACGCCTCGCTGACCAAATCGCCGATCACGCTTGACCTCGCGGCCGAAGTGCTCAAAAGCGCGGTCGCGCAGGCGCCGCTGCAGCGCATCACGATCGGGAAGATCAAAGAAACCGTCGCGAGCGCGCACGGCCTCACGGTCAAAGAAATGGACAACGGCCGTCGCGATCAACGCCTTGCCGGTCCACGGCAGATCGCGATGTACATTGCGACCGAATTGACCAATTACTCGTTGCCGCAGATCGCGCGCGACTTCGGCAAGAAGGATCACACGACCGTGATGTACGCGCGCGACAAGATAAAAGACCAGATGCAGCGCGACGAAGCGTACCGGAACAAAATACGGCAGCTCATCGCCATGTGCCAGTCACCGTGAGCGCAGGGCCGGGAATGAAATCCCGGCCTTTCCTTATTTACGATGTTCACCGTTTCAGGCACAAGGGCACGCCTTTCCGGGTGGATAACTGCGCAGGTGCGCCAAGCGGTGAACATGTGTATCCGGCCGGGTCCGCGATGAACAGCTTATCCAAGGCGCAAACGGGCATGGCAACAAGCAAAAAGGCACTTATCCGCGAAATACACCGCCCTACTACTGTTACGACGGTAATGTAAACCTTACTACGACGTCAGAACGAGTCTCGAATCGGTGGAGTATGAAGTTCACCTGTAACACCAAAGATATCTCGGGCGCGGTCGGGGCCGCCAGCAAAGTGGTCAACGCGCACACGACCGTACCGATCCTCTCCAACGTGCTCTTGCAGGCCGAGGACGGAAAGATCGCGGTTCGGGCGACGGACCTCGAATTGACCCTCGAGCACGCCTTCCGAGCCGAAGTCGGAGAGGGCGGATCGGTGACGATCCCGGCCAAGCTCTTCTCTAGCTATCTCGCCAACCTGCCGGCGGGGCTGTTGGAACTCACCGGCACGCCGACGCGCGCCTCGGTCAAGTGCGAACGCAGCAACTACGACTTTCACGCGCTCCCGGCCGACGAGTATCCGCCGTTGCCGGCTGCGACCAAAGGCTCGCATTTCACGATCGGCTCGAAGCGTTTCCGCGAAGGGATCGAGGCGACGATCTTCGCAGCCTCCAGCGAAGAGGCGCGCGGCGCGGTCTTGATGGGAACGCTGCTCGAACTCGACGGCAATTCGCTGACGATGGTCGCGACCGACGGCTACCGCCTGGCACGCTACCAAACGACGCTCGACGACGGCATCACCGGATCCGAGAAGTACATCGTGCCCTCGCGCGCGCTGGCGGAAGCGGCGCGCAACCTCGGCGGTGCGGATCAGATCGCGGTCAGTGCCCTCGGTGCGCAAAACAACCAGCTCCAGATGACCGCGGGCGACACCTCGATCACCGTCCGTCTGGTCGACGGACAATATCCGAACTACCAGCAGGTGATTCCGGCCAAGTTCGATCGCAGCGTGACCGTCAACACACAAGCGCTGATCGGCAGCCTCCGCCGCGCGGAATTGGTCGCCGGCGATCGCGCCAGCATGGTTAAACTCGCGGTCTCCAATCAGACGCTGATCGTTACCGCCAGCAGCGACGTCTCGGGCAACGCCTACGAAGAGCTGGAAGTCGAGCAGACCGGTGAGGATCTCTCGATCGCTTTCAACGCGCGCTACTTGGTCGAGATTCTCAACCACGTCAAGAGCGCGCAGACGGTCATCGAATTTCTCGGCCCGCTCTCTCCCGCCGCGATCCGCCCGGTCGAACCACCGGAAGGCGCCCAGCAATTGTACGTGCTCATGCCGCTACGGCAATAGGATGCGCGATCGACGCTGCGCGAGCGAAGCCGCGCGACTTTAGCGAGCAAAGCTTCAGCTTTGATCGATAAAGTCTGGTGATTCTCCAGCGTCTCGCCCTTTCGAATTTTCGGAACTACGCGCAGCTCGATCTCGATCCGGCGCCGGGATTGAACGTGTTCATCGGCGCGAACGCGCAGGGCAAGAGCAATCTGCTCGAAGCGATCGCGATGCTCGGCACCGGCAAGTCCTTTCGCACCAGTCGCGACACCGATCTCGTGCGCGACGAGGTCGAGCTGGCGGTCGTCGGCGGCGACGCGAGCGTGCGCGCCGGCATCGTCCACCTCGGCTGCGCGATCGCGAAAAGCGGCAACCGCACGCGCAAAACCTACACGATCAACGGCCAAGGCGTCCGCTACGCGCGTTTTCTGGGAAGTATCCGAGTCGTGACCTTCGTTCCGGCCGATCTGCAGCTCGTCGCCGGTGCGCCGGCGTTACGCCGAGCGTTGATCAACATCGCCCTCGCGCAAGACGATCGCCGCTATTACCACGAGCTCGCCCGCTACGGCAAGGCGTTGCAGCAAAAGAACGCGATGCTGCGCGGCACCGTCGTCTTCGACGACGAGCTGCTCGCGGTGTACAACAACACGCTGATCGACGCCGGCACCAACCTCATGCTCGCGCGCAACCATTTCGTGCAGGAGCTGGCGCGCGAGGCCGAACGCATCCATGCCGAGTGGACGCACGGCGCGGAGCACCTCCAGGTGAGTTACGCCCCGAGCATCCGCTTCGAAGCGCCGACCGCCGAGGCGGTCGCGGGCGCGTTCGAAGCCCGGCTGCGGGAGGTGGCCGAGAGCGAGCGCGCGCGCAAGGCTTCGGTGGCGGGTCCGCATCGCGACGATCTCGCGCTGGTGCTCGACGGCCATCCGCTGGCATCGCACGGCTCCCAGGGTCAGGGCCGGACGGCGGTGCTCGCCCTGAAGGTCGGCGAATATACCGTCATGCGCGATCGATCCGGCGAAGCGCCGCTGCTCTTGCTCGACGACGTCCTCTCCGAGCTCGATGCCGAACGTGCGGCCGCGTTTCTCGCCGGCGTCGGCGCCCTTCGACAAGCTCAGGATGACAGGGTGCAAACCTTTGTGACCGCGACGCATCTGCCCGAGGGCTTGCCGGACGCCGCCCGTACCTATCGCATCGAACGCGCGCAGGTTGCGGCGTGCTGAAACTCTCGCAGGCGCTCGGCGCGTGGAGTCCCGGCGACGAGAGCGGTCCCTCCGATCCGGTCGTATTGCTCGGCGCGGCGTGGAGCGAGATCGTCGGCGTAGAGAACGCGCGCAATTCGCATCCGGCGCAACTCGCCGGCGACACGCTCACGATCGTTACCGCCTCGAGCGTGTGGAGTGCGCAGCTCAGCTACCTCTCGGAGCAGATCGTCACCGCGCTGCGCGCGCGCTTGCCGAGCGCCGCGATCGAAAAAGTGCGTTTTCGCGTCGGAAAGCTGCCCGCGGCCGGCAGCCATTCACGCCGCGCGCGGGTTATACATCAGGGAGGGTCGCAGCCCGCACAACGCGAGCCCGCGGCCGACGCGGCCGAAGCGCTCGCGCGTTTTCGCGGCAGCGTCACCGCGGCCGAGCGGGCGAAACGCGCTCGCGCGTGGAAAGAATGTAGCGGTTGCACTGCCTTGATCGCGCCCGGTTCCGGGCCGCTCTGCACCTCGTGCGGGATCGCCCGCGAGGCCGAGCGGGAGCGCCACATCTCGCGGCTACTCTTTGAAGCGCCGTGGCTGGGGTTCGCCGGAACGGCAAAGCTGATCGAGGACCTGCGTCAGGACGAATACGAGTCGATCCGCCGCCGCCTGCTCTCTCGCTGGTGGGACCGGCTCTGCCGTGTTCGTCGAAGCGGAACGCTCTCGCGCGACGGCGCCGAGCGGCTGGTTGCGAGTTCGTACGTCTTGCTCAAGACCGAACTCGCACCGGAGCGACTCACCCCGGCTATTGTGCGCAACACGCTCGGCGACGAGCTTCACGACCTGATCTATGAAACGAATTAAAAATACGTGATCAACAATAACTATACCGGCGAACAAATCGAAGTCCTCAAGGGCCTCGAAGCGGTTCGCAAGCGGCCCGGCATGTATATCGGCAACACGTCCGAGCGCGGGCTGCATCAACTCGTCTACGAAGCGGTCGACAACGGCGTCGACGAGGCGCTGGCCGGCTACGCCAAAACGCTGAAGGTCACGCTCTACAAAGACAATTCGGTCTCCGTCGAAGACGACGGCCGCGGCATTCCGGTCGACATGATCGCCGAAGAAAAGATGCCCGCCGTTGAAGTCGTGATGACGATTCTGCACGCCGGCGCCAAGTTCGGCAAGGGCGGTTACAAAGTTTCGGGCGGCCTGCACGGCGTCGGCATCTCGGTCGTGAACGCGCTCTCCGAATGGATGATCACGCGGGTTATGCGCGACGGAACCGTCTACGAGATGCGGTTCGAGCGCGGCATCACCGTGCAAAAGCTCAAGAAGATCGGCAAGACCGACGCGACCGGCACGTTCCAATGGTGGCGACCGGATCCCGAAGTCTTCGAGACGATGGAGCTGCACTGGGACATCTTGCAGAAGCGTCTGCGCGAGCTCGCGTTTCTCAATCGCGGCCTTTCGATCACGCTGCGCGACGAACGCGGCGACGAGCCGCGCGAGCGTACGTATAAATTCGACGGCGGCATCGTTTCGTTCGTCGAGTGGTTGAACGAGAAGAAAGATCCGCTGCACCCGATCATCTCGACGCACAACGAACGCGACGGCGTCGACGTCGAGGTCGCGATGCAATACACCGACACCTACAACGAACAGATCTTCAGCTACGCCAACAACATCAATACGATCGAAGGCGGCATGCATCTGCAAGGCTTCCGTCAAGCCGTCACGCAAGCCGTCAACTCGTACGCGAAAAAGAAGGGCATCCTCAAAGAGAGCGACGGATCGCTCTCGACCGACGACATCATGGAAGGGTTGACCGCCGTCGTTTCGGTGAAGCTGCAAGAGCCGCAGTTCGAAGGCCAAACCAAGACCAAGCTCGGCAACGCGCGCGTGCGCAGCATCGTCTACAACCTGGTAAACGAGCGGCTCGATTTCTTCTTCGAAGAGAACCCGAAGCCGGCGCGCGTCATCATCGAGAAGACCATGCAGGCGCAGCGTGCTCGCGAAGCGGCGAAGAAAGCCCGCGATCTCTCACGGCGCAAGAACGCGCTGGACGGCTCGGGCCTCCCCGGCAAGCTCGTCGACTGCAAGAACGGCGACCCCAAAGAGAGCGAAATCTTCCTGGTCGAAGGCGACTCCGCCGGCGGCACCGCCAAGGGCGGGCGCGATCCGAACACGCAAGCGATCCTGCCGCTGCGCGGCAAGATCCTCAACGTCGAAAAAGCCCGTCTCGACAAAGTGCTTTCCAACGAAGAGATCCGCACGATGATCACCGCGCTCGGCACCGGATTCGGCGACGAATTCGATCTGGAGAAGCTGCGCTACCACAAGATCATCATCATGACCGACGCCGACGTCGATGGTTCGCACATCCGCACGCTGTTGCTCACCTTTTTCTTCCGGCAGATGAAGCCGCTGGTCGAAGGCGGCCACGTCTTCATCGCGCAGCCGCCGCTCTACGGCATCCGTAAGGGCAAGAAGCAGTGGTGGGCGTTCAGCGAAGCCGACTACAAGACGGTCATCGGCGAAGAAGATCCCAAAGACTTCACGATCCAGCAGTACAAGGGTCTGGGCGAGATGGACGCCGAGCAGTTGGCGGAGACCACGATGGAGGTCGGACACCGCCGCCTCAAGCAGATCACCGTCGAGGACGCGGTCGAAGCCGAGCAGATCTTCACCGATCTGATGGGTGACAAAGTCGAGCCGCGCAAGCAGTACATCTTCGACTACGCGAAGTCGGTCAAGAACCTCGACCTGTAGGCTTCCCTAAGCCCGGATGGGTATGTACGTTCGCATGCGCAGGCGAGCAGCTCTGGCGGTGTTGGCGATCGTGCTTATCGCTATCGGCGTGCTCGCCGCCGATCGCGGTCCCGTGCTCGCTTGGGCGCTGCCGCGGGCGCTCTCGCTTGCCACCGGAGCGCAGGTCACGATCGGCCGTATCGCCATCGGCAGCGATCGCGCGATTCTGCAGGACGTCGACGCGCGCAAGAACGGGGCGTCACTCGCGCATGTCGCACGCGTTCAGATCGACTACAGCCTGCGCGATCTCTTGCCCGGCAGCCGTCACCGTTACGGACTGCACGCGATCGAACTCGACCGGCCGGTGTTCACGCTGATCCGCACCAACGGCGCATACAACCTCCCGCTCCCTTCCTCCACGGCGCCGCACGCGCCGGCCGCGCCGCACTGGCCCAACCGCGTCCCCATCGCCTTCACCGTGCGCGTGCGCGACGGCGCGATCGCGCTGCGCGAGCCGCGCGCGCTGGATCCGCAAGCGCGTGCGATCGACGTGCGCGATCTCAACCTCGACGCGACGATCGACGGCGCGGCGCGCACGCACTACCGCCTCACCGGCGCGTTCGCCGGTGCCGTGCGCCAACCGTTCACGCTCGCCGGCACGATCGACGAGACGCGCGGCTACGCGATGCACCACGTCACCGCCGCCGCAATCCCGCTGCGCGCGCTCACCGACTTTTTCGTCAATACGCCGGCCGCGCAGGTGCTCGCGGGTACCGCGACCGGCATCGACGCGCGGCTCTATGCGCTCGACGTCCAGCCGCACGAACCGATCGACTACCATGTGAGCGGGCGCGTCGCGATCGACGGCTTGAACATGCGTCTCGTCGGTCTGGCTCAACCGGTTACCGGATTGCACGGTGAAGTGCAGATGGTCGACGATCAAATCTTCTGGAACCGCATCGACGGCGAGGCGGCTGGGATTCCGCTGCGCATCACCGGCGGGGTCTTCGACTTTGCCCAGCCGCAGTTTCATATCGCGGTCGCGGCGCACGCGCAGCTCGCGAATCTGCGCAAGCTCTTCGCGTTCGCCGCGAACCAACCGCTCGCGGGTGACGCGCGCATCGCGGTGCGCGTCGAAGGCAGCGTCGACGCGCCTGCCATACTCGCGAGCGTCGATGTGCGCAACGCATCCTACCGCGGCATCCCCTTCGATCGGGTACGCGCCGACGTGGCCTATCGCAATTCGACGGTGCTCTTCATGCCGCTCGAAGCGCAAGCGCACGGCGCCGATCTGCGCGTCCGCGGTGCGTTGGAACTCGGACAACAACTCCATTCGCGGCTTGCGCTACGCGTCGATGCGCCGGCCGATGCACTGCCCTACGCGGGCGAACTGCTCGGGGCGGAACCGCTGGCCGCGGACTTCACGCTCGACGGTCTCGACACGAATTTCGCCGGCTACGGCGCGTTGCAATCGACGCGCGGCATCGCGCGTACCGCGGCGGTCGTTGAACTCGGCCGCGGGGGCCTGCTCGCGATCGCACCGTTGTGGGTCGATACCGAGCGCGGCAGTGCGGCCGGCGCGTATTATTTGAACCGCGCCGACGATACGAGCGCGTTTTGGGTGCATGCGCATGACTTCACGATGCGTCCGCCGCAGCGAAGCTCGTCGCTCGCGGCGAGTCTGCCCAAGATGCCGCCGATCCACGGAACGATCGACGACGTGGACGTCGAAGGCGGCGGCCCGAGCGGTTATCACGCGCTGATGGCCGGCGTCTTTCACGCCGCCGGGCTGACGATCGGCGGCGTCGGCATCGATGCGCTCGATGCGCGGTTCGCCGGTTTGCTGGCCGACGCCGCGATCGATCCGCTGCACGCGCGCGGGCCGTGGGGCTCGATGGACGGCAGCGGCGCGCTCTCGCTCGATTCGTTCGCCGTGCGCGGAATCTATCACGGCACGCTGGAAGGCTTGCGCGCGTTCCTTTCCGGAACGCCGGCGAGCGGCCGCATCGACGGAACCGCGGCGGTCGCGCTCAGCCCGCGCGGTATCGTCGTGCAAGCCGACGATCTCGTGTTGCGGGACGCGAGCGTGCGCGGAATTCCGATCTCACACGCGCGCGGCACGCTCACGATCGCGGGCAATGCGCTCGATATCGCGAGCGCGCGCGCACAGGTCGCCGGCGGAACGATCGTCGCCGCCGGCAATTACGATCGCGGCATCTCGCTGGTCGCTACGAATCTGAACGGCGCGCGCTTGCGCGCGCTCGGACTGCCGCTGGCACGCGGCAGCATCGACGCCGACGGCACCGTGCGCAGCGGCGCGCCGCTGCCGGCGTTCAGCGGCGGCGTCGCGCTCGCGAACGGCGCGGTGCAGAACTTCTCGGTCGCGGGCAGCGCGCTGCTCGCGCTGCATGCAAACGGCGCCCGGCTCGAGCACGTCGTCGGCGGCATCGACGGCATCTACGCAATGGCGAACGGCGATCTCGGGGCGCTTACCTCGGGTGCACCGCAATACGCCGTGACTGCGCACGTTCCGGCCGGGAGTTTGGGGCGCGCTATCGGGGCGATCGGAATCGGCGGCCCGCCCGCGGAAGGCACGTTCGATACCACGCTCGCCGTCAGCGGCGCCGGGTTGAATCCGCACGTGCGCGGGCCGATCGGCGTTCCGTCCGGCTCGATCAACGGATTGTATTTCACCGGCGCGGCCGGCTTGCTCGGCGCCGATCGCGGCGGCGTGATCCTCAATCACGGCGCGGTCGACGTTCACGGCACGCACCTACTCTTCGCCGCCGCCGAGAATCCGCACGTCAGCGGGCTGCGCGTGCGCGCCGCGCACACCAACCTCGCCGATTTCGACGACTTCTTCGATATGGGCGACGCGCTGCAGGGGACGGGCAGCATGCGCTTCGACGTGATCTCGCAAGGACACCGGCTCTCCAGCAACGGTGCGATCGCGATCGAGGGCTTCGGCTACCGGAACCTGCCGATCGGAAATACCAGCGCGGTCTGGTCGAGCCAGCACAATCTCGTGCGCGGCTCGCTCGATATCGGCGGCGCCGGAGGCTCGCTTTATTCGCACGGGAGCATCGCGGTCGTTCCGCACGCCGCGCTTCTGGACACGCTGCGCGATTCGAGCTACGCGCTCACCGCGCGGGTGAAAAGCGTCGACCTCTCCACCTGGATCGCAGCATCCGGCTATCCGCAGGTTCCGGTGACCGGGCGCTTCGACGCCAACGTCAACGTCAACGGGCGCTTCCCGCACTTGACGATGAACGGCAGCGCTGATCTGCAGCCCGGCGGAACGATTTGGCGATTGCCGATCGATCGCGCCGCGATCGCCTTCTCTTCGAAGGGCGAGCGCTTGCAGCTGGACTCCGCGACGCTTTTGGCACCGGGATTGACGGTTAGCGCGAGCGGCAACTTCGGTGTCGGGCTTACCTCGCCGGTCGCGATGACGCTTCGCGCGAGTTCGAACGACGTGCCGCAACTGGTTGCGACGCTGTGGCACAAACAGGTGCCGGTGAGCGGAGCGTACGAGACGACGGTGACGCTGGGCGGCACGTTTTTCCGTCCCTCGCTGCAGGCCGCGTTCCTGGCGCAGAACGCCGTGCTCTACGGGCTGAACGTTCCCTCGCTCTTCGGTTCGTTCGAACTGCACGGACGCAACGTCGTGCTGCGCGACGCCGGCGCGAAATTGCTCAAGGGTTCGGTTGCGATCGCGGGCACCGTTCCGCTGCAGCTCGTTCCGTTCGGAATCGCCCGCAACGCTCCGGTCAGTTTCAGTTTCACCGCGAGCGGCGTCGACCCGAGCGATTTCGACACGATCATCGGCAACGACACGAAACTCGGCGGAACGATCGACGGCGATCTCGGCGTGAGCGGAACGCTGGCGAAGCCGCACGTCTCCGGACGCTTCAGCGTCAAGAATGGTAGCTACGCGAGCAACTTCGAGCTCACCCCGATCACCGCGATCGACGCCGACCTCAACTTCACCCAGACCGCCGCGAGCCTGGAACAATTCAAGGCGCGCTTCGGCAGCGGTACGGTGAGCGGGACGGGACGGGTCGCGATCGATAAGGGCACGACGTTCGCAGCGCACGTGACCGCGCGCGGCGCGCAGCTCAATCTTCCCACCTACGGAAGCGGCACGTTCGACGCGGACCTGGTCCTCGAGCGCACGATCGCCCAGAAGACGCCCGATCTGCGCGGCACGGTCACGCTCCAGAGTGCCACGATTCCGTTCGCGGCCTTCCTGGCGGCGACGGCCAAGAGCGCGGGAAACGGCGCTGCGCCCCTGCCGCTCGACCTCGACATGCAGCTCAACGCCGGAAAGAACGTTCGCGTTCGCGGCTCCGGCTACGGCGCGGGGCTGGACCTGGGTGCCACCGGCGGCGTTCACCTGGCCGGCAGCTTGGCGAATCCGACCCTCGAGGGCAGCTTCACCGCCAAGAATGGCACGCTGACCTACTACGACCGCGCCTTTCGCGTCCAGGAGGCCAAGGTGGTCTTTCACGCCGCCGACGGGCTGATCCCGACCATCCACGCGACCGCCAGCACCCACGTGACCAACCCCGACCCCAACAGCCCCTTCAGCACCGTCGACGTCACCGCGACCGTCACCGGGCCGGTCACCAACCCGAAGATCGCCTTTACCTCGAATCCGCCGGGCTATACGAATGACCAAATTCTGGCACTGATCGCACCGTTCGGCGGCGTGATTCTGACCGGAGTCTCCTACGCGCCGAATCAGCCGGGGCGCGCCGGCGTGCCGAACAACGCCCTCTCGCCCGTTCCGGGCGCGCAGCCCATCGGCGGGACAAGCAACTCGATCACGGCCGGTCAGGAGGCATTCAACATCGTCAATGCGCAGTTTGCTGCGGGGCTGCTCTCGCCGGTCGAGGGAGCGCTCTCCCAGGGCCTCGGGCTGCAAAATGTCAACTTGACGCTCAACTACTATGGGAACGTCGGGTTCTCGGCGTCACGTTTCTTGGGCAAGACCGTGAACTTCTTATATGCGACGACCTTTGGGTTACCGACCACGACCTCATTCGGGCTGCAGCTCATCGGCGAGCGCACCTCGACCAGCGCCCAGCTTTCGTTTTACTTTACCAACGGTGCGCAGCGGCTGTTCGAGACGCCGGTGGCCAATGCGTCGCTCAGCGATTCGCGTCTCTCGGTCGGCGAGCCGCTGCAAGGCCAAAGCGGCTTCGCGTTCACGTTGCAGCGACTTTTTTGGTAGAAAGCCCAGCATTTATGGGGTGGCAAGGACCGCTCGGCACTAGCGCGAACCAGGGGCCGGAACTCCGAAACTCCTCGCGCTCTGCCGCGATGAAGGACAACAAGAATCGCATGATCCTCGATCTACGGCGCGCGCCTCGCGCATTCGTGCGCAGCGCGGGCGCCGTGCTCGCCCTCGTCGTCGTGTTCTCGCTGGTTGCGCCGCCGCTCGCCCGTTCGGCCGCCGCGAACGCACCCGAGATCGTCTCGGTCGACGTTACGGGCAACCTGCACGTGCCGACGGCGACGATCATGGCCGTCATCCAGGCACGTCCGGGCGAGGTGTACGATCCGAAGATCGTGCAGGGCGACCTGCAGCGCATCAGCGCACTCGGCTACTTCGCCGATATCGCCGCCCCGCTCATCCGGGCGCGGCCCAACGGCGTGGCGATCACCTATCGCGTGATCGAGAACCCGGTGATCACGAAGATCACGTTCACCGGCAACAAGAACGTCCCGACCGACACGCTGCTGGCCTTGATGGATCTTTCGGTCGGTCAGGTTTTCAATTCGAACACGTTCCACTCGGACGTGCTCAAGATCAACAACTATTACGAGCGCATCGGCTACGCCGGGCAAGTGCCCACGCACATCATCGGCGTCAAGCTCGATCCGGCGACCGGCGTACTGGCGCTGTCGATTCGCGAAGGACTCGTCGTTCGCAAGATCGTCATCGGCGGCGATCCGGTGCTTCCGCCGCCGGCGATCCTCAAAGAGATCGACCTCAAGCCGGGCATGGTGTTTTCCGAGGACATCGCGCGCAAAGACCAGGAGAAGCTCAAGAACTGGTACGACGACAAGTGGCACATCGAGCTGGGCAACTTCGAGCCGGGCATCGAGCCGTCGACGATCGATGAGAAGACCGGCACCGCCGACGTCAAGTACGATATCTACGTCGCGCGCGTCGCCGCCGTCCAAATCATCGGGAACACGCGCACCAAGGACCAAGTGATTCGCCGTCTCCTGCGCGTCACGCCCGGCATGGTCGTCGACACCGATTGGATCAAGTCGGACTACGAGCGCTTGAACTCCACCGGCTACTTCTCGAAGGTCACGCCGGATATCAAAGACGGCCCCGATCCGAAGAAGCCGCAAGACGTCACGCTCGTTTGGGACGTTGTCGAACAGCGCACCGCGGCGGCGTCGGTCGGCTTCGGTTACTCCGGCGGACTCACCGGCGAAGGCCTGTACGGGACGCTCGGTTTCCAGGACACGAATCTGCACGGCACCGGCAACTCCGCCTCGATTCAATTCGAACAGGGCGCGAACGTGACGTCGGATACGCTCTCGGGCTCGATTCCGTATCTCGGCGACACGCCGAAGCTCGAGAAGTACTCGCTCAACGCCAGCATCTTCTCGACCCGCAACACCTACTACTATCCGGTCTACTCGGTCGGCTCAAGCGTCATCGCGCCGCCGGCCGTCGTCGGCGGCACGCCCGCGCCGATTCCGGTCACGCTCTACGAGAACACCAACTCCTCGCTGATCAGCGGCGTCGTCTCGACCAGTTCGTCCTCGGCGCAAGGCTTCTCGATCGGCCTTGGGCGCCGGCTTTCCGATTATCTCACCGCGTCGATCACGCCGACGATTCAGCGGGTGAAATACTCGACCACCGTGCCCTCGCCGTATTATTTCGAGGGTTCCCAGCCCAACGTGCTGGTCGGGCCGACACCCAATCCGCTCGAGTCGAACGCGAACTACAACGGCAGCTTCGGCATCGCCGCGACCTCGATCGCGAATGTGAACACCGGGCTGCCCTACCAGCTCAACACGATCAACTTCGGCATCGGAACCTCGCCGATCACGACCGACGATCCGTACAATCCGCGGCGCGGCTGGAAAGCGGTGCTGAACGAGCAGATCTCCGCCCCGGCATTCCGGTCGAGCTTCAGCTACACCGAGACTACGCTCGACGTGTCGCACTTCATCCCGGTGCTCAAAGACGCGACCTTCGGTATTCACGGGGCCGGCTATTGGTCGACCGGGGTGATTCCGCCCAACGAGCTCTTCGAGTTCTCCGATCAACAGGTGCGCGGCTACGATACCGTCTTCTACGGGACCGACGCGTTCCTCGGACAGATGGAACTGCGTCAGCCGCTGACCTCGGACCGTAAGCTCTCGGTGGTGGCCTTCGTCGACGAGCTCGATTTCCGGATTCGAGGCGCCTATCCCGAACTCGATCCGTACACCGACCGCGTGATCGCCTATCCGGGCGATTGGGCGCTGCGCGGAGATCTCGGCATCGGGCTGCGCTTCGACGTGCCCCAGCTCGGACTGCACACGATCCGGATCGATTTCGCCAAGGGCGCCAACGGCGGACATACGAGTTTCGGCATCGGCCAGAGCTTCTAGGGAGTTTGTATAAGGAAAAGTATGAAACGACGCGCTCTAACGACCCTCGTGCTCCTCGTGAGCTTCTGTGCCTTGGTCGGTCCGGCGGCGATCGCCGCCGACCTGACCGACGTCGGCTACCTCGACCAGTCTGCGGTCGCGAACCTGCCGGCGTTCATCAGCGCGAACGCGCAGCTTACCGCGTACAAAAATCAGCTCGACGCGCAGTTCGCGAAGGCTATGCGCGGCGCCAAAACCGACGCGGATAAACAGCGCATCTCGCTGCAGTTCCAGCAAGAGTTCTCGGATAAGCAAAACGAGATCGTGGGCCCGCTCTTTGCGCGCGCGCAGGGCGCCATCGCCGACGTGGCGGCGAGCAAGAAGCTGGCGATCGTGGTCGATAAGCGCATCGTGATCTACGGCGGTCAAGATATCACCAGCGACGTCGTCAACCTCGTGCGCGGCTCGGCCGCCATCGCACCACCGCAGACGAGTCCGCCGCCCTCGCCGATAGGGTTCGTCGATCAATCCGCGCTGGCCAACTCGGCCGACGTCAAGACCGCAAGCGATCAACTGCAGAAATTCGAGTCGGCGCAGCAGCCGGTCTACGCCGCGCGTTTCAAGAACGCGCGCGACGACGTGAGCAAACAACAGGTGATGGCTGACTACAACAAAGCGATCCAAGACGAGCAGAACAAACTGCTCAAGCCCCTGATCGACCAAACGAAGAACGCGACCGCGACCGTCGCGCGCAGCAAGAACCTCCTGCTGGTCATCGATCGCGCGGACGTCGTTTTCGGAGGCACGGACATCACGCAAGATGTCCAAAATGCACTCAATAACTAGACTCTATCCCGACAAAGCTAAAGCTTTGCGGGCTAGAGTCCCGCTCGCTCTGCTCGCTCTTTCGTTAGCGATCGCCGTATGTAGCTGTTCGCACGTTGACGTGCACTCGGCCAATATACGCGGCATCGCGTACGTGCGCGTCGACGACGTGATCCGGCACGATCCGCTCTACCCGCAGCTGCAACAGCTCAACGACGCGATCGCCGCGATCAATTTCGAGGCGGCGCTGCCGCACGCGCCGCTGAGCCCCGCCCAGATCGCAGTGCAGACCAAGGATCTCAACGAGCAACTGCAGGCGGCGCAAAATCGCGCCAACGCGATCATTGCGAGCAAACAGCAGACCTACGAGCAGCAGGAGCACGACGCCGACGTCGCGGCGGTCAAGGCCGCGGGCATCGATCCCGCTGCCGCCGGTTTGGGTGCGCAAATGAACGTGACGTCGCAAGCGCAGGCGCAGGCGGCCGCGCAAGCCGCGCAGCAGGGCTACGCGCAATATCAGCGCGGCGTGATCGCGCAGGACAACGCGGCAATGCAATCGATCGCGAATCAATTGAACCAAGAAGCCAACGACAAATTGCGCGCGCGCGCGCAGCAGTATCAGCAGAGCGAGAGCGATCTCTCGCTGAAGGTGGCGCAACAGGACGCGCCGCAGCGGATGTCGCTGCAGACGCAGTTGAACACGCTTGCCTTGACGGCCGATCAGCGCAAGAGCATCGACGCGCAGTTGAGCGCCCTCAACGCGAAGGAAGCGAGTCAGGTCAACGCCCTGCGTGCCGTGGACGCGGCCGCGCTCGCGGCCTACCGCAAGCAGGTCGGCGCGCAGACGCAAGCCGCGATCCGGGCGCAGCAGAGCGCGATCTCGGCCCAGACCACCGCGAAACTCACCCAGCGCCGCGACCAGGTCGGTGCGCAGCTCCGTGGCCTGGGAGCGCCGCCCGTGCCGACCGTCAAGCTTCCCCCCGACCTGCAGCAGCGTCTGGCGCAGATTCACCGGCAATACGCGGCGAAGTTCCAGGCCGACGCGCAGCAGGCGGTCGAAGAGTACCAGGCGACCAAGAGCGACCTCGACGCCCAATTCGCCGCCTTACACGGCGAGGGCGTCAGTGCGACCGGGGCCGCGGCGGTCCAACTGCGCGCCCTGCAGAAGCGTCACGACGACCTGCAGGCGCAAATCAATGCCCAGATCCGGCGCGACGCCGTGCGTCTCGCGACGAAGATGGGGTTCAGCATCGTTTTCGATAACGTCGCGGCCGCCAGCGGCGGTTACGATTTGACCAATGATCTCATCACCGACATCGAAAGCCAACACGAGTGAAAAAACAGCTACTTCTCATCTCTCTCGCCGCCGCGATCCTCGCGGGCTGCGCCAACGCAAGTCCCGTCGGGCTGGTGGACGTCAACCGCATCGTTGCGAATTGGCCGGTCTATCAACAATTCCAACAGCAACTGCTGCTCGACGAGCAGGCCATTACGCAGAGCAAGGGTTCGAACGCGCAAAAGCAGCGTGAAGCGGCCGCGCTTCAGAAGAAATACGCGGGCATCACGCAAGAGCTCACCAGCCAAATCCGCGACGCGGCAACCAAAGTTGCGCAGGAGAAGAAACTCACGCTGGTCGTGACCAAAGAGGGCGTCGGCTACGGCGGCGTCGACATCACTCCGGACGTCGAGAAGGTGATGAACATCACCGACAAGGCCTCTCCCTCGCCGGGATAATGACCGCGACGTCATGTTAGGCACGCTCGCGGATCTGCAGGCGCGCGTCGGCGGACGCGTGATCGGCGACGGAACGGTCGCGATCGCGCGCGTGAGCGCGGTCGCGGACGCGAGCGCCGATGCCTTGACCTTCGCCACCGACGAAAAATTCTACGCCGCGGCGCTGGCGAGCAATGCCGCGGCCGTGCTGGTCGACGCGAGCGTCGCGATCGACACGAGTGCCGCGAGCAAACCGTTGCTGATCGTCGAGAACGCGCGCGCGGCGCTCGCGGCGTTGCTGGCCGCGCTCAAACCGCCGCGTCCGCGCGGCCCCTATCGCGACCCGAGCGCGGTGGTCGACGCGAGCGCGCAGATCGGCGAGAACGTGTACCTCGGCGCGCACAGCTACGTGGGTGCGCGCGCGCGCATCGGGGCCGGCAGTACGCTCTCGCCCGGCGCCTTCGTCGGCGACGACGCGGCGATCGGCGAAGAGACGTGGCTGCAGCCGCGGGCGGTCGTGCACGAACGCTGCGAGGTCGGTTCGCGCGTCGTGCTGCACTCGGGTTGCGTGATCGGCAGCGAGGGTTTCGGCTGGGCCTTCATCGAGGGCCGGCTCGAACGCATTCCGCAGATCGGCAACGTGGTGCTCGAAGACGAAGTCGAGATCGGCGCCAACACCTGCATCGACCGCGCGCAGACCGGCAGCACGCTGATCGGTCTGGGTACGAAGATCGACAACCTGGTGCAGATCGGCCACAACTGCCGCATCGGCAAGCATTGCGCGATCGCGGCGCAAACCGGCTTTGCCGGTTCGACCACGGTCGGTGATTTCGTGAAGATCGCCGGTCAGGTCGGCACGCGCGGGCACATGCACATCGGTTCGGGTTCGACCGTCGCCGGGCAGTCGGGCGTGTGGGGCGACGTGCCCGAGGGCGCGATGATCTCGGGCAATCCCGCGCGCGATCATCGCGAAACGCTGCGCACCGAAGTCAATCTGCGCAAGCTTCCGAAGTTGATCGCGCGGATCGAGGCGCTGGAGAAGAAAGGTGACTAACGCGGCGACGCTGACCGCGCCGCTGCGCTTCGAAGGCGTCGGCCTGCACACCGGCGCCGCCGCGTCGATGGAGATTCACCCGGCGGCGCCCGGCGCGGGCATCGCGTTCGCCGCCGGCGCCGTGCGCATTCCGGCGCTCGTCGACTACGCATCGGAATCGCCCCTCGCAACCGTCATCGGCCGCAACGGAACGACGATCTCGACCACCGAGCACGTGCTCTCGGCCCTGCTCGCACAGGGCGTGAGCGACGCCGAGATCGTCCTCGACGGTCCCGAGGTGCCGATCCTCGACGGCAGCGCGCTGCCGTACGTCGAAGCGCTCGAACGCATCGGCCTGCGCGAGTCGGACGTGCCGCGCCCCCTCTTCGCACCGCACGAGGTGTTCGAGTTTCGCGAGGACGACAAAGCGGTGATCATTTTACCGTCGTCCGCGTTTCGCGTGCGTTTCGTCGGCGACTATCCGCCGCCGATCGGCACGCACTACGTCGACGTGACGGTGACGCCGGCCGTCTACCGCAACGAGATCGCGGCCGCGCGGACGTTCGCGTTTCTGCGCGACGTCGAGGCGATGCGCGCCCAAGGCCTGGCGCGCGGAGGGAGTTTGGAGAACGCATTGGTCTACGACGACGAGGGTCCGATGCAGCCGCTGCAATGGCCCGACGAAGTCGTGCGCCACAAGGTGCTCGATCTGATCGGCGACTTCGCGCTGCTGGGTGCTTGGCCGCAGTGCGAGGTAATTGCGATCAAGAGCGGGCATGCTATGCATGCGCGCGTGATACGCGAATTGAGGAACCGTGGCTGAAATCGACATCCGGCAGATCATGGAGATTTTGCCGCATCGCTATCCGATGTTGCTGGTGGACCGGGTGACCGAGTACACACCCGGAAAGCGGGTCGTCGGATATAAGAACATCACGTTCAATGAGCCGGTCTTCACCGGGCACTTTCCCGGGAACCCGCTCTTTCCCGGCGTGTACATGGTCGAAGCCTTGGCGCAATTGGGCGGAACGGTCGTGCTGGAACCGGGCGAATTCGCGCGCAAGGTTCCGTTTCTCGCCGGCATCGACGGCGCGAAATTCCGCCGCCCGGTCATACCCGGCGATCGCTTGATGATGGAGGTCGTCCTCAAAAATCACAAGCGGAACATTTTTTGGGTTCACGCCGAAGCCAAGGTCGACGATCAGCTCGCGTGCGCCGCCGAGCTGACGTTCTCGATCGCGCCGGATCCGCGCGGCTTCAGCCTCGACGCGGCGGTACTCCATCCATGATTCATCCAACGGCGATCGTTCATCCGAACGCGAAAGTGGTGCGCGGCATCGAGATCGGCCCGTACTGCGTGGTCGGCGAGAACGTCTCGATCGGCAAGGGCACGGTGCTGCAGGCGCACGTCGTGGTCAACGGTTGGACGGAGATCGGCGAAGATTGTGAGATCTATCCGTTCGCAACGATCGGTGCATCCTCGCAAGACCGCAAGTACACCGGCGAGCGCTCCTTCACCAAGATCGGCAACCGGACGGTGCTGCGCGAATATTGTTCGATTCAGCGCGCAACCGGTGAAGATCAGGTAACGGCCGTCGGCGACGATTGCTTGCTGCTCGCCTACACGCACATCGCGCACAATTGCATCCTGGGCAACGGCGTCACCATGTCCAACCTCGCGCAACTCGCGGGCCACGTGGAGGTGGGCGATTTCGTGACGATCGGCGGTCAAGCGGGCGTGCACCAGTTTACGCGCATCGGACGCTACGCGATGGTGGGCGGGGCGAGCAAGATCACCAAAGACGTGCCGCCGTTCTTTCTGATCGAAGGAAATCCGGCCGAGCCGTACGGACTCAACTCGGTCGGACTGCGGCGCGCCGGCTTCACCGTCGAAGAGCGCAACGAGATCAAGAAGTTCTACAAGATCCTCTACAACCCCAAACTCAACGTTTCGCAGGCCGTCGAGTCGATGAAGGCCGAAGCCTCGAGCGAGCCGGGTCGCGAGTTGGTCGCGTTTCTCGAAGGCCCCTCGCAACGCGGCATTTTGAAATAACTGACGTGCAATGATGAGCATAGTGATTCGTCATCCCGAGCGTAGTGAGCGCAGCGAGCGGAGTCGAAGGACCGCCGCAACGCCGATCCCTCGACTTCGCTCGCTGCGTTTGCGACGCTCGGGATGACGAGGTGCGGTACTTTTTTTCAACCGGTGAAGCCTCGGGCGAACTAAACGCCGTGCTGCTGGCGCGGGCGATTCGCGCCCACGATCCGCAGGCGCGCTTCGAAGGCATCGGTGGCGAGCGGATGCGCGCCGACGGATTTACGCTTTGGCGCGATCACACCGGCTGGGCGAGCATGGGGCCGCTGGCGGCGGTTCCCCGCATTCCCAAACTCTTGCTCACGATGTGGCGCACGGCGCGGCACCTGGCCGCGGTGAAACCCGATCTGATCGTGCTGGTCGATTTCGGCGCGTTCAACATGCGCCTGGCCAAGACGCTGCGCACCCGGCTGCGGTACGGCGGCCCGATCATGTACCTCTTTCCTCCCGCAACCTGGCTGGACAAGGTCAGCGTCGCGACCGCGGTGAGCACGATGACGGTGCCGGTGACGGCCTTCGCGCATCAGTATGAATTCTACAAATCGCACCGGATGCCGATCATGTTCTTCGGTCATCCGCTCACCTCGCAGTACGAACCGCGCCCGCCGCGTCCGGCCCCGCCACGCGACGGCGGCACGATCGCGCTCCTGCCGGGCAGCCGCGCCGGCGAGCTGCGCCATCACGTGCCCGCGCTGCTCGGCGCGCTCAAAATTCTGCGCACGGCGCGCCCGAATCTGCACGCGGTCTTCGGTGCGGCCGACGCGCCGGGCGAGCGCGCCCTGCGGCGCGCGATCGAGCGCGCGCGGCTGCGCAACGTGACGGTCACCCGCGGCGTAGCCGGCGCGGTCGCCGATGCGGACGCGGCGTTCGTCGCGTCGGGAACCGCGGTGCTGGAAACCGTGCTGATCGGCGTGCCGTCGATCGCGCTCTACGTCATCGATCGCGTGCTGGTCAAACACGCGCGCAGCATCTACGCGGGCCGCTTTATCACGCTGCCCAATCTCGTGCTCGAGCGCGAGCTCGTTCCGGAGCTGCTTCAGGACGATGCGACGCCGCAGCGTCTCGCCGACACGATGGAAGCGCTGCTGCGCGACCCCGGCGCGCAGTACGCGCAGTTCGCGCAGGTACGCGAACGGCTCGGCCCGCGCAGCGCACTCGACGATTGCGGCAAGTTCGCGATCGCGCTGGCAAAAGCCGGTGCGCGATGATCCGGCTCTACCACACCTCGGATCTGCACGATCATCGCGGCTTCGCACCGCGCCTGCGCGCCTTGCGCGACGAACGGCCGGGCTTGCTCTTCGATTGCGGCGATTCGCTGCGCGGCAGCCAGACCGTGTACCACCGGCGCGAACCGATCATCGAAGAGATCGACGAGGCCGGTTACGACGCGCAAGCGATCGGCAATCGCGAGTTCCACTACCTCTTTGCGCTGCTGCGCGCGCGCGCGGACTCGATGCGTCATCCGCTGGTGTGCAGCAACCTGCTCGATGCCAAGGAGCGGCAGCTGCCGTTCGCGCGCTCGATGGTTATGCGGGTCAACGACGTCACCGTCCACATCGCGGGCTTGCTCATCATGCAGTATCCGCAGGGGAGTCCGTGGCAGCGCGTTTTCGGCTGGCGCTTTCTCGATCCGTGGGACGCGGTTGCGCCGATTGCCGAGCGCGTTCCCGACGGCGAGCTCTTGCTCGTGCTCTCGCACGTGGGGTTGCGCCTCGACCGCGAGCTGGCGCGGCGCGTGCCGCGGATCGATCTGATTCTGGGCGGGCATAGCCACGACACGCTCTTCGCACCGGAGGTGGTGAACGGCGTGCCGATCGTGCACGCGGGGCCGTACGGCCAATTCGTCTCGCGCACCGAACTCGCGTACGATCAGGCGCGCCGGCGCTTCGCGATCGCCGATTTCGCGCTCGTGCCGCTGCTCGGCGCCCCCTAATGGCGCGCATTCTGTTCGTGACCAACGGGCACGGCGAGATCGCGATCGCCGACCGGATCGCGCGCGACGTGCGTTCGCTCGCGCCGGAGATCGAGATCGATCACCTGCCGCTGGTGGGAGAGAGCCGCGCGTACTTCATGAACGAAGTGGGCCCGCGGCAGGCGATGCCCAGCGGCGGGCTCATCGCGATGGGGAACCTGTCGAACATTCTGCGCGATCTGCGCGGCGGGCTGCTTGCGCTCACGCTCGCGCAGCGGAAATTTTTGGTACGCGTGCGCGGACGCTACGCCCTCGCGGTGGCGATCGGAGATGCCTTCGCGCTGCTGATGACGCTCGCGACGCGGGTGCCGGCGGTCTACGTGGGAACGGCGAAAAGCGTGCGCGTTGCGCCGTACGGAGCGTTCGAACGGCGCGTGCTGCGCCGTGCGGACGTCGTCTTCGTGCGCGACGAGCCCACCGCGGAACGTTTGCGCGCGCAGGGCGTCGATGCGCGCGCACCCGGCAACGTGATCGTCGATCTCTTCGGCGAACGCGACGATCCCCGCGCGGATGCGGTGACGGAGGGCTTCGATCCGCTGCTGGCCGTCTTTCCCGGCAGCCGCCAGAGCGCGTACCGCGACGCGCAATTCTTGCTCGACGTCGTGCGGCGCGTCGCCGCCGATCGTCCGGGCCTGGGCGCCGTGCTCTCGATCGCGCCGCTGCTCGATGCCGCGCGATTCGCGCGGCACCTCGCGCAGGACGGATGGGAAGTCGAAGACTCCGCCGACGTGCGCATGCCGTTCGTACTGCGCGATCGCGGACGCGCGCTCGCACGCGCGTGGCGCGGCGAGATCGGACCGTTGCTCGCGCGCGCGGCACTGGTGATCGGGCAGGCCGGCACCGCCAACGAAGCAGCGGCCGCGGCGGGCGTGCCGGTGATCGCGTTCGAACGCGACCGCGATCGGAAAACGGCGTGGTACCGCATGCGCCAGCATGGTTTGCTTGGCGATGCGTTGTTGGTGTTGCCCGGCGATCCGGTGCGCGCTGCCGCCGGCGTTGCGGCATTGCTCGACGACGCGCCGCGGCGCGCGCGCATGGGTGCGCTCGGGCGCGAGCGCATGGGTCCCGCGGGCGGCGCGCAGGCGATCGCGCGAACGATCGTGGAGCTAACGTGAGCGCTTTCGATCGGCTGCAAGCGAGCGCGAACGCGATTGCCTTTGCGTGCATTCCGTTCTTTCCGAGCTTCATCACCCTCACCAACGTCGCGTTTCCCGGCATCTCGATCGTGCCGGTGCCGCTGGCGCTGGTGCTGCTCGGGGCGATGCTCGCTCTGGCGGTCGTGGCCTCGTTCGCGCTCGCGAGCCCGCCGCGGCGAAAACCCGCGCTGTTCTATCCACTGCTCGTCTGGTTGGGGACGTGCGTGCTCGCGCTGGTGCTCGGTTTGAATCAGCGCGACGGCAGCGTCTTCGTTGCGATCTTGGCGCTCTCGATGATCTGGCACGCGCACATCGATCGTTTTTACGAACGGCCGGCGGTCGCGCGCGCGATCTGGTGGTCGTATCTGCTCTCCGGTACGGCGGCGGCGCTGGCCGCGATCGCGATGGTGGTGCTGCGCGTGCCCGCCGCGCAGTACACGATCGCCAACGGCCGCGCGGTGGGAACCTTCGTGCTTCCGGGAGAGCTGGCAGGCTATTTGATCTTCTTTCTGCCGATCGCTTATGCGCTGGCGCGAATCGCGCAGGGCGCGGCGCTGCGCGTGCTGGGGTGGATTGCATGCGGCGCCGGTTTGCTCGCGATGATCTTGACGTTCTCGCGCACGGGTTGGGTAGGGTTGGCGGCCGGAATCGCATTTCTGATCGTGATGCGTTCGCGCACCGGACGAGCGCGGTTCGTCCAGGGCGCGGCGATTCTGGCGGCGACGCTCGCGATCGTGCTGATGCTCTTCAACGAGCATCACAATCCGAGCGAAAATTACACGCGGCTTTCGATTTGGCAGGCGGCGATCGGCGTGATCGAGCGGTTTCCGCTCACCGGCGTCGGCCCGTTCGGCTTCTCGAAGATCTATCCGCTGGTGCGTTTGCCCGACGGCGACGTAACCGCGTTTCACGCGCACAGCATGTATCTGACTTTTCTCGCAGAGCTGGGGATCGTGGGATTCCTGGCCTTTGGCTGGGTGATGTGGAGCTTTGCGCGCGAATGGTTCCGGCGTTTACGCGCTGCGCCGGCGCACGCCGAGCTGCTCACCACCGCGATTGCGGCGGGAGTTGCCGGTGCGCTCGTGCAAGGGCTGATCGACACCGTGAGCGTCGTGATCTTCGGCCTGCTGCTTCCCATGCTCGCGCTCGCACTCGCGAGCGCGCGCAGCGGCACGGCCGGCGCATGACGCGGCGCATCGTTGCGGCTCTCGCGCTCGCGCTGCTCGCCGGATGCAATCCGAGCGTGCAAAACAACGCGACGCCCACTCCCAGCCCGAACCCAACATCGAGCGCGCTCTCGCTCAAGATCAGCGGCCACGGCACCGCGAAGCAGCCGGTGCGCATCGTCGAGCAAACGGCTAAGAGCGACCGGGTACAATACGATCTGCTGGCGACTTCGTACGTGACCATCGGGTCCGAGGGCAATACGCGTGCCGACTTCAAGCACGTCCACATCACCTTTCACGGAAAGGACGGCTCGATGCTGATCGCCGACGCGCCGCAAGCGATTCTCGACCAGGTGTCGAATACGATCGAACTGGTCGGGGGCGTGCACGCCCACAATAACGCCGGCTCGACGCTGGCGTGCGATACCCTGCGCTACGACCACCGCACGGAGATGATCTACGGCTCGGGACACGTCGCGATTACCGGCCCGGGCGGATTCCATGCGACCGGGAATCGCTTCGAATCGAATATTTCGCTGACTCACACAGTAATGCAATGAACGAAAACGGCAGTCGAATCAAACTTCGCGGGCTGGTGAAGACGTACGGTGAGCGCACGGTCGTGAGCGGCGTGAGCGCCGAGGTGCATCAAAGCGAAGTGGTCGGGTTGCTCGGGCCCAACGGCGCGGGTAAGACGACGACGTTCTACATGGTGGTGGGGTTGGTCAAACCCGACGGCGGCAGCGTGGTGCTCGAACGGGACGGGAGCGAGCTCGAGCTCTCGAGCGAACCGATGTATCAACGCGCGCGCAACGGTATCGGCTACCTCGCCCAGGAGAATTCGATCTTCCGCAAGCTCTCGGTCGCCGACAACATCCGGTTGATCTGGGAACAGAACGGCGTCTCGCGCGCCGACCAAAACCGCCGCCTGCCGATCCTGCTCGAAGAATTCGGCCTGCGCAAGCTCACCCACGCTCGCGGGGACTCGCTTTCGGGCGGCGAACGGCGGCGCGTCGAGATCGCGCGCGCGATCGCGATGGAGCCCGCGTTTCTCTTGCTCGACGAACCGTTCACCGGCATCGATCCGATCGCGGTGGCCGACATTCAAGCGATGATCCGCCAGCTGCGCGACCGCGGCATCGGAATTTTGATCACCGATCACCAGGTGCGCGAGACGTTGGCGATCGTGGACCGCGCGTACATCATGAACAACGGCCGCATCGAAGTCTCGGGAACCGCGCACGAAGTGCTCGAGTCGCCGATCGCGCGCACCTTCTACTTGGGCGAGGGTTTCCGGCTGTAGTGTTGCGGCTCTCGATTCTCGATCGCTACATGCTCACGGAACTCGGCGGACCGTTCGTCTTCGGGCTCTCGGCGTTCACGCTGATCTTCGCGGCGACGCAGTTGCTCGCGATCGGGCGCCTGGTTTCGAACGATCACGTGCCGCTCTGGCCGGCGATCGAGATCTTCGTCTGGAGCCTGCCCGCCTACATGGGACTGGTGTTTCCGATGGCGCTGTTGCTCGGAACGCTGCTCGCGATTCAGCGCCTCTCGGGCGACAGCGAGCTGACGCCGATCAAGGCGGGCGGCATCAGCTTCACGCGCGTCACGATTCCGCTGCTCGCGGCGGGCGTGGTGATGTCGTTCGTGACGTTTTGGGTGCAAGAGATCGTGACGCCGTACGCCGCCGACCAGGTCTCGCAGATCGAAGACGCGGTGATCAGCGGGGCAAGTCCGTTTAATCGCGACCTCACCGTACAAGCGCCCTTACCGGGCGGCGGCAAGCAGATTACGATTGCCACGTCCTACGAGAAACATTCGCAGGCGCTCTTGGGCGTCACGTTGATTCAATACGACCGCAACAACGTTCCGACGCAGATCGTCTTTGCCGATCGTGCCGACTTTACGGCCGACAAATGGCAGCTCGAAAATGCGAGCCTGTATCGCTTCAATCCCGACGGGACGCTGATCTCCGAGCCGCGCGTCGCGCAGCAGCAGGTCGAACTGGGCGAGAAGCCAACGGACATCGTCAAACGCTTGAGCCAGGACGATCCTGAGAACATGAGCCGTGCGGAGATCGCCGACATCGTGCACTCCGGTCAGCTGACGCCGGTCGAGTTGCGCAAGTATGTGACGACCTATCAAGAAAAGCTCGCGCAGCCTTTCGCGTGCTTCGTGTTCGTGCTGATCGCGATCCCCTACGGCGTGCGCGCCGCGCGCAGCGGCGGCGGCACGAGCGTCGGCTTCGGGCTGGCGCTGTTGATCGCGTTCGTGTACTACATCGTGCTCACGGTGTTCTCGTTCGTCTCGGAAGCGAACGTCTCGCTTGCGTGGCTGTGGGCGTGGATGCCGAACATCATCTTCACCGTGATCGGCGTGCTGCGCTTGCGCCGTGCGGCCGTGTCGGTATGACCTGGGTCGATTTCACCCGCGGCACCGGAACCGTGCTGCTGATCATGGCGGTCGCGGGCGCAATTGCCTACGTCGGGGATCGCGTCGGGCATCAGGTCGGGCGGCGCCGGCTCACGCTCTTCGGCATTCGTCCGCGCTACACGTCGACGATCGTGGCGATCGGAACCGGCATGCTGATCGCGCTGGTCGTGACGATCGTTGCGCTTTTGGCTTCGCGCGAAGTGCGCACGGCGTTCTTCCGGATGAATCAGATCAGCACGCAGATCGCGCAGCTGCAGGCGCAGCAGCGCGACCTCGAAGCCAAGGTCAACACCGGCGAACTGGTGGTGCCGGTGAACGCGCTGATGGTTCCGTTCTTCACCAAGATCAAGCAGGGCGAGCCGATCGATCAACGCCTGGCGCAGATCAAGGCGTTCTATACCGGCGCGGTCGCGTGGATCAACCAAAACTGGGCGACGCGCGGCTTGCGCCGCTACGTCCCGCCGCCGGGCATCGACAAGACGCTGACGCAAGAATTCGGCGCGCCGCGCGTGACCACCGCGTCGCTCGCAGGCGATCTGCTGATGTTCGTGACCGCGCCGCAGAATCTGTATCGCAATGACACGATCCACTTCGAGTTGAACCTGATTCCCGATTCGCTGCGGGTGAAAAAGGGCGGCGTCATCCAGTCGCTGGTGATTCCGGGCAACGCGCACGCCGATCCCCAACTCGCGATCAACGAACTCGAGCAGGCTGTGGCGAGCGTCGCGCGCACGCAGTTGAAGCTGCCGCCGTTCCTTTCCGACAACGTGCAGGTCGTGCAGGGCTATCCCTCGCTCGACGTGATGGCCAAAGAGCTCGCGAGCGGAAGCGGTAACTACGTGATGACCGCGTTCGCCGCCGAGGACATCTACCCGCACGTGGGCGGGATTCCCATCGTCGTCACGCTGACGTCGGCCAAGTGAAGGTTCTCGGCGTCGATCCCGGCACGCGCAAGATCGGTTTCGCCGTCGTGGACGCCGACGGGCAGACCGTCGATCTGGGCATCGAGGCGATCGAGGGGTTCGCGCAGCGCGCCCGCGACCTGATAAAACGCTGGGAATTCACTGCGGTCGCGGTGGGAACCGGCACGAACGCGCACGCGCTGATGGGGGATTTGGCCGGGCTCGGGGTTCCGGTGATTTCCGTCGACGAACGGGAAACGACGCTGCGGGCGCGCTCGTTATACTTCGCGGACCATCCACCACGGGGCTGGCGGCGGCTGATACCGCTGGGGATGCAGCTGCCCCCGCGGCCGATCGACGACTACGCGGCGGTGCTCATCGCTCGCCGCTTCTTAGCTGACGGAGGCAACCCCGGGTTTCGGGTATAACTGAAACGTCCGCCCTTTTCAGACGATATTAATAGTCGCCTGCGGCAAATGGGTGGACGCCGCAGCTGACGGAGGGATCATGCGCCGCTGGCTCTGCACGCTGCAGATCGGGGTACTCATCGCGGTACTCTGGCCGGGCGTTGCCTCCGCGTCGTTGAACGGCTTCGACCCGCAGCCCGTCGATCTCTCGGCGCAACTCTTCGCACGCTGTTTCGGCGAATCGACCGATCGCCTCGCATCATACGATGCGGTCGACGGCGATACGCTCGCGGAAACGCCGCTGCGCGAGTTGGCCTTCCGCGTTGAAGACATCGTGCCGGCCGCGCCGCCCGCTGCCGCGGTGCAACTGCCGACGCCGGCGATCGGCATCGCCGATGCCGCCTTCGCGGCGCCCGTGCAAACTGCATCGATCCCCGCGATCAGCACCCAGTTGCGCGTTCCGGCGGTTGCGTACTATCAAGACGTTGCCCCGGTGCCGACCGACGCGCCGGCCACACACCGCTTCGATCTCTCGGGCCTGCACGTGGACGCGACGCAGGCGTTCACGGCGGCCAGCTTCGGTGCGGCGACCCCGAGCACACTGTCTGAGGGCTTGCAGATTCCGCTGCGCGTTGGACACGTGCAGTTTGCGCCGCACGCCGAAGCCGGAACGACGACGCTCGGCGCCGGAGCGACGCTCGACGTGCGCGCCGGTAAGCGCGATCTGGGCGTCGATCTCTCGAGCGCCCTCACCCACTCCACGCTGAGCGCACCGGAATTTTCGGCGACGAGCACGAGCGGAACTTCGCCGTTGCTCGGCCTGACCGGCAGCAATCTTCCGGTCTTCGTGCCGGCGTATGCGGACGTGAGCACGCACACGCTTTCGACCGGCCTCACCGTTCCGGTGACGCGCTCGCTAACCGCGAATCTGCAGTACGATCAACAGCATTTGCTCGGCGCGTACGGCGCTCCGGGTATTTCGAATCTCGATGCGAACAACACGATCTACGGCGCGCAGCTCACGTTCAATCTGCCGCGCAGCTCGAGCGCGATCTCGCTCTCGACGCGCCAGTATCGCTATCAGGACAACATCGTTCCGGCGAATGCGCTGACGCAAACCAACACGAACCTCAACTTCACGATCAAGTTCTAGTGCCGCTGCTGCCGCGCGCGATCGTCGGCGCCGTCGTTCTGTGCGTCGCGATCGCTCTCGCGCTGATTCAATTCGCCTCGGATGCGCTCTATGCGCGCGCGGCGCCGCATGCGCCGGTTGCGCACATTCCGGTCGGCTTCGGAGTGCGCGTCTATCGCGCGCTCGACGCGATCGCGCCGCAAGGCTTCGTGGAGGACGCGCTCGGAATGAACGCGCTCGAGCAGGGCGACGCGGCGGCGGCGCAGCGCTATGCGCTGCGGATGCCGCCTGGGCCGCGCCGCGACGAATTGCTGGCGCAGATCGCGCAGGCGCAAGGTCAGGACGCGCTGGCACGGCAGTATTATTTTGCCGCCGCGGACGTTGAGGCGATGCAGCGCGAGATCATGGCGCTGGCGCAGACCGACCAGCCGGCTGCGCTGAAATTGGAAAGCGCGTTTCGCGAGCGCCTGATTGCGCTCGGAACCCATCCCGATGCGGTGGCGCAGTCATATGCGATCAGCGGAGGGATCGAGGGGTGGCGGCATCACTACGCCGCGGCCTTCGCGCTGAACGAGCGCGCGCTCGCGCTCGCACCGCTGAACGTGGGATATGTTTTGTTGGCGGCTAACAGTGCCTACGATGGACATGACGACGCTACCGCACGCCGCCTCTTCCGGCGCGGCATCGTGATCGATCCGCGCTGCGGCAATTGCTACGCCGGTTTGGGATTGCTGGCGATCCGCGAAGGGAATCGCGCGCAAGCGCAGGCCGATTTGGCGCGCGCGCTGACGGTCGATCCGCACGCGCAGGAGATTGCCGCGCTGGAGCGCGCGGTGCGGTGAAAGTAGCGATCGATGCGCAGTTGGCCGTCGGTACGGCCACCGGCATCGGCGAGTATGTGCGCGGCTTGGTCGATGCGCTGCGCGCCGGCGGGCTGGACGTGGTCGAACTCTCCGATCCCAAACTCGATCCGTGGCGCTTCGACCGGCGCGTGGTGTGGGATCAGATCGTGCTGCCGCAGCGCGTGCGTCAGGTTCAGGCCGACGTCATGCACTGCGCTTCCGGAACGGTTCCGCTGGGCCTTGCGATTCCGTACGTCGTGACCGTGCACGACGTGGCTTGGCTGCGCGTGCAGGCGCACGCGCGTCCGTACGCGCGCTACTATTTTGGCCGGTTTTCGATGGATCGCTACCGGCACGCCAGCGCGATCGCGGTCGACTCGGCCTTCTCGCGCGACGAACTGCTGGAAGCGGCGCGGCAACTCGATCCAAATCTGGTTCGCGTCGTCTACCCCGGCGTCGCACGCGATTACTGCGAGCTGGAGCGGCGCGGCGGCGACGGCGTGACGATTCTCGCGATCGGCACGGTTGAGCGGCGCAAGAATCTCGAGGTGCTGATCGAGGCGCTAGCGTTTCTGCCGAAGGCGCGTCTGGTGTCGGTGGGGCCGTATACGCCGTACCAGGACGAATGCGAAGGCATCGCGCGCGTGCTCGGCGTGCGCGAGCGGGTGGAATTTCGCGGTTACATCCCGCGCGAGGAATTGCTGGAACTGTGCGCCCGTGCCGCGGTGGTGGCGGTTCCCTCGACGTACGAAGGCTTCGGCTATGCGGCGGCGCAGGCACTGTGCGCCGGCATTCCGGCGGTCGTGTCGGATCAGGCATCGCTGCCCGAGATCGTGGGCGCCGACGCGCAGGTGGTGCCGGTCGGGAGCATTCAGGGATGGGTGGAGGCGCTGGGCGCGGCGCTGCGCGGTGAGGATGATGCGCGCGCGGCAGCCGGACGCGAAGGGGCGATCGCGCGCTTTACGTGGAGCAAGAGCGCGCGCGACATGCGCGCGGCGTACGAGTTGGCCTTCGCCTCGCGTTAGGCGGCGCTGTTCGACTCGAGGAAGAGGCGGACGAGTTCCGAGCGGTTCCCGATATTCAGGATCTTGTTGATGTGCTTGATGTGGACGCGAACCGTGCCCTCGGCCATCCCGAGCGTCTCGCCGATCTCGCGCGCGGTCTTGCTGCTGGAGACGAGCAGGTCGGCGACTTCGCGCATGCGTCCGCGGATGCGCGAAATCGGCGCGGTAAGCCGCTCGTACTGACGCGCCGCCAGCGAACGCGGATACACGGCGGTCAAACGCTCCACCCGTTCGCGCCAGCGCGCACCGCCGCCGAGCTCGACCGCGCGCAACGCGCAGCTCGTCGCCCGGTGGATGTATTTCATTTCTTTGAATATCTTGTAGGCGGCCTGCGCATGCCGCAACGCTTCTTCGCCCTCGGTCAGATGCGAGAGTGCAAACAGCTTGAACGCCTCAGGACGCCGACCATGACCCATAGCTGCCATCCGCGAAACGCTGTTACTTGCAGCGTGCTCGAATAACACGAGAGCGCGTTCGCGATCGGCGCCGAGGACATCCATGGCGCCAAAGACGCCTGTCGCCTCTTCGCCGCGTGCCCGAGCCCAATCGACCTCCGAAAAGCTGTCGAATGCGTTCGTGCACGACGACGCAGCGGACACCGGCTCCCCGATCGCGGCACTTATCCGCGCGCGATCCGCAAAAATCAGACCCCGCCGCATCTCGTCTGGCGCGAGCGCAAAAGTGGCGTCCAAGAGTTGCATAGCGGGAATCCAATCGCCGCGAGTAGCCTTCCGCCATGCAAGTGCGCGCTGCGTGTAAAAGCGGTAAGTGCTCGCCTCGTCGGGCCACTCAATCTCTCCGAGAAGTACTTCTCCGCGTAGGCCCAATTCGCCAAGCTCCACCTCGCGGACGAGGGGCGCGAGGGACTCAGCGATGCGGGCTAGCAGCCCTCGGTCGACATTCTCTTTGAGGGCTAAAGAAAGCGCGTGAAGCTGGTACAGCGCTTGCCTTTCGAACTGCTCACGAAGGCCATCGATCCATGCTCGGGTCATCGCGTAACGGATTCGTTGCTCTGGTGTCTGTGGCAGCGCCTTCGATAGTTCCTCACGAACCGTGTCGGGCGCGTCGTCAATAAAAGCAATGAGCGCGCGCGCGTATGCGACCTCCGCTAATGCCCACTTTGAAGTCGAGGGAAACCACTCTTTACGCGGAAGGTCCAAGGCCGCGAGCGCCGCGTTTTCATGTGCGCGACCGACGGCCGCAAGCTTTTCATTGCCATGCTGCGCAAGCCACGCGCCGAGATTTCGCTTCGCTTCCTGATCACCGCGACGCAGCGCGACCCAAAGACGAACATGTATTGCGTCGGGGTCATCGGGGAACGGCGCCAGCAAAGAATCCACCTCGGCGAAAGCGCCGAGGTGAAAGAGATCCCACGCCCGCGTGACCTCAGCCCTCGAACCCATCAGGGTCGATTTTACGGCTTGGCAGCGCCACCCCTCTGGCATCTGCCAAGTTTGGGCCAAAAAGACTGGTTAGTCCGGCGGTCCTCCCGCGGAGTCAAAGGAGTGCATGTGGCCCGTCACGGGGGTGGCCGGCGCTTGGACGGCGGCATGCGTGGCGGCTCCAGCGGTGCCCCCTAGGAAATGAATCAAAAGGGCCAGGAAAATCGACAGCATCAGGGCTCCTTCCGGAAGAGGGGAGAAGTCGAACTACCCGCACCCGGGTAATGTTTCAGCACTTTTTGCCGATTACTCCTGATCCTGCCATAAAAATCCGAAACGGGCTACTTAAATCTCCGCATGGCGGTGCGTAGGGCCCTTGGCCTACGCTCGTCCCATGGACGAAGAACTGACCCTCCACGAGCTTACTCGTCTGGAGGCCGATCGCAAACTCAAGTCATTGCCGACGGCGGTTCTCGAGACCGCCTGGGTGCGCGAGGCCCAGGTTGAGGCCGTGATCGACGCCGTGCTGGTCGTCGCCCTGAGCAATACCCAGGCGATCGCCCGGGCGAGGCACGCCGGAGAATGGTGCGCCCGCATTGCCGGTGCCCTGCCGTGCGGACCCGATCCGGCCTTTGCCCGCCGCGTGGGGGCTCTGAGCGAGGTCGACCCCGCCGCGCTCGAGCGGATCCCCGAACTACGGCATCTCGCGCCGTACGTGCGTGACTATCAGGCCTACGCGATCGAGGGCGGAGGGAATCCGCGCGCGATGTCGCTGGTGACCTGCGTGGCGCGCGAGTTCGACGAGCGCATCACGCTCGACGAGGACGGCCGCGCACCGTCGCCGCAAGCCGTGCTGGGGATGATGATCGCGCACGCCGACGAGATCACGCGCCCGATCGTCGAAGCTTTGCAAACTGCCGTGCATCCGGTCAGCCATGTCCGAGTCGCTTGATCACGTTGCCGACGAGGCCGAGGATTCCGTCGTGCAGATCGCGCTTGCCAAAGAACTCAAACAGATGGAGTTCGATCGCGTCGATCGCGCGATTCGCACGCAAATCGCCGCCATCGTCAAAGCGGTCACCGTGTACGCGCGTGCCGGACGCCAGCGCGGCGTCACCGACTACGCCGGCTTTCGCGAGGCGATCGATCAGTTGAACGCGCACCTGTTGGGCTGGGAAGTTTCGGCGGCGCTCAAAGACTACCAGGTCGAAGCGCTCTACGACGCGTCGTTTGCACTCAACGCCGCGTGTAAGGCCGGGGCCGCGAAGGCGGCTGCCGAGCCGGATGCGGCGGCGATCAAAGAGTCGTTCGAACGCGGCTGCGAATCATTGCGTAAGTTTTGGGTGAGCATGGGAGAATCCACGACGTAGTCAACGTCGATCCATCGTGGTCGCATTATACGCTGCGCGGGTACTGACCCGAGCATGCGCCGAGGCGAAGCGGGATTCACCTTGCCCGAACTGGTCGTGGCGGTGGCGATCACACTGATCCTGCTCGCAGCCGGCGGCTACTGGATGCTCGCGATGCGCCCGGGCGCACTTCGCAACGCGGTCGACGATTTCGATTCGAACCTCGCCGGCGCCAAGGCGCTGGCGGCCAGCAGCGGCAACGGCGCGACGCTCGTCTTCGCGCCGCAGCCGAACGGACTGACGGGCTTTACGCTGCGCGTCTATTCCGGCCGGCCGAATGCGGCGAATGCGGTGAGCGCAACCAACACGATGGCGGTGAACAGCGGTGCAAGCGTGAGCGAAGCGCACTTCGGCAGTCCGCCGTTTGCGATCTTCTTGAACAGCGCGGGCTATCCGACCGGAACGGCAAATTATCCGGCGCTCGATGCGCACGAGAATCCGACGTTCAATGTGATTGCGCAGCAGCCGCCATGTCCGAGCGGCGGCATCGTGCTCACGTTCACGAGCGCGCAAGGCGTCACGGCGACCCGCACGCTGCCGTGCAATACGACGCTCGACACGGTCGGTGGCACCGATCCGACGCCGACCCCGAACGCACCGCACATCTCGCCGACGTATCTGCTGGCGCACGATACCAGCGATGCGGGCCCGCTGCGCTTCAAAGCGGCCGAGTACGGCTACTACCATTGGTACGCCTCGACGGTAAACGGCGCGCCGTGTCAGACAATCGCCTCGGATACGGGTGCTGCGCCGGCGACGTTCGCGAGCCCGTGGCCGTACGCGCAGCCAAGTCCCGCAAGCCAAGGCGGCGCTGCGCCTTCGCCGCCGGAGTTTGCGCCGTACACGTGGCCGATCGGCGACCCGAACGATCCGCCCGCGTGGTTCTCGCTCTCGCCGGTGTTGCACAACGGCGGCATGTGCACGGTAAGCGTCGCCGATGATTACAGCCAATCGGGAACCGTAACGGTGCAAGTGATGGGCGATCTTACCGCTTCAACGACGTCGGTGCCGGCGATGACGGTGGGCGGCGGCGCGCAGACAATCGGATTCACGAAAACGTTCGACTCGCAGCAGCTGCTGCTCTCGGCCGGCGGACCGTGCCTCGGTGTCGTCAGCGCGACTACGGCGTCGGGCTCGTTTCCGAGCTCGCCGTCGCACACGCCGGCCAATGCGAGCGTGACGATCACACCGGTCGGCGCGGGCAGCTGCACGCTGATCGTGCAGGATCAATACGGCGAACAGATCGCGATCGGTGCGACGGTAAAGAAACCCGATCAGCCCTTCGCAACTTGGCCGGCCTCGCTCGTCGTCGCGACCGGCGGCGGCGCCGTCGCGATGACGTCGAGCGGCGCGCTAGCCTATGAAGGCGGCGATTACGCGCTTGCGCGGGTTGCACCGGCGATCAACGCGCTGTTCGGCGGCGGCATTGCTCGCGCGCAAAGCAGCGTATATACCGGGCCATGTTACGCGCAGGCATTTGCGTCGGGAACGAGCGGCGCCGTTGATACGTCTTTGCCGTCGAGCGTCGCGGGCGCGCTCGGCGTAAGCGTGACAACCGACGGATGCATTTTGAATGGCGCTGCAAGCGCACCATACGGCGGCGCGTCACCAACCGGCGCGATCGTTGCATACGAACCAATCGGAAGCGGACAGACTGGGAATTTCTCCACGACGAACGTGGGCGCTTGCGTTCAACTAGGCTCCTGGAATCCGCCGAGCGCGAGCGGCGAACAGGCTTCGCTTTCGGCGACCGGGCGCACCGCGGGAAGCTGCATCGTTGACCTGTCGGATGGAGTATCGACGCAAACGCCAAAGCCCGATGCTGGACAGGTTTCCCTATCAGTTGTTAATGCATTGTCGTTTACAACAGTGACGTGCACAGGCTTCGTCGATCAAGAAGGCGACCGCGGATGCAGCGTGTCTTGTGAAGGAACGAGCGGAGGCTGCCAGAGCTCGGGTCAGTCAGTCATTTTTCCTTGCAACGGCTTGAATGGCGTTGGTCTATTCGATGTTACTACGGGCGAAGGGACCGATACGACCGGGCTGCAGATCAATCCGGGCCAAAGCATCTCGGTGACCACATCAAGCGACGGAACGGCATTTGTCTCCGCGAGCTCATGCGCGAGCTCCTGATTATGGCCAAGTCGGATGGTTCGGATCGGTGTACGAGCGCGGGTCGATCGTGAGCTCCGCGAATCCCATCGCGCTGACGCTGACGTTTCCATTGTAGCCGAACGGGAGGTATTGCCCGGCGAACCATATCGCCCGCGGATCGGCCGCGTAGTTCATTTGCGAGAGCGTTGTCGAATTGATGTAGCCTGCACAGGATGTTCCCCCGGAACTGTTTATCGCGCCTGTTGAGATCGGATAGGTGCTTGCGCCCACTGTTGCCACTTGCGCGTAGGCATTATTCGCGCGCACATTTTCGAGTAGCCACTCATCGATACTCGATCCAGCCAAATCGTTCTGTGTTCGTTCATATTGCCATGCGATATAGCATGGCATTTCCGTCGTCGCGTCCAGGGTTGCGAGGCGATAATCGCCGTTCGTCTCCCACGATGGCGCGGTATAGCCGGACGGCACGGTTGGCAGCGTAGGCGCCGCCAGCGTTTGATTGCCGCCCGTGAGCGTCACATTATCGTGCACGGTAGCTTGCACCGTGAAACTCACCGGCGATGGCGATGGGCATGGTCCGCCGCAGCTCCCGGGAGGCGTTGTATAGCCCGGTGGAACCGAGGCAACGGCATCGGCCCCGATCACGAGCAGATAGTGCCCGTTCGGAACGTTGTTCAGGGCGAATGTGCCGTTCGGCGCGGTGGTCACTTGCGGCGAGGGCAGCGGCGTCGGGCAGCCGTCGTTTTCGGGCGTGATCGACGTTGCCGGTGAGGGTGTTGGGCCGCACGGCGCCCACGGCATCAACTTCACCGTGACGCCTGCCAGCGGCGAGCCGTTCGCGTCGTTCACCAGCGTGCCGCTCGCGTTGGTCACACCTGGGGTTGCCGACGGCGTGCCGATAGGCGGCGGCACGGTTCCGCCATTGCCACCGCCGCCGCACGCGGCAAGCGCTGCTGCGATGCCAATCGTGCCTGCGATCAAACGCACGTTCATCGGGCCCACACCCCCGTGGGTGCCCAACTTTACGAGGTGCGGTCGCGATCCCTGGAATCTTTACCGAGGTTAATAAATCGGCGAACCGGGCGCGCCCGGTGCGACCGATCCATCGTCGGGCGCGAAGACGAGCCGCAGCGGGTAGCTCGAACCGGCCTCCGGCATCGTGACGATCGTCACCCGCACGAACCCCTTCGCCGGCACGACGTACTGGCGCAGCTTGTAGCGCGAGAACGGCGGCACTTGATGCGACTGCAAAAGCACGCCGTCGATTAAATATGTGCCGGTTGCGTAGCCGCCGCGCGGATTTTCGTAGATCGCGATGTTCTGCGGCGTCGGCAGCGGGTTCTGCACGTTCACCACAAACGATTCGAGCACGCCGTAATCGCCGGAGAGCGCTTGACCTGCAAGCGTATTCGGCAGCGGAATCTGCCCGATCGGCAGTTCGAGATATGGATCGTTCACGTTCCACTGCGTCGAGAAATGAAACTCCGGAATCGTATAGATGCCGCGCGCGTGCTTCACCGTGCTGGTGAGCAGTTGGCCGGTCGTCAGCGCGGTCGAAGGATCGTCGCTCGCGTTCTGCGCGACCAGCGTGAGGTGCACGCTGCTGCCTTCCAAAATGCGCAGCTGCATCAGATTGGTCACGATCGATTTCGCCGGCATGTCTTGCGCGGCGATGACCTGCGTCGCATCGCCCGGAATCTGAATCAACCGCCCCTGATTCTGCACGACGTCGGCGAGAAAATCTTTGGTCGCGAGATGCCCGGCTTCCATCTCGTACCGGCTCGAACCGATGCCGCTGATGAATTGCAGCGTCGCCGGCTCAGGCGAGCGATTCTGCGCGACCAGCACGATGCGCCGGTCGGGTTGCCCCGGCGGATTGTAATGGAAGTAGAGAAAGCGAGAAGGCACTTCCCAGCGCAGATCGGCTTCGAACAGGATGCCGTTTTGCGTCAGCTTCTCGGGGAAGTCGCTGACCATCAGAATATCGGGTGAAATGCGCGGCACCGCGATGTTTTGAATGTTTGCGTGCACCGTGCCGTTGACGCTGAAGTAGTTCACGCCTTGGATCAGCACCGGCACGTCGACGCCGGCGCTCTCGTCTTGCGCGAGATCTCCGCTGAGCGGAACGTCGCTCGGCGAGATGACCACCTGCGCGCCCGGCCGCGTCGTGGTGTCATGAATGATTGCGTTCGCGACCAGCGTTTGCAGATAATCGCGCGTCGCTGCCGGATCGCCGGTGACGCGCAGATCGACTTCGCTCGGCAGCGTGCCGGCGTAATACGCGACGCGCACGCCGACTTGCGTGCTGATGCCGCGCGAATCGGTCACCGTGATGACGCCCGCGCCGGGCGTGGCGCCGGTAAGCGTGATCGTGCGCGCATCTTGATCGACGCTCATCGTGTACGCGCTGCTCGTCGCCGGCGTGACCGTGAGCGGCGCGACGGCACCGTTGACCGTCAGCGTTTGCGACGCGCCGACCGCCACGTAGGCGACGTTGGGCGAAACGGTGATCGGCGGCGGCGTGGGCGTGGGTGTCGGGGTCGGTGTGGGCGTCGCCGATGCGGATGCGTTCGGCGAGGGCGAGAGCATCGGCTGCGCGAAGGGCGTGGGCGTAATCGCCGGCGTGGGCGTGGTTTGTGCGCCTACGGAAACAGCGCCGCACACGACGGCGCCGCTCCAGAGCGCAACGATGAGCAGGGTACGTCGATGCAAAGCTAGGCGATTTTCGCCGCTTCGGCCCTCGATACTGCCTTTGCGAGAAGCGTCTTATAGCCGACGCTCGGGAAGAGCACGGTCACCAGGTCTTTTTCCGCGCGCTCGACCGTGCCGGTGCCGAACTTCGGGTGCACCACCACATCGGCAATCTTGTAGCCGCCGGTCGACGCGCCGATCGCCGGCAGATCGGCCGCGCGCGTGACCGTGCGCAGACAATTATCGCACGTGCCGCAATTGGTGACCTCGAAGTCCTCGCCGAAGTAATTCAGGATAAAACGCCGGCGGCACGAGGTCACTTCGGCGTACTGCAGCATCATCGCGAGCTTGGACTGATCGTACGATTTCTTGGTCTCGTAGTTCGCCAAGCTCAGCACCAAATCGCGGTTCTTGCGCACCGCTTCGGTGAGGCCGTAGGCCGATTTCCCGCTCGCTTCGATGAAGCCCGATTTCTTGAGCAGCGCGAGGATCACTTTGAGCTTGGTGAGCGGCAGTTGCAGAATCTTGCGCAGGTCGGTCATCGAGACGCCGCCCTCTTGATCGCCGAAGACTTCGATCGTGCCGAAGACGCGCTGCACTTCCTCGATGTCCGGATACTTGCCGGTGAGGAAGTAATTCTGCACCCGCGTATCGCTCATGCGGTAGATGAGGATGCAGCGCGAGAGGAGGCCGTCGCGTCCAGCGCGACCCGCTTCTTGGGTGTAGGCTTCCAGCGAACCCGGTAGATCGTAGTGCACCACGAAGCGGATGTTCGACTTGTCGATGCCCAGGCCAAAGGCATTGGTCGCGACCACGGCGCGAATCGTCTCGTTCATGAAGCATTCATGCACGAGCGTGCGATCTTCTTTGTGCAGTTTGGAGTGATAGACCGCAGCCGGAATGCCGAGCGTGTCGGTGAGGAAGCGCTGCACCTCGAGCGCGTTCTTGATCGTCGCGGTGTAGATGATGCCGGTGCCTTCCAACGCATCGCGGCCGGTGAAGAGCGAGGAGAGGATCTTGAGCTTGTCGGCTTCTTTGTCGGCCTTGCGCGCTTCGTACTGCAGGTTCGGGCGATCGAACCCTTTGACGATCGGTTTGACGTCGTCGATGCCGAGCTGATGCAGGATGTCTTCGCGCACCGCCGGCGTCGCGGTGGCGGTGAGCGCGAGCACGGTCGGGCGGTTCAGGCGCCGGATCACCGCGCCGAGCGCGAGATAGGCGGGCCGGAAATCGTGGCCCCACTGCGAGATACAGTGGGCTTCATCGACCACGAACAGCGGCACTTTGATCGACTGTAAAAGCTCGAGAAAACTGCGGTCTTCCAGCTTTTCGGGCGTGGTATAGGCGATGCGGATCGTGCCGCTAGCGATGCGCGCTCGCGCGCGCAGCTCCTGATCTTCGGAGAGGGTGGAATTCAGTGCAACGACGTCGGTGATGCCGCGTTCGCGCAGCATGTCGAGCTGATCTTTCATGAGAGCGATCAGCGGCGAGACGACGACCGTTGTCCCTTCGAGCATCAGGGCCGGCAGTTGATAGGTGAGACTTTTGCCGGCGCCCGTCGCGAGAATGGCGAGCGTATCGTGCCCCGCCATAACGCGAGTCACGACTTCTTCCTGGCCCGGATAAAAGCGCTTGAATCCGAACTTCTCTTGAAGGGCGGAATGGAAATCCACGACGAGTTTTGAGGCCTCCCCTGTGTCAAGGATAACATACCCGCCGGCAGGCGGTACCAAACGGGCGCCGCGAACCTTCCCGGCGTGTCCCTCTATCGCACCTGGCGCCCGAAGTCGTTCGCCGATCTCGTCGGGCAAGATTCCGTCGTTCGCACGCTCACTCACGCCATCGAGGGCGGCAAGCTCGCTCACGCCTACCTGTTTTCCGGGCCCCGCGGCTCGGGCAAGACGTCGGCGGCGAAGATCTTGGCGCGCTGCATCAATTGCGTTAGCGGTCCAACGGCTCATCCCGATAATACCTGCGAAAATTGCATCGCGATGCTCAACGGCACGGCGCTCGACGTGTTGGAAATCGACGCCGCGAGTAATCGCGGCATCGACGAAATTCGCGCGCTGCGCGATGCGGTAAAATTCGCACCGTCAGTGATGCGAATGAAAGTATATATCATTGATGAAGCGCACATGCTTACTAAAGAGGGTGCCAACGCGTTCTTAAAGACGCTTGAGGAACCGCCCGCGCACGCCGTTTTTATCCTGGCGACCACGGAACCTGAGAAATTGCCGGTAACGATTCTCTCACGATGTCAGCGCTACGCCTTCAGACGTATCTCGATTCCGGTGATGATCGAACGGATGCGCGAAATCGCGACCTATGAAGGGATCGCGATCGACGAGGCGGCGTTGGCGGCGATTGCGTACCGCGCCGACGGCGGGTTGCGCGACGCGCTCACGATGTTGGAACAGGCCGCGGCCTTTGCCGACGGGCCAATCACGACCGCGGTCATTGAGTTGGCCTTTGGCGCCACCGGTCGCAATTATGCCAACACCCTTTTGGACGCGGTGGTTGCACGCGATGCCGCCGTGACGCTGCGCACGATCGAGGAGGCCAGCGACGCCGGCGCCGACATGGTGGTGCTCACGCGCGCGCTGATCGCGGATTTCCGCAATCTGCTGGTGGCGCACATCGATCCCGAATTGCTCGCGCGCGACCTCGCGCCCGAAGACGCCGAGCGCGCCCGCGTGCGCGCGGTAGACGTGCCGCAGGGCACGATCGTGCGCGCGCTGCGCGTGCTGGCCGACGCCGCCAGCCTGGCCCGAACCGGCGCCAACCCCCGCCTGGAGCTGGAAACCGCCCTGCTCCGCTTCTTATTGGAAGAGGAAACTGTCACCCCGAGCGTAGCGGCGAAGCCGCGTAGTCGAGGGGCCGACGTGACCCCGAGCATCGGTAGCGCCGCTCCCTCCGGTCGCGCCGCTTCGGTTGAAAAGGCGCCTCCGGCGCCCCCTGTCACCCCGAGCGTAGCGGCGGAGCCGCGTAGTCGAGGGGCCGCCTCCGACGCTCCAGTGACGCTGCAACAACTCCGGGCTGCCTGGACCACCATTCGCGGCAAGGTTGAAGCCGAGCGCCCGCCGCTGCGCGCCCCACTCTCCGGCGCCATGGTCGACGCGCTCGACGGCAATGTCCTCGTCCTCAAACTCCGCAACGCCTTCGAAACCGACATCCTCAAAACGCACACCAAACTCGTCGAATCGGCGATCGCCGACGTCCTCGGCGTGTCACTGCACGTCCGCCTCGAAGCCGGTGCGGCTCCGGCACACTCAGCAGAGCCTACGCCCGTCAACGAAGAAGAAAGCGCCGACGAATTATTCGGTTACGCCAACGAACGGATTAAGTAAAGAACGAAGCGCCGCATTACTGCGGCGCCTCGTGCGCTTTGATGTGTGTCGGCAGATTGATACCCTGAACAACCCGACGATAACACACCTATGACGACTTCGCAACAGCGGGTGGAGCTGCCGCGGCTGGAGCGCCCGGGAATCGAACCCGGAGCCGGCCAGGGTATCAATCTGCCAGTCGACACCATCGATGCGCCCCAGCCGCCTCCTATCCCACCGTGCCTGGACGGCATCTAGCCCTTGTCATCCCGAGCCCCTCGACTGCGCTCGGGATAAACTCCGCGAAGCGTAGTCGAGGGACCACCTCAAACCCAACGAAGAGAACAGCATGAACCAAGCGCAACTGATGCAGCAGGTCAAGAAGATGCAAGCCGAGATGGTGAAAGCGCAAGAAGAACTTGCCAACACCACCGTGCAAGGCAGCGCCGCCAACGGAATCGTGACCGTCGAGATGACGTGCGATCAGCGAATGAAATCAATCAAGATCGGAAAGGATGCGGTCGACCCCGACGACATCGAAACACTCGAAGATCTCGTGACGGTCGCGGTTAACGACGCGCTCACCAAAGCCAATGAAAAAGCCCAATCCCGCATGGGCGGCCTCACCGGCGGCATGCGCATCCCCGGCGTGATGTGATCAGACCCCTTGTCATCCCGAGCGTAGCGAAGCGTAGTCGAGGGACCGCCGCAACGTGTCACCCTGAGCCTGTCGAAGGGTGCCACTAATGCCCACAAAAAGTGGAAGCATCACGGGACCGGTGCAAGCCCTCATCAACGAGTTCTCGAAACTCCCAACCGTCGGCGCTAAGACCGCCGCACGGTTAGTGTTCCATTTACTGAACCGTCCGCGCAACGAAGCGCAAGCGCTGGCCGAAGCAATCCTCGCCGTGAAGGACAAGGTGCGTTTCTGTTCGGTGTGTTTTTCGCTGACCGAAGACGACCCGTGCGATCTCTGCACCGATGAAGAACGCGATCGCTCGATCATCTGCGTCGTCGCAGAAGCAAAAGACATCTACGCGATCGAACGCACCGGCGCGTTCAAGGGCCGCTACCACGTCCTCGGTGGATTGATCTCGCCGATGGACGGCATCGGCACCGCGCAGCTCCGAGTGAGAGAGCTGGTAGAGCGGATTGGCTTGGAGAATCCAACCGAAATCATCCTTGCTACCAACCCAAACGCCGAGGGGGAAGCGACAGCGCTGTATCTCTTACGGCTGCTGCAACCGCTTGGAGCGACAGTGAGCCGTTTGGCCTACGGCCTTCCTATCGGTGCTGATCTCGACTACGCTGACGAAGTGACACTAGCAAGGGCTTTGGACGGAAGACGCGCATTATAGCCGCTCTTAGGCGCTAGCGCTACGTGGTGGGGTGGAATGAGCGAATCCGTAAGGGCGATCGTATTTAGGCGTCTGAACAAGACGACGTTCAACGCAATGAGAGGCCGCGCTGCGCCCGGCGGCGGGGGTGGCGGCCAAAAGGACATAAGGTTCGGTCGGCGCGATGACATTAACTCCTTTTTTGATGCCGCAACCGCAGGGCATTGGCTTGACAACGCTGTGGCTGTCGGTACGCTAAAAAGGGCAACACTGCAAGCTGTGCAGCAGGCTGCGCGCCACGACGAATGGCGCATCACTCGCCAGGATTTAGATCGCCACCCCGCTTGGACCGAGGCCGAGGGGTTTCCGGCCCGCCGCAGCAGTCGCATACCACCGATCGTTCTTTGGATATGTAGAACGGAATCGGGAAGCACATACGTAGGGATGCTAGCTGGCGGTGTAAGCGCAACGGACCATCTGTATGCGCTAATTTCGATGATCATGGGTCGGCGCGATTCCCTAGCCATTTTAGAAGACTGGGATCAATTCGGAATCCTACGCTATCTCGGCGTCGAACCTTCCGCGAACGATGCTCTTACGCTGAAACTTCCCAGCGTGAAAGTGATTGGCGTCGGATCCACCACTTCTGTGCGAACAGCGGCAGCAGCTACACGTCGGAGGAAGGCTCGTCGAAAATACAATGGGCCTCTTGGAGGGACCGAGAAGACTTTAACGCTGGTTCAATATCGAAAGCGGCAGGCGCAACTAAGGTCGGAGCTCCTCGACTTGTATGATCCAAAGTGTGCCGTCTGCGGCCTGGAACTCGAGGATGCCGCCGCCTTTGAGGTTGAGGCCGCTCATGTCGTACCCGTTGAGCGCGGGGGTACAACGCATCCGTGCAATGGTCTGCTCCTTTGCAGGACGCATCACTGGGCGTTTGATCGAGGACTATTTTTCGTAGGCCAGGCGGGAGAGGTCGTCATTGTTAAGGCGGCCAGCACGCCGATGATGCACTATTTGCAGATGATCGAAGGACGAAAGATACCGGTTGCCTCGGCGAGATGGGGACGGATCGACAGAACGGCGCTAGCCATTAGGGAATCCCTCGCGAGGGAAAGGCAACCCTATTGAGCCTCGATTTCCCCTTATAGCGCGAGCTGTGATGTCACGTACGGTATTGCCCCGATCGCTGCGGCCCGCTCGTACCGATCGTAGTACAGCTTCCACTTTCTTGTGGAACTGGGCCGCGTATATGCTTGCGAAAGAAGGTAATCCCGAGTGACCGTAGATCCACGCTCTCCAGGAAGTGGGGGCTGGGACCGATCCAGCAGCGGAAAATCACGCAATATCAGATCGAGCTGTCCGGCGGTGATGCCGTATAATTCCGCCGCTGCAAAGTCCACGTGACGTCGAAGTACGGCAGCGCCCAATGCGCTTGGGCGCGCTGCGTTGTTGTGGGCATGGTGGCAGACGCCTAGCCGGTGCACAGCTCCCACAAGTTGCCTCCAAACAGAGGACGTCCGTTCGACGGCAGGCATGGGCAGGCTTCTTAGAATGAAGAAGTTGATGCTAGTACTCACGACACGCCTGACGAGCCAGTCAAAAATGAAGCTATTGCTTATGCCCAGGAAAGCAGCCGAAACGAATCCATCGAGATCGTCTGCAAAATCCATTGTCGGAACCTTGTTTCCGCAGGCGGCGCCAGGTGGGATTAGTGCAGATACAAAAGTGCGCTCATTTGTTTGGCCGCCTATATCGCAAAATCCGACGCGCCATCTATCTAGGCGACTGCCAACTCGATCCGTTGCATCGCCGCGATCAACGAAGTATTGCGGCCGGATTGCGCACGGCTTCTCCGCACTTAGCACCTTCCAGACGGCGGAGCGTCCTGAACCGCTGACAAAAGCCTTCGTATCGTGTCGGTAATGCGTAATGTGCCGTCCCTCCACGAGCGGAACCGTCGTTTTCGCGTCTCGACGATGAAATAGCTCGCGATCCATGGTCATATCAAGCTCGCGGAAAAACCTGGGGTTCCAAACCTGTGAGTTGCCGAAAGCCATATGCCTTGAAGCGGAAGCAAAGATTGTCCATTCCTCGCGCGAACGAATCTCCGGTATTGTGAGGTCAGGCCTGATACGAGCCACATCCCTTTGGTCAAAAACGAGGCTCTTCGTTCGCCTAACCACGTCGTTTTGCACGAAGCCGTGGTCGATGGAAATTGATTGTCTAACTCCTCCAGCACCCTTACCCTTCGCGGAGACTATGCAAAACTTCAGGCGGGAATCGGCCTCGAAAAACTTTGCGCGGTTGTCGAAGATTGAAATTTCGACTGACTCGGAGTCACTGAACAGTTTTTCGCGTAGACGCCCAAACGATGCCGCGCGTATCAACGAACCTGGCATTAGATATCGAAGCGTTCTGCCCAGTCGGAGTCCCGAGATTGCCAGTTCGAGAAAGCATGCTGAGAGGTCAATTTGCCTCAGATCGGGAGCGATCGTCTTCTCCCTGAGCATTTTGGCGTAAAGCCGGCGTTCTTGCTTTGCAGCGTGCGTCTCGGAATGAAAGGAAGGGATGGGTGCGCCATAAATAACATCCACGCCCCTGCTCCGGAGCACGTCGTACTGCGTCAGCGCTAAGCGCTCCCACGGAGGATTGCAGATCACGTGAGTGTAGGTCGCGTCCGACCATGCGTTCTCGGCCAAGCTGTCCTGAAGAAGCAGGTGTTTAGAGGCTGACATCACTGCGCTGATTGAGTTCACCATGGACGCAAGCACGAGTCTTGCACCGCGGATCGCGTTAGCGTCTATATCAATGCCAAAAAGGCCGTTGGCAATGAAGTCGGATCTCCGCAAAAGATCGCTGGGCGCAATCTGAAGCGCCGCCGCTGCCAAGAGCAAACCCGAACCACAGGCTGGATCCAGCAAGATCGGATCGCTAACGCGTTCTAGGCCCCGGACAAGGATACGAGCGAGACGGTAGTCAGTATAAAACGATCCGGAGAGTTTTCTCTTGCTGGATCGCCGCTGACATTCTTCGACGAGCGTTGCTAACGCGACCGAGGGCGGAAAGCCGATCTCGCCGCTTGCGATAGTAAGGGCAACGTCGCGGGCGAGTCGTTGGGATAACTTGCGACGCATTGGGCGTCGCTCTTTGAACACGGAAGCATATTCCTTCGCGTCGAGTCCAGAGATAAGACAGGCCGCGTCCTCGAGCACCTGCATCATTGCTGAGCTGTGATGAGCGCGATCGAGATCCGACAGCCCGAATTCTAGGGCGGAGAGCGAAACCTGGAGCGCTCTCGCTTGATAATTCAAATCTATGGCCATCTGCTATACCAGAGACAGTAGGCGATCTTGGGATGCTGCCATAGTTGTGACTCGCGTCCCGACGGGTAGCATTTCTATTAGATATTCCGTCGGAGATCCAGTTGCGTTTGATCCATTTGACGCATATCTCCCCACCGCCCCAAGTTCATGGAGAGTAACGTTTCTAATCTCCGCTAGCTTGTCGACAAGCTCGTTTAGGGCGACATGGCCCTCAGAATTGTAGGAGAGTAGAATACGATTAGCTTTCTGCTGTTCAATCAGTCGAAGAATGTTAGAAAGTGCTTTGCGCTTATAGCAAAAAACGGAGGCCTTGTCTTTCCAAGGGCGCAATCCAGTGACACCTGAGACGGCTGGCTCATCATAAAGAGCTATTGTCTCGAGTATGTGATAGTAAGCGGCATATTGCCTCTTCGTGTACGGGGGGTCAAGGTAAACGGTGTCGACCACTGCGCTGCGAATCGTGAACACGTCAGAATTTAGCACGGTGAACTCGACCGGGTTCGCGCGTAAGGCTCTTCGCGCAAGATACAGGTTTTGCTGCGAGGAAGATGTCCATGAACTAAGGTAGCAACCGTATGTACCGGCCGTGTTCGCAACCGAGTTTGCCGCCTCGATTAAATCCGCGATGAGCAGATTCTGCTCTAGGTCGGAAATGAGTCCCGCGGTGCGCCATTCTCCTATCTTGAGCCGAATGGCGTCAATCTTCATCGCGTTTTCGACGGTAAAGTACATTCGCTGAGCACCCGAGGGGAATGGCGAGTACTCGCGCGTCAGAAAGCCGGGCACTCCAGGTGTCCCGTTCAGGACCGCCTGCGCCGAGCTGTAACCGCCCAGGGCAGCGAATGGGGTCGAGGCGGCACTAGTCAACCGTGCCGTGGCTAGTACGGTAGCCGACGTCAACGTATCGTTTGCGGTTACCCTCCATCCCACGTTCGCCGCGGCCTGGCTCACAATGCCGGTACCAGCGAAGCCGTCGATAAATCGCGCGTCTTGTGTCCGTGGTCGTCCAATTAACTCCAAGAGTGGACGAAGGACCCTGGCCTTAGACCCGAGATAGCGCGTTCCAAGGCGACTCATACTACTATACTTAGTGGTTGCCATTCCATCCGCCTACTAAATGAGGGAATTATGAGGGGCGCTTCGGCCATATGGCTGGCATTTTGAGTGGAGCTGTGCCGGCAAACGCCAGCTGAAAACAGTGCGCTACCGACGCCAGTGACCCCCGACACCGCGCGCGACGCACGCGGCCAATCCACGTGAGCGCAAAGGGTTACGCGTCATCGTTGTTTTGAGGGTGCGAGTAACGGCGGACGTGGACTGGAGTAACGCCCTTGATTGAACGCTCGACGGTTAGCGGGGCGAGAACACCAGGCGGGGGGCTGGAAGAGGGTCAGGTGATAAAGCCTGATCGCGTCCGACAAGGCGCGCGTAGCGTAGCAATCGTCTTCATTGCAGAGTATCCGCTCCTTTCCGGATACGTCGCCGTGTGCGAAGCGATCGTACCATTCGATGGAAGCCGCGCCGAACGGGTGCGTGTCGCGCCACATGAACCCGAGATGTTGCGCGAGCGTCTTGATCGAGATCGCGAGTGGGCCACTCCGTACTGCATCGCACGATTGCGAAAACATTTGGTCTTCTGGCCGATCGTATGCGTCTCGGTCTGACGGCCACGGTTTCCACCTCTTCGGAGGGGCAGGTTTCAGTCCCACTTACTTCGGTTCCTCGTAACTACCTGGGCTGGCGTCGCTAGCGCGCCATTCGGGTGTGCGTTCGCGCGTTGCGTGAGCGAGCGCGCTGCGGACGCCGGCAGTGTCGAAGTCGCGCGCATACACCGGCGTGCCGGGTTGTTGTCGCCACGAATCCTCGAGGCCGCCGGCATCGACCGGATCGAAGCCGAGCTGATCGACGAGATCGATGACGACCATCTTCGCGTGCGCGTCGTCGCCGGCAATCGGAAGCGCAATCCGGCCGGGCGCACCCGACGGCCGTCCCTCTTCGTATAAGTGCTCGGCATAGATGTTGTTGAACGCCTTGATCACGGGATGCCCGATTTGCTGCTCCACCCACCGGCTCTCGGCCATCCCCTTTTCGATCGCGTCGATGCGCCCGTCGCGCTGGCGCGGATAATAATTCGACGTATCGATCACCGCGACGCGCGCGTCGACATTCGCGAACAAGCCTTTCGGCAAGTCCGGCACGTGTTTCATCGGAATCGACACCACGATGACCTTAACGTCGCGCACCGCGTCGCGCACGTCGACCGCGCTCGCGCCGGTTTCGCGCGCGAGATCGGCAAGCGTCTCCGGGCCGCGCGAGTTCGCGACCTTCACGTGATGCCCGAGCTTAGTTAAACGTCGTACCAGCGTGCCGCCGATGTTTCCGGCGCCGATGATCCCGATGTCCATTAGACATGCTCGTCGGACTCGGCGTGATGCGCATCCATCTGGTCTTCGTTTTCAACCGACTCAGTGTCGCCGTACACGACTTGGTCGCTGATCTTTTCACCGAGCGTATGCGTCTCGGTTTGCCGGCCCATCGATTCGGCTTCTTTGGGGGACAGTGGCTTCTCGCGTTCTGTACTCATGGCGCCATAGTACCCTACCCTTCGAGGCTCGCCTGCGGCTCGCACCTCAGGGTGACGGGAGGCTCGCCTGCGGCTCGCACCTCAGGGTGACGGGAGGCTCGCCTGCGGCTCGCACCTCAGGGTGACGGGAGGCTCGCCTGCGGCTCGCACCTCAGGGTGACGGGAGGCTCGCCTGCGGCTCGCACCTCAGGGTGACAGTGGCTGTCCTGCGGCTCGCGCAGTCGGGCGACCCTAACCAGGTACTAACCCAAATAACCATCGGCCGTCAGGGCGCCGCCGTACGCTGGCAGCGGAGGAATACACCATGTCAGCACAATCGCTACCGCTCCCAGCGGGCTTCCCAGGCCTCGGCGCCTTCGGGCAGCTCTTCAGCCGGGTGCCGCGTTGGCTGCTCGCTGCGCTGGCTGCACTCCTGATCGTGGTCCTGATCGCAGGCACGCTCATGGTGCGCGCTCGCTCGGCGGTGCAAGTCGTCACGGCGCCCGTCGTGCAGCAAACGCTCACCCAATCGGTCACCGCGTCGGGAACGGTCAATCCGCAAAACAGCATTTCGGTCGGCACGCAAGTTTCGGGCACTATCTCGCAACTTTACGTCGACTACAATTCGAAAGTTACCAAGGGCGAGGTTCTCGCGCGCATCGACCCGAGCACGATTCAAGATCAGCTCGATCAAGCGCAAGCTAACCTTGCGCAAGCGCAAGCCGAAGCAGCCGAGGCCGGCGCGAACACGAGCGCCGAAGCGGCCGGCGCGAACGCCGCGCAGACCGCCATTCCCAAAGCGCAAGCCGCATTGACGGTGGCGCAAGAGCAGCTCACGCGCGATCAAACGCTCTTGAGCGAAGGGTACATCGCGCAAGAAACCGTGCAGCAAGACCAATCGACGGTCGCGCAAGACGAAGCCGCGGTAGCGCAGGCGCAAGCGGCCTACGCGCAAACGCAGGCCCAGACACAAGCGCAGGGCGCCGGCGCGCAGGCGGCGCAAGCCGCAGCGCAAGCGGCGGCCGCAACGGTGGCGCAAGACCAAGTCAACCTGAACAACACCGTCATCACCTCGCCGGTTACCGGCACGGTGGTCGCACGCGACGTCTCGATCGGTCAAACCGTCGCTGCCTCGCTGCAGACGCCTACGCTCTTCCTCATCGCGCAGAACCTGAATCAAATGGAAGTCGACATCAACGTCGGCGAACCGGATATCGGTGGCGTGAAACAGGGCGATAACGTCGACTTCACGGTGCTCGCCTACCCGAACCAAGTCTTCCACGGCAAGGTCACGCAGGTGCGCATCAACCCGACGACCGTGAACAACGTGGTCACCTACGACGTGGTGGTCGACGTCGACAACACGACCGGCCAACTGCTCCCGGGCATGACGGCCAACGCCACGATCGACGTGGCAAGCGCGCCCAACGCGCTCGTTGTTCCGGTTACCGCGGTGCATGCCACCCTTCGACAGGCTCAGGGTGACACAGCGGCAGCCAGTCCGTGGGGCGGCGGCGCCAGCACGGCCAGCGCGGTAACGCAAGGTGAAGACGCCACGCTGATGGTGCAACAAGGCAAGAAACTGGTGCGCGTGCCGGTGCAGGTCGGCCTGGTCACCTCGACGCAAGCGGCGGTGAGTCCGCTCGATGGCGCAACGCTGAGCGCGGGCGAGAACGTGGTCACGTCGATGAGCGGCGGCTCGCACAAGGGCAATGCGAAAGGCAACTACCAAGCCCAGCATGCGCAGTCGGGTTCGAGTAACCCGCTCGCCGGCGGCGGTACGCCTTCCCGCGGCGCAACCCGCGGCATCCAGTAGGGACGCTAGTCGCGGAGGTCGGCGAAGATCTCCGCGACGTCGAATTCCAGCCAGGGCACGGCCTCGCACGTAAAGCGATCGCCGTGCCCGAACGTTTTCATGCCGTCGCGGGTGAAGGCGCGAATCTCTTCGCTCTCGGGAAGAACATCGAGCGCGAGCGTCCCACCCATCTCGAGATAGGCGCGCATCTTCCACTCCACGTTGGCGATGCGATCGGCAGGAGAGCGAATCTCGATCGCCACGTCGGGCGAAAGCGGCGGCTGTTCGCGCTTGTCGGGCGTTAGCGCGTCGAGACGCTCGCGTGCGACGAACGCGATATCCGGTACGAGCGAGGTGCGCGGATCGCCCGGGGCGTTCATGTAAAAGCGCCACTCGGTTCCGACATCACCGCGGTCGCCCGCGAGACGCGCAACGAGCGTGGCGAGGCGCAGCTGGAGGACCGCATGGCGCCGCTGCGGGCTCACTTTGCGGACTGCCCGGCCGGCCAGGATTTCGGTGTAGGGCTTCTCGTCGATCGCGTGCGGCATGATGGTTGAATCCTCACGCTGACCATATCACGCCGAGGCCGCGGTCTGTCTAGTGGCGAGGCGGTTCCGATGGGGTGACCGAAAGCGGAAGATCGTGGGAACGCTGCTGTTGCGCGACGCCGATGTCGTCGCCGCGTTCGACGACGACGGTGCGATCGCCGATCGCGCCTCGATTCTGATTCGCGACAACGTCATCGAACGCGTCGGTCCGGCGGCGCAATTGCCGGAAACCGCCGACATCGTGATCGACGCGCGCGGAATGATCCTGCTGCCGGGCCTGATCAACACCCATCATCACTTCTTCCAAACGCTCACACGCAACGTACCGGGCACGCAAGACGTCGGGCTCTTCGAGTGGCTCGTGCGGCTCTATCCGATCTGGGCGCGGCTCACGCCCGAAGCGGTGCGCGTCTCGAGCGCGGTCGCGATGGCCGAGCTGATGCTCAGCGGCTGCACGACCTCGAGCGATCACACCTATCTCTGGCCGAACGGCGCGCGGATCGAGGATCAACTCGAAGCGGCCGCACAGCTCGGCATGCGCTTTCACGCCGCGCGCGGCTCGATGTCGCTCGGCCAATCGCGCGGAGGTCTCCCGCCCGATTCGTGCGTGGAAGACGAAGCCGAAATTCTGCGCGACTCGCAGCGCGCGATCGAACGGTATCACGACCCCGCGCGCTACGCGATGACGCGCATCGTGCTCGCGCCCTGCTCGCCCTTCTCCGTCTCGCAAGATCTGATGCGCGAAACGCTCGCGCTGGCGCGCAGCAACGGCGTGCACGTGCACACGCATCTGGCCGAAACGCTGGATGAAGAACGGTACTGTCTCGAACATTTCGACCTGCGTCCGGTCGAGCTGGCCGAATCACTCGGCTGGATCGGCGAGGACGTATGGCACGCGCACATGGTGCATCCGAACGCTGCCGAAATCGCGCGGCTCGGCGTAACGCGCACCGGCATCGCGCACTGCGCCAGCTCGAACATGCGCCTCGCCTCGGGCATCGCGCCGGTGCGCGCGCTCGAACGCGCCGGCGCGCGCGTGGGACTCGGTGTCGACGGCTCGGCCTCGAACGATTCCTCCGCGATGCTGGAAGAAGCGCGCCAAGCGATGCTGCTGCAGCGCATCGCCGGCGGCGCCGATGCGATGAGCGCCGCCGATGCACTGCGGCTCGCGACGCGCGGCGGCGCGGCGGTGCTCGGCCGCGACGACATCGGTGCGCTCGCCCCGGGCATGGCGGCCGACGTCATCGGCTATCGCCTCGATGCGTTGGGCTTGGCCGGGGGCGCGGTGCACGATGCGCTCGCGGCGCTCGTGTTCTGCCGTCCGGGAACCGTCGATCTCTCGATCGTCAACGGCCGCGCGCGCATTCGCGGCGGCGCGTTCGTCGATCTCGATCTGCCGGCGTTAATCGAGCGGCACAACCGGATCGCGCGCGCGCTCGTTCGCGACGAGCTGCGCTGAGGCGATCGCTTCGAGCACGCGCTCCGGCGTCATCGGCAGCTGCGTGACCCACGCGCCGGTGGCGGCGTGAATGGCGCTTGCGACCGCCGCGGCGAAGGGCACCAGCGGCATCTCGGCCATGCCGCGCGCACCGAACGGACCGTTCGGATCGGCCAGTTCCAGCAGCACCGGATACACCTCGGCCGGCATGTCGAGCGTGGTCGGCAACAAGTACGTACTGAAATACGGCGTGAGGATCTTGCCCTCGCGCGCGATCAAATTTTCGGTGAGCGTGTAACCCACCGCTTGCGCCAGACAGCCTTCGATCTGTCCTTCGACTTGCTGCGTGTTGATCGCGCGGCCCACGTCGTGCACGCTGATGACGCGCAGAATGCGTACGAGACCGGTGCGCGTGTCGACCTCGACTTCGACCGCTTGCGAGACGTAGCCGTAGCAATAGTTGGGAACGCCCTCGCCGGTCTGCGGATCGAGCATCGTCGTACGCGGCGGACGATATTGCACGGTGGCCTTGGCATCGGGCCCGGGGAATTTGGCGCGAGCCGCGAGCGCGGCGTCGTGCACCGCGCGTCCGCCCATCAGCGTCAGACGTGACGCGGAAGCGCTGCCAGCATTCGGCGCTTCCGACGAATCGTCGGTGATCATCGTGACGGCGTCGAGCTCCACCTCGAGCGTGGCCGCGGCGATCTGGCGCAGCACCGTGTGCGCGCCTTGGCCGCATTCGGCCGCGCCGACACGCACCACCGCGCGTTCGATCGCGCGCGTGCCGTACAGCTCGACCGTAGCCGTGGCCTGTTCGGGAAAGCCGAAGGAATAGCCGACGTTCTTGATGCCCGAGGTGATGCCGATCCCGCGGCGCAGATGCGTCTTCGGCCGCGGATCGGGATGACCGTACCCGAAACGCGTTTGCGCTTCGGCCACGCAGCGCTCGAGCACCGGCAGCGCGCCGACGCCGGCGGGTAACGGCGCGCGCGTCGGTTGGAGATCGCCCTCGCGATAGATGTTGCGGCGGCGAATCTCGACCGGATCCATGTCGAGCGCGTGCGCGAGGCGCGTCACCATGATCTCGGCCGCGAACTGCGCTTGCGGCGAGCCAAAGCCGCGGAACGCGCCTGCCGGCACGTTGTTGGTGTAGACCGCGTACCCGTCGGTTGCGACGTTTTCGACCGCGTACGTACCGCCGGCGAAGAGCGTCGAACCTTTGAGCACTTCGACGCTGGTCGACGCGTAGGCGCCGCCGTCGGCGACCAGCTCGGTCTGCGCGGCGAGGATCGTACCGTCTTTCGCGGCCGCCCACTTCGAGCGAATCGAGTACGGATGACGCTTGTGATGGCCGATGATCGACTCGTCGCGGCTCCACACGATCGCGGTCGGACGTTTGAGTTTCCAGGTCGCCAGCGCAAGCAGCGGCTGCACGTTCAAATCTTCGCGTCCGCCGAAAGCGCCGCCGATCTTCGCATAGCGGATCACCACCTGCTCCGGATCGAGCGCGAGCATCTCGGCGATCTGCCGGCGATCTTCGTGCAGCCACTGCCCGGCGGTTTCGACGACGAGCCGATCGCCTTCGTAATAGGCGATGCCGGCGTCGGGCTGCAGATACGCGTGCTCTTGCCACGAGGTCGTGAACGCGCCTTCGACGACGACCGCCGCGCGCGCGAACGCCGCATCGACGTCGCCGCGCCGGATGCGCACGTGTTCGAGCACGTTGCTCGCGCGATCGGCGTGCACCAGCGGTGCGCCGGGCTCCATCGCAGCGCGCGCGTCGTCGACGACCGGCAGATCCTCGTAGCTCACGCGCATCGCGCGCGCGCCCGCATCGGCGGCGTCTTGCGTCTCGCCCACGACCAGCGCGACCCGATCGCCATAAAAGCGCACGACGTCGTCGCAGAGCAGCGGCTGATCCGCACTGATCAGGCCGTAGCGGTTGTGCGGCACGTCCTTGGCGGTGAGCACCGCCACCACGCCGGGCACCGCGCGCGTGGCGCTATCGTCGATCGAGCGAACGCGGGCGTGCGCGCGTTGCGCGAAGACGACCTTGAGCCGCAGATGATCGTCGCGCACCAAATCCGCGGGATACTTCGCCGAGCCGGTTACTTTGCCGAGCGCGTCCGGACGCGGAACCGGCTTGCCGATCATACCCGCGCCTCGCGCGCGCTCGCCGCGATCATCGCATCGAGAATCTTGCGATAGCCGGTGCAGCGGCAGAGGTTGCCGCTGATCGCGCTTTGATGTTGCGCGAGCGTCGGAGAGGGATGCTCCTCGAGCAGCTTCGCACCCGCCATCAGCATGCCGGGAATGCAGAAGCCGCACTGCACCGCGGCGCGATCGATGTAGGCTTGCTGCAGCGGATGCAGCCGCTCGCCGCTCGCGAGTCCTTCGATCGTGGTGATCGTCGTGCCGTGCGCTTGCGCCGCGGGAACCAGACACGACATCACCGCCATGCCGTCGAGCCAAACCGTACACGCGCCGCACTCTCCCTCGGCGCAGCCTTCTTTCGAACCGGTGAGATGCGCGTTCTCGCGCAGCGCGTTGAGCAACGTTTTGCCGGCCGCGCCGGCCAGGCGCATCGCACGGCCGTTGATCGTCGCGTCGATCGCGCCCTCGAACGGCGCCGCCGGCACGGACGTTCCCTCCCCGCTCTCGAGCAGCACCGGCGGGTCGAGCAATCCGTCGGCGTGACGGCGCTCGGCGATGCGTTCCAATCCTTCGTCGATGAACACCGCCAGCGTCGTTTCGCGGTAGGCTTTCGATCCGCGCACGTCGCCGATCGCCGCCGCGTCGTGGCCGGCCAGCCGCGCGGCTTCACGGCGCGTTGCCGCGTCGAGCCGCTTGCCGCGCAGATACGCCTCCGCACTGCGCGCGCGCACGATCGTCGGCGCGAGGCAGCCCAGCGCGATGCGTGCGTCGCGCACGGTCTCGCCATCGAACGTGAGCACGAACGCGACGTCGATCACCGAGATCGCTTGCGCGCGCCGCAACCCGAGTTTCAAGAACAACCCACGCTGATCCGCGCGCAGCTTCGGAAAGCGAATCGCGGTGATCAGTTCATCGCGCCGCAGTGCCGTCGTACGAAAGCCGGTGAAGAACTGCTCGACCGGCAACACGCGCGTCTGCGTCGCGCTGAAGAGTTCGATCGATGCATCGAGCGCCACCAGCGGCGCGATCGTATCGTTCGCGGGCGATGCGGTGACCAGATTGCCGGCGATCGTGCCGCGCGTGCGAATCTGCGGCGCGCCGACCTCCGCGCAAGCTTGCACCAGCGGCAGCGCATACTCGATGCACTCGCGCGAGGCCAGCACGTCGTTGTGTGTCGCCAAACCGCCGATGGCGATGGCTTCGCCCTCGGCGCGCACGTATTTCAGCGCGGTGAGCTTGCTCACGTCGATCAGCGTGCGCGCCGGCTTGACGCCGCGCTGCAGTTCGACCAGGACGTCGGTGCCGCCGGCGACGATGCGCGTCTGTTCGTCAGCCTTCGCCAGGAACGCGAGCGCCTCGGCCAGGGATCGGGGTTGGAGAACCTGTTGCCACCACATGGGAGGCTGATATTTTCCGCACGCGCGCAAGGATGCCATCTTCGCGCATCGGTAATGAGCCGCTATGCGCGACATGATCGGCTACGGGGCGAAGCCGCCCGACCCGAAATGGCCGGGCGGCGCGCGCCTCGCGCTGCAGATCGTCATGAATTACGAGGAGGGGTCGGAGTATTCGATCCCCGACGGCGACGGCATGTCCGAGACGTATCTCACCGAAGTGCCGGGCGCGAGTTTGGGCCCCGGCAAACGCGATCTGATCGTCGAGTCGATCTACGAGTACGGCAGCCGCGCCGGACTCTGGCGCCTGATGCGCGCTTTTTCCGAACGCAAGCTCCAAATTACCGTCTTTGGTGCGGCACTCGCCCTCGAACGCAATCCGGAGGCGGCGCACGCGATTCGCGAAGCCGGCTACGAAGTCTGCTCGCACGGCTATCGGTGGGTGAGTTTTGCGAACATGGACGAAGCGCAAGAACGCGAGGAGATGCGCAAAGCGGTCGCGTCGATCGCGCGCACGACCGGCGAGCGCCCCTATGGATGGTATTGCCGCTACGCGCCGAGCGAGAACACCCGCCGCTTGGTCGTCGAAGAGGGCGGGTTTCTCTACGACGCCGACGCCTACAACGACGACCTTCCGTATTGGACGAAGGTAAGCGGCAAAGATCATCTGGTGATCCCGTACACGCTCGACGTCAACGACATGAAGTTCTCGGTCGCGCCCGGCTTTTCGTCGCCCGCCGGCTATTTCGAGTACATGCGCGACGCGTTCGACGTGCTTTATCGCGAGGGCGCGACGCAGCCGAAGATGATGTCGGTCGGATTGCACACGCGACTGGCCGGACGCCCCGGCCGCACCGCCGCGCTCGAACGTTTTCTCGATTACGTGCTCGAGCACGACGACGTATGGATCTGCCGCCGCGTCGACATCGCACGCCATTGGATCGCGAACCACCCGCCGCAATGAGCGCCTTACGATGAGCGCGCGAACGTTGAACGTCGTCGAACGTTTGGATGCGCTGCGCGTGCTCGGCGCGCACGAACACGGCATCGATCGCGCGCTGCTCACGCCGCCGGAGCGTGCCGCGCGCGCGCTCGTCGCTTCGTGGGCGCGAGCGAGCGGCTTTGCGGTCATGCAAGATCGCGTGAGCAATCTCTTCGCGCGGCGTGAGGGCGGGCGCACCGGCCGCAAACCCATCCTCATCGGGTCGCATCTCGACACCGTGCCGACCGGCGGTGCGTACGACGGCGCGTACGGCGTCGTCGCTGCGCTGTGTGCGTTGGAACTGCTCGATGCGCGCGGCATTCGCACGGCGCACCCGCTCGAAGCCGTCGCGTGGGCGGGCGAAGAGGGCAGCCGTTTTCCGCTCGGCGCTTTGGGCAGTTCGGTCTTCGCGGGACTGAGCGACGAAGCTGCGGTGATGACGATGATCGGCGATGACGGCGTCGCGTTCGCCGACGCGCTCGCCTCGCCCGAGGGCGGGTTGCTCGACGACGTGCCGATCCGCGAGGAGCGCGACGTTGCCGCTTACCTCGAACTGCACGTCGAGCAAGGACCGGTACTCGACGAGCTGGGGCTTTCACTGGGAATCGTCACCGCGATTGCCGCGCAGCGGCGCCTGCGCGCGACCGTCGTTGGGCGCAGCGGACACGCCGGCACGGTGCCGATGAGCCTGCGCTCGGATGCGCTGTGCGCCGCTGCCGACCTCGTGCTCGCGTTCGAAAGCGCGGCGCGCGAGACCGGCGATGCGGTCGCGACCGTCGGTCGCATGATCGTCGAGCCGAACGGCACGAACGTGATCCCAAATCGCGTCACGTTTTCGCTCGATCTGCGCTCGCCCGACGAACGCAGACTCGATGCGATCGAGTCCTATCTCAACGACGCGATCGCGCGCGTGCAAGCGCAACGCAGCGTCCGCGTCGAGATCGAAGCCTTCGAACGGCGCAGCGCGACGGCGATGACGCCGGCGTTGCGCGAGGCGATCGCCCGGGCGATCGATGCGCTGGGCGAACGTCACGCCGACCTGCCGAGCGGAGCCGGGCACGACGCGATGAGCCTGGGCAAGATCGTGCCGGCCGCGATGATTTTCGTGCCCAGCATCGGCGGCAGCAGCCACGTCGCGGAAGAGCGCACCGCGGAGCGCGATCTGCTGCTCGGCGTCGAAGCGCTCGCCGGCGCGATCGTCGAGGTCGATCGCGCGCTCGACTAGAATCGAAACGCGCTATGCGATTCTTCATCTGCGGTTCGGCGCTGACCGGACAACCCGACAACCGGAATCTGGGCGGCGCGACGTTACTCGGAGCGGCGCGCACCGCGCCCAAATATCGCCTGCATTCCGTAAAAAACGGTTGGCATCCGGGCATCTACGAAGTCGAGAGCGGCGGCATTTCGATCCTGGGCGAACTCTACGAACTCACGCCGCAGCAGCATGCCTCGCTGATGGCGGGCGAGCCGCCCGACATGTATCAGGTCACGATCGAGATGGACGACGGATCGCACGCGGAGGCGATGCTCTACCCGCGCGAGTTGATCGAGAAGCACGGCTATCCCGACATCTCGCACTTCGGCGGCTGGGCCGCGTATAAGGCGTCAACTTCCGCGGTAGGTTGAATACCCGAAGGGCGAGAGCAAGAGCGGCACGTGATAATGCTCCTCGACGGCGATCGTGAAACGCACCGGAACCTCGTCGTACAGCGACGAGGTTTTGTGTTTCTCGAAATACGCGCGCACGCCGAATCGCAGTTCGTAGATGCCCGGCGCGAGCGCGCCGCCGAAGGACGCCGCGATGCGTCCGTCGCCATCCGTGGTGCCGCGGGCGATCTCGCGCGCGGCGGCGCCGATGAGGTGGAGCGTGACCTCGATGCCGCTCGCCGGCGTACCGCGTGCCGTATCGAGAACGTGCGTGCTCAGTGATGCCATCTAGATCTTTGCTCCTTGATCGATCCACGTTCCGACCAGCGTTCGCTCCGCCTGCGTCATGCCGGTGACGTTGCCGAGCGGCATCGCCTGCGTTTGCACCGCCTGGGCGAGTACGCGCGGGGCGTTGGCGGCGATGTGTGCCGGCGTATCGAGCAGCACGCCGGCCGGCGCGACGTCGAACCCGGGCTGCGTCGGATGCGCGGCGTGACAGACGGCGCAGCGCTGCGCGAAGATCGGCGCAACCTGCGCGAAACTCACCGGAGTTGCGCCGGCGCTCGCCGTCATTCGCGGTGCGAGTGAAATCGCGGTTGCGACGATGACGACCGCGGCGGCGGCGGGAAGCGCCCACACCAAGCGCGCCTTGTGGGTGAGGATGAAGAAATACCGAACCAGCACGCCGGCAGCGGCGAGCGCGACGAGCACCAGCCATCCGTACGCACCCGAATACAGCATCGGGTAGTGATTGCTGATCATCAGGAAGAGTACGGGCAGCGTGAGATAGGTGTTGTGCACCGAACGCATTTTCCCGAGCATCCCCGGCCGCGGATCGGGGCGCTGACCGGCGCGAATTTGCGCGAGCATGCGGCGCTGTCCCGGAATGATCACGAAGAAGACGTTGGCGGCCATGATCGTGCCGATGATCGCGCCGACGTGCAAAAACGCCGCGCGGCCGCTGAAGACGTGATAGAGCGCCCACGAGGTGAAGATCAGGAAGAGCGCGATGCTCGCCGCGAGCAGGCGCGGCCGGCGTTCGAGCACGCGGCAGAGTCCGTCGTACACGAACCAGCCGATGAAGAGCGAGGCAATGCTGATCGCGATCGCGGCCGAGGGAGAGAGCGCCATGACGCTCGGATCGATCAGATACGTACGCGCGCCGGCCCAATAGACGATTGCCATCAGCGCGATGCCGGAAATCCACGTCGAGTACGCTTCCCACTTGAACCAATGCAGGTCGTGGGTCAGCGGTTCGCGCGTGGGCCCGGTCAAGTATTTCTGATTGTGATAGAAGCCGCCGCCGTGAACCGACCAGAGCTCGCCGCAGACGCCCTCCTCCGCGTCGTCGCGTTTGAGCGGCGCAACGAGATGGTTGTCGAGCCACACGAAGTAGAACGAGGCGCCGATCCACGAGATGCCGGCGACGAAGTGAAACCAGCGCACGAGGAGATTGAGCCAATCGAGCGCGTACGCTGGCGTCACGGCCCGCTCACCGCGTCGCTCAAGCGCAGCTGCGCGATCTTGTTGATCTCGCGCAGCGCCGTGCGGATCTCTTCGCTCAGGTCGTTGTCGAGCCGCGCCTCCATCGCATCGAGGATCGAACGCTTCGTGTGCTCGCGCACGCAGATCACGAACGGCAGGCCGAAGCGTTCGCGGTACGCGGCGTTGAGCGTATCGAAGCGCGCGCGCTCGTCCGGCGTGAGCAGATCGAGGCCGGCGGAAGCTTGCTCGGAGGTCGACGCGGGAGTCAAGCGCCCCTCGCGCGCCAGCCGCCCGGCCAAGTCCGGATGCGCGGCGATCAGCGCGATGCGATCGCCTTCGTTGGCGTCGACGACGATCTGGGCCAGCGTGGCGGCAAGCGCTTCGAGGCTTGAAAACGGGCGTGCCGGGACCGCGTAACGCGCAATCCAGGCGGTATTTTCATAGATCGGACCGACCGCGGCGACAAAGGCGTCATCGTCGAGCTGGTTGAGCTGCGCGAGCGTCATCACGCGCCGTTTCGGCTCTCACCCGCCTCTAACCCCGCTTGCCACGGCGCCTCAAGCGGGCGACCTACGATGTGGTTGGAGGAATACATCGTGGAACGCACACTGGAACCGGTCGTCCGAGTCGAAGGCTTGCGCAAAGTCTATTCGCTCGGCGACGGCCAGGTGATCGCACTCGCCGGCATCGATCTCGAAATTCAGGCCGGCGAATTCGTCGCCGTCATGGGCCCCTCGGGCTCGGGCAAATCGACGTTCATGCAGATCACCGGGCTGCTCGACAATCCGACCGCCGGTCAATACTATTTCGAGGGCACCGACGTCTCGCATCTCGATGCGGACGCGCGGGCCGACATTCGCAGCCGCCGCCTGGGCTTCGTCTTTCAGGCATACAATCTACTCCCGCGCACCAGCGCGCTCGAAAACGTCGAGCTGCCGATGGTCTACGCGGGCGTGCCCGCCGCCGAACGCGCGCGCATCGCGCGCGACATGATGGAGATCGTCGGCGTCGATCATCTCGCGCACCACCATCCGAATCAAATGTCGGGCGGACAGCAACAGCGCGTGGCGATCGCGCGCTCGCTGGTCAACCATCCGGGGCTCATCCTCGCCGACGAGCCGACCGGCGCGCTCGATACCAAAACCAGCGAAGACGTGATGCGGATCTTCAAAGAGCTGAACGAAAAGCAGGGCATCACGATCATGCTCGTCACCCACGAGCCCGATATCGCCGCCCATGCCAAACGGATCGTGACGTTCCGCGACGGCAATGTGATTTCGGATACCCTTCGACAAGCTCAGGGTGACAGATTAGTAGCTCACGGTGACAGATTAGTAGCTCAGGGTGACAGATTACAGGCTTACGGCGAAACCTGTCATGCTGAGCCTGTCGAAGCATGGAAGGAGCGAGTAGCATAATGTCGGATTTCAAAGGCATTCTGCGGCTGGCACTACAAGCGCTGGTGCGCAATAAAGTTCGCTCGATGCTCACCATGCTCGGTATCGTGATCGGTGTCGCGGCGGTGATCGTCACGGTCGCGATCGGCAGCGGCGCGCGCGTCTCGGTGCAGAACAGCATCAACTCCCTCGGTTCCAATCTCATCGTGGTGCAGCCGGGAAGCGTCACGAGCTCCGGCGCGCGCGGCGGATTCGGCACCGCGTCGACGCTCACGCCTGCCGACGGTATGGCGATCGCGCAGCTTCCCGGCGTCTCGGCGGTCTCGCCGGTGGTGACGATCCGCACGCAGGTCGTCGCCGGCGGCAACAACTGGCAAACGACGGTCACCGGCGTTGCGCCGACGTACGCGCAGATTCGCACCTGGCCGACGGCGAGCGGTTCGTTCTTTACGCAAAACGACGTGAACGACGCGGCCAAAGTCGCCGTGCTCGGACAGACCGACGTCTCCGAACTCTTCCCGAACGGTCAAAATCCGATCGGGCAGACGATTCTGATCAAAGGTGTGCCGTTCACGGTCGTCGGCACGCTCACACCGCTCGGACAGAGCAGCCTGGGCACCGATCAAGACGACACCGTGCTGATTCCCTACACGTCCGCGATGCAGCGCATCACCGGACAGACGACGGTGAATCAGCTGATGGTTTCAGCCGCGACGTCGGACGACATCACGCCGGTGCAGAACGAAGTCACGGCGCTGCTCACGCAGCGGCACCAAATCGCCGCCGGTCAGCCGGCCGACTTCCAGGTGCGCAACCTGCAGTCGATCGCGGCCGCCGCGTCGTCGACCGGCGCGGTGATGGAGTTCTTGCTCGCAGGCGTGGCGGCGGTTTCGCTGATCGTCGGCGGCATCGGCATCATGAACATCATGATGGTCTCGGTCACCGAGCGCACGCGTGAGATCGGACTGCGCATGTCGGTCGGCGCGCGCGGCGCGACGATTCTGCGCCAGTTCCTCACCGAATCGACAGTGCTCGCCGCCGCCGGCGGTGTGATCGGCGTGATCGCCGGATTCATCGGCACGTTCGTCGTCGCCGCGCTGGCCAAGTGGCCGACGCAGATCCCGATCGCATGGGTGATCCTCTCGGTCGCGTTCTCCGCGCTCGTCGGCATCTTCTTCGGCTACTATCCCGCGAAGAAAGCGGCGGGTCTGAATCCTATCGAGGCCTTGCGCTTCGAATAGGTGAGCGCGCCTTCGGTCAGCGCGCTCAAAACACGTGGGCTCCGGTCTTCTGTTCCTCCCCCGGAGCCCACGCTAACTTGTTACTGTCATCGTGAGCCCACACATCTGTCATCCTGAGCCCACACATCTGTCATCCTGAGCTTGTCGAAGGATACCCCTCAAGCAATGCAGCCCTGAGATCTTTCAAGTCTCGGCCTTTAGCGGTATCCCAGATGATCGAGGCATTGACGTAGCGGTACTCATGCCGCACACGGTTGCCCATACCGCGAATTTGGTAGACGTCGACGTGCGGAAAGCGTGATTCGAAACGTCGCTCCTCTGGCAAGTCTTGCTCCAATTCGGTCAAGCGCGTCATCCCTTCGGAGATGATCAGCAGCTGCCGTTCGACCGCGCTTTGTGTCTTCCGATCGCGCACATATGCATCGAAATCGTAGCCGGCAAGGAATTCATCGATTGCGTCGATCGACGAAAGCACGTCGGCAACACGTTGCTCGATCCGCTCGGATCGCCATTTAGAACGCACGCACGGCCTCTTTCAACGCATCGCGCAAGTGCGGCGCATCCTCAGGCGCGGGCCGTGTGACCGTATCCGCGTGACGGCCGAGACGCCGCTCGAGTATATCCGAAACGCGTCCGAGGTGGATGAGCGAAAATGGCACGCTGATCTTTGGGGTGATCATGATATCGACGTCGCTCTCCGGGCCTGCGTCGCCTCGCGCGACCGAACCGAAGACGTCGACGTGTGCAACCCCGTCGCGTTCCAGCGGCTCGCGAATCGTTCGGATTGCGGCAACGACGCGCGCGAGCTCGGGGGTTCCGGCGAGCAGCGAAATCGGCTTGCCCGCGAGCGCATCGGCGCTGATATTCAAGACCTCGGCGATGCGGACGCCGGTCGAAAAGCGCGGCTCGGCCGAGTCGCCGGACTCGAGCTTGCGGATTGCGTTCTCGGTTACACCCACCGCCGCGGCAAGCCGGGCCGCGGTCATGCCGATCTCGCGCCGGCGAGCCTTGATGCGCTCGCCCAATCGTGTCGCATGCTCCATGTAGCAAAGTATAGCATTGACGGAGGACCCCGTGCGGCATATACTGTGTTATACATAGTATATGGAACATGGTATCGGGGATGGTCTTTTCGAGAATCTGCGGCTGGAGCTGCGGCGGGGGTGTTTGACCCTCGCGGTGCTCTCGCAGCTGCGCACCGAGCGCTATGGCTACACGCTGCGCAAGGCCCTCGAAGAGGCCGGCCTCGAGATCGACGAGGGTACGCTCTACCCGCTGCTGCGACGCCTGGAAACCCAGGGACTGCTGCAGAGCGAGTGGCGCGAGGAGAACAAGCGCCGCAAGCGCTTCTACCGGCTCTCGCCGCCCGGCGAGCAGATGCTCGACCAACTCACCGATGAGCTGCACCGGATCAACACGTCGCTGCAACGGATCACCGCGGAGTCATAACGATGGACATGCTCAGCAACTACCTCTACGCCGTGCATCGCTACTTACCGAAGGATGCCGCGCGCGACGATATCGTCGCCGAAATCGGCGAGGCGCTGCAGTCTCAGATCGAAGAGCGTGAGCGCTCGCTCGGACGTCCGTTGAACGCCGACGAAGAAGCGGCGCTGATCAAAGCCTACGGTCATCCGCGTCTGGTTGCGTCGCGCTACGGCAAACACCAGGCGTTGATCGGCCCCGATCTGCTCCCGTTCTATTGGCCGGTCCTCATCTGCGTGCTTTCGATCGTCGTGGTGCTCGATCTGTTCATCGCGGCCGTTGCGGCGATCAAAACCGGCGATGTCCGGCGGTTCTGGGACGGTGCCGGTATCGCATGGGATGCGTTCTGGATCTACGCTGCCGTCATCACCGCGGTTTTTGCGTTGATCGAACGTGTGCCGGGTGCAGGCGCAAAATGTGCCGCGTGGATTTCACGCTGGGATCCGCGCCGGCTGCCGGCAGCGGGTTCGATCCAGGTTCCGCGCAGCGCGAGTTTCTTCGAGGCCCTCGGCAGCGCGGGAATGCTCGTCCTCCTCGTCGATCAGGGCTGGGCTCGCCATCTCGTGCTTTTCATGCTCTACGGTCCCGTCGGGCTCGCATTGCCGAACGTGACGTTCAGCGCGGCCTGGCTTCCGCTGTATGCGATCGTCATCGGCGCGACGGCAATCCTTTTGCCGGTCAACCTCGTGACCCTCATCCTCCCGCTCCTGCGCCGCCTGCGTGACGTCGCGCACCTGGCCGTCAACGGGGCGCTCGCGGCGGGCTGCGCCCTCGCACTACGCGGCGGCGCGCTCTTCCCCGCGGACCCGCGGCTCAATCAAATCGCCGTTGCCGCGCTTGCGATCGGAATCGTCGCCTTCGTCTGCGCCGTTGCCTTCAACGTGCGTGCGCTCCTACGTCACAGCCGAATGCCGGCGCTCGCTCCAGCCGCATGGGAAAAACCGACATACTAGCCGGCGTTGTTTCGGGCATCACCGGCGCGGCCACGATCTTTCTCTATCTCACGATCAGCCTGCCGCTCTTCTTTCATATCCCGCCGGTCGCGCTCTATCATCTCGATACGTCGAATCTAATCGGCTGGCAAGCCGCGCTGCACGCCGGATTGCCGGGCATCGTGCTCGGTCAGGCCGCACACGTGTGCGTCAGCTTGGTCTGGGGATTTTTCTTCGTCGCGCTGCTGCGCGCGTTTCCCGCGATGCGCGGCGCGCCGCTAGGCTGGGGCATCGTGTACGGCGTCGGCGTGATGCTCTTCATGCACTTCGTCGTGGTGCCGCTTGGGCACGCGCCGCGGCTGAGCTACACGCCCGCCTCACTGCTGAACAACCTCATCGCGCACACGCTCTTCTTCGGCGTGCCGGTCGCCTGGGTCGCGACGCGCGTGGCGGCTATGCGCGCAGCTGCGCGACTTTATCCTTGATCCGCTCGAGCGCGCTTACCACCGCGGGATCGAAATGCGTTCCGCTTTCGCGTTTGATCTGATCGAGCGCGTGACCGAAGGCCATCGCCGGACGATCGGGGCGCGCGTTCATCATCGCGACCAGCGCGTCGGCGACCGCGATCAGGCGTCCCGAGAGCGGAATCGCATCACCCTTGAGCTTGCGCGGATAGCCTTCACCGTCCCAGCGTTCGTGATGGGTGCGCGCCATCGTCGACGCGGCCGCAAAGAGCCGCGACTCCGAAACGGCGAGAATCTCCGCACCCGCGTCGGCATGACGCTCGACCGCGACGCGCGAAGTCGCCGAGAGTTTCGCCGTGCTCGCCAACGTCTTGTCGGGAATCGCGAGCTTGCCGATGTCGTACACGTGCGCTCCTTCGCGCAGGAGCTGTACGTCGGCGACCGAGCAGCGCACTTCGATCGCCAGCATCACCGCGATCTCGGCCGCCTGCTTCATTCGCGCGCCGGCGTCGGGGTAGCGCGCCGCGTACGTGCGATAGACGGCGTCGATCGCTTCGCGGTCGCGCTGATGCAAGCGGCGATCGACGCTTTCGGCGCGCTCTTTGAGATCGCGCATCTCTCCGTCGCGCACGTTCGCCGCGTTGTTTTGCGTCGCGAGCCGGCGCACGTGGCCGGCGAATTCTTCCGCGCTCACCGGCTTGTTCAAGAACACACTCACGCCCGCGCTCATCGCGCGCGAACGTAGGTCGCGATCGTCCTTACCGGTGAGCATGATGATCGGTGTCCGTTCGCGGCCCGGCACGCCGCGCAGCTCTTGTACGAAGGCAACGCCGTCCATTTCGGGCATGCTGTAGTCGACCACGCACAAGGTGGGATCCATCGCACTCATATAATGCAGTGCTTCACGCGGATCGGAGAACGCGACGACCTCGCCGCCGAGCATCTTTTCGATCGCCGTTGCATACATACGCAACGTCGGTTCGTAATCGTCGATTACCACGACCCTCGACATACCATCATTTTCGGCCCCTCTCCAGGAAGTCTCAAGGCGGGGTACTACTTTTTTACCCATATGCCCGAAACCAAGCCGCGCGTGGCCGTCATCGACGACGAACCTCGCATCCGCGAACTGCTCGAGCTGACCCTGGGCCACCACGGCTACGCGGTCCGCACCGCCGCCGACGGCCCGGCCGGCCTGGACCTCGTCAAGGACTGGGAGCCCGATTTGATCGTGCTCGACGTGATGATGCCGATGGTCAGCGGCATCGAGCTGCTGCCGATGCTGCGCCGGGTCACCGACGCACCGGTGGTGATGCTCTCGGCCCGCGGCGAGGTCGAGACCAAAGTCGAGGGGCTGATGCACGGGGCCGACGATTACCTGAGCAAACCGTTCGAAATGCAGGAATTGATCGCGCACATCGACGCCAAGCTGCGCCGCCCGCACCTGGAAAACCGCAACATCATCGCCTACGACGACATCACCGTCAACCTCGACGAGCACACGGTCGCGCGCGCCGGCAAGCGCATCGATCTCTCGCCGCTCGAGTACGATCTGCTGGTCACGCTGGTGCGCCGTCCGCGCCGCGTCTTCACCCGCGACGAGCTGCTCGATCTGGTTTGGGGAAACGAGAAAGACGTCGGGCAGAACGCGGTCGAACGCTACATCTCGTATCTGCGCGCAAAAATCGACGAGGGATTCGGGCGCCCGCTGATTCAGACCGTGCGCGGCGCGGGATACACGATCCGTGCCGACTGAACCGACCTTTCGAAATTTCGCCCGCCGCATCACCCGCGGCTACGTCATCCTCGCGGTCGCACTGATCGCCCTTGTTGCCGGCGCTTCGTCGGCGTTCTTCATCGTCGGGTTCGCCACCACGTTCAATCAGAACATCGACGCGGCGCAAACGCGCGTCCAGCAGCGCGTCAACGAATACGCGGCGCGGGGCGAGAGCCTCGCGCAAATCGCGCCCAACGTGCTGGCGGAAGAACCCAACGCTCATTCGCGCATGCTCGTGCTCGATTCGCAGCACCGCGTGATCGCCGGCGCCTCGGCGCAATTGAACGATAGCGAGCGCGCGATCGCGGGACTGCTCTTTTTGCGGCCTCGCTTCGTCGGCGTTCCGCACGGCGGCACGATCGTGCTCGAACCCGACGTCGGTGATTTTACCCATGCGCTCGTGCATTATTGGGAACGCATCGTTCCGATCGGCGTGCTGGCTGTGCTGATCGCGTGGCTCGCCGGGCGCGCCATCACCGGGCGCGCGCTGCGTCCGCTGCGCGAAGTCAACGACGCGCTCGGTTCGATCGCGCAGGGCGACTTCACGCCGAAGCTCCTGATCGAAAGCGACTCGAGCCTGCATGAACTCACCCAAACCTACAACGAAGTCGCGCAGCGGCTGAACGTCGCCACCTACGAACGGCGCCGGCAAGAAGCCGAGCTGCGGCAGTTCATCGCCGATGCCGGGCACGAGCTGCGCACGCCGCTTACGATCTTCATGGGGTACCTCGATGCGCTGCGTTCGGGCGTCGTGCAAGACGGGGAGAGCGTGGGGCGCGTGCACGAGACGATGCTCGACGAGAGCCGCAAGATGCGCGCGATCATCGAGAAGTTGATCTTGCTCGCGCGGCTCGAACGCGAGGTGCCGCCGGTTACCGACCGGATCGATCTGAACTCGATCGCGGCGCGCGCGGTCGACGCGCTGCGCCCGCTCGCCGGCGAACGGCTGCGCTTCGCGGCCGACGGTGACGCCGCGGTTCTCGGCGACGACACCGAACTCTACGAAGCGGTGAAGAACGTGGTCGAAAACGCGGTGCGTTACGCGCCGGCCTCCCCGGTCGACGTGCGCGTCGGCCGCGACGGCGCGACCGCGGTGCTGCAGGTCGCCGACCGCGGGCCGGGGATGCCGACGATCGACGTCGAGCACGCATTCGATCGGTTTTACCGCGGCAGCTCGCACGGCGAAATCGACGGTTCGGGCTTGGGCCTGGCCATCGCCAAACGCGCGGTCGAACGCATGGGCGGCTCGATCGCGCTCGATTCCCGCGTCGACGCGGGAACCACGGTCACCATGCGCTTTCCGGTGGAGGCATAACCTCGGGTCCTACCGTAGCTAGGTGAGCCAAACCGGCCCTCGGCTCCACGGAGGATCGCATGATCGACGCCCCACGCACCCTTTCCCGACGCTCGGATCTGGGATCGTTTCTGCGGACGCGCCGCAGCGCGCTGCGCCTGGTTGATGTGGGGCTCGAGGAAGAATCCGCTCGCCGGCACGTTGCCGGACTGCGCCGCGAAGAAGTCGCCAAGCTCGCCGGCATCTCGACCACGTGGTACACCTGGATCGAACAGGGCCGCGAGATCAACTTCTCGCCCGACGTGCTCGATCAGATCGGCCGCGCACTGCTGCTCACCGGCGCCGAGATCGGGTACCTGAAAGTGCTCGCTTCGGATACGCCGCCGCAGATCTGTGCGCTCGATCCCGACATTCCCGACGCGCTGCGCAAGCTGGTCGAATTGCATCCTGCCGCGCCCGCGTACATCGCGACGCCGCGCCTGGACATGCTGGTGTGGAATACGTTCGTCAGCGAAATCTTCGATTACGACGAGCATAAAGACGTGCTCGAACGCAATATCCTCTGGCGGATGTTCTTCGACGATTCGCGCCGCTCGCTCTATGTGGATTGGGACACATGCGCGCGCGCCTGCGTCGCGAACTTTCGCCACACCTACGCAAGCTATTTCGGCGATGCGAATTTCGACGCGCTGCTCGAGGTGATGCAGCGCGACGCGGATTTCGCGCGCATGTGGAGCGATTGGGAAGTGCTGCCCCCGGACGTGCCGCCGTTCCTGATTCGGCATCGCACGCTCGGGCTGTGCGAGCTCACGCCGATTCAAGCCAGCCTCGGCGTTTCACCGGGCTGCTATCTGGCGCTGTTCAGTTCGAAGAACTTGAGTTAAGGAAGCTCTTAAGCCGCGGCCGCGTCGGCGACGTACTCGGCGACGATGCCTTTGAGCCGTTTCGCGCTGGCGTCCATGCCGCTCTGTTCGTCCTCGGAGAGGTGCGGCCAGATCACGGACTCGACGCCGTTGCGTCCGACGACGCTGGGGAGCGAGAGCGTCACGCCGTAATTGGGCTGATACGACCCGACCGGGAGCACCGCGCGCTCGTCGCGCAAGATGCTCTCGGCGACGCGCGCCACCACCATGCCGATGCCGTACTGGCTTGCGCCGATTCCTTCGATGATCGAAATGTTGGCAAAGCGCACGTCGTGCTCGACCGATGCGCGGAATTCGTCGAAGGCGATGCGCCGTTCGGCGACGAGCTGCGCGAGCGGCTTGCCGCCCACGCGCACCGACGACCAGCAGAACACGCTATACGTGCCGTGTTCACTGATCACGTAGGCCTCGACGCTCTGCGGGCTCACGTTGAACCGTTCGGCGATGTGCACGCGAAAGCGCAGCGTATCGAGCAGCGTGCTGGTGCTGAGCACGCGCGTATGACCGGCCAAACGGCAGGTGAGATCGACCAGCGGCTCGGGCGGATTGGTCACGACCATGATGACGGCCATCGGCGCGGCCTCGACGATTTGCGGAACGATCTCCTCGAACACGCCGACGTTGGCATGCAGAAGGCGCAAGCGTCCCAGCGGATCGTTGCGATCGGTGGCGCCGCCGTCTTTCTCGTTCAAGCCGGCCGTGATCACCACCACTCCGGCGCCGGCCAGGTCGGCAAAGTTTCCGGCGCGCACGTCGACCGCGGGGGAGAGGGGCGTGCCGTAGCGCAGATCGGTCGCTACGCCTTTGGCGCGCGCGTGGTTGCGATCGACCAAGACGATATCGCTTGCGACGGAGCGTACGCACGATGCGAGTGCGGCGGCGGCCCCGACCGCGCCGGCTCCGACGATTCCGAGCTTGTTCATTTGCTGCCTGCCTTTGAGATTTGCATCGTTGCCGCGAGTGCGGTGGTCGGGTGCGGCTGGAGCATCGGCAGATGCCGGATGCTCAGGGTGATGAACGTGATGACGCAGATGACGCCGAAGATGCGTTTGAGTTGGGGCGACTTCAATTTGTTGGAATAGCGCGCGCCGAAATGCGCGCCGATCACGGCGCCGATCGCGAGCGGAATCGCGAGCGCCCAGTCGACGCGGGCTTCGTGAATCTGCGCCAGCACGCCGGGCCAAATGTAGATGGTCGCGATGAAGGACGCGGTCGGCATTGCGACGTAGGCGGGCAGCTTGTAGCGCCACAGCAAGAGCGGGATCGCCACCGTGCCGGCACCGATGCCGAACAGGCTCGACGAAAAGCCGACCAGCATGCCCATCAGGGCAAATTCGATGTTTGAAGCGCGCAGCGAACGGTCGGATTCGATCTGCGTATCCGGGATCTCGGCCTTCGGCGCGGGCTTGAGCATGTTGAACGCGATGAAGAGCAGCATCAGGCCGTAGAGCACGTCGAACTGGCTCGAGCTGACGTACTTCAGTCCGACGACGCCGGCGAGCGCGCCGACGATGCCGCCGAGCCCGATCGACCAGCCGATCCGCAGATTGATACGCTTCTTCTTGCGTAGCGCAAAGGACGCGACCGCGACGTTCACGCCGACCATGAAGAGCGAGGTTGCAGCTACGACTTGCGGCGTCAGGTGACCGGAGAGCCGCAGGATCGGAACGGAGATGAAGCCTCCGCCGAATCCGACGAGGCTTCCGAAGAAACAGGCGACGACCCCCAGCACGATGCTGAAGAACGATGCGAGGAACGGCAGGCCGTCAAAGATGTGCTGCATACATCCTTGATATCGGGCTGCAGCGAGCAAGCGACTAGAGTCGCAAACGCCGTGCGGGTTAACTCATTGTAAGCGCAGTGTCTTTGCTCTGTTAACCGCAGCTACCGATGATGATTAAGACCTAACCGAGGAAATGCAGAGAAGCCCGACAAGTGTCGGGCTTCGTCTAGTTTTTCGGGAGAAGCTCGGTGAGCTTGAGCAGATATTCTTTACGCGATTCCAACACTTGGTTGGTGAACGCGAACGTTTGCGAGATGAGTTCGGCCGGCGTCGGCAGCTTGGCCGGGCCGTTCTGCTCGATCAGCTCGTTGATCGAGGCGATGGCCTTGACGTTGACGTCTTGCGCCTGCTTGAGGCCGTTCAGGAACTCGGTCTGGGCCTTCTCGAGGAATTCGGTGTAGCTATTCATGGACGTACTCCTTAACGTGTGTACGCTAAGTATACCAAGCGTGCGAGAAGTACGTCAAGACGGTTCAGCCGCCTCGTGCGGGTCACGGTTCGGTCACGGTTCCGCCCCCGCGGCCTGCTCAGCCGATGAAGCCGCGATAGACCCGGATGAGCGTGTCCTTTTGGTCGGGCGTGAGCCGCGGGTCGAGTTTGACGGCCGATTCGACCGCGTCGCTGGCCTCACGCTGTACGTCCTCGTCCAGCAGTCCGGCCTGCGCGTAGAAGGTCTCGGCCGAGAGGTGGAGCGCCCGGGCGATCTGCTTGAGCACCTCGGCCGAGGGCTTGTAGAGACCGCGCTCGACCTGGCTCAGGTATGGGTTCGAGACCTTGGCCAGATCGGCTAACTGACGCAGCGAAAGGTTGGCCAGTTCGCGCTGTGTGCGGATGAACTCGCCGAGCCCCTTCAGATGATCGCGATTGTTTATCATACGGTAGTTGCCTCGTAGGAGAGGTTACGAACATACCGGCCAGGCGCCGGTTCGCCGCTCGCGGGCAGTACATACGGAGTGCGGCGCGCGCCGCCGTGCGCGTGTGCCCAGGCCGCCCAGTCTTCCCACCAGCTGCCCTGGTGTTTGGCTGAGCGGGCGAGCCACGCGTCGGGCTCTTCGCCCGGTTCGACCTGCTCGGTGGTCCAGTAGCAGGCTTTGGGATTTCCCGGCGGATTGCAGACGCCGGCGATGTGTCCGGAATTGGTGCGCGTGTATTTCACCGGGCCGCCGACGTATTGCGAGGTCGCGTACGTCGTGCGCCACGGCGCGATGTGATCGTTCTCGGCGCCGAGCACGTACATCGGCGTCTGAATCCGGCCGAGATCGATCGGAACGCCGTCGAGCACGAACGCGTTCGGGACGACGAGCAAGTTGTGGAGATAGCACGAACGCAAATACTGTGAGTGCATCGCCGCGGGCATGCGCGTCGAGTCCGCGTTCCACGCCAAAATATCGAATGCCGGCGGCTTTTTGCCCATGTACCAGCCGGAGACGACGTAACTCCAGATCAAATCGTTGGCGCGCATCCAGTTGAACGTGCCGGCCATCTCGCTCGAATCGAGATAGCCACGCTCTTTCATCTTCTCTTCCAGCCGCGCGATCGAGGCTTCGTCGGTGAAGACGCCCAAATCGCCGGGCTGCGCGAAATCGACGATCGTGTTCGTCATCGTAATCGCGCCGACGCGCTGTTCCTCACCTTTGGCGGCGAGGTACGCGAGCATCAGCGCGGCCATCGTGCCGCCCAGGCACAGCGCGGCCACGTTCACCTGCGGCGCACCGGTGATCCGCTCGATCGCCTCGAGTGCCGCGAGCAATCCCTTCTCGAGATACGTGTCCATCGTGTACTCGCGCATCGACTCGTCGGGATTGCGATAGCTGATCATGAAAGCCTGATGACCGTTTTTGACCGCCCATTCGACCCACGAACGTCCGGGCGCCAGATCCATCAGATAATATTTGTTGATCCACGGCGGCGAGAACACGATCGGGCGCTCGTAGACTTCGTCGGTCTGCGGGTAGTACGCGATCAGCTCGATCAGCTCGTTGCGAAAGACAATCTCGCCCGGTGTCGCCGCGAGGTTCGTTCCCAATACGAACGACGACGTGTCGACTTGTTTGGGATAACCGCCGTTGTTCTGTACGTCGTCGAGAAATTCGGCCATTCCGCGCACCAAGCTCTCGCCGCCGCTATCGAGCGCTTCCCGCACGACGGCCGGATTGAGCCACGGTACGTTGCTGGGCGCGAGCGCGTCCAGCAGCATGTTCATCGCGAAGCGCGCCTTGCGTTTGGTCCCCTCGGGCAACCGCGAGGCCTCGACCAACTGCTGCGCGTACTGGCGGCGCACGAGATACTCTTCCACCATCGAGATCAGAAAGGGATTGCTGGTCCACGCCTCATCGGCAAAGCGCTTATCGCCGGCGACGTCGATCACGGGCGCGGGATTCTCGCCCTGCATGCGGCGCATCGTGTTCATCGCCACGCCTTGCTGGGCGAGCATCAAGCTCGTCATGATCGGCGCCACGCGCATCGGGTCGCTCATGACCTCCAGCGTGACGGCGCGCAGCGCATCGTTGAGCGATGCCGGATCGGCACCGGAGAGATCGAGACCGTAACTGAACTCTTCCAACGGCACCGAGCCGATCATCACATGTACATGCCCCCGTTGACGTCGTAGGTCGAACCGGTGATGAATCCCGAGTTGTCATCGACCAAAAAGCGCACGACGCGCGCGATCTCCTCGGGCTGGCCGAGCCGCCCGATCGGCGTGCGCGCGGTGGCCGCTTCGATTGCGGTTTCCGGCATCGCCGCGACCATTTCGGTCAGCGTAAAACCCGGAGCCACCGCGTTGACCGTGATGCCGGTGCGCGCGGTTTCGATTGCGAGCGTCTTGGTCAATCCCAACAGCCCCGCTTTGGCCGCGGCGTAATTCGCCTGACCGAAATTGCCGGTGCGTCCGACCACGGAACTGATGTTCACGATGCGGCCGTAACGCTGTGCGAGCATGTGGTCGAGCACGGCCTTGATCATAAAAAACGGTCCTGATAAATTTACGTTCAGGACCGCTTGCCATTCGTCGACCGTCATCTTGCGTGCGGTGTGGTCTTTGGTGATTCCGGCGCTGTTGATGAGGATGTCCACCTTACCGTGCGCCGCGATTACCGCTTGTGTTGCGGCTTCGCACGCTTGCGGATCCGAAACGTCGGCCTGATAAAAATCGACCAGCTTGGCCGTTCCGTTGAGCGAAGCACGCAAGGCCTCGGTCCGTTCGCGATCGGCCGGTACGCCGACCACGGCAATCGTCGCGCCATCGGCAGCGAGCGCCGTCGAAATCGCGCCGCCAATACCGCGCGAACCTCCGGTCACGATCGCCACTCGACCTTCGAGCCGCGTAAGCGTGCCCGAGGGGGCTGTCGAGGTGGTTATCATGGATACTTCTTTGTACCCAGGCGCTGCGCTTACCTAGCAAAAGGTGAAGAAAACCTTAGCTTCTTTTAAGCCCGGGCCATAGACTCCGGGAGACGGCGGCGTTCTACGTCATGTCGAGGCCGCCGTTCACGTGGAACGCGGCCCCGGTGATGTAGCCGGAGTCGTCTTCGCACAGGAATTTCACGACCCGGGCGACTTCCTCGGGCTTGCCTAGCCGCTTGGTGGGGATCTTCTCGACCACCTTGGCCAGGGCGGCCTCGGGCATCGCCTCGACCATCTCGGTGCCGATGAAGCCCGGCGCTACCACGTTGGCGGTAATCCCCTTGGCGGCCATCTCGAGCGCGAGCGATTTGGTGAAACCGAAGAGCCCGGCTTTCGAGGCGGCGTAGTTTGCTTGCCCGACGTTGCCGGTTTGTCCGATCACCGAGCTGATGTTCACGATGCGGCCCGATCCGCGTTCGATCATATGCTCGAGCACGGCTTTGGTCATGTTGAACGCGCCCGAGAGATTGACGTTGATGACGTTGCACCAATCTTCGGATGACATTTTGCGCAGCGTTTTGTCGAGCGTGATGCCCGCGTTGTTGACGAGAAAATCGACGCGCCCGTGCGTTTTGAGCACTTCGTCGACGACGCGTTTGCAATCGTCGAAATCGTCGACGCGCCCTTGATGCGTCGAGACCGAATGTCCGTTGGCGCGATGCTTTTCCGCGCAGCGTTCTGCCGCGTCGGCGCCTTTGCTATAGCCCGCCGCGACGTGCGCGCCGTCTTGCGCGAGCGCCTGCGTGATCGCCAGGCCAATGCCGCGCGTTCCGCCGGTAACGATCGCTACTCGCCCTGTGAAAGACATTCGATCCTCCCATCGTGGAACGCATGTACTGCGCTGCGCTACACGGTTTTCCCGCGTGGTAAACGCAGCGATATCAGGGCGTGAGCGTCAGCGGTGTAACGGTCGGCGTTACCAGCGGCGCGGGCGACGGCGTATAGTTCACGACGACGGTAAATGCAGTGGGGGCGTCTTCGCTCGCGAGCACCACGCTGCGATCGACGCCGCTTGCGACGACGGTTACTGCGACCAATCGGTTTCCGCCGATCGCGCCGGGCATCGCTGCGAATGCGTAGGGCACATCGGTTGCAGCAGCTGAAGCGAAGAGCGGATCGTAGGCCGGACTCGAGCGCTCGGCGAGCGCGGCGAGCGTTTGCGGGCTCGCGACGAATCCGTCGATGTCGGCGAGCACGTCGCCGGCGACCGGCGCGTTTCCGGCGACGAGCGCGTAGCGGGTGAGCGTCTGCGCGGAAGCGTCGTAGTCGTACGACCAACTGTACGTGCGGTGCGCGCCGTCTTCGGCGAAGAAATCGAGCTCGTGCCCGTCGGCGTTGCTGCGGCCGAACGCGTCGGCGGCGGGGACGTAGACCGCCCAGGCGCCCTCTGCTTCGCTGGAGAGGCGCTCGACCAGCCGGGCCGCGTTCGCTCCGGCGTTCAGGCGCCGGTTGGCGGCGACCGCCCAGTTCACCGCCCGATCGGCAAACGCGATCAGCGACCACAGGATCACCGCCGCGATCGCCGCACCGACCAGGGTTTCGAGCAGGGTGAAGCCGGCCTGGCGCTTCATGCACGAAGGCGCAGTGCCCGCGTTGTCGCCGGATTAGACTTTGTGATACAAAGTACAGTATGACCGACATCGAACGCGCCGTGCTCGACCTCGCCGAGGTCCGCGACCGTCTGGCGATGACGCAGCGCTTTCGCGGCTACTCGGGCGCCGCGGCGGTTGCGTCGGGCGCTTTGGCGATCATCGCCGGCCTGCTGCAAGCCTTTCTCATCGGCAATCCGCACAGCGGCTACGGCGACCGCATCTATGCCTCGATTTGGGTGGTCTGCGGAACCGCGGCGGCGATCGTCAACTACGGTTCGATCGCGCATTGGTTCGTGAGCGACGCGAGCGTTCGCGATCGCTGGCAGACGCGTACCGTCGGGCTTTCGATCCTTCCGGCGATCGCGCTCGGCGCTGCGCTGACGCTGGCGCTGCTCGCGCGCGACGCGTTTTGGTTCTTGCCCGGCATCTGGTACGGCTGCTACGGCGTGGGTCTGTTTGCGTCGCGCACGATGTTGCCGCGCGAGGTCTTGCCGATCAGCGCCTTCTTCCTGATCGCGGGCATCGTCTTGCTGTTCACGCCTTCGGCCATTGCGCTCGCGTGGTGGGTGCTGCCGCTCGGTTTCGGCATCGGACAAATCGCGATCGGCATCCTCGTAGCGCGCGACCGGCGGGTGCATCCATGAGTGCAACCGATCTCGACCGCGTCTTTCACGAGCGCGGGCGCTTGGCGATTTGTTCGGCGCTGGTTACGCATCCCGACGGTGTGTCGTTCACGCAATTGCAGGATGCGTGCGCGCTGACCGACGGGAATCTCAATCGGCATCTGCACGCGCTGGCCGAAGACGAGATCGTCGAGATGCAGCGGCGCACGGGTTCGGGCCGGCCGCAGACGATCGTGCGCATCACCGCGGCCGGACGCGAACGTTTCCTCGCCTATATCGACGCGCTCGAACATATCGTGCGCGAGGTTCAGCGCTCGATGAGTTCGAGTGAATCGCCGGTGCGCACCGTTCCGGCGCGCGGCACGTCGCAGTAAATCCCCATCCAGTTCGAGCGCGCCTGCGCAACGTAGCGCAAGATGCGCGGATCGGCGTCGCCGCCCTGCGGATCGTAGGTCGGTACGGCGCAGCGCTCGATCGGATAACGCACGCGCAGCGTCACTTCACCCAGGCGAAGTTCACGGCCGGTGAGCGCCGGCTCGTCGATCGCGATCCCGGGCTCCATTTCGATGAAGAAGTTCGGACGAAACCGTTCGTACTCGACGCGATACCCGACGAATGACGAGAGGCCGTCGAGCCAGCGGTCGGCCAGGAGCGAGACGGGCGCGTCATCCATGAAACGTCCCTCCACGTCCTCCACCACTCGCAGACCGTCGACCGAGCCGAGGCGGTGAAGCCGTTCGTCCTCCTTGCCGCGGTAGGTCGTTCCGGCACGCCGATGCCCTTCGGGCGCGATCAGCGCGCGGACCCGATCGCCCTCCAGGCCCTCGGGAAAGACCGCGCACGCATCCAGCACTTCGCCGCGCAAGCTCTTGACCGGATAGCGCCGGATCGCGCGTAACGTTCCGATGAGCATGGGTCTCCAGTACCATAGGAGGGGCGCGGAATCCTCAAGAACGGCGGCGCCATGGACACTTCGGAGCGTCCCGCGCTGCGCGCGCTCACGATCGGCGAGATCTTCGATCGTGCGGTCACGTTCTACGTGCGCAACTTCGTGGTGTTCACGCTGACGGTGCTCACCTTGCTCGCGCCGGCCGGGCTGGCGGAATATTTCTACACCACCCGTTCCAGCGCCGAGCTCACGCAAATCCTTTCGCAACTACAGCATCCGGGCGGGACGCCGTATTTTCCGCCGCAGTTCGGCACGCTCATTCTCGTCGCGCTGTTCGTGCTGCTGCTGGCGCCTTTCTGCAACAACGCCGTTGCGGTCGGCGTTGCCACGATCTATTCCGGACATACGCCGAGCTACGCCGGCGGATTTCGCCGCGTGCTGCGCCGGTGGGCGGCGCTCTTTGGAACGACCGTACTCTGCGGACTGATCCTGCTCGGCATCTATTTCGCGCTCGCCATTACGCTGACGATCGTGCTCTTCGGTTCGGTCGCGGCTACCGGCCGGGTGCCGCTCTTCAGCATTCCGACGCTCGTGGTCTTCGTCGTCGTGGTGCTGGTCGCTGCCCTGTTTTTCGCGACGGTGTTCATCGTGTGCGTGTTTGCGCTCTATGCCACGACGATCGAGGACGATCGTCCCGGCGAGGCGATCGGTGAGGGCTTCGAGCGCATCTTCAACCGGCGCGAGTATCCGAAAGCACTCTTGATGGCGCTGTGCTATGTGGTGCTGCAAATCGGAGCTCTGCTGATTTCGTTCAGCCTCGCGTTGCTGATCGTCTCGGTCCTGCACAGCGACGTTTTGCAGATGATCGTCAGCACGCTGATCAACGCGATGTTGACCGCGTTCGGTACCGTGCTCATGGCGGTGTATTACTACGACGTGCGCACCCGTGCCGAGGGTTTGGATCTCGAGGACGATCTGCAGCGCCTGACGGCCCCAACGTGAGCGCGCAACCGCCGGTAGATATCACGCAGGCGGTGCGGGCCGAGCTGGCGGTGCCGGGCCGTTATCATCTCGCGCCGGCGGTTACGCATCCGTCGCTCCTCGAGCAGATATTGACGTGGTTGTGGGACCGCTGGACCGACTTGCTCACCCAGATCGCACGCCACGTGCACATCGGCAAGACGGGAACCGCGCTGATCGGCGATGCGATCGTCACGTTCTGCGTCGTTGCGATCGGACTGATCGGCGCGCATCTGCTCGCGCAGCTCGATCTCGATCGTGTGCGGCGCGAACGCGCGACCGCGCTCGCTCCGGCTCGCAGCGCGCACGCGCTGGCGGCGCTGGCCGCGCAGGCGGCGGCGGCCGGTGAGTACGCGCGCGCGATCCGCTTGCTCTTCATCGCGGTCGTCACGCTGCTCGACCTGCGCGGTGTCGTCCGCGACGAGCAATCCTTGACGGTGGGCGAATTGCGCCGCGCGCTGCACGAACGCGACGGCCGGCTGGAACCGGCATTCGTCGAGATCGCGCGCCTCTACACCGCGGCCGCTTACGCGCAAGTCGGTGCCGACGAGGCGGCGTGGCGGCGTGCGCGCGCCGCGTACGACGCGCTCGCGGCGAGCGCGGCGTCATGAGCACGCGCGTCGCTGAAGTCGTCGCGCTGGTCGTGCTCCTTGCCGTGCTGCTGCTGCTCGCGAGCGCGTCGCTCGGGACGCCGGCATCGACGGCGTCGACCTTCGATACCGGACCGAACGGCTATCGCGCGCTCTACGACGTGCTGCAGCGCGAGGGAATTCCGCTCTCGCGCCTGCAAGGACCGCTCGGCACGCTCGATCCGGCGGTGCGTGTGCTGGCGGTCACCGACGGCGCTTACGATGCGAACGATCTGCAACGCTTGCGCGCATTCATGGACGGCGGCGGCTGGGTCGTGGCTTTCGGCGCCATTGCGAATCTCGGCCGCGCACCGCACCTGCGCGTGTTCGACGTGCGCGACTACACCAATCTCGCGCTGAGCAAAACGCCGCAGCGCGCGCTCGCGGTCTATCGTGCGCTCGCCGGGAGAGGGCCGGTAGCCTTCGACGAGCGCGTGCACGGCTACGATCGCACGCAGTCGCTGTGGGCGGTGTTGCCGCGCTCCGTCCACATCGCGGTGGGTCTCGCCACGCTGGCCGTCGTCCTTGCGCTGATCGATGCGAACGTGCCCTTCACGCCGCCGCTCGTGCGCGAACCGCCGGGCGATCGCGATTCCTCCGATTACGTGCGTTCGATGGCGACGTTGCTGCGCCGCGCGCACGCGGGCGCGGCGGCGATCGAGCGTTTCGCGCGCGCCTATCCGAAATCAGCCGAGCTGCGTGAACTCGCGGCGGTTCGCCACCCGAGCGAGGCGCTCGTACTGCGCGCTGCGGCGATCTACGCCGCGCAACGAAAGGAACACGCGTGAACCCCTCTCCCTGCGCGCTCGCCGATTTGGCCGCGCGTCTGCGTGTCGCGATCGGCACGGCGCTCGTCGGCAGCGAGCGCGTAACCTTTGGGCTGCTGGTGGCGCTGCTCTCGCGCGGCCACGTGCTGATCGAAGGCGTACCCGGCACCGGAAAAACGCTGGCCGTGCGCGCCTTTGCGGCCGCGCTCGGCGTACCGTTCCGGCGGATTCAGTTCACGCCGGATCTGATGCCTTCCGACGTGGTCGGGACGAGCGTCTTCAATCCGCAGAGCGCGACGTTCAGCGTGCGACCCGGGCCGATCAACGCCAACGTCGTGCTGGCCGACGAGATCAATCGCACGCCGCCGAAGACGCAAGCCGCGCTGCTCGAAGCAATGGAAGAAGGGCGCGTCACGATCGACGGCACGCCGATCGCGCTGCCGCAGCCGTTCATCGTCTGCGCGACGCAGAATCCGATCGAGTACGAAGGAACCTATCCGCTGCCCGAGGCACAGCTCGACCGCTTCACGGTCAAAGTGACGACCGGCTATCCCGCCCGGGAACAGGAACTGAATCTGCTCGCGCGCGTCGCCGCCGGATTCGACTCGCGTGCGCTCGAGATCGCCGGTATTACTCCGGTCACCGGCGCCGATGAAATCATCGCGGCACAGGCCGCCGTGCGCGCCGTGCACGTTGCGGGTGAAGTGCAGGCGTACGCGCTCGCCGTCGCCGCCGCGACGCGTTCGCACGCGCGCTTGGCGCTGGGTGCATCGCCGCGCGCGGCGGTTACGCTGCTGGTCGTCGCGCAGGCCGCGGCCGCCATTGACGGCCGCAATTACGCCACGCCCGACGACGTGAAAGACGTTGCGGAGCCGGTGCTCGCGCATCGCTTGATCGTGCAGCCCGAAGCCGAGATCGAAGGCGCAACCGCGGCATCGGTGCTGGCCGAGGTTCTCGCCGCCGTTCCGGTCCCGCGTGGCTAGGAGCTATCTGCCGTTTTGGTTCTCGCGGCGCGCGCTGTGGATGCTGGCCGCAATCGCGCTCGTGCTGGCGTGCTCGCCCGGTGCGCCGATCTGCGCACCGCTCGCGATCGCTTTCGGCGGGGTGCTTGCGCTGGGAACGCTGCTCGATCTGGCCCTCATCCCGTCGCCGCGCGAGCTGAGCGTCGCGCGCGCGCTGCCCTCGTATCTCGCGCTGCGGCGCAGCGCGCAGCTCGAGTACACGATCGAGAACCGTTCGCGCCGCTCGCTGCGCGCCGGTTTGGTGGAAGCGCCGCTGCGCACGCTGGATCTCGGTGAGGAAGAACTCGTCGCGCTGGTGCCGGCGCGCAGTGAAGTGCGCGTGGACGCGGCGGCGCTGCCGGTCGCGCGCGGCAGCGATGCGTTCACGCGAATCTACCTTTGGTACGAAAGCGCGCTCGGACTGATTCGCCGGCGCACGGTGATCGAGGCGCCCGCGCCGATCCGCGTCTACCCGGATCTCTCCGCGGTCGAGCGCTACGGCTCGCTGCACGTGCGCAACCGGTTGGTCGAGGCGGGGCTGCGGCGCATGCGTCTGCGCGGTTCCGGTACGGAGTTCGAGAGCGTGCGCGACTACGAGAGCGGCGATGCGTTCCGCTCGATCGATTGGAAGGCGAGCGCACGCCGCGGCAAGCTGATGGTGGTGCAGCGCGAGGTCGAACGCAGCCAGGACGTGATGCTGCTGCTCGACTGCGGGCGCTTGATGACGGCGCGAATCGGCGCGCAGCGCAAGCTGGACTACGCGATCACCGCCGGGCTTTCGCTCGCGTCGATCGCGTCGCTCGCAAGCGACCGGGTCGGCGTGGTCGCGTTCGCGCGGCGCATTGTGGTTGCGCGTGCGCCGCGCTCGACGGCGGCCTCGGTGCGCGCGCTCGCCGATGCGGTCTGCGACGTGGAACCGCGCTTCGAAGAATCCGATTACGCGCGCGCGTTCGACTATCTGCGCGCGCATCTGCACCGGCGCAGTTTGATCGCGTTCTTTACCGACGTGATCGACCCGGTCGCGCAAAGCGCGGTGCTGGCGGAATTGGGAACGCTCGCGAAACGGCACGTGGTGCTCTGCATCTTCATGAATGACGCGGCGGTGAGCTCGACGCTGGCGAGCGTGCCGCGCGACGTCGACGAGGCCTATCGCCTCGATGTGGCAGTGGGACTTGCGACCGAACGCGCGTTGGCGGCGCGCACGCTGCAACGTGCGGGCGTGCTGGTGCTCGACGTGCCCGCCGAGAAAATGTCACTGGCCGCGATCGACGAGTACCTGCGCATCAAATCCCGCGGGTTGTTGTGACCTCCGTGCGCCCGGCGAAACCGAAGTAGAGCACGAGCAGCACCGCCGTCGCCGCGCCGAACGCGATGCGATCGGACGCGGGCAAGCGCAGGGGCGAGAAGAAACCTTCGATCGTCCCGGCGACGAGCAGCATCGACGCGACGCCCGCGATCAGCACGCCGGCGCGGCGCGCGGCCGCGGCAATCGCGTCGCGCCGGCGCAAGCGTCCCGGCGCGAGGATGCCCGCTGTAATCAGCAGCCCCGCGGCGCCGGCGATTTGGATCGCGGTCAACTCGATGACGCCGTGCGGCGCGACCGTCGCCCAGAAGTCCGGGCCGAAACCGGCGTTGGTGAAGAGCGCGCCGAGCGCGCCGAGCATCAGCCCGTTGAAGAAGATGATCCACAGGGTAAAAAGTCCCAGGGTGGCGCAGCCGGCGAAGGCGTAGATCGCGACCTTGACGTTGTTCGTGATGATCATCGAAGACATCGCGGGCGACGCCGATGGATCGAACGCGAAGTTGGAATCGTGCAGACTTCTTTTGATTTGATCGGGGACGATCGCGCTGGGCAGCAGCGAGTAGGCCGTGCCCGGATGCGTGCGCACGAGCACGTAGGCGACGACGGCCGCGGCGACCGTTATCGCGGCGCAGATCGCGAAGAAACCGAACGAGCGGCGAAACTCGCGCGGAAACGTTCGCGCGTAGAATTCAACGACGCGTTCGCGTCCGGTCACCGCCGCGCCGCGGTAGACGTAGGCGTGCGCCCGCGCCACCAGCCGGTTCAAATAGACGATCAGCCGCGCGTCGTAGCCGCGCCCGCTGGCGTAGGCCAGATCGCTGGTCGCCGCGCGATACAGACGCCCGATCGCTTCGACCTGCTCGGCTTGGAGGCGGCGCACGCCGCCGCGGCTCGCTCGCGCGAGCAGCGAATCGAGTTCGTTCCACGCGGCGGTTCGCCGTTCAACGAAGGTGGCTTGCGTCACCTCGTCTTAGGTACTCCGGCAATGGACCGAACCCTAGAGGTGCGCACACCCGAGTCGATCGCCTTTTCCTACGAACTCGCGGGAATCGGCAGCCGTTTCCTCGCGGTCACGATCGACCTGGTCGTTCAGCTGGCGATCCTGCTCTTGCTGCTCTGGGGCATGAGCGTTGCCGCTCCTCACCTTTCGTTCCAAGCGATTCGCGCTGCGCACGGCGGCGCGGGCCGGTTCGTGCAAAATCTCGGCGTCGCGCTGTTGGTCGTGGTTCTGTTCCTCATCTTCTTCGGCTACTTCATTCTCTTCGAGGCGTTCGCGCACGGACAGACGCCGGGAAAACGGATGTTGGGCATTCGGGTGGTGCGCGACGGCGGCTATCCGGTCGACTTCATGGCCGCGTTGATCCGTAATCTGATCCGCGTGGCCGAGGCGCTGTTGGGCTACTACGCGGTCTCGGCGGTGGTCGCCGTGGCCTCACCGCAAAACAAACGCATCGGCGACATGGCGGCCGGCACGATCGTGGTGCGCGAGGCGCGGATGGAATCGCCGCAGGCGATGCTGCGCGAGGTGGCTGAACCGGTGTACGCGGCAACCGCCTATGTCAGCGGCGAAGAGCGCTCGATCATTCGCCGCTTTTTGGAGCGCCGCACCGAGTTGGTCGAGGGACGGCGTGCCGCGATTGCGCGGCAACTCGCCGAGCGCGTGCGCCCGCGCGTGCCGCTCGACTTACAGCGCCTCGCCGACGAGGATTTGCTGGAACGGCTGTAGCGCGTTGTAATTGCGAACGTCGCGCCGACTTTGTCATCCCGAGCGTAGCCCCCACAAGGGGGAGCTACTTCCGCTTGAAGCGGGTGGCCAGCTCGCGGGCGAAGCGCAGGGCGTCTTCTTTGGTGCGATCGTAGAGCTGCGAAGCTTGCGCCTTGCTCATGTGCGAGCCGTGTTCGAGAAAGAACGTTACGCTCTCCCCCACGACGATCGTACCGGCGTAGGCGATGGCGCCTTTGATCGCGACGCCTGCGACCGGCACGAAGCCGACGAGTTCGCGCGCCAGCGTGCGCCAGCCGAAGCCGCCGCCGATCACGGGCAAGAGTTTCCACATGCGCTGCACGTCGGGATCTTTGCCGTAGGTCGCCTCGATGTGCAGCAGCAGCATCATCTGAAAACCGGTGATCGCGACCATGTCGCCGGCTGACGCGAAGGCACCGAGCACGACGCCGACCACCGGAATGTGATCGACCAGTGCGCTCGCGAGCGCGACTTTGAGCGCGTTGTTGGCAGCGTCGCGCGTCAGCTTTGCGGCGACCGTCTCGCGCAGCGGCGGCAGTCGGCGCCCCACCGCGATCTCCACGCCTTTCGATGCTTCGACGAGGTGGACGAAGACGCGAGCGCGCAGCGGCTCCTTCGAAATTGCGGGGACGATGTACTCGCCGACGGTGCCGGGGGCGGGCGCGTTCACCGGACCGTACGGCACGCCTTGCGGATCGACGTAGAGCGCGAGGATCGGCACTTTGAGCGTTCGCAGCGTTTCCAAGCTCGCGCCGCGGTCGCCGGTCTGACCCAGGAAGATCACGGCTCGCACTTCGCTCGCATTGGTGATCAGCGGTGCGTTCGGCGTGATCGTTTCGATGCACGCCGCTGCGTCGGGCGGAACGGAGTCATCGTCGTGCCCGGAGAGCAGCAGCGTGCGCATCTGCGCGATCAGTGCGGGATCCCCGCACAGCAAAAACCGGAACGGCTTGCGCACGTGGGCATGGACGCCTTTGACGTCGATGCCGTTACGTACAAGCCGGTAGAGATCGCGCGCGCCCAGTGCCGATGCCACGGTGTTAGGTGCCTTCCAATTCTTTTGCCGGATCGTCAGTGTAGTCGAGATAGATCAGGCCGGTGAAGATCTCGAGCGGCCAGGCGTGCATCCCGTGCTCGTCTGCCAGATCGACCGGAGACTTCTTCTCGGCCATCATCTGGTCCACGATGTCGTCCGGCTCGGACTTGATGTCGGCGGCCAGGATCGTCGCGACCACGACGTCGCCCGCGGTGATGTTGTCGTGAACCATCTCTTCGTAGGGTATACCGTCCAAACCGAAGCGTTGTTGCAGTGCGTACTGCAGCGTTTGGTACCGCTCGGGCGACGAGCCCACGCCCAGCAGGGTGATCTCCGTTGAGAGCTGGCGGGTCCGGGCCATGTTGTAGAGCTGGGCCGACTGCGACGCTTGCGTCGCGGCGTTGTCGAGCTCGGTCATCGCCGTCTTCATCATGGGATTGAGCGTGTTGTACTCGGACTGGCTGATGTCACCGCGAAAACTGAGCGGCGCGTTGTTGAGCGCGCGGAAGTAGTCGTCCAGGTCGCCGAGCGATTGGTCGAGCGTGGTGAGTGAGGCGCGGGCCGCGTCGATGCTGCGGATCATATCGGAATCGGCGCGCTGCAGCTCGTCGAAGATGCTCGGATACGAGGGAAGGATCGCGATTTGATCGGTCGGGATCGGCGTGGCGTTGAGCGTTTGCTGCATCTGGTCCAGGATACCGTTGCTCAACTTGAGCAAACCCGACTCCTTGCCGCGGTCGAGCGAGCCGACACCGTTGATCGTCGCTCCGGCGTCGTCCATCGCCGAATTGAGCGAGCGCGACATCTCCATCAGGTTCTTGTAGATCGCCTCCAGCTTGGTTCCGCGCTGGATGTTGACGTTTTGGAAATTCGGAATCTCGTATTGCAGCGCGTCGGTGCGGGCTTGAATTTGCTTGAGCTGTGAGCGCCCTTCGTCGCGGCGGGCCGCGATCGCCGTATTCGCGGCGGCTTGCGCCGTTTGTGCGTTGGCGAAGGCGGTGCGCAGGCCGGTGAGATCGGGCTGGGTGAGCAGTACGCGTTTAGCCTGCACCTCGCGCAGTTCCGCGATCCGTTCGAGCGCGAGCGCCTTGGTTTGCGGCGATCCGATTTGCGCCGCTTCGGCGAGCGTCTGCACGCTCTTGTTCGGGAAGCCCAGCGCGATCTGATCTTGCCCGAGGCCCAGCAGCGCTTCGGCGTTGTTCGGCTCGGCCTTCAGGATGCTCTCGAACTTGATCGCCGAAAAGCTATAGCGCGCGCGCTCGCGATCGTTGGCCGCTTGCACCAGGCGTTCTTCCTCGGTCACGACCTTGGGGTCCAGTTCGGGATACCCGTCGAGATGCGCGACGCGAGCCTTGGGATCGGGATGGTCCTCGAGATACTTGGCGACCAGATCGCTGTGCTCGTCTTCGAGGACGCCTAAATGCTCCATGATCGTCTTCATGTTCTCGGGGTCGTACCCGGCCCGCGCCATCAGCTGCAAGCCGGTGCGATCGGCCTGCAATTCGTCCTCGCGCTCGATCTTTGCGTAGGCGCTCGCCTCCATCAAGTTGCCGAACTCGTAGATGATCGGCGAGAACATCGCGGCGATACCGAAGAGCAGGTTGAGCCCTTCGAGTTTGGATTGCGAGGTGAGCACGTGGCGGCGCTCGATGTGGCCGGTTTCGTGACCGATCACGCCGGCGAACTCGTCGTCGGACTGCACGAAGTCGATCAATCCTTCGTCGATGTAGATGTAGCCGCCGAGCGTCGCGAACGAGTTGACGGTGGTATCCTTGATGACTTTGATGTTGTAGGGGATGTCTTTGCGGTCGACTTGTTTCCAGAGGTTCCCGGCGATCTTGTTGACGTAGGCATTGAGCAGCGGATCGGTTTCGATCACGCTGGTGTCGACGATCTGCTCGTCTTCCTGCCGCCCCATCTCGATCTCGGTTTGGGTCGAGGTCGCGCCAACCGGTGCCGGGCATATGGCACCGGCGAAAAGCACAATAGTAAGGAAGGCGATGATGCGACGGATCATAGGGCTGGCATCCTTTATCGGAGGTACTCACTCCATGTTACGGCGTGACTCGGCTTCGATACAACGGGCGGAGCGTGCCGTCCGTAACCGTGTGCACGAGATGTGTATAACCGCAAGAACTTGCGAGTCCCTGTGGACGGCGACAGGGTCGCCCCCCGACCCCTCGGTAAAACGGGGCCAATGTCGCTGATTCGGGGGCGGGGCCAGGGCCTCGAAATCCACCTCGCCGGTTGGGACTTTGACGCGGTGATCGCCGAGCTGACCGCTCGCCTTGGGGAGCGGCCCGGCTTCTACACGGGCACGCGAGCCGTCGTCGTTCAGGGCGAACCCGCGCTCTCGTCCGAGCAGGTGGCGCAGCTGGCGTCCGTGCTCGAGACCGCCGGCATCGCGTTGAACGGGCTCGAGCAAGCGCCGGCGCCCGAAGAGCTCGCGCGACGCCGCGCGATGCGTCCCAAGCGCGAGCTCAAACTCTCGGATTCGGCGCGCTCGCTCGTCGCCGACTTCGCCGGTGCGAGGGCCGACATCGCGCAGCGCCGCAAGCGGGCGAGCGAAGCGCCCGCGCCCGCAATGCCGATGCTGCAAGTCGCGCCGCCGCCCGGCACGCTCTATCACGTCGGTACGCTGCGCGGCGGGCAAGCGCTGCATCACGCCGGCAACATCGTCGTCGTCGGCGACGTGAATCCGGGAACCGAACTCGTCGCAACCGGCGACATCGTCGTCTTCGGCCGTTTGCTGGGCGTCGCGCACGCGGGCGCGCAAGGTGACGACGGTGCGAAAGTCTACGCGTTGCAATTGCAAGCGACGCAATTGCGCATCGCAACATGCATCGCGCTCGACGAGGATCACGCGCGCATGATGTCGGAACCGGAAGTAGCATTCATTCGCGCGGGTCGCATTACGATCGCGCCGTTTTCCAAGGCAGCGGAGGTACCCGGTTAACATGGCAGGACGTCGCATCGTCGTGACCTCGGGAAAAGGTGGCGTCGGCAAGACGACGACCACGGCAAATCTGGGCGCCGCGCTTGCCAAGCGTGGAATGCGCGTGGTGCTCGTCGATGCCGACATCGGACTACGCAATCTCGACCTGGTGCTCGGGCTCGAAAAGCGCATCGTCTTCGATTTGGTCGAAGTAGCCGAGGGCCGGTGTCAATTGCGCCAGGCGCTGATCAAGGACAAGCGCTTCGAATCGCTGGCGATTCTGCCGGCAGCGCAGACGCGCGACAAAGACGCGATCACCGAGACCCAGTTCGAGGCGATCATCGCCCAGGCCGCAGAGGGTGCCGATTACGTGCTGATCGACTGTCCGGCCGGCATCGAGGGCGGGTTTCGCAATGCGGTCGCCGGCGCGAAGGAGGCGATCGTGGTCACGACACCGGAGGTCGGCGCGATTCGCGACGCCGATCGCGTGGTCGGAAAGTTGAACGACCGAGCGCTGCCGATCCGCTTGATCGTCAATCGTCTGCGTCCCGAGATGGTGCGCACCGGCGATATGCTCTCGGTCGAGGACGTGTGCGAGATTCTCGCGATCGAATTGCTGGGGATCGTTCCCGACGATGCCGAGATCATCGACACGACCAATCGCGGCGAACCGGTCGTGCTCGAACCGGCGGCGCGATTGGGCGTCATCTACGAGAAGATCGCGCGGCGGCTCGAAGGTGAGGTTGTGCCCTTCACCAGCTTCGACTCGCAAGGTTTCTTCGGCAAACTCTTCGGCGCACTCAAGGCGGGGTAGATGGCTATGCACCAACCTATTCACGATGCGCTCGCCGCTCCGGCGGTAAAACTGGGACGCGCGATCGTCATTACGTCGGGCAAGGGCGGCGTCGGCAAGACGACGACCACCGCGAACTTGGGCACGGCGCTGGCCGCCCGCGGCGCCCGCGTCGCGCTGGTCGACGCCGACGTGGGTTTGCGCAATCTCGACATCGTGCTCGGCCTCGAGAGCCGCGTCAAGTATCACGTGCTCGACGTGCTCGAAGGCAAGGTGACGCTTGACGAGGCGCTCGTGCCCGACAAGCACAGCGAGACGCTGGTGCTGCTCGCCGCGGCGCAATCGCGCGAGAAGGAGGAAGTCGAGACCGAACAGATGCGTGCGCTCATCGCGCGCCTGCGGGAGCGTTTCGATTTCGTGCTCATCGACTGTCCGGCCGGCATCGAGCTCGGCTTCAGAAACGCGATCGTCGGCGCCGACGAGGCGATCGTGGTTTGCACGCCCGAGGTCTCGGCCGTGCGCGACGTCGATCGCGTGGTCGGCTTGCTCGGTAATCGGTTCAAGCCGCAGCTGATCATCAATCGGCTGCGCCCGCAACTGGTAAAGAAGGGCAAGATGCTCTCGGTCGAAGATGTCAACGCCATCCTGCGGCTGCCGCTGCTCGGGGTCATTGCCGACGAACCGGAGATCATCATCACCACCAACAAAGGCGAACCGCTTGCCCTGCGTCAGGACGGCGAAACGGCGAGCGCGTATCACGCGATCGCGGCGCGCGTCGCGGGCGAAGACGTTCCCGCTCCGGCTCCCCTCTTGAAAGAGTCGTTCGTGGACAAACTCGGCTCGTTCTTCGGAGGGCGGCGCGCATGATCGACTGGATCAAGAAATTTTTCGGCGCGCCCAGCTCGAGCTCGACCGCGAAGGAGCGGCTGCGGCTGGTGCTGATGACCGATCATCTGGCGCTCGGGCCCGACATCGTCGAGAACATGAAGCGCGACCTGATCGACGTGATCTCGCGTTACGTCGAAGTCGATCGCGACAAAGTCGAGGTGAGTTTCGAGCGCGAGGATCGCGCGCTCGCGATGCTGGCCAACATTCCGATCGTCTCGGTAAGCCGTCCGAGCCCGCCCCCGGCTCCGCCGGATCCGCCGGCGAACGGCGGCGCTCCGCCGCGCCGGCGGCGGCGCAAGAAGCCGCCAGCGCAGAATCCCGCCGCGGCGCACTAATGGACCCTCGACGTTACGTTCGGTATACTATAGGGGTATGCGGACATGCTGAATCCGAGTCTGTTTGAGGCGAGCGTGACCGGCGCGGTTTGTGCACATGAGCACGCGGTGCGGATTTTCGGTGACGACGATTTGCTCTATTTTCGCCACTTCTATAGCGAAAAAGCTTCGCTGAAAATGCTCGACGCGTTGTTGACGTCGGTTCCGTGGAAGCAAGAGTTATTAAAGATCTATGGGCGCAGCGTTCCAACGCCTCGACTGACGGCGTGGTACGGTGATCCCGGGGCCGCGTACACCTACTCTGGCCTGCGTAACGAGCCGAACCCGTGGACGCCGCTGTTGCTGGAAATGGTCGACGAGCTTTACTCGTTCGTTGGCGTTCGTTTCAACAGTGTCTTACTAAACCGCTATAGAAACGGTGACGACAGCCTTTCGTGGCACGCAGACGACGAACCCGAGCTCGGCGCGGAGCCGACGATCGCTTCGCTGAGTTTGGGTACGCCGCGCCTCTTCAAGCTTCGAAAGACGAGCGATCCAAAAGACGAGGCTTCGCTGCGGCTGGAAAGTGGAAGCCTCCTTCTAATGCAGGGCCGTTCTCAGGCGAAGTACCGGCATAGCGTACCGAAGGAGAGAAAGGTCCGCGGTGAAAGAATAAACCTCACATTTCGGGTGGTTGCAACTGGAGGAACTGCGTCGGCGCCTATACCCTAATTTGCTGGCTCAACTGAGCCGGCATTTCGGTGTTGACCGAGCAGGGCTGTGCCTTAGGCTCAAACCGCACATCCCGACGATTCGCGCAGGGTTTGACGCCGCGGAAGTCGAGATCGCCTACGATGATCAAGATGTCATCGCCACATACCTATTGCTTTACTACGCGAACTACACTGCTGCGGGCTGTGATGCGCTCGCGAGGATACAAGGGCTTCTTCCCGCACGTGATCTCTCCGCGGTGTTCTTCTGCGGCGGTTCCCTGCCGGAGTTACTCGCGACGGCATTCTCGATGAACAGGGCAAATGTCGGTCCTAAGGTGCTCAACGCGTCCGTCTTTGACCAATACGTGGAGGCCTGGGCCTGGACACATCAGATTACGACGGCGCTGGTCGGGCTGTTTGCGCCAGAGGTCGTCCTTGAACTTCAATCCGGCGCGGTGGACCTTCGTCGACGCGGTCAAGGCGTGCCGCAAACCGTGGCGAATGCGGACCTTGTCGTGTTTCAGCATTGCCTCAACGAGTTTGCCGATAGTCCCGGCGCGATCGAGTGCATCGAAAGAATCGGGCGCGCGGCGCCGCGCGACACGGTCTTTCTTTTTCTCGACCAGGGAAAATACCGAACCGTGACGCGGTCGATGCTGAGTATTCGCGAACGTTTTGTCGCTGCGGATTACCAGGTGCTGGAAGATTGTCATACGCCATACACGTACGAACCGCCTGACTTCTTTCTGCCCGATGAACTAAAGAGCCAATTCTTCGACGGCATTGCGGCGCGTGACGAACAGGGACGATGGACACCGGGTCACCGCCGCGCTCGCACGCTGAACCTGCGTGCTCTCTGCATGCGAAAGCGGAGATAGATGGCAGTTCTCGCACTCGGTATCGACACGCGGCGTTACGTTCGCAATTTCAACTGGCCGCTCGCGATCGCTCCCATCCTGATCTCGGCGATCGGGATCATGTGCATCCAGTCGGCCGATCTGCACGACCCCGATGCTTCGGGCGAATACAAAAAACAGATCCTCTACATCATCATGGGCGTGCCGCTGATGCTCGGCTGCTCGTTGATCGACTATCGCAATTGGCGGCGCTTGGCGCCGGCGTTGTACGTCTTCAATTTGTTGCTGTTGATCTTCATTCTCCGCGGCGGTCATTCGGCAATGGGCGCGCAGCGTTGGATCTCGCTCGGGCCGCTCGGCACCTTCCAACCCTCCGAGCCCGCCAAACTGGTGCTGGCGATCTCGATCGCATTCGTGCTCTGCCGCAACACCTTCGACCGCATTCAGGATCTGTGGAAGCCGCTGCTCGCCGCGGCGATTCCCGCGCTGCTGATCGTCAAGCAACCCGACCTCGGCACCGCGCTCGTGATCGGGGCGATCTTGACGGTGCAGCTGTTTTTCGGATTACCGAAGCTGGGCGATTTCGCGATCTACGTGCTCGCGGTGCTGATCGCGGGAGCGGCCGCGGTCGGCACCAATGCCGTGCTCAAGCCGTTCCAAAAGGCGCGGCTGTTCGTCTTCCTCAATCCACATGCCGACCCGCAGGGCTCGGGCTACAATCTCAATCAGTCGAAGATCGCGGTCGGGAACGGCGAGTGGTTCGGCCGCGGTCTGCATCACGGCACGCAGACGCAGCTCAAGTTCGTGCCGTTTCATTCGCGCGATTTCATCTTCACCGTGCTGGCCGAGGAGTTCGGCTTCATCGGCGCGCTGGCGCTGATCGTACTCTACATCGCGCTCCTCTACGGTGGGATCCGCGCGATGATCGCCGCGCGCGATCGCTTCGGATTTTTGCTCGCCGCCGGAATCGTGGCGATGCTCTTCTTCCACATTCTCGTCAACATCGGCATGACGATCGGCATCATGCCGATCACCGGCATTCCGCTGCCCTTCATGTCGTACGGCGGGTCCGCGATCCTGACCGATTTTGCCGCCGTCGGCGTGCTGCTGAACATCTACTCGCAAAAAGACCGCGACGTCCTGGGCAACGCGTAGCATGTGGCGGGCGATCGCAGTGGTCTTAGGCTTAATTGACTAAGCAGGCGAGAATCAATATAATTAACTTGAGGCTATGGCTCTTGCCTAGTCGCCCGAGGGGATCGCGCAAGCGGTGCCCCTTGGTTATTTATTGGCCTCATCCGGAAGCATGCACTCGTATGATTCGTCCCATGGGATCACTTTCAACCCGAGGATGGAGTTTGCGGTAACGCGGCCGGTGCATAGCTTGCGCTGAAAGATGCCCCAGCGCGGAGGATCGCTCATTGGATCCAGGACTTTGTCCGCACACGGTCGAGCGAGAAGATCGGCAAGCTGCATTCCGCTGCTATTAGAATCCTTCGTGATAAACCTGAGCCCCGGCAGAAACTGATGGCGAAAATACGCAGCGGAAATATAAGCCGTGCCATCGAGGAAAAGCCGCGCGAATTCATATTGCAGGAGGGCGTCGCCTAAAGGATCTCGCGCCTCCAGCACCAGCCTACCCTGTGCGCCGCCGAAATGCGCCTGCAAGGACAGGGCGATCCGTTCCGCCATAAAGCTAAGCATCATAACGTAAGCGTGATTCGGAAGGTGCTTATGGGGAAGACTTTCATTAGGGGCGTCCGTGCCCCATTTCTCTAGGTATTTGTCGCGTTGAAGAACGCAGCAGATGGCATTGAACGGCAAGCCGGAAATAATATCGTCGAGCTGGAGAAGCGCTGTCTTTTGCTTAGTTTTGTCACCGCCGCACCAAAAAGAACCATCCAGATCGTGTCCCAGGCCGTGGTGTATGAGAGGACTATCCTGGCCGCATAAATGAGAGCGGCCACCGTGGCTTTCGGCGAAGGTTGTTTTTGCAGAAAACAATCGACACGAAAGGAAACCACGATGACC